>ERZ1090881.287-NODE-287-length-24571-cov-48.271455_pt1 | contig 24571 bp, 26 predicted proteins | sample MGYA00478470_ERZ1090881 | MGnify/ENA primary metagenome ERZ1090881 (study PRJEB33644, sample SAMEA5815736) | chicken gut metagenome | biome: Chicken; feature: Gastrointestinal Tract; material: Caecum | place: Ireland | collected 2019-01-01 | study: A study of the...
TGGGGATTTTGATAGTAGCGATAGGTAAAGAGTTTCCCGCTGCTGACCGTGAAGGTGGCGGCGGGATAAGTCCGGCGAAATTCTGCAAGCGTCATCAAATCTTCCTTTTTCTATTTTCCCTGCCGTTCTTTGTCCCAACGGGAACCCTTTTTGCAGATATAAAAGTCACAGCAGTCACCGCCGGCAGCCAGCGTTTTGGTACGGTAGAGCCGCCCACCCATCCAGTCGACGGACATCGTGTCCAGAGCGCATAGATAGGGAACCAGATGAGGAAGGCCCTCCTGTCGGCCCAGGGCACACAGACCGCACTGGTGGTAAAGGATCGTATATTCCTCTGCATCCCGGCCGAAGATGACCTCGGCATTCCACTGAAAGGGGTTCCTATCTGCATCCGCCAAAGATGCAGTCGCTGCTCGCTTATATTGAGCCTTCAATGTAAATGCAGTCTTGGCTTTGCCCCGGAAGGCGGTCACAACCAGAGGAGAACGCATACTGGCACTTACCATGCCCTCAAAGCACTTTTCACTCATTTTTTCTTCTGCCGCCTTATAGATAGACAGCCATAGAATTCCACCAGTCAGGCAGACCCGCAACGGGTTTTCCATCATGGAGCCAATATCCGGGGTACGGGATACCATTTGCCGGTAAATCTGCTTAGAGAGCTGCTTCAACGCAGAAATATCCCATCCCAACTCCTGCCTTGCCAGATACCGAAATGCGGCAGGAGCGATGGCAACCCACATCAGCCTTTCACAATATGTATAGTTCATGACAAACCTCCGTCTTACTTCCGCCCCACCAGCATCCGGGAGTCGCCCAGCATCATCATGGCCGCCCGGCGGCGGGAACCGAAAGCCTCCTGGGCCGTGTCGATGAGCCGTACATCCGCATATCCCATGTCCCGCAGTTCCTGGGCGAAGGCCTCCATGTTCCCGTACATGTGGGGCTTCATCTCATCGTTGAGGGCGAACACGCCGCCTTTTTTCAGCACCCGCAGGGTCTCCAACAGCAGAGCCTGCTTGTCCGCACCCATTACATTGTGGTAGACATAGTTGCTCACCACGGCGTCGAAACTCTCATCAGGGAAATCCAGCTTGTTCGCGTCCCCATGCTTGAATACGCACCGGGCCGCCGCGCCCTCGCTTGCGGCGTTTTTCTCGCACATAGTCTGGTTGTAGCCGAAGTCTGCGCCCCAATAGTCAATGCCCGTTACTTTTGCCTCCGGCCACATCAGGGCCGCCCGGATGGACAATGGCCCGGAGCCGCAGCCTACTTCCAGAAGCTGCCCTTGCCCGTCAAAATCCAGATGAGAGAGGACGATTTGGTGGACCTGCTCCATCATGCCGCCGCCCCCAAAGGCATACTGCCGCCGTATCCAGGCGCACCACAGGAGCAGCGCCAGCAGAATCACTGCGGCAATCACGAACACCACACCAAGCGCCGTGATATGGAACACCGCAAAGGACAGTACCGCCAGTACCACAGACAACGCCAAAAGGGCGCCTATCACATAGAAAACAGGGTTTGACATCCAGCTCCCGTAATGTTCCCCATGCGTCCCAAGGCGGATTTCTTTTTGCTGAACTTGATTTTGCTTCATTTGAACCATCTCCTTATTATCAAATTTTTTGCAGCAGCAGACACAATCCCGCCTGGGCCGCCGCCATGAGGGGGCACAGCAAGAGCGGCCACTGGAGCAGATGCTCCGGCAGAGCGTATTCCTTCATCCAGGCTTTGAACCCATAGCCTGGGTGCCCTTCGGTTCCTGAGATGATAAAACGGCGTTTTGCTTTTTTCTGTATCAGCCAGAAGTCCAGAAAAAGCAGATCACAGACATTGACGACCATCCACTGGATATATCCCGTCAGGGCCAAACGCCAGAAGCCGGTTGTCCCGCCCTCCGCAGTGCTGACCGCACCATAAAGAAGGAGGGGCAGCAACTCCCCAAAGCAGATCCAAAGCCAGTAAAAACGGTTTTCGGCCTTTGTCGGCGGATCTTTTGCCGCCTTGATGATGGCGGGCGGATAGCAGGGAAACATCAGCCGGGGCCTATACAGCGCCACCGCCGCGGCGAACAGGTTAAAATAGGCCGCCATGGCGAGCCCGTCCAAGAATGTGCGCGTCCAGTTCATATACATCCCTCTTCTACTTTTAAGCAAGCCAGAAGGTTAGCAACAACTAACCGATATGTATTTAGTATATCTTATCCTGCATGAAAAAGCAATATGAAAGCAAGAGGTTAGAGCCGATGGATTGCTAAAAGCACAGGTGGAGGAAATCATTCGATTAGAAATACTTTTTATTTGATGGTAAATGCGGAGGTTCATATCTCCGCATTTATTGTATTAAAAAGCAAAACCAAACGGAGTATTTTTGAACTATCCAGAGTGGCACAACCCATTTGGCTTATGATAAAATCAAATCATGCGAAATCATGTTTCGCAATTTTTTAGGGCGACAAGTTAGCTTGTCCTAACCACAGTGGAGGTATGTAGAGAATGGAATTGAAAAGCAACAAATTGCAAGCAAAAGACCTTATCAATGTAGGCATTTTCACCGCCATCTATTTTGTCATTTTCTTTGCGGGTATGATGCTGGGATATATCCCTATCTTTATCCCGCTGCTTGGACTGGTGTGCCCCATCCTGTGCGGTATTCCCTTTATGCTGTACTTAACAAAGGTCAAGAAGTTTGGTATGGTATCCCTGACCGGCATTATCCTTGGCTTGCTGAATTTAATCATGGGCAGCGGTGTGTTGGTTCTGATTTTTGGCATCATCTTTGGTGTCCTGGGTGATGTCATTTTGCGAGCCGGAAAATATCAAAGCTGGAAGTGTACGCTCCTTGGTAACGGGGTGTTTTCCCTTTGGATCATGGGCTATGTGAGCCGGATGTTTTTGACCCGTGATACCTTCTTCGCTTCACTTGTAAGTAGCTATGGGCAGGAATATGTAGACACACTCATGTCCTATACTCCTGGCTGGATGTATCCAGTTCTGTTTGTAGTCACCTTTATCGGTGGCATTTTGGGGGCGCTTCTTGGTAAAGCTGTGTTGAAGAAGCATTTTGAAAAGGCGGGGATTGCCTGATGGATGCGGCGGTTACAACGCTAAAATTTGAAAGCAAAGCTGTTATTCCCACCGATCCGAGGACAAAACTGTTTTTGACAGTTACAGTCAGCACCATTATGATTACCGGCGGCACTGGCGGGTTTATGAATTTTGTCCGTCCGTGTCTAATGGCTTGCCCCATCATTTTTTTACTTCTTTCAAGGAAATGGGTGGCCGCAGCCAGATTTGCAGTTACATACGCCATTTTGTTTGCGTTGGAATTAACGGTATTGCCGCTGCTCACTGGTACATGGAATTTTATCCTGGGAGCTGCAGTCGGGATTTATACGCACATGCTTCCCGGATTTATCATGGGATATTATCTGGTAAGCACTACAACTGTTAGCGAATTTGTCGCAGCTATGGAGCGGATGCATGTTCCCGAGAAAATAGTAATCCCCGTGTCCGTGGTGTTTCGTTTCTTCCCGACGGTAAAAGAGGAATATGCGGCTATACGGGATGCCATGAAGATGCGCGGCATCACTACTCTCCGCAGTCCCATGAAGATGCTGGAATACCGGGTGGTTCCTCTGATGATGTCGATTGCCAAAATCGGAGAAGAACTGTCTGCGGCGGCTCTCACGCGAGGGCTTGGAGCGCCGCAGAAACGGACAAACATTTGCAAAATTGGCTTTGGGCCTTTGGACATTTTCTTCTTCCTGCTGGCGATACCTTGTTGGGTCGGTTTCTTTATTTGTTAGGAGGAAGGAGTCTATGATTGAACTTCGCAATATCAATTTTCGATATGCCGGGGGAACGGATGCCGGTGGGCTTGTAAACATTGACTTAATCATCCCGGACGGGCAAGTTATCCTTTTGTGTGGGCAATCTGGCTGCGGAAAAACAACCCTGACTCGGTTGGTGAATGGGCTGATCCCGAATTATTATGAGGGCGAGTTAAGCGGCGAAGTCCTGCTGGATGGCAAGAACATCAGCAGACTTCCACTCTATGAAACAGCGAAATATGTGGGGAGCGTTTTTCAAAATCCCCGCACGCAGTTTTTTACGGTGGACTCCACCAGCGAACTGGCCTTTGGATGTGAAAATCAGGGTTTGCCTGAAGAAGAAATCATTCAGCGGGTGAAATCGACTGCGGAGCAGTTTGATATGGACAATCTGCTGGGGAAAAATATCTTTTCTCTTTCCGGCGGAGAAAAGCAGAAAATTGCTTGTGCCTCCGTGTCGGCCAGTAATCCGCCCATCATCGTTCTGGACGAACCATCTTCTAATCTGGATATGTCAGCCACAAAAGATCTGCGCCGGATGATCCAGATTTGGAAACAGCAAGGGAAAACAGTTATTATTGCGGAACATCGGCTCTATTATCTGAAAGAGTTGATAGACCGTGTTGTGTATCTAAAAGATGGGAGAATTGAAAAAGATTACTTGGCTCTGGATGCACTTAAACTGTCCGTGACGCAACAGGCAGAAATGGGGCTGCGGCCTTTTGACCTGGGCGCGTTCCCTGTGACAGCACATCCTGTTGCAAGCAGTGGTTCTATCGAATGTGAGAATTTTCGTTTTGCTTATACAAAGCAGAGGGATGCGCTGGATATTGACAGTCTTTCGCTGCCACAGGCGGGCGTGATTGCAGTAATCGGCCATAACGGAGCGGGAAAATCCACTCTGGCCCGCTGCCTCTGTGGTCTGGAGAAACACTGCAAGGGCATTGTGAAAGTGGACGGGAAGCCGTATAATAGAAAACAAAGGCTATCTCTGTGCTATATGGTCATGCAGGATGTCAACCATCAGCTGTTTACGGAAAGCACAGAGGAAGAAATGCTCATCAGTATGGCGGAGCCAGCTCCCGACAAGGCGGACGCGGTTCTTGACAGATTGGATTTGTTGCAGTTTAAGGAGAGACACCCGATGGCGCTCTCCGGCGGGCAGAAGCAGCGGGTGGCGATTGCCACCGCTCTTGTTTCTGAACGTAAGATTTTGGTGCTGGATGAACCTACCAGCGGTCTGGATTTACAGCACATGAAAGAAGTGGCTGATGAACTTGTGACGATACAGAAAATGGGAAAGACATCTCTTGTCATCACCCATGATTATGAGCTGATCGTCAGTTGCTGTACTCATGTTCTGCATTTGGAGCATGGTATGGTACAGGAACAATATGCACTGGATGCCGCAGGGCTCCAGCGCCTCCAAAATTTTTTTATAGAATCGAGGTGATTTCAGTTTGAACAGAAGCGACCTGTTTTTCTCGCAGCAAAATATGAATTTGCTCTGCCGGGATGAATCCTGCTCGGTCTACCAAATGAAAAATGAAACAGGAGACGGAACTGCAACCTATTATGAAGTATATCCCGGAATAGGTGTCATGTATAATGATTTTCACATGGAGCACTGCCCGTCAAGGAAGTTTGAACAAAATACGCACACTTTTGCAATTCACCATTGCAGAGAAGGCCGCGTCGAGTGGGAAGTCAGCAATGGCGCTTATCTTTATCTTGCGTCCGGCGATATTATGCTGGACAGTTCTGCCACGGAAAACAACCATTGCAGCTTTCCCGTAAGCCATTACCACGGGATCACAATTACGATCTCTGTTCCTGAAGCGGTAGAGGGATTGGGGGATCTCTTGTCCCTGTTTTCCATTGACCTGGAGCAAATCGAGCAGCAATTCACCTTAAAGACTCGACCTTTCATTATGCACGGAAATTCCGTTCCCGACCATGTGATTTCGGAACTGTACCAGGTGCCGGAAAATATCCGTCTGGAATATCTCAGGGTAAAGGTGTTAGAACTGTTGGTCACGCTCAGGACGGTAGACCCTACGGTCTTAGGTGTGGAACGTCCCTATTTTTATAAAACGCAGGTAGAGAAAGTCAAGGCTATCATGTCGTTTATGACAAATGAGCCGGAGCACCATTTCACAATGGAGGAGCTTTCTGAAAAGTTCGATATTTCCACTTCTGCTCTGAAGCAGTGCTTTAAGGGCGTGTATGGCTCCGCCATTTATACCTATATGCGAAATTATCGTATGGACCTGGCAGCTTCTCTTTTGACACAGACAGATGAACCGATTACGATGATTGCCGGAAAAGTCGGTTATACGAATACCAGCAAATTTTCCGAAGCATTCAAGAAGGTAAAAGGAAAAACGCCGCTGGAATATCGAAAAGTTAAAATCTAAATGGAGTAAAACCCGCCCGGGCAGAGTGGCGGACAACATGAATATCTGCAATACTTAGAGAGTATCAAGTCGATTGATACTCTCTATTATTTTGCTTAAGGAGGAAAGGAAATGAAGCAGAAAAGCTGGATTTCTATTGTGTTTTCCTTTGCTTCACAGTGCCGGGGCAAGATTGCCCTGTCCGTCTTATGTGCGATCATCAGTGTGGTTGCCGGACTGATACCCTATTGGAGTGTTTACCAAATTATCACGCTCTTTATCGGCGGTTCACCTGTGATGGCAGAGGTTTGGAAATGGTGCTGGATCGGACTTGGCGCTTATGCGATACGCTTCTTGCTCTATGGTATTTCAACGAGCCTGTCCCACATATCCGCATATACCATTTTGGAGAATATTCGTTTGGCTCTTGCCCAGCGGCTGATGAAAGCACCGCTGGGGACAGTCATCGGAGAGTCTGTGGGTAAACTGAAAAATGTATTGGTAGATCGGGTGGAAACGATTGAGCTGCCGCTGGCCCACATGATCCCGGAGTGTATCTCCAACCTGCTGCTCCCCGTGGCAGTCTTTGTTTATCTGGTCTGCATCGACTGGCGTATGGCGCTGGCGATGCTGGTCACGCTGCCTTTCGTTCTGATTGCTTTTGCTATGATGATGAAGAATTTTAACAAGCTCTATGCTGATTACATGGAGTCCAACAACTATGTGAACGGCGTGATCGTGGAGTATGTGGAGGGTATCGAAGTTATCAAGGCGTTCAATCAGTCCTCCAGTTCTTACGAAAAGTTCACCAAGGCGGTAGAGTCCTTCAAAGACTACACCCTCAAATGGTATCAAAGTTCCTGGAAAGTGATGAACTTGGTTGCTGCTGTGCTACCGTCCACCTTTTTGGGAACGCTCCCGATTGGTATGTATCTCTACTGGAACGGTAGCCTTACGCCGCAGGACCTTGCAATGTGCCTAATCCTCTCGCTGGGTATTGTAGGCCCGCTGATGAACTTTACCACCTATGTCAATGAAACGAAAACGGTTGAGTATGCCGTACACGATGTAGACAAGCTGCTCCATGTGGAAGAACTGCCCGATACTGGAAAACCAGTGGAGGTGCGGTCCAAAGACATTCAGCTTCAGGATGTTTCGTTCTCTTATGATAAAGAGAGCGGTAAACAGGTGCTTTCCCATATCAATCTGAAAATCCCGGAGGGAAAGTTTACGGCACTTGTCGGCCCGTCCGGTGGAGGTAAGTCCACCATCGCCCGCTTGATTGCCCGTTTTTGGGATGTGAACGATGGAAAAATCACCATTGGCGGTGTGGACATTCGCAGTATGCCGCTGGCTCAGCTTGCCGATATTGTCAGCTTTGTTACACAGGATAACTTCCTGTTCAACTGCTCCATCAAGGAAAATATCCGGCTGGGAAACCCTGATGCTACGGACGAAGAAGTATATGCGGCAGCAAAAGCCGCCTGCTGTGATGAATTTATACAGAAATTGGACAATGGCTATGACACGATGGCCGGGGATGCGGGGAACCGGCTTTCAGGTGGCGAGAAACAGCGCATCTCCATTGCCCGCATGATTTTGAAAAATGCCCCCATCGTGATTTTGGACGAGGCAACCGCGTTCACCGATCAGGAGAACGAAGAAAAAATCCAGCAGTCTATCGCTGCTTTGACAAAAGGGAAAACGCTGCTGGTCATCGCACATCGTCTGTCCACCATCAAAAATGCCGATCAGATTATTGTCCTGCAAAAAGGGCAGGTTGAGAACACAGGTACTCATCAGCAGCTTTTAGATGGCGACTCTCTCTATCGGGATATGTGGGAGGCGCATATCGGAGCGCAGAACTGGTCTGCCGGTTCCGGGAAAGGAGGTAACTGATATGTTTCGGATTGTAAATCGACTGATCCAATGGACAGGAAAATATAAACGGCGTATTTACATCGGGTTTGTCTACGCTTTCATTCATAGCATTTTTACCGCAATTCCTATTATGCTGGCTGCAAAGGGACTGAGTGCTGTTCTGGATGACTTGGGTGGCGTTAAACCATTGGAGGGCCGGGACATCTGGATCATGCTGGGGGCCATGATTTTAGCTGTATTGGGCCGATACCTGTTCTCATATCTCCGAGCTATCACGCAGGAAAGTGTCGGTTATGAAGCAACCGCTGACGAGAGAATACGGCTGGGAGATATTTTGAAACGGGTGTCGCTGGGCTTTTTCAGTAAGAACAATATGGGCGAACTGTCCGCAGCGGCCACAACCGACCTCTCGTTTATGGAAATGTTCGCCATGAATATGGTCAACACTGTTGTGAATGGCTATATCACCGTTATCGTCCTGATATTGTTCCTTGCATTTTATAGTCCTCTGGCGGGAGGAATTGCTCTGGCTGGTGTCCTTTTGTCTGCCCTATTCCTTCATCTGCTGGAGGCGCGCAGTCACCAAAACGCGCCCATCCATCAAAAGGCACAGGACGATATGGTGGAAAGCTCCATCGAGTATCTGCGAGGGATGCAGGTGGTGAAAGCCTTTAAGCAGGAAGGCGTGTCTATTGCCGGTATCCGCAAAGCATACAACGACAGCAAGAAAATCAACATCAAAATTGAAGTGGAATATATGCCCTTCAACTGCCTGCACCTGTTTTCTCTGAAAGCTGCCTCCATTGCCATTGTAGCTGTGGCCGCTCTGCTGACCTATAACGGCAGTATGGAACTTCCTACCATGCTCATGCTGGATATGTTCTCCTTTATGATCTTTGGAAGTGTGGAAGCCATGAACAACGCCGCCCATGTATTGGAGGTCATTGATGCTACGCTGGATAAACTGGACGGCATTGAACACGCTGACATTATAGACAAAGACGGGAAAGATATTTCTTTGCAGAACACAGACATTGCTTTCCGTGATGTGACATTCTCCTACGATAAAGTCCCTGTTTTGCGGAATATCAGCTTTTCCATCCCCCAGGGCAGCACTACGGCCATTGTAGGGCCATCTGGCAGCGGCAAGACCACGATTTGCAACCTGATTGCCCGTTTCTATGATGTGGACAGCGGCAAGGTCACAGTAGGCGGTGAGGATGTGCGGAACATGACCTGTGACAGTTTGCTCCGCAATATCTCGATGGTCTTTCAAAAGGTCTACCTGTTCCACGATACCATTGAAAACAACATCCGTTTCGGCAATCCAAGTGCAACGCAGGAAGAAATTATAGAAGCTGCGAAAAAGGCTCGGTGCCACGACTTCATTATGGCTCTTCCCGATGGATATGAAACGGTGATCGGTGAGGGCGGCTCTACGCTGTCTGGCGGAGAAAAACAGCGCATTTCTATTGCCCGCGCCATTTTGAAAAATGCCAACATTGTAATTCTTGATGAAGCAACAGCAAGTATTGACCCCGAAAATGAGCATCTGATCCAGCAGGCAATCAGTGAATTGACCATTGGAAAAACGGTTATCGTTATCGCCCACCGTCTGGCAACGATTGAACACGCTGACCAGATTTTAGTGGTGGATAAAGGTCAAGTTGTTCAGAAAGGAACACATCAGCAGCTTGTTCAGCAGGAAGGTCTTTATCGCCGTTTTATTACAATCCGTGAGCAGGCAGAGGGCTGGAGCATTGCCTGATAATTTGAGGGAGAACCGCAACATGAAACTTCATGCGTCCGGGGAGGACTACCTGGAAACCATCCTTGTTCTCCAAAAGAAACTCGGTATGGTACGCTCCGTAGATGTGGCCCGGCACATGGAGGTGTCAAAGCCCAGCGTGTGCCATGCAGTGGCTACCTTGCGGGACGGCGGCTTTCTTACAATGGACGAAGATCACTTTCTCCATCTGACCGATGTGGGCCGCGAGGTTGCCGAAAAAATCTACGAGCGCCATTGCTTTTTTACCGAGCAGCTTATCGCCGCAGGCGTTGACCCCAAGACAGCGGAGGCCGATGCCTGCCGGATTGAACACATCATCAGCGATGAGAGCTTTTCTCGGCTGAAAGAGGCAGCTGCAGAAGGGAAAAATTAAACCCGACAAGAGTAATCCACCTGACAAGGAAAAAACCGGTGCGGGGCAGATATTTTCGTGTACTCAATCAACAATATCGCCCCGATGACGGCTTTGAAACACATCAAGGCCGTCACTCTTTTTGTGTATTCATAAGAGTAAACTATTTCGGAGAAACCGCTGTGAAATATAAAGAACCTCGATCTCGTCTGGGATGTTTTAGCAATCAACCAAAAAAATTCTAGCTATCTATCCCTCTATCTCTACCTTTGGATGGGCATTATCGTATCCATTTAAAAGGTTCTATTGGACTTTTGACAAAAGTGTGGGATTCACTGAACAGTGTCGCCCACCACCTCTGTTCGTGTTCACTCGTTGATTCGTGAACCGTAATGGAGGTATCAATGAAGGAAATCAATCTGCGGGAACTGTATCCTGATATATATAGCGCCGATATCTTTGTGGAGGTGACTGACGAAGTATGGGCTGCAATTCAGACAAGTCAACGGGTAGAAGCTACATACGAGCGCCAGAAGTTCAGGTATAAGGCTTACTATTCTCTGGACCATGGAGACGGAATAGAAGGCTGCCTTTTAGTACAACCCCTAGCTCCAGAAAATATCATAGAGAATAAATGGTTATATATAGAATTGCAGAATGCAATCCGAAAGCTGCCACCCGCCCAAAGAAGGAGAATATATGCACGATTCTACTTGGGTAGGACAATTGCGGAGATTGCACGGAAAGAGAGGGTTGACCAGCGCCGGGTAGGAAAAAGTATCCAATGCGGGCTTGAACGGCTGGCATGGCTACTAGAAATCGATTCATAAATTTAGAAATAATAAAACACAAGCCGGTAAAGGATACCCCCACCGGCTTGTGTTTTATTTTATCAGGATGAAGAATCCGCTTGATCTGTGGATTTGTCCATAAGTTTTTTTAGTTCATGGGAAAGCGTACGTGTTGCGTTTAGTAGTGTTTCTCTGGCTTCAGATGGACAGGAAAGGTAGAGCTGACGCATTTCATCCGCAGATTTATCTTCTCCATCCGAGGAATTTAATAAGGCGTCGATAGAAAGATCCAGAACTCCTGTTAGCGAGCGAAGAATCTCGAAGGAAGGATTTTTGACTCCCTTCTCAATCAGCTGCAAATGCTTCAAAGAAATGTGGCTCTGATCTGCAAGTTGCTGCTGGGTCAGTCCCTTTCTTTTTCGTACAACCCTTATATTATACCCCAATTTTTCCAACACAGTCATAAGCATTATCGTCCCCTTACAAATAGTTTATCGTACTTATAAAAGCATTGGAATAACATTTTAGTTCTCAAAAATAAGTATTAAAATGCTCTTTTTATGCTTTGTGGCAAAATTACCAAAAATCAGCCTTGATTTTTTACATTTAGAGAGGGGGTAAAAATGCCTTTTTTTGTCACGGATAATAGAAGAGGTCTTTTTTCTACTGCGATTTAATTCGATAGAGTAGTAAAGACTTCGCTTCGTTCAACCGTTCAATATGAGGAGGTACCATTATGAGTGAAGTTCTGCGAGCGGATTTAAACGTCTCCAACTGCCCCCGATGTGGCACCCGACTGATGTGTGGAAAAATTATTGTCACTGGATTGCATAAATGCTCCAGGTGCAATCGCCACTGGGTGATCCAGATGGAAAAGAACAAGGTCACTGTGACGAGGGCATCCCTACATTTCGAAAAGCCTGAAGAACTTGAAAGATTCGCCTGATTCTTTCGAATCTCATGAAACGAAAACTGAATATGGAATGAGACATACCGTATCTGCGTCGAATTGGGTATAGCCCTCAGGGACGGAATTCGGGAGTCAAAAGTTTGTTCGATAGGACTGAACCGGCTATAGGCCGGACGAGACCGGCAGACGGAAGCGATTTCCTTAGGGAAATTGCGGCTGTCTGCCGGCCTTTTTATTTGCTTTCTGGTTGTCGCTTCCGTCGCCCCGCGGGAGTGACAGATGCGCCAACACTGGGAAACGTACATCGCCAAATACCCCTGACCTTCGGATTTTGCACGTCTATACACGCGTCAAAATCTGGAGGATACCCCTATGCGCTTCGATCCTGTTGAATGCGGAAAGAGAATCAAGTCCCTGCGTGAAGAAAAAGGTTATACCCAAGTTCAGCTTTCGGAAACTATAAGAATTAGCTTTGATCATTTAAGAGCAATCGAACATGGCAGAAGAACTTGCTCTATCGAATTACTGGTAGATTTACATATTTTGTTTGATGTGTCGTTGGATTATCTGATTCTTGGAAAAACTTCACAGTTGGACGCGGTTAAAACAGAATTGCAAAGAGCTGTTGAAATAATAGAGAAAGTTAAACGCGAGCTATAAAGAGTGTGACAATCTGTCACAGTAAACTGTGACAACCAGTCACTCCCGCAACGAAAATTTCTAAGGTATCATAGAGTCACAGCAAGGGCCTCCCCAAACGGAGGACAAGCCCGAAGCCAGCGGACCTTGAAAAATGAATAAACAGCCTTCTGGTACTTCCAGACAATGATACTTCCGTAACTCGCGGCCCGGCCACAAAGAAGGCGGGGCGGCTGAAATGCCGATGGAGCGGTGCAAATCCGCCGCCAGAAGGTTCCCAATCCTCCCCGGGGCGTCGAGGACAAATGGGGGAAGGAAACCCAAACAAGATTTCGGCCCGCCGGCTGGAAAAAGCTTTCCAAACTGGCGGGCTTTTCTAATATCCACAATACAAAGAAACGGAGGTCAACGATGAGCCGTAGTTACACGCGCAATCTGAATACCGTATCTCTCATCACGCTGTGTCCGATCTGCCTGCATTCCTTTCAGGATGCCAAGCGAGCGACTCTGCGCCGCGCCGATCTGCGCCAGCGGACCAAGGATGTCTGTACCTATTGCCAGACCCGTTATGGGTTTGACTACTATGCCCAGCCTATGGTTCACAGAGACCCGAACCGGAGGGAGGCCAAAGCCTATGCTGCGACGGCTGAAGATTGACCCCGAGTTTCAGAGCAAGATTCCGCCCCTGACCTTTGAGGAGTCGAACCTGTTGGAAACCAACATCCTGGAGGAGGGCCGGATTCTCAGCCCCCTGATCGTCTGGAACGGTCTGATTGTAGACGGCCATAACCGCTTTGCGATTCTGAAAAATCATCCCGAAATCAAGTACACCGTGCTGGAAAAAGAGTTCGCCAACCGCTATGAAGCGATTGTCTGGATTTGCAAAAACCAGCTTGGCAGGCGAAATCTGACGCCAGAACAGCGAAAATACTTGATTGGGAAACAGTATGAAGCCGAAAAGCAATCTAATGGTGGAGATCGAAAAAGTTCCGCAAAAAAATCAGTTGGTCAAAATGACCAACTGATCGGGAAAAAACACACCAGACTTCGGATTGCAGATGAGAACAATGTAAATGAAAGCTTTGTTCGACGGGCGGAGTCGTTCGCAAATGGAGTGGATGCAGCAGAAGAAGCTGTTTCCGGCATCCGTGCCAAAATACTGTCCGGCGAGGTGAAACCCACGGCGGCTGAGTTGGCCGCCGTGTCTCGCGCAGCCCCGGAGGAGCGCCCGGCACTGGTGGCTAAACTCTGTAAGCCGAAGGATGAGAAAAGGGCTGGTAGAAAAGAGAAGAAAGCAATAGTAAGGGCAAAGGCAGAAAAACTCGAAACCGAGGCTTCGGAGCCTTGCGAGCCGGCAGAGCTTCCGTCCGCTCCTTCTCCTGAGCTGGCACCGCAGCCAGTGAAAATCGACAACCAGCAGCTACTGGAGATCGCGGCCAGCCGGTATCACGCCAAGCGCCGGGCCACCGGCAGCGATATGCTGTGCGAGATCGAGGCTGCGGCAGACAATCTGAAACAGCGGTGGGAGCAAGCCTTCCAGTATTATCCCGATCTTCTCATCGACCGTGACAATCGGAGCGCAGTCGCCATGATTGCCCAAAGCCTGACAAATTACCTAAACGAAGTGGAGGAACGTACCCTATGAGATTCTACTCTTATCCTTATAAAGAAATTTCCATCAACAGCGCCTTCCTGGAGATTCCGGCTGAGTACCAGCGCAAGCTGCAGATGGGCAAAGTCAAGCAGATGGTGGCTGAGTTCAATGGCATCATCGTCAATCCGCCCAAGGTCAGCTACCGGGATGGCCGCTACATCGTGATCGACGGCCAGCACACCATCGTGGGCCTCAAGACCCTCAACGGCGGCAATGACTTGCCCATCCTCTGCCGGGTCTACGTTGGTCTGACCAAAGAGGAAGAAGCTCTCGTGTTTGCTCAGCAGACTGGCGCATCCACTCCCCTTTCCGCAGGCGCAAAGCTGCGGGCCAAGCTGGTGGGCCAGGATGCCGAGTCCCACGCTTTCCTGGCCGCCACCGAGGCGGCGGGGCTGCAGCTGGGCACCGATCATGTACGGGCCAACCGCAAGATCATCTGCGTCAGCACCGCCCTCAAAGAATTCCGGCAGTATGGCCCGGACATCTATATCGAGAGCCTGCGGGCCATTGCCGAAGCCTGGGACGGCGACCCCGATTCCCTGCGGCCGGGCATCATCCAGGGCGTGATGCGCTTCATCGCCCTCTATAAGGATGAATACAAATGTGACCGTCTGGTCAAACGACTGGCCACCGTCTACCCCATGAAGCTGGTCCGCGACGCCGACGCCATGAGCGGGGCGGCGTCCTACCGGTACATGATGCAGGTCCTGAAGCTGTATAACGGATGCAGCAAAAAGAATATGCTGCCGGTGAAGTTCTGAGAAGTTGGATTGGAGGTAGCATCATGTACGAAAATCCTGTTTTGAACGAAGCGGCCCCTATCCAGGTGGAAGAAGTGGTGCTGCCCCAGATCGTCAGCATCAAGCAGGCCAGCCAGCGGATGGGGCTGCCTGTTTACTACGTTCGCCGCCTGTGCAAAGAGGTGCCGGGGATAGCGTTCCAGTCCGGCGTCAAGTGGTATGTCAACCTTGGAAAAATGGCGGAATATTTCAACAACGGAATGACCTCTGCCTGATTTGTCAAGGATGCCGGCGCGGTTGGCGACATCCTAAAAATTTACGCTGCAACCTGTTATACTCACCATGACAGAAGAAAGGAGGTTACGAGTATGGCTTCTGTAAAACTGATCGAACCCAAGAAAAAGCCCAAGTATTTCCAGCTCACCGCGATTGTCATGGTGAATGGAAAATCGGAGCGGCGCTATGGCCGCTTTGACTTTGACCCTACCGAGCTGAAAACGGCCCGCCAGCGCCTGGCAGCGGCGAATGCGGCGGCGGTGGAGTTTGAGCGGGAGCAGCAGGCTCAGATCGACAAGGAAATGGCTGGCGGCGGCAAAACGTTCGAGCAGGTGGCAAGAGAGTACATTGACTCCAACCGTTCTCTGTTGGAGCCGTCCGCCCGCCTGAAAGGCGATGCAGAGCAGCACCGGAACAAGGCGAATACGACCCGTAATAAGAATGGCTACCTCAACAAAATCAGAGGCTATCCCCAGTTCGCACAAAAACCGATCGGCACCATCACCAAGAAGGATTGCGACCAGGTCCTCCGCCTGTTGGAGAAAGGATGCACCCGGGTCTATCAGCGGGCGACGCTGAAACCGGGGGCCAAGGCGTACAAGACCATGTCCTGCCCCAAAATCGCAGAATTTTGCACCATCAAAGAAGAAACGGTGGAAAAGTCCTTCCGCGGGGAAAGCGTCTCGCTTGATTCCGCGCAGCAGATTGCAAAAGCGCTGGGACAGGAGGTTGAGACTCTCTTTGAGGTAGAGACGGACGAGCGGCCCATCACCCAGAAAACCATGCGGGAATACGTCCTGTTTATCCGTGCCGTGATCAACTACGCCAACGAGAACTACAACGTAGACGCCAAGCCGCCCCAGATACGGGCCTGCGGTAAGAAAGGAAAGAGCGTGGACTGCCTGCATAAAGACGAGGTGGAGCGCCTGCAGCAAACGCTAAAAGAGTGCTCCCTGCTGGAGCGGGCGATCATTCTGTCTTTGCTGAATACCGGCGTCCGCCGCGGAGAGCTGGCCGGACTGACGTGGCAGGATGTGAACTTCAAGGAGTGTACCATCCATATTTCCAAGTCGCTGCTGGTCTTTCAGAATTTTGGCTACCAGCTTACCGCGACCAAGGAAAACAATGTCCGGGATGTGGACGTTGCGCCGGAATTTATGGCTTTCCTGGAGGACTACTACCGGCAGTGGAAAGCTCAGAAAAAGGTGATGGGCGCGGCCTGGCAGAAAAGCCTGGATAGAAAATCGGCCAAGTATGCTTCTTCCCTGCTGGCTCTGCGAGGGAATGACTTTGTGATCTGCAACGACCACGGCTTCCCCATCAACCCGGATAGCTACGGCAGTCTGGTGCGGCGGGTCGGCAAAAAGGCGGGCATCGAAGGGCTGCACCCCCACATGTTCCGGCACACCTTCGTCAGCATCCTGTTGTCCAACCCCAACATCGGCATCGCCACAGTGGCGGCGGAAGCGGGCCACGCCCAGCCCAGCACAACGCTGGCGATCTATACCCAGGTGTATGACCGCCGCCGCGAGGAGATACGCAAACAGATGAGCCAGGAACTGTACAGCGAATAAACAATTTCCGCCAAAAGGCAGAAAGAAAAGCACGAAACGCGATGTTTCGTGCTTTTTGGTGGGCCAGGCAGGATTCGAACCCGCGATAACCCCGTTATGAGCGGGGAGTTCTGACCGCTGAACTACTGGCCCGTATGGAGATGAAGCTGGACCTGCGAGGGCGCATTCGGATGCCCTTCGTAGGTAAAAAGTAGGTGGAAACGTTTTTTTGCCGTCATGACGGCGAGAAAACGACGAATATGCGGATGTTTTGGAAGCGCCGGTTGGCAGGGCCAGCCGGTTATGAGCCGCCAGCTCTGACCAGCTGAGCTACTGGCCCGTATGCCCTCCGGCATAAGCCTGCGGAAGGATACTATATTAGTATAGCAGATTTGCGCCCAAATGAAAAGACTTTGTGGAAACTTTGCCTCCGGAGGGGCAAAGTGTGCTATACTGGTAGCGCTTGGAGTGTGTCGGAAGGCTTCCGGGCGCCGGCCCGCGCAGCGGAAACCGGCTGAGCGCAGGGGATGCGGCGCGCAAGCGCCCCTGCATTTGGCGCTTTTGGGCAAGCGGTCCGGCAGTTTGGATTTTGCAGATACACTCCAGAGGGAGGGACTGGCTATGAGACAGAAACATCCGACAGGACAAAAGCGCCGGGCGGGCCGCGCCGGGCCGCCTTGCAGGCGACGCGGGCCGCGGGTCACCCGGCGGGCCCTGCTGCTGGGGGCCGGAGCCGCGGCGCTGGGGGCCGCCGGGCTGTGGCTGCGCCGTCTGGGCGGGCCGGGCGGAGAGGCGCCCGCCGCTCCGGATGCGGGCACGCCCCCGGCCGGCGAGTGGCGGGCGGCCTGGATCAGTTACATTGAGCTGCAGGGGATGGATTACACCTCGGCGGAGGCGTTCCGGGCCGGGGCCGCGGCCATGATGGACCGCTGCGCCGGGCTGGGCCTGAACACCGTCATCGTCCAGGTGCGGCCCTTCGGGGACGCACTTTACCCCAGCGCCCTGTTCCCCTGGAGCCACATCTGCACCGGGGTGCAGGGGGTGTCCCCCGGCTTCGACCCGCTGGACATCCTGCTGACCGAGGCCCACAGCCGGGGGCTGTCCTTTGAGGGGTGGATCAACCCTTACCGGCTCCAGGCGTCCGCCTCCTCGCCGGGGACCCTGGCGGCGGACAACCTGGCCAACACCCACCCGGACTGGGTGGCCACGGCGGGGGGCGGGCTCTACCTCAACCCGGCCATCCCCGAGGCGGCCGCCTACGTGGTGGAAGGGGTGGCCGAGCTGGTGCGGACCTACCCGGTGGACGGCGTCCACTTCGACGACTACTTCTACCCCACCACCGACCCCGCCATCGACGCGGCCCGGTTTGCGGCCAGCGGCGCGGCCGACCTGGCCGAATGGCGGCGGCAGAACGTCACCGCCCTGGTCAAGGCCGCCCACGACGCCGTCAAGGCTGCCGACCCCACCCTGCGGTTTGGGGTCAGCCCCCAGGGCAACCCGGACAACGACATGAGCCAGCAGTACAGCGACGTCCGGGGCTGGCTGGCCGCCGGCAGCGAGGACGCGGTGGTGGATTACCTCTGCCCGCAGCTCTACTGGGGGTATGGGTACACCTTGTCCAACGGGTCACGGCGGTTTGCCTATGAGAACATCCTGGCCGAGTGGCTGGCCATGCCCCGGGGCAGCGCGGCTTTGTACGTGGGCCTGGGGGCTTACCGGATCGGCGAGGGGGACGGCGGGTCCAACGGGGACAGCGTTTCGGGCTGGTCCACCGGGCGGGCCCTGGCGGACCAGGTGGGCACCCTGCGGGCCGCCGGCGCGGGGGGCTACGCCTTGTACCGGTACGGCTCCCTGTTCCAGAACACGGCCTGGCCCCAGCTGGCCGAGGCCGAGTGCGCCGCCCTGACCGCCGCCAACGCCCCCGACGGAGGGCGCGCGGGCTAAAACAGTTGTATGGAAGAGGAAAATGCGGTATAATAGCCCAGTGAACGAACCACACAGCGGAAGAAAACGCTTTGCCCGGAGGTTTTTATGGAACGGAAGAAAAAACGTCTGCGCCTGGCCGCCCTGCTGCTGGCCGCGGCGCTGGCCCTTGGCCTGACCGGCTGCGAGAGCCTGAAGGACAACGTGGCCAATATGCTGGGCTTTTCCAGTGCCGAGGAGGTGGACACTACCAACTGGGCCGAAGCCACCACCGACCCCATCATGCTGCCCGATGGCACCGACGCCACCGCCCAGTGGACCAACGTGGTGGCCAACGGCACCCTGTACGGGGTGTACAACGGCATCTGGACCCGGAACACCGGCTATTTCCAGGTGTCGGGGGACAGCCTGACCATCACCGCCTGCGGCACCGCCGAGGGCGTCCAGGAATACAAGATCGCCCTGTGGAAAAAGGTGGACGGCGGGGCCCAGTATGTGGACGGCTCCACCGGCTACATCCACACCGACGGCTCCAACTACCGGTTCACCATCGGCGGGCTGGACCCGGCGGCCCAGTACCGCCTGACCATCTCCTATGACTCCAGCCGGTACTATCTCTATGGAATGTTCAAAGCGGAGGGGATCGTAGGATGAAAACACAAACCAGAAACACCCTGCTGCTGGTGCTCTGCGCCCTGATCTGGGGGCTGGCCTTTGTGGCCCAGAGCGCCGGCGCAGCCCTTGCGCCCTTTGCCTTTCTGGCCTGCCGCAGCTGGCTGGCGGTGGCTTTCCTGTGGCCGCTGAGCCATGTGTTCGACGCGGTCCGCCGCCGCAAAGGAGGGCCGGCCGCCCCGGCCGCCGGCGGCCGCCTGCTGCTGGCGGGGGGCGTGGTCTGCGGCACCCTGCTGTTTGCCGCGTCGGCGGCCCAGCAGATCGGCATCACCCTGAACCCTTCCACCGCCAAGGCCAGCTTTATTACCGCCATGTATGTGGTGCTGGTGCCGGTGGCGGGGCTGCTGTTCGGCCGCAAAAGCCCTGCCCAGATCTGGGCCTGCGTGGTGCTGTCGGTGGCGGGGCTCTACCTGCTGTGCATGCAGGGGGGCTTTGGGGGCGTCGAGGCCAGCGACGGCGTCCTGCTGCTGTGCGCGGCCCTGTTCACCTTCCAGATCATCGCGGTGGACCACTTCTCCCCCCGGCTGGACGGGGTGCGGCTGAGCCTGGTGCAGTTTCTGGTGGTGGCGGTGGAGAGCACCGCCGCCTCCCTGCTGACCGAGACGGTGGCCCTGGCGGACATCACGGCCAACGCCCTGCCCGTCCTTTACTGCGGGCTGCTGTCCAGCGGGGTGGGCTACACCCTGCAGATCCTGGGCCAGCGGGACCTGGACCCCGCCATCGCCAGCCTGGCCATGTGCCTGGAAAGCGTCTTTGGGGCGCTGGGCGGCTGGTTGCTGCTCAGCCAGAGCCTGTCCCTGCGGGAGCTGGCGGGCTGCGCCCTGATCTTTGCGGCGGTGGTGGGGGCCCAGCTGCCTCTGGGCCGGCTGCTCCGCCGCCCTGCCGGCAGTGGCCGGGAGTAAGGCGGGGGCCGTCCGGCAGCGGCAGGCCGGCGGCATCTGCTACCAGCTGGCCCGCCGCCGGGTGAAAAACCTGAACCTGCGGGTCCGCTCCGACGGCACGGTGGCGGTCAGCATCCCCTGGGGTACCGCCGCCCGGGAGGCGGACGCCTTTGTCCTGGCCCACCGGGACTGGATCGAGGCCGCCGTCCAGCGGCAGCTGCGCCGGGCCGCGCGCCCCCTGCCCGACCGGGACGAGGCCCTGGCCCGCTTTACCGCCCTGAGCCGGGCGGTGTTCCCCTCGTTTGCCCCGGCGCTGGGAGGGCAGATGCCCCTCATCAAGGTGCGCCGGATGACCAGCCGCTGGGGGGTCTGCGCCCCGGCCAAACGGCAGATCACCTTTGCCCTGGCCCTGTACGATATGCCCCCCGAGGCCCAGCTGTATGTGGTGGTGCACGAGTTCTGCCATTTTCTGGTGCAGGACCACAGCCCTGCCTTCTGGGCCGAGGTGGAAAAGCGCCTGCCCGACTGGAAGGCCCGCCGCCGCCTGCTGCGGGAGGGATAAACAACACGGAGGTATATGATCTTTGGAACCAAAACACGCCCCGGAACAGGGGCATAACAAATACACCAGGCTGGCGGGCAACACCATGATCTTTGCCATCTCCAGCTTTTCGTCCAAACTGCTGACCCTGATCGTCCAGCCCTTTTTGACCTACGCCATGCGGGACGTCCAGAGCATGGGCGTCTCCAAGCTGCTGAGCCAGTGCGCCAACCTGCTCATCCCCCTGGTGTCCATGGGGATGAGCAACGCCATCATCCGCTTTGGCCTGGACAAGGGCAACAGCAAAAAGCAGGTGTTCACCAACGGCCTGCTGACCATCCTGCTGGGCTATGGGGTGCTGCTGCTCTGCTGGCCATTGCTCAGCCTGGCGCCGGGCATCGGGGACTATGGGGTGTTCCTGTGCATCTACGTCCTCACCAGCTGCCTGCGCACCCTCTGCACCCAGTTCATCCGCAGCCGGCAGCTCAACCGCCTGGTGGGTATCGACGGGGTGCTGTGCACCTTTGCCACCCTGATGTTCTACGTCCTCTACCTGGTGGTGCTGGACATGGGGGCCGAAGGCTACCTGCTGGCCATCATCTGCGGCGACGTCACCAGCAGCCTGTTCCTGTTCTGCACCGGCAAGCTGTGGCGGTACATCGACTTCCGCTTCATCAATCGGGCCCTGTGGCGGGAGATGCTCCGGTTTTCGCTGCCCATGATCCCGGCGCAGATCAGCTTCTGGATCATCAACGCCTCGGATATGTTCTTTGTCAACGCCATGTGCGAGGGCTACGGCGGCCGCACCGGCCCCGAGTGGAGCGGCCTGCTGTCCACCGGCTACTTCCTGCCCACCATCCTGAACACCCTGGGCACCATCTTCTACGATGCGTGGCAGCTGTCCGCCGTCACCGAGGAAAAAGGCCGCAGCCACTTCTTTTCCACCGTGTTCCGCAGCTATGCGAGCGTCATGTTCTGCTGCGCGGCGGGCATCCTCTGGCTGTGCCGCCCGGTCATGCTCATCATGAAGTCCAGCTACTTCGACGCATGGCAGTTCGTCCCCTACTTGACCCTGGCGGCGGTGTTCACCTGCTTTACCCAGTTCATGAACAGCATCTACGTGGTCTACAAGCGCTCCACCCACAGCCTGTACACCATGATGGCGGGGGCGGTGGCCAACTGCGTGATGAACTATCTGGGCATCCTCTGGTTTGGCCCGGTGGGGGTCACCTACGCTTCTTTCCTGGCCATGGTGCTGGTGTTCGTGCTGCGCGCGGTGGACAGCCGGCAGCTGATCCAGCTGCGGCTGCACCCGGTGCACATGACGGTGAACGTGGCTTTCCTGGTCATCGAGGCGGCCGTCACCCTGGCGGAGGTCCCCTTCTACGGCCTGTGGACCGGGCTTCTGTGCGGGGTGGTCATCCTGTACAACTTCGACGGCGTGTGGGCCATGGGCCGGGCCATCCTGCCCCGGGTGCTGGGCCGCCGTGCGGCCCCCCTGGTGGCCTGGGTGGACGGCGTGGTGGCAAAGGTCTACCACTGATCCGGCCCTGTAATACGACAAAAAGCTCCCCTTCTGCCGGCGGCAGAGGGGGAGCCTTTTTGTTTCAGGGGGTTCAGCGGCCCAGCATCTCGTGGGCCGTCTTTTCGATGGTGGCGGCGTCCAGGCCGTAGGCGTGGATCAGGTCCCAGGCCGGGGCCGAGCAGGCAAAGCAGTCCTGCACGCCGATGCGGCGGACGGGGACGGGGTATTTCTCGGCCAGCAGGGAGCAGACCGCCTCGCCCAGGCCGCCGATGACGCTGTGCTCCTCGCAGGTGATGACCTTCCCGCAGTCGCGGGCGGCGTTCAGGATCAGCTCCTCGTCCAGGGGCTTGATGGTGTGGATGTTGATGACCCGGGCGCCGATGCCCTGGGCGGCCAGGTGCTCGGCGGCGATGCGGGCCTCGTTCACCTCCAGGCCGGTGGCGATGATGGCGATGTCCTCGCCCTCGGTGACCGTTTCGCCCTTGCCGATCTCAAAGTGGTAGTGGTCGGGATCGTGGAAAACGGGCACAGCCAGCCGGCCCAGCCGCAGGTAGACCGGACCGTTCATCTCGAAGGCGGCACGGACGGCTGCCCGGGCCTCGATGTCGTCCGAGGGGCAGATGACGGTCATGCCGGGCAGCGAGCGCATGAGGGCAAAGTCCTCGCAGCACTGGTGGGACGCGCCGTCCTCGCCCACCGAAATGCCCCCGTGGGACGCGCCGATCTTGACGTTGAGGCGGGGGTAAGCGATGGAGTTGAGGATCTGCTCGTAGGCGCGGGCCGCGGCGAACATGGCAAAGCTGGACACAAAGGGCACCAGCCCCATGGTGGCCAGGCCGGCGGAGACGCCCATCATGTTGGCCTCGGCGATGCCGCACTCAAAAAAGCGCTCGGGGGCCACTTTCTGGAACATGGCGGTGCAGGTGGAGACCGACAGGTCGGCGTCCAGCACCACCAGCTCGGGATGCTCGGCGGCTAGCTCCTGCAGGGTAGCGCCGTAGCTGTCGCGGGTCGCGATCTTTTTCACTTCTGCCATAGGTCAGCCCTCCTCCTTTTCCAGCTGGGCCAGGGCGGCGTTCAGCTCGTCCATGGCGGTGTGGTAGTCGGCGTCGCCGGGGGCTTTGCCGTGCCAGTTGGCGTTGTTTTCCATATAGCTGACGCCCTTGCCCTTGGTGGTGTTCAGGATGATGAAGGTGGGGCGGCCCTTTTCGGCGTGGAAGGTTTCCACCGCAGCCTCGATCTGGTCCAGGTCGTGGCCGTCGATGGACAACACCTTGAAGCCGAAGGCCTCCAGCTTTTTGTCCTGGGGGGCGCTGTTCATGACTTTTTCAATGGGGCCGTCGATCTGCAGATGGTTCAGGTCCAGAAAGACGCAGAGATTGTCCAGCTTGTAGTGGGACGCAAACATAAAGGCCTCCCAGCACTCGCCCTCTTCGATCTCGCCGTCGCCCATGACGGCGTAGACCCGCACCTGATCCAGCCCCTTGACCTTGGCGCCCAGGGCCATGCCGCAGGCGGCGGAGATGCCCTGGCCCAGGCTGCCGGTGGACATATCCACGCCGGGGACGGTGTTCATATTGGGGTGGCCCTGCAGGCGGCTGCCCAGCTTGCGCAGGGTGGTCAGCTCCTCCGCGGGGAAAAAGCCGCGCTCGGCCAGGGCTGCATAAAGGGCCGGGGCCGCATGGCCCTTGGAAAGGACCAGCCGGTCCCGCTCGGGCCAGGCGGGGTTGGCGGGGTCGACCCGCATCTCCCGGAAGTACAAAAAGGACAGCACCTCCGCGATGGACAGGCTGCCGCCCGGGTGGCCGCTTTTGGCGCTGTGGGTGCTTTCGATCACGCCAAGGCGGATGCGGCAGGCATGTTTTTGCAGGGCAAGTTTTTCTGCGTTTGTCATAAATCGTCCTTCCATTTGCACTGGGTTTGTCTCCCGACAGGCCCTTGCTGGGGGCGTTTCTTTCAGGTATCGCAAGCGGAATGCCGGAGACACATTGCATTCCAACTTAATATTATCTATTCTGCCCTAAAACGTCAAGATGTTTTTGTCAAAATGTACAGCGAGGGGGATTTTTATGTGGCATAGGCACGTTTTTTGTGAAAAATGCGCGGCCCATGGTACATTCGAGTAAAGAAAATCCCCGGCCAACAGACCGGGGACGCGGATTGTCAAAAAAGTCCCGTCCAGCCGACATGTGCGGATGGACGGGACACATACA
>ERZ1090881.292-NODE-293-length-24242-cov-11.045190_pt1 | contig 24242 bp, 21 predicted proteins | sample MGYA00478470_ERZ1090881 | MGnify/ENA primary metagenome ERZ1090881 (study PRJEB33644, sample SAMEA5815736) | chicken gut metagenome | biome: Chicken; feature: Gastrointestinal Tract; material: Caecum | place: Ireland | collected 2019-01-01 | study: A study of the...
TACGCGATGAGCGCTAGTCTCGTGGGCTCGGAGATGTGTATAAGAGACAGCCGTTGGGGGTGCCGCCCGTGATGACGATGACGTCGCCGGGTTTCACGAGCCCCGAATCTTTGGCTGCCTGCTTTGCAAAGTGGAACAAGACGTCGACGGAATGATATTCCTCGCTGAGCGCGGGCACCACGCCCCAGCTCAGAGCGAGCTTGCGGTAGCTCCGCTCGTCCGTCGTCATGCCGATGATATCGATCATCGGGCGGAAGCGGGAGACCATCTTTGCAGTGCCGCCCGTGCGGGTGCAGACGACGATCGCCTTTGCCTTGACGTCGCGCGCGAGCAGGCACGCCGAGTGCGACAGCGCGTCCGAAAGCCCGGTGATGTCGAAGTCGGCGTCGTCCACCTTCTGGATGAACTTGGAGCGCGACTCCGCCTGCACGCAGATGCGCGCCATCGCCTTGACCGCCTCGACGGGATACTCGCCCGCCGCCGTCTCGCCCGAGAGCATCACAGCGCTCGAACCGTCGTACACGGCATTGGCGACGTCGGAGATCTCCGCACGCGTGGGACGGGGCTTGCTGATCATAGATTCGAGCATCTCCGTCGCCGTGATGCACCGCTTGCCCGCCACACGGCAGGCGCGGATGATGGTCTTTTGGATATCGGGCAGTTCCTCGTAAGGGATCTCCACGCCCATGTCGCCGCGGCCGATCATGATGCCGTCCGAAACGTCCAAAATTTCTTTGAGGTTGTTGACGCCCGCGCGGTTCTCGATCTTGGCGATGAGGTCGATGTCGTCCGACCCGTTCTCGTGCAAAAAGTTCCTCACATCGACGATGTCCTGCGCACGGGAGACGAAGGAGCAGGCGATAAAGTCCACTTTGTGCTCGATGCCGAAGAGAAGGTCCTTCTTGTCCTGTTCGGAAAGATAGGTGAGATGCAGCTCCTTTTCGGGGAAGAACATGCTCTTGCGGGAGGAGAGCTCGCCGCCGATGACGACCTTGCAGATGACATCGGGCGCTTTGATTTCCTGCACTTCAAAGACCATGAGCCCGTTGTTGAGCAGAATTTTGTCGCCCGGGCAAAGGTCCTCGCAGATGCCCTTATAAGAGACGGCAACGCGCGTCTCGTCGCCCTCGATCTCCTCCGTCGTGAAGGTGAAGGTATCGCCCTCATTGAGGGTCACCTTGCCGTTCTTGAAGGTGCGGATGCGGAACTCGGGGCCCTTGGTATCGAGCAGAATGGGCAGCGGGATGTTCTTCTCTTCGCGCACGCGGCGGATGATCTCGATCTTCTTGGCATGGTCCTCGTGCGTCCCGTGCGAGAAGTTCAAACGGACAACGTTCATGCCCGCATCTGCCATCGCGGAGATGACTTCCTGCGTCTCGGACGCGGGGCCCAACGTACATACGATCTTGGTCTTTTTCATCAAAACTCTCCTCCAACCTATTTAATGCTTCTATTTTATCACATTTTTCGCAAATTTCAAGCCCCTTTTCAAAAAATGTAGGGAAAAATGCAAAGAAAAACCCTGCCCTTACGGGCGGGGTTTTCCATGAATACCGTTTCATGCGCCTCGAAAGCGCGCTGTTTTATCCCTGCGGGAAAAGCTGAACCTCTGCGGAGGCGACCGTATTCCAATCGACGTCGTCCTCATAAAGGCGAATTCTTCCCTCAAAGACATTCTCTTTTGAAATGCGGTGCAGCTGTCCGCCCAATTCGAGGAAACTTTCACGCCATGTAAACAGGGTGGTCTTCATCTCCTTGCCGTAGTAGGTCACGGAAACTGTCTCGCATTCCTCCCCGTTCACGGTGAATGTGACGAGATACCGGATATCGTCCGCAAACAGCGTATCGTATTCATCCCATGCGGGCTCTTTTTCGCAGGGAGTCAGCGTCATTGTAAAAGTTTTTATCCCGAGGTCGCCGAGCGCGATATCCTCCCCCTCCCGGGTGCCTTCATAGAGTTCATACGCACGCGGCGCACAGCCCGTAAGGCACAGGACCGCCGCAAATACCGCCGTCAGAACCGCCGCACAAATTCTCTTCCTTGTTCTCTTAATGCCCCCCTATCGTTATTTTAATTATAACACAGTTTATACATTCTGTCAAGGACTTTGCAAAAAAAGATCGGGGCGCTGTTATTTTCCGGGCGCCTCCCCCCGAAATAATTTTGCGGCGGGCGGGAAAAATGCGGGCTTTTTTTCAAAAAGTGTGCTATAATACTCCCGATCCGAGCGGGCTGCGCGGCCGCGGCGCGTGAAATATCGCGATGAGGAAAGTCCGGGCATCACAGGGCAGGACGCCTGATAACGTCAGGTGAAGGCGACTTCAAGGAAAGTGCAACAGAAATAGACCGCAGTGCCTTTTGGGCGCGGTAAGGATGGAAAGGCGAGGTAAGAGCTCACCGACGGGACGGTAACGCCCCGTGCCATGTAAACCCCGTCCGATGCAAGTTTGGGCTCTGTTCATATGGGCTGCCCGTCCGAGCAGAGCCGTGAATAACGCTTGAGCCCGCCGGTGACGGCGGGCGTAGATAAATGACCGCGCTCGACAGAACCCGGCTTACAGGCCCGTCTCGGATCGTTTTTTCGCACCTTCCCCCGCTCCCGCCGAGCGGGGTTTTCGATACCCGTTTTCAGGAGGCATATCATGCAGCGCTATATCATCATCCACATGTACCGCACGGAAGAAATATCGGGCGACGTGCACGATCTTTCCATCGAGGACTGCAGCCGCAGGGCGGAAGAGCTGCGCGGCTGGGCGCGGGGGCTGAAAGCGGCGCTCTTTCTTGCCGACATGGGAAGCGATCTGGCAGTCGGCGATGCCTTCGCGGAAGCTGAACACAATTTCCCGCTGAACGAGGAACAGAAAAGAGAGCTTGCGGGGATGCTCGCCCCCTTCTTCCGAGACGGGACGGCCGAATGCGGAGAGCTGAAGATCTTCACAACGCCGTACGCCGTGCGCTTTCTGCAGACAGAGGGAGAGCTGCTTCTCCCCTGAAACAGTCAAAGAAATCATATGAGACAAATTGACGCATGGAAATCGCTTGCAAAAGCGCGCTCGGTTTGATATAATATTCACCGTTCGAGGCGTAGCGCAGTTTGGTAGCGCGCTTGGTTCGGGACCAAGAGGTCGTGGGTTCAAATCCCGTCGCCTCGACCACGGAAAAGAGAGTCGATTTGTGTCGGCTCTCTTTCGCGTTATTGAAGCAATGAAGTTAGAGCCGCGCCTCTTGGTCCCACGACCAAGCGCGCTCTTTTTCAGGGCTCCCGCAAAAGGGTGCAACACTTTTGCGGGAAAAGGAGGAACAAGCCATGCAGCCACGCCGCGAGGCACACAGCGGCGGGCATGCGGGCTTTGTTCCGACGCGGTTCGGGACAAGAGGTCGTGGGTTCAAATCCCGTCGCCTCGACCAAGACCCCGAGACGGCATTTCTGTCGTCTCGGGGTCTTTGCTGTTGTGAGGGGTTTGAACCACAGCCGCCGAAACGTTTGGAAATGCGACGCCTTATTCTCGGCTGTCGGTTCATGCGAGCGGACGCGGGCAAGGGATGCCCGCTTGCGGAAGTATCCCGCAGCCGTGACGCACGAGGGCGCAGCCCGAGCTGCGGAAGCGAAGCCATCGAGCCTCTCATAATACCCTTGACTTCCTACTTACCCATAGAGGCGAAGATCATCCCGTCGCCTCGACCAAAAACTCCGCAGAGACTTCCCTCTGCGGAGTTTTTGTTTGTTCTGCGGTTTGTCTGCAACTCTTGGCCCCACGGTCAAGCGCGCTCTTTTTCGTGGCTCCCGCGCGGAGGCACAAGAAAATGTGCAGGAAAGAAGGCGCCGCCCTACAGCGGGTAGCGCTTCTCGATCTCGAAATCGAGACCGTGCTCGGCGGCGTGTTCCCAAAGCCCGATCCATTCCAGGCATTCGGTGTATGCCGTCTGTTCACCGTAAACAAAACTGTTCTCCCCCGCCGCACGGGCATCCTTCAGCTGTTCCAAATACCTTAAGAGCACATCCGTAAGAAGGATGAGCACCTCATCCGCAGGGAGCGGCTGTTCGCTCCGCTGCTCTTCGCCGTCCTTTTTCATCTTTCGCTCTCGTTCGCTCCTGTTCCCCCTTTCCCGACACGAGTATATCATGCATCGCGGCGCGTATTTTCCCGTATTTTGGAAGAAATTGTCTTCTTTTGTCGAATTTCAAAGATAGGTGCGCTGAACAACTCGACCCAAATGAAATCACGCCCACCCTTCAGCTCGATCGGCTACCTTTTCCCACGCCGACGATTGACAAAATATACGGTCCCATTGTATAATCGGAAATAAACAGATAAATGTATAAAATTCGATCCGGAACATCAAAATGAAACTTATCATGTATGAAACCGACTCTCATCAAATCAAATTATATGATACCATCGAAGTAACAGAACTTAAATCGGCAAGCGCGGCAGCAAAAAGGCTTGGACAGCTTCTTGAAGATTTGGCCTTTGGCGACTGCGCGAAAACTGTATTGGAGGAATTTTATGAAGCATGCCGGCTCATCTCCGCCCCATATCAGCTCCTCCACCGCAGAATAGAGCAGCGGGCAAAAGCATTTCTTTCCGAATTTTCCATCCTTCTGAATCATTGGGAGAAAAAATCTACCCACGAAGGGGCAGAGAAACATGGTCTATTCAAGAAACTAACACATCAATCATATGATAGCTGCCCGGAATACGGATTCGTATACAATCTTCGGAACTACGCGATCCATGGCGGCACTGTTGTATCAAGGATCCACGGTGAGATCGGTTGTCAGTACATTCAGCCTTTGGCGAACCGGGATCGCTTGCTTTCCGATTACCGGAAATGGAAAACGAACGAAATAGACCTTCTCCTTCGGCAGCCGGAATATTTCGATTTATACCCTATCTTTCAAAAAGCATACAGCGCCATCCAATCCTTGCACTATAACATGATGGATGCGCAGCTTACGACGCAGACGATTGCAGACTGCGACCTCTTGACAGCGCTCCATCACAGGATGCTTTCTTTGAACAGTGAACCCGGCTCATGGGATATCATTGAATTTTTCGACTGTCACGGAGATCCTTGCAATTTGAGCGATATTGCCGCAGCCAAATTCAAAAGCTGCAGCAGATGTCATGCGACATGGAACGCATACCCCATCATAAAAAGCAGAGCGGAAATGCTGTTGCACAGCCAAACAAAATAAACCAATATACATATCGATTTTGAAAACTTTCTGACATACAAAACGCCCCGCGGCGGAGCAAAAGCTCCGCCGCGGGGATTTCTTCAATTTTTCAAAATCACGGCTCTTGCCAAAGAGCGATGCGGGTGCAGAAGAAATTCAATCCGCCGCCGAACTGCACGAAGAGGCGGCCGTCCTGCATGGGTGAAAGCGTCATCTCGGTATCCTTGCCCCAACCGTCGAAGAGCGCGAATTTCAGGTCCGTCACCTCATAAAAAAGAAGATCGGCACGGCTTCCTTTGTAGCGTTTATTGCGGATACGCGTCAGGACCGCCAGTCCGCCTTCGGGACTGAACGGGAGATCGCCCGCGCCGTTGCACAGCACGGACTGCACCTTCACGCGCAGCACTTTTTTGAGCTTGGGGAAGCGCTCCGAAAAGCCCTCGATGCAGCCCGAATAGTCGTTATCCGTGTGCCTGGGGTTCTTGGACGAGATGCCGAAGCAGATGCAGACATTCCCCTCCCCATCCCGTTCAAAGGACGGGCAGTTGGAGTATTCCATCTCCCGCATCTCGGAAAGATCGACCACGGGATCGTAGCCCGTAAAAAATATCTTTTTCTCCCGTTCCCCGCAGATCTCCAGGGTGCAGATGTCGCAGCAGAGCGCCATGCGGGCATCGAAACGATCGTACTCAGCGGGCTCGCCGCCCTCTTTTTGCACGCGGAGCGCGTCGAGGCTCAGCGTCTCTGCCGCCCGCGCCGCCAGCACGAGGCAGCCGTCCTCGATGAGAAAGCCGTTCTCCGACTTGACGGCTTTGAGGCGCAACTCAAGAACATCCTCGGCGGGAAAACAAAAGACGTCGCAGTTTTCCAGCACGAGCTCTATCCCGCTGCCCGCGGGAAGATCGTCTTTTGAAAAGCGCATAAAAGAGCCTCCTTTCGCTTATTCCGCAAGTGCGATCCGTTTGCAGGAAAAATGTACTTCCGTGCCCAAACGGACATAATAAGTTCCGTCACGGTCAGGACAGACCACGAGCTCCGTCTCCTTGCCCCACTTTTTCGGGATCTCAAACACAAGTTCCGTCACGCCGCCGAAGGCGAAGGAGACGCGCGCTCCCCGATACCGCTTGTTGAGGATGCGCCCCGTGATCGCGACGCCGTCCTTCCCGGAAGACATCCCCGGGGCATACCACTCGTTGGAGACAGACCCGACGGCAAGGCGCATCTCTCCCGAAAAATCGGGGAAACGGGCGTCGAAGCCCTCGATGTAGCGGCCGTAGGCGTTGGGCTCATGCTCCTCTTCACGGGAGGACTTGCCGAACAGCAGGACGAGATCGCCCGCTTCGTTGAGCTCGGCGGAAAACCCGCCGACGCCGCCTTCGCCCGCGTCCTCCGTCACAAGAGTGCCGCAGTCGAAGAAGCGCTCCCCCTCTTTCGTGCGGAAGAGCAGCAGTTCGACATCGCACCAGCCCTTCATGACGTTTCCCCAAAAGGATTCGTCCTCCCCCTCGTCGAGCCAGGGGTCCGACATCTCCCGCCAGCGCTTTCCGTCCTCGGCAGAAGCGCACGCCGCCGCACGCGACAGCACCAGCCGCCCGTCCGTCACGAACGAGATCCCGCTCATCTTTTCGTATTCGAGAGAGAGTTCGAGAATATCCTCTGCCCTGAATTCATACCAAGCGCAAAACTCAACGGCAACGGAGACTTTGCTGCCCGCGGGGAGGTCGTCTTTTGAAAAGCGCATGAAAAGCCCTCCTTTCGCTGCTTACAGTTCTTCCGCCTCTTTGAGCCAGAGGGCGGCGGAGGCATCGGAAGGCATGCGCCAATCGCCGCGGGGCGAGAGGGACACCGAGCCCACCTTGACGCCGTCCGGCACGCAGTTGCGCTTGAACTGCTGCGCAAAGAAGCGCTTATAGAAGTTGACGAGCCACTTTTTCAGGGTTTCACGGTCATATTTGCCTTCGAACGCCTGCCCGGCGAGCCAGAGCGTCTTGACGGGCGAGAAGCCGCGCCGCACGAAGGAGTAAAGATAGAAATCGTGCAATTCGTAGGGCCCGACGATATCTTCCGTCTTCTGCGCGATGCCGCCCTCTTCGTCGGGCGGGAGCAGTTCGGGGGAAATTTCCGTGTTCAGGATGCCGCGAAGAACGGCTTCCAATCTTCCGCCCGCGCGCCTGCCTTCGTAATCGACGAGCGACTTTACAAGCGTCTTAGGCACCGAGCAGTTGACGGCGTACATGCTCATATGATCGCCGTTGTAGGTGCACCAGCCGAGGGCAAGCTCGGAGAGATCGCCCGTACCCACGACGATGCCGTTCGTATCGTTGGCGATGTCCATCAAAATGAGCGTACGCATGCGCGCCTGCGCGTTCTCGTAGGTGACGTTCCTGTCTTCGGGGTCGTGCTCGATGTCCTTGAAGTGGCGATTGACGGCGGGGCCGATGTGCACGGTGCGGATGGTGACGCCCGTCGCCTGCATGAGGGAGAGCCCGCTCATGCGCGTCTTGTTGGTGGTGCCGAAGCCCGGCATGGTGACGGCGATGATGCCTTCGCGGGGTTTGCCCAAAAGGTCGAAGGCGCGCACGGTGACAAGGAGCGCAAGCGCCGAATCCAGCCCACCCGAAATGCCGATGACCGCCGTCTTGCTGTGCGTGTGCTTCAGACGGCGCGCAAGGGCGCTGCTCTGCATGGAGAGGATGAGCCCGCAGCGGCGGTCGAGCTCCTTCCCTTCGGGCACGAAGGGCGTGGGGTCGACTTTGCGCGTGAGCTTCCCTTCCGCAAGCGGGAAGGAGAAGGCGACTTTCGTATAGCCCTCCCCGCCCCCCGCGAAGGTGTTCATGGCGCGGCGCTCGTGTTCTAAAAGTTCGACGTCGATCTCCCCCGTCGCCGTGCCGCCCAAAAAGGGTGCGCTCTCGGAAAGGAGGCTGCCGTTTTCGGCGATCATATCGTGCCCCGCGAAGATGAGGTCGGAGACGGACTCCCCCCCCGCGTCGGCATAGACGTAGCCCGCAACGCACTTGCCCGACTGCGCCTTGACAAGCAGGCGCCTGTATTCGAGCTTACCCACCGCTTCGTTGCTCGCCGAAAGATTGACGATGATGTTCGCCCCCGCAGCGGCGTGCCCTTCCGCAGGGGAATGTGCCGCCCAAAGGTCTTCGCAGATCTCCGCCGCGACGGAAAATGCGGGCATTTTTTCGTGATATAAGACGATCTCCCGCCCGAAGGGGACGGAACAGCCCGCATAATCGATCACGGAGACACCCTCTTTGGCGGGCGTAAAGTGGCGCAGTTCGTAAAATTCGCGGTAGTTGGGGATATGGCTCTTGGGGATGAGCGCCAGAAGCTTGCCTTCCGCAAAGGCAGCGGCGCAGTTGAAAAGCTCCGCCCCCACCGCGACGGGCACGCCCGCGAACACGAGCATATGCTTGCCTTCGGAGGCGGAAACAAGCCCCTTCAAGGCCTCCTCCGCCGCATTCAGGAGCAGCTTCTGCCCGAACAGGTCGCCGCAGGTATAGCCCGTGACGCAAAGTTCGGGGAAGACGAGAAGTTCGACGCCTTCTTCCGCCGCCTTCTCCATGCCCTCTTTGAGTTTTTTTGCATTATAAGCGGGATCCCCGGGCTTCAAGTCGGGGGAAAGCGCCCGCGCCCGCACGAATCCGTATTTCATACCGTAGGCTCCTCTTCGCCCGAGACGGTCTCCACAGGGCTCCCTTTGGCTGCCGCGCGGATCTTCATTTCGATCTCCTTGGCAAGTTCGGCGTTGTCCTTCAAGAACTGACGCATCTTTTCCTTGCCGTTGGCGATCTTGCTGCCCTCGTAGCTGTACCATGCGCCGCTCTTGCCCAAAATATCGTACTGCACGCCGAGGTCGATGAGGCAGCCCTCCTGCGAGATGCCCTCGCCGTACATGATATCGAACTCCGCCTGACGGAAGGGAGGCGCGAGCTTGTTTTTGACGACCTTTGCGCGCGTGCGGTTGCCGGCGGCGCCTTCGGTATCCTTCAGGATGTCCGTCTTGCGGACGTCGATGCGGATGGAGGCATAGAATTTGAGCGCCTTGCCGCCCGGGGTGACTTCGGGATTGCCGAACATGACGCCCACCTTCTCGCGCAGCTGGTTGATGAAGACGACGCACGTCTTGCTCTTGTTGACGATGGCGGTGAGCTTGCGGAGCGCCTGGCTCATGAGGCGGGCCTGAAGACCGACGTGGGAATCGCCCATATCGCCCTCGATCTCCGCCTTGGGGGTGAGCGCCGCGACCGAGTCGACGACGATGATGTCGACGGCGGACGAGCGCACGAGATGATCGACGATATCGAGCGCCTGCTCGCCCGTATCGGGCTGGGAGACGTAGAGATCGTCCAAATTGACGCCCAGCGCCTTCGCATAGACGGGGTCGAGCGCGTGTTCCGCGTCGATGAACGCCGCGATGCCGCCCAGCTTCTGCGCTTCGGCGACGGCGTGCAGCGCGACCGTCGTCTTACCCGAAGACTCGGGGCCGTAGATTTCGATCATCCTGCCGCGGGGAAGCCCGCCGATGCCGAGGGCGAGATCCAGAGAAAGGCATCCCGTGGGGATGACTTCGATATCGGTATTGCCCGCCTCGTCGCCGAGCTTCATGATGGCGCCCTTGCCGTACGCCTTTTCGATCTGCGTGAGGACGGCGTCCAGCGCCTTGCGTTTTTCTTCGTTCATATGTTGTTTCTCCTTATCCCGGGATATTTTCCTATCGTTTCGGCAGAGCGGAAGGCTCAGCCGTTGACTTCTTTATAGGCGAGAAAGAGCGCCAGATTGGTCGCCCGTTTGGTGACGGCTTCCCTGTCGCCGTCCAGAAGGAAGCGGAAGACGCGCACTCTGTCCATCGTGCCGACGGCGATATAGCACAGCCCCACGGGCTTATCGGTGCCGTCCGCATCGGGGCCCGCGATGCCTGTCGTCGCGACGGCGAGATCGCACTTCCCCTCTTTCAGGAGCCCCGCCGCCATCTCGTAAGCGGTCTCGTTGGAGACGGCGCCGAACTTCTTCAAGGTATAATCGGTGACGCCGAGCCTCGCCATCTTCGATTGGTTGCTGTAAGCGTTGATGCCCTCGTAAAAGACCTTGCTGGCGCCCGGGATCTCCACGACGGCATGCCCCACGCCGCCGCCCGTGAAAGACTCCGCCGTCGCAAGCTTCATGCGGTGGAGCTTCAGGACGGTAAAGAGGCGATGGGCGACGCTCTCGTCCTCATGGGAATAGACGTAATCGTTGAGCTCGGTCGAGAGGATGCGCACCGCTTCGTCGACGGAGGTCTTGGGGGTATCCTGATCGTACACGAGCTCGATGCGCCCCGCGCCGAATTCTTCGGACGTATGGATGGTGACGCGGTCGCGGCTCGCCTCCCGTGCGGAGGCAATGGCGGAAAAGACGCGCTCTGCGGGGGCCGCCACCGTGCGCAGCACCAGCTTGTAATAGGTCACGCCGCGGCGCTTATCGACGGCGGGGATGCACTCCTCTTTCACGAGCGCGCACCCGTTGGGGGAAGCGGGCAGCACGCCGAAGAGGGTGTTTTCCGTCTCCAGCAGGCATTCGCCCGAAAAGTTGCGCCCCGCGAGCCCCGAAACTGCATCCTTTGCAAAGGGCATGAGCACGCGGTCGCAGATGAAGAAGACGCCGTCGCACTCCGAAGCGAGGCGGGTGAGCGTCACGGTGATGGCGTTTCTATCGGCATAAGAGAGCACGGCGACTTCGTCGAGCGGCACTCCGCCCGACAAAAAGGCATCCACGACCTCCCCGTAACGCACGGTGGAGATGGGACTGTTCGTATTTCTGAGTACGATCGCCGCGTATTTCATCGTTTGCTGCCCGCCGGTTTAATCGCTCTCTTTGAGCACTTGCTTGTTTTTGACGATATAATTGACGCCCGAAAGCACCGTGAAGAAGGTGCAGAGGAAGAAGAAGACAAGGCCGATGAGCGCCGCGATCTGCCCTGCTTTCGTTTCGAGGAAGCTCATGCTCGCAAGCAGGACTGCGATGGAAACATCCTGGCAGGTCGTCTTGATCTTGCCGAGCTTATCTGCCGCGATGACGAGCTTGCGCTCTGCCGCCACCATGCGGAAGCCGCTCACGATGAGCTCGCGCGCCAAAATGACGGCGACGCACACCCCCGCCGTGATGCGCATGGCGGTCTCGGCAGAGATCGCCCCGTTGAAGAGGAGGAAGGGCGCGGAAAAGACAGCGGGCTCTGTGAGGAGCAGGATGAACGCCGTCGAAACGAGCACCTTATCCGCAATGGGATCGAGAAATTTGCCGAGATTTGTGACGAGATTCCGCGAGCGCGCGATGTGGCCGTCGAGGGCGTCGGTGAGCGCCGCCAGCACAAAGACGACGGCGGCGATCAGATAGTTATAGGGGATGACGGGAAGATAAAAGATGACGACAAAGAGCGGGATCATGAAGATGCGCGCCAGCGTGATCTTGTTGGGTAAATTCATTTTCAGACCTTCTTATGAAGAGAAAAGTTTCTTATTTTCGCCCTGCGGCAGCAAAATTATTCAACATGGCCGAAGAGGTCGTACTCCTCCGCACGGTCGATGCGAACGGAATAGATCTGCCCTTCCTTCGCCTCGCTCGCCGTGAAGTAGACGACGCCGTCGATGTCGGGCGCCTGGAAGTACGCCCTTCCCACAAAGCAGGAGCGCTCCATGTCGATGCCGTCGCAGAGAACGTTCAGCTTCTTGCCGACGAACGCCTGCATGTTGGCGCGGGCGATGTCCTTCTGTGCGGCGTAAAATTCCTTCACCCGCCGCTGCTTGGTGGCGTGATGCACCTGCCCTTTGAGCTTGTAGGCGGGCGTGTTGGGCTCGCGCGAGTAGGCAAAACAGCCGCAGTTCATGAACTTCGCTTCCTTCAGAAAGGCGAGGAGCGCCCGATGCTCTTCCTCCGTCTCGGTGGGAAAGCCCGAAATAAAGGTGGTGCGGAGGGCGATCCCCGGGATCTCCTCACGAAGCCGCGCGAACAGGTTGAGATATTCCGCGCGCGTGCCGCGGCGGCCCATGAGCTTTAAGACGCGGTCTTCCGAATGCTGAAGCGGGATATCGAGGTACTTCAGAATTTTCGGCTCATCCCGGATGAGAGCGATGAGTTCTTCCCCAATCTTTTCGGGATAGCAATAGAGAAGGCGGATGTGGCGGATGTTTTCGAGTGCGGCAAGCGCCTTCAGAAGGGGCACGAGCTGATTTTCGCCCCTGTCTTCGCCGTAGCGGGTGATGTCCTGCGCGACGAGGATGAGCTCTTCCGTCTCCCCCATCCCCTTCGCCTCTTCGAGGAGCGCCTCCATCGGGTAGGAGAGATACTTCCCGCGGATGGAAGGGATGAGGCAATAGGTGCAGTGATTGGAACAGCCTTCGGAAATTTTCAGGTATTTGTAGTGATCGGGCGTCGAAAGGACGCGCGGCAGAAGTTTCCCTTGTTCTGCGGGAAGACGGGAGGCGGGTCCCACGGCGCTCACCCGTTCGCCCGCATAGGCGCGTTCGAGGGCGGGGAAGAGCTCCTTTGCATCCGCCGTGCCAAGAAAGACGTCCGCCTCCGTCAGGGCGGGGAAGACTTCCTCCTCATATCCCTGCGGCAGGCACCCCGTGACGACGAGCTTTTCAAGCTTCCCCTCCTCTTTGAGGCGGCTGCCTTCGAGGACGGATAAAATCGCCTCCTCGCGCGCCGCCGTGAGGAATGCGCAGGTATTGACGATGAGCACCTGCGCCTTGTAAAGGTCGGTCGTGATCGGGCAGCCGTGAGAGGCGATCTCGCCCAAAAGCCGTTCGCCGTCCACGCGGTTTTTGTCGCACCCGAGCGAAATGAGCGCGAATGTTTTGTTGAGCATCTGTGTTTGCATGAAAGTCAGCCGAGATCTCCGTACTTGCTCTCAAATTCTTCTTTGGTGAGCAGCACGGTGCGCGCCTTCGCCTTGCCGTCGAAGGGAGAGATGTAGCCCATGAGCTCCATCCATTCGATGATCTTGCCCGCGTGGTTGTAGCCCACGGCGCACTTGCGCTGGATGAGCGAGATGGACGCGGAACCAAGCTTCACCACGATGGCGAGCGCCTTGATGTACTCCGGCCCCACCGTGCCGCCGTCGCCGTCCGCATCGTCGTCATCGCCGCCCTCCTCGGGCGCGGTGCGGTTGATGTAGTCGGAAACTTCGGGATCGAAGTAAGCTTCGTTGTTTTCTTTGATGTTCGCGACGACCGCCGCGACTTCGGCAGAGCTCAAAAATGCGCCCTGCACGCGCAGACAGTTGAACATGCCTCCCGTCTTATAGAGCATATCGCCGTTGCCGAGCAGCTTTTCCGCGCCCGATTCGTCGAGGATGGTGCGCGAGTCCACTTCCTGGATGACGCGGAACGCCATTCGCGTGGGAAGGTTGCCCTTGATGACGCCCGTGATGACGTCGACCGAGGGGCGCTGGGTGGCGATGACGAGGTGGATGCCCGCCGCGCGCGCCTTCTGCGTCAGGCGCTGGATGCGCTCTTCGATGTCCTTCTTCGCAACGGACATGAGATCGGCAAGCTCATCGACGACAATGACGATCTTGGGAAGTTTTTCCTCGTCTTCCGAAAGGTTCGCGTTGTATTCGTTGATGTTGCGCACCGCCGTGCCCGAGCGCGTCTTCTGCTCGAAGAGCTCGTAGCGGCGCTCCATCTCCTTGATCGCCCAGTTGAGCGACATGATGGCCTTCTGCGTATCGGTGATGATCTCGTTGATCATGAGATGCGGCAGGCCGTCGTAAGGCGTAAATTCGATCTTCTTGGGGTCGATAAGGATGATCCTGAGATCTTCGGGCGAATACTTGCAGATGAGGCTGACGAGCAGCGCGTTGAGGCACACGCTCTTACCCGAGTTGGTGGCGCCCGCGACGAGGATGTGCGTCATTTTGACGACGTCGCCGCACACGGCGCGGCCTTCGACGTCCTTGCCGATGACGAACATCAGCTTGGACGGATCGTCGTTGCGGTAGTCGGGCGAGGTCATGATGGAGCGGATGCCCACCATCGCGCGGTGCTTGTTGGGCACTTCGATGGAGATGGCGCCCACCTCCGAATTGGAATACATGTTCACGCCGTCGCGCGCATGCAGGCGCATGGCGATCTCTTCGTCATGGCGGATCACGGAGCGCACCGAGATGTTGCGGGGGATATCGATGTCGTACCGCGTGACGGCGGGGCCCGACGTCACTTTGACGACCTCGGCATCCACTCTGAAGCCCGCGAGCGTTTCCATGATGACGGAAGAGTTGTATTCGATCTCCTCGGGGGAGACGCTCACCGCGTCGTCGTACGTCTGGAAAAGATCGAGCGACGGGCGGCGGTAGCGCTTATACACATGTTTTTTGGGCTTGGGCGCGGGCGGCGCGGGAAGTTCGGGGATAGACGTCTCCCCTCCCCCACCGAGGCCGCGCTCTCTCGGATTTTCCCTTGCGTTCTCCCTTGCGCGGGGCAGGGAGGGCACATCCTCTTCGGGGAGCAAATCGTCGTCAAAGAGGTCGGAGGCGGAAGTGCGCTCTTGGCGCAGCCCGCGCACGGCGCGGCTGTCTTCCGCAAAGGGCGAAGGCTGCTCTTCGAAGGGAGAGGCGGAACGGCTCCCGAACGCGGGCGCGGAAGGCTCGGGCGGTTCGGGTAAAGTACCGCGGCCGGAAACGGGCGGTTCGGGAAGGGTGCTGCGACCGGAAACGGGCGGCTGTTGTTCGGGAACGCCTCTCCGTCCGTCGGAAAACTCGCCGAAGTCCGTCTCTCGCGCGGCGGAAAGGTCGCTGCCGAAGCCCGCCCTTCTTGCGGGGGGGTCGTCCGAAAGGCCCGCTCCCCGTTCGTTGCGGGAGAAGCTGTCGCCCACATAGTCGGTGCCGTCGTCTTTGAGCTGCACGCGGTCGGGCCCGCGGCTCGAGGAGAAGAGGCTCCTAAATCCGCGTTCGCTCGCGCGGGGATCGTACTCGTCCTCTGCGGGCGCGTCCTTTTTCCCGCGATCGGGCGTGCGGACGGGGGGCTCGGGCCCGGAAGGCGTATTGAACGAACGCTCTCCCCTGCCAGGTTCCCTGCCGCGCGAAGAAAGTCCGTCTTCCTGCGCCGACGGCGTATCGAAGGGGTTCGCGTCCTCGGGCGTCACATCGCGCGCCGTGAGGAAGCCGTCCGATTTGACGGGTTCGGGCTCGGGTTCGCGCGCCGCGCGGCGGATATCCTGCGGCTTTTCGGGCACTGCGGGGGCGATGTCGTCCACGCTGGGCGCGGAGGAAAATTCCGTGTCGTCCACGTCGTTGGCGTAGGCGTCGCGGCCGATGTCCTCGGACGGCGTCTCGGGCGACTTATACGCGGGCACGCGGGGATAGTTGAGGTCTTCCGCGCGGAAGGTGTAGCCGTCGCGGCGTTCGGGGCGCTGCTCCACGATCTTGCGCGGGAGCGGCGTGCGGGGTTCACTTTCCGCCTGCTGAGAGAAGGCGCCGTGATAGCTCGAAGGCGCGGGCGCATCGTTTTTCGCGCTGCTTTGCGGAACTCCGAACGTGCTGCCGCGCGCAGCGTTCCCGTCGGAAGCGCCGCTCTGCCCGCCGCGGGTGAAATCGGGGCGGAGGAAATCATCCGGTTTGCCGTTTTCGGCGCCGCTCCTGCCCGTATCGGCGCGGCGGTCGGAACGGGGAAGATCCTGAAAGCTCGTATATTTGGGCACTTCGCGGGATGTTCCGAGCGTCCTGCGCTCCGAAAGGCGTTCGCCGCGGTCCACGGGTCGTTCATAGGTCGCGGGGATGGTATAGTCGGGCTTGCGGGCGGGCGAATCGTCGGGCTCGACGCTGCTGCGCCGCACGCGCGAATTGAAGTAAGAATCCTGATTGTAGATGAGGTTCTTGGTATAGTCCTGCGCGGGAGTACTCGAAAAGAGGATGTCTCTCCCCGAATAGGAGCGCGGCGTTTCGGGCTCCTGCGGGCGGTCGGTGCCGTAGTAACCGACGTGACCGTTCCTGCCGTAGCCTTGCGATTCGCGGTCCTGCGGGGCGTAGTACCCCTGCACGGGGCGCTGCGGGCGGGGCTGACCGTAATAGCCCAGAAGCCCGTCCTGCCCGTATCCGTAATTCGGATACTGCGGCTGCTGCGGATACTGCGGTTGCTGAGGCTGCGCGGTCTGCCGAGGGGCGTACTGCTGCTGAGGGGCATAGCCGTACTGCCCGTTCCCCGCATAGCCGCCGTAACCGTTCTGATAACTGTCCTGATATCCGTTCGGATAGCCGTTCTGATAGCCGGCGGGCGCATAATAGCCCTGCTGCGCGTAAGGATCGGCATAGGCGGCGTCCCGATAGCTGTCCGCCGCGTACCCGTCGGGCTCCGCGTACCCCATCATGGGTTCGGGGTCGGGCATCGGAAGGGGCTGAGCCGCCTCGCTCTTTTCCTCTTTCCGCTGTTTTTTTGCGGATTTTTTGACGTTCTGCCGCTTGACGGGGCGTTCGGGCTTCTCCCCGCCGAGGACCGCCGCCTTCAGGGGCGTGCCCCAGAGGAACACGAAGAGCGCAAGCGCCGCAAGCAGCGCAAAGAGCACATATGCCCCCGCCGTCGAAAGGAGCGAACGGAGCGGATAGACGACAAGGCCGAAGAGCGCGCCGCCCGCCGTCGCGGACGAGAGCTCCCCTGCCGCCGTATAGCAGCCCGAAAGGTAAGCGCCGAAGCCTTCGCCGAAGAAGCGGGTGCTCGTCGCAAGCTGCGCGATGAGAAAAGCCGCGCAAAGGAGCGCCGTGAATTTGAGCGTCCATTTTGCGGGGATGAGACTGCGCCCCGCGACCATGCACACGGACCCGTAGAGGATGAGAAGGAGCAGCGGATACACAAAATAACCGAACGTCCCCAAAAGGAACGCCGTGATGCTCACGCCGATCTCACCGAAGATAAAGCGCCCGACCGTCGCAATGACGAGCAGGATGATGCCGAAAATGAGAAACGTCATGCCGAACGTTTCCCGCGTGACGACGCCCCTGCCGCGCTCCTTGTTGTCTGCTCCGCGCCCGTAGCCGTTCAAATCTAACTCCTTTTCAAGGAAGAAGGCGCCCTTCTTCCCTGTATTATCGCCATTATGTCACTTTGCATTATATCATTTTCGGACGCATTTTTCAACAATATCGGGCGGAAAATTTTACACATTTTGTTTTTTCTTCCGCCCGCACCCCCAAAATAGCCGATATTGCCCCCTTTTGCCCCCGCCGCGGGCAAAAAAGCCGCCCGCGCTTGGGGGAGAAGCGCAAATTTTTGGGGAAATTTATTCGTAGCTCTTGTGTTTTTACAAAAAATGTGCTAAAATGACGGGGAAAGCTCCCGCATAAGGGATGAAAGATCATATGGAGGACATCACATGCAGTATTCACTCGAAGTGGAACAGATGATGTGCGTTGCCAAGGGACCCAAGCACGATCCCGCACCCATTCCGGAAGAGGGCAAGTGGGTATGCGCAAAGCAGATCACGGACATCAGCGGTTTTACGCACGGCGTGGGCTGGTGCGCACCGCAGCAGGGCGCGTGCAAGCTGACGCTCAACGTCAAGGAAGGCGTCATCCAGGAGGCGCTCGTCGAAACGCTCGGCTGCTCGGGCATGACGCACTCGGCGGCAATGGCGGCAGAGATTTTGCCTCATAAGACCATCCTCGAAGCGCTCAACACCGACCTTGTCTGCGACGCCATCAACACCGCGATGCGCGAACTGTTCCTGCAGATCGTCTACGGCCGCACGCAGTCGGCGTTCTCGGAAGGCGGCCTCGTCGTCGGCGCGGCGCTCGAAGACCTCGGCAAGGGCCTCCGTTCGCAGGTCGGCACCATGTACGGCACGGCGCTCAAGGGCGTGAGATACCTCGAGATGGCGGAAGGCTATGTCACCCGCCTCGCACTCGACAAGGACGATCAGGTGATCGGCTATGAGTTCGTCGCCCTCGGCAAGATGACCGACTTCATCAAGAAGGGCATGGAGCCCAACGAGGCTTGGAAGAAGGCGATGGGCCACTACGGCAGATTCGCCGAAGAACAGGGCGCGGTGAAGTACATCGACCCTCGTAAGGAATAAGGAGGACTAAGATGGCTCTGTTTGAAGGTTATGAAAGAAGGATCGACAAGATCATGGGCGTACTCAAGGAGTACGGGATCAACTCTGTCGAAGAATGCAAAGACATCTGCCTTTCCAAGGGCGTAGACTGCGACAAGCTCGTGCGCGGCACCCAGCCCATCTGCTTTGAGAACGCCGTCTGGGCATACACCGTCGGCGCGGCGATCGCCATCAAGTCGGGCTGCACCAAGGCAGCAGACGCGGCAGCCGCCATCGGCGTCGGCCTGCAGGCGTTCTGCATCCCCGGCTCCGTCGCGGAAAACCGCAAGGTCGGCCTCGGCCACGGGAATCTGGGCAAGATGCTCCTTTCCGAAGAGACGGACTGCTTCTGCTTCCTTGCAGGTCACGAGTCCTTCGCGGCAGCGGAAGGCGCCATCTCCATCGCCATGAACGCGAACAAGGTGCGCCAGAAGCCCCTCCGCGTCATCCTGAACGGCCTCGGCAAGGACGCGGCGTTCATCATCTCCCGCATCAACGGCTTCACCTATGTCGAGACGGAGTTCGACAACAACACCGAGACGGTCAAGGTCGTCAAGGAAGTCCCCTATTCGGACGGTCCCCGCGCCAAGGTCAAGTGCTACGGCGTCGACAACGTTCCCGAAGGCGTCGCCGTCATGAAGCTGGAAAAGGTCGGCGTCTCCATCACGGGTAACTCCACCAACCCCACCCGCTTCCAGCACCCCGTTGCAGGCACCTACAAGAAGTGGTGCGTCGAGAACGGCGTCAAGTACTTCTCCGTGGCATCGGGCGGCGGCACGGGCAGAACGCTCCACCCCGACAACATGGCAGCCGGCCCTTCCTCTTACGGCATGACGGATACGATGGGCAGGATGCACTCGGATGCGCAGTTCGCAGGTTCCTCCTCCGTGCCCGCGCACGTCGAGATGATGGGCCTCATCGGCATGGGCAACAACCCCATGGTCGGTGCGACGGTCGCAGTCGCGGTCGCCGTGCAGGAAGGCATGACGAAGTAATTTTTCTCCTCATCATAGAAAGCGGCCCCGGCAGTACGCCGGGACCGTTTTTTTGTTTGACCGATGCAGTTACACGGGCGCTTTGTTTGCGTTCCCCTCCCCTGCCCTCTCGGGAACGGCAGGCGCGGGGCAGGGCGCCCTTGCCGTGAGCGCGACGAACACGCAGAAGATGCCGAGATTGGAGAAAGAGACCATCATGGGCAGATTGAAGCTTGCGATGAGGAAGGCGATGAGATACCACTGCATGCCGGTGTAGAGACGGCGACGGACCGCATCGCCGCGGTGCACTTTTGCAAGCCGCCCCGCGCGCACGGCGCAGTAGATGCCGAGACCGTAGAAGAGCAGCACCTGCACTACCCCGCCCCTCCGCAGGAGCACGATGAGCCCCACTTCGGAAAATTCCATATCGGGATACAGCCCCAGAAAGTTCCATAGGGTGAGCCCGCTCAGATCCCAGCCGTCGAGATGCCCCTGGATGCTGCCCATCTTGGAAGCGACAAAGGCATGGATGGCATCGCTGTTGAAGTAGAGCACGAGCCCGAACGCCCCCAAAACGCACAGCCCCGCCACGCAGGCGGTGAGCGTGTGGAGCGCGTTCCTGCTCCTGAGAAAGAGTTCTTTGAGCCCGACGACAACGGCGATGAGCAGGATGGTGGCGATGCCCGTCAGAGACCACGACAGGATGAGCATCACGATCAGGACCGCAACATACAGCACCCGTCTCCATCCTTGGTACCGAAGCGCCGCATAGGGCAGAAGGAAGGCGAGCAGCAGGGCAAATTCGTTGGGCGCATCCCACGGGCCGCCGAAGCGGACATCCGTCAGGTTGCCCGTATCGTACCCCAGCGCCGGCAGGCGGCCGGCAATGAAATACAGGGCGATCTGCACGCACTCATAGAGGATGGCAAAATGCAGGAAGAAGGCAAAGAGGCGGTCAACGGCGTCAAGGCTCGTTTCCTCCGCCGTAAAATGGATGAGCAGCGCCAAAAAGAGGCAGCAGCACATTGTCACCGCATCGGCATCGCCCGAAACGAGGAAGATGTAGACGTTCTGCAAAATGAGCAGGCTCGCCGCGACAAAGAGGACGTCTATCTTCACGCCCCGCCTGTGCCGCAGCAGGACGTGTACGAAAAAGGCGCACAGAAGGAGCAGCAGAAGAAGATATTTTGCCGCCTGGAAGAGGAAGGGCGTATCCGAATAGGTGGGCGACGTCTCGTCGTCGTTATACTGCAGGACATAGCGGTAGATATAATAATACAAAAACAGGACGAGCGCCGCCAGAACATACCGCGTCGCCGTATTGTTTTTTTGTTTTACCGCCTGCATCCGCATCGCTTCCTCCGCTCTCTTCGGGCTGTCCCGAACACCGAGCTCCATTATAGCACCCCCGCTTCAGACTGTCAAATCGTTTGCGTCCGCTGTCCGGATGTAATAGATATCTTCGAAGGAGAGAACGCCATCGCCGATGCGGATGGTGCGGCGGATGAGGTCGATCTCCTCGATGACGCCGCGCGCCTGCAGATAAAAGCCGCCCTCATAAAAGAGCACTTCCGCCCTCTTCCCGCGCGAAAGGAGGGGCAGCACGCGCTCCAAGGCCTCTGTCTCCTCCTCCGTGCGCATACGCTTTTCCTGCCGCTCGTGTTCGCGCTCCTTCTTTTCGAGCGCTTCCCTCAAGCCCCGCAGCGCGTCAAAGGGCGCGAACTGCTTCGCCCGTTCCGATCTATCCATCTGCGTTGTGCCCTCCGATGAGTTTGTTGCGTTCGAGGAGGGTCGCCCCCTCCTGCAGGTCTGCCGCCGTGACGAGCGCGTTCTTGCCGAACTTCTTCTGGATCTCCAGCGCCGCACGGTTGACGCGCTTCTCCTTTTCCACCTCCTCCCAATTGGTGAAGAGGTCGTAGCCCTCGCAGCTCTCGTCGCTCAAAAGCTCGAACCCCACGCCGAGGCGGCGGATGGGCACGCTCTTCAGCGTCGTCTCCTCAAAGAGCGCCATGAACGCGGGCACCATCTTTTTGGGGAGATTGCTCGAAAAGGGCAGCTTGCGCGAACCGCCCGTGGGCGCGTGGGCGTCCTTGGAATAGCCCACGAAGAGGGAGATGCGCCCCGAGATGAGCTTGCGCCGCATGAGTTCCAAACACCCCGTGCGCGCCATCTCTTCGAAGACGAGCTTCGCCTTCTCGTAGGGGTAATCGGAAAAGAGCACCTGCGAATGGGAGACGGAGTGCGACTTCGCCTTATAGTTCTTGATGTCCTCCATCGTACAGGGTTCCCTCCCCCACGCATGGTCGATGAGGAGCTCCGCATTGACGCCGAATTCCTTGTAGAGCATCTCTTCGGGAAGGGAGGCGATGCCGCGCATCGTATAGACGCCCTTGCGGTCGAGCCGCGCCGCGATCCCCTTCGCGATGCCCCAGAAATCGGTGAGGGGAGTATGATCCCAAAGCGTCTTTTGAAAGAGCGCCTCGTCGAGGTACCCGATGCGGTCGGGCGACTTCTTTGCCGTGATGTCGAGCGCGATCTTGGCAAGGTACAGATTGGTGCCGATGCCCGCCGTGGCGGGGATGTGCGTGCGCCGCGCGATCTCTTCGATGAGGAAGCGGACGAACTCTTTGGGCGTCTTTTTATAGACGGAAAGATAGTCGGTGATATCCAAAAAGCTCTCGTCGATGGAATAGACGTAGATGTCCGACTTGTCCATATAGTCGAGGTAGATGCCGTAGATCTCGGCGGCATAGTCGATGTACTTCTGCATCCTCGGCTTGGCGACGACGTATTGGAGGTTTTTCGGCACCTCGAACATGCGGCAGCGGTTTTTGACGCCCAGCTGCTTGAGCTTGGGCGAGACGGCAAGGCAGATGGTGCCCTCCCCTCTCGACTCGTCGGCAACGATGAGCTGCGCTTCCATGGGGTTGAGCCCGCGTTCGGCACATTCCACCGACGCGAAGAAGGACTTCATGTCGATGCAAGCGTAGATCTTTCCTTCCATGATGCCCTCCTTTTGCGCGGGAAGCTCTTTCGCGGCCGCAAAAAAAACAAACGTTTGTTTATGGTACTATCATACTCCATTTTGCGCCGTTTGTCAATGAAAAATACGGAAGCCGCGGGCAGGAAATTTTTTCCTGCCCGCGGCAAACAAAAGGGGCGCCCGCCGCAGCTTGTTCCGCGGGGGGCGCCCCTTTTTCTGAAACCTGCACGGCATACGAGCGCCGCACGGCTTAGAATTTGATGTGATCGAAGCCTTCCCTCGACGAGCGGCGGTAAAGAACGGCGCGGCGGCCGATGACGATGACGACCTCGGCATGAAGCGCCGAAGCGATCTCGGCTGCGAGCGCGTCTTCATCCTCGCCCGAAGCGGGCAAGAGGTTGAGCTTGATGAGCTCGTGCGCTTCCAAGGCGTCCGAAAGGCTCTTCAAAAGGTTGTCGCTCACGCCCTCTTTGCCGACCTGCGCGATGGGCTTCAAGGTGGCGGCGATGGATTTCAGATTGCTTCTCTGTTTGCTGGTCATATGATTCTCCTGTGCATTCGTGTGCCTGTGGATCGTTCCAAGCCCTTACGGCACGAAATCAAATTCGGTGTCCCCCACCATCACGGTGTCGCCTTCCTTGCAGCCCATGTTCTGAAGGGCGCGGATGACGCCGCGGAGCTTCAGAACGCGCTGGAAGTACGCCATCGATTCGGGGTTGTTCATCACGACATTGCGGCAGAGCATATCGGCGAGCCCGCCCACGACGACATACGCGCCCGTCTCGTCGCGGAAGATCTCGAACTGCGCGTTGTCGCCCTCGTCGAGTTCAAACTCCTCGGCGGGGATGCGCTCGGCGGGCGGCAGCGTCCGGAGCATGGAGACGATCTCGGAAAGCAGCGCCTCGAGCCCCTCGCTCCTGAGCGCCGTGATGGGAAAGATGCGGTACTTTTCACCGTACGCTTCGCGGAAACAAACGAGATTTTCCTCCGCACCCGCGCAGTCGCACTTGTTGCAGGCGACGAGCTGCGGGAGCGAGGCGAGTTTTTCGGAATACGCCCTGAGCTCCTCGTTGATGGCGGCAAAATCGGCGACGGGATCGCGCCCTTCGATGCCCGAGATGTCGACGACGTGCACGATCATGCGGGTGCGCTCGATATGGCGCAGGAAGGCATGCCCGAGGCCCGCGCCCTCCGCCGCGCCCTCGATGAGTCCGGGGATGTCGGCGCAGATGAAGCTCTCGTCATAGACGCGCACCACGCCGAGATTGGGCGAAAGCGTCGTAAAGTGGTAGTCGGCGATCTTGGGCTTTGCCGCGGAGATCTTGGAAAGCAGGGTGCTCTTGCCCACGTTGGGGAAGCCGACAAGGCCGACGTCCGCGATGACTTTCATCTCGAGGATGAGCTCGTGCGGCTTGGTGAGGACGCCCTTCTGCGCAAAATCGGGAGCGTGGCGGCGCGCCGTCGTGAAGCGGACGTTGCCCTTGCCTCCTCTGCCGCCCGCAAGCAGGAGCAGCTTTTCGCCGTCTTCGAAGACGTCCATGAGCACTTTCCCCGACTCCGCGTCGCGCACCAGGGTGCCGAGCGGCACTTTGATGACCATATCGTCCCCCTGCTTGCCCGTGCAGCGGTTGGTGCCGCCGCGCGCGCCGTTGCCCGCAAAGTACTTGGAGGTAAAGCGGAAAGAGAGAAGATCGTGCATATTGCGGTCACCGAGGAAATAGACGGAGCCGCCGTTGCCGCCGTCGCCGCCGTCGGGGCCGCAGGCGGGTTTTCCCTTGTATGCCTGGAAGCTGTTCATGCCGTCGCCGCCGTTGCCCGCTTTGACGGTGATCTTGACCCGGTCGGTAAAAGGTTTGTTATCCATGCAAGCAGTATAACAGAATTTTTTGGGAAAATCAAGCGAATGCGGCCGCCCTTCCGAGGGAACAGCCCGCCGACCGCTCCTTAGGGTGGGGGGGGGGGGGGCGGGGGCGGGGGAAAATTTTAAAAAACCCCCCCGCCCCAACACCCCAGAGCGGCGGGGGCCCCCAT
>ERZ1090881.294-NODE-295-length-24225-cov-10.229913_pt1 | contig 24225 bp, 23 predicted proteins | sample MGYA00478470_ERZ1090881 | MGnify/ENA primary metagenome ERZ1090881 (study PRJEB33644, sample SAMEA5815736) | chicken gut metagenome | biome: Chicken; feature: Gastrointestinal Tract; material: Caecum | place: Ireland | collected 2019-01-01 | study: A study of the...
ACTGTGGGCACCCCCGGCGGGCCGCGCGCCCGCCCCGGCCCCTCCCCCCCCGCTGCAGGGGGCGGTCCATAGTCTTCGGGATATGGGGGAGATTGGGTTTGTGATTCTTAGAAGCAGGGAAGGGCTTCTTCAGGCTGTCTGGGAGGAAGGCGTCTCCAGAGAGGATCTGAAGGAGTTTCATGAAGGGGATTGTATCCGTGTGACGGGAACTGTGAAAACTGAAGAGAGAGCTCCCCAGGGAAAGGAACTGAGGATTAAGGAAACGGAATTTTTGTCTAAGGTTGACCAGCCTCTGCCCCTGCCGGTAGGAAAGTGGAACCTGAACACGTCCCTGGAAGCCAAACTGAACATGCGCCCTGTCTCTTTAAGGAATGTAAGAGAGAGGGCGAAATTCCGTATTCAGGAAGGGATCACCAGAGGTTTCCGGGATTTCCTGTATCATCAGGGCTTTACAGAGATCCACAGCCCCAAGATCGGAGCAAAAAGTGCCGAGGGCGGCGCCAACCTTTTCAAGCTGGAATATTTCCATCATCCTGCAGTGCTCCAGCAGAGCCCCCAGCTTTATAAACAGATGATGGTAGGCGTGTTTGACCGGGTATTTGAGACCGGGCCTGTATTCCGGGCAGAGAAACACAACACCAGAAGACATCTGAACGAATATACCAGCCTGGACTTTGAGATGGGTTATATTGACAGCTTTTACGATATCTGCCGGATGGAGACAGGATTTTTGAAATACACCATGGATCTTTTGAACAGAGAATACAGGAAAGAACTGGATATCTTAAAGGTAACTCTTCCTGAGATCAAAGAAATTCCCTGTGTAACTTTCCAGAAAGCAAAGGAACTGGTTTCTGAAAAATACCAGAGAAAGATCCGGGCGCCTTTTGATCTGGAACCGGAGGAGGAAGAACTGATCGGAAAATATTTCCAGGAAGAATGGGGTTCAGATTTTGTATTTGTCACCCATTATCCTTCTAAGAAACGTCCTTTCTACGCTATGGATGATCCGGAAGACAGCCGCTATACTTTAAGTTTTGACCTGCTGTATAAGGGACTGGAGATCACCACAGGAGGCCAGAGGATCCATGATTATCAGATGCTGAAAGATAAGATCGCAGCAAAGGGTATGAGCGAAGAAGGACTGGAACAGTATCTGGATGCTTTTAAATACGGCATGCCTCCCCACGGAGGACTGGGCATCGGCCTGGAAAGACTGACCATGCAGCTTTTAGGAGAGGACAACATCCGGGAGACTACTTTATTCCCAAGAGATTTAACAAGGCTTGAGCCCTAGAGAGGAGCGGAACAATGAGCGCACAGAGAATTGATGATACAGTAATGGAAAATATAGAGATCCTGGCAAAGCTTTCCATGTCTGAGGATGAACGGGAAGAAATGCGGACAGAGCTGGAAAAAATCCTGGATTATGTAGAAAAGCTTAATGAACTGGATACGGAAAATGTGGAGGCAGCTTCCCATATCTTCCCACTGGAAAATGTGTTCCGGGAGGACGAAGTGACCAACGGGGACGCCCAGGAGGAAATGCTGGCCAACGCTCCGGTGAAAAAAGAAGGACAGTATCAGGTTCCCAAGACCGTGTAGAAAGGATGAAAGACATGAAGATCATAGAGATGTCAGCCACTGCTCTGGGAGAGGAGATTAAAAAGGGGCAGATCGGCGTAAAGGAAGCTGTGAAAGCTTACCTGGATCAGATAGAAGCTGTGGAACCCTCTGTCCACGCTTATCTGGATATTGACGAAAAAAAGATATATGCGAGAGTAAAAGAAGTGGAAAAAGGCATCCGCCAGGGAAAATATACCGGTCCTCTGGCAGGTGTTCCCATTGCGGTAAAAGACAATATCTGCACCCGGGGACAGGCCACTACCTGCGCTTCTGAAATTTTAAATGATTTTGTGCCGCCATACAGCGCAGGTGCTGTGGAAAAGCTGGAAGAGGCAGGAATGATCCTCCTGGGAAAGACCAATATGGATGAATTTGCCATGGGAAGCACAACAGAAACATCTGCCTTTGGAGAAACGAAAAATCCCTGGGATCTGACCAGGGTGCCGGGAGGCTCTTCAGGAGGTTCCTGTGCGGCTGTGGCAGCAGGAGAGGCGCCCCTGGCTTTAGGTTCTGATACAGGAGGATCTATCCGCCAGCCTTCCGCCTTCTGCGGCGTCACAGGGCTGAAACCTACTTACGGCACGGTATCCCGCTACGGATTGGTGGCCTATGCTTCTTCCCTGGATCAGATCGGTCCTATTGGAAAAAATACAAAAGACTGCGGCGCTCTTCTGGACGTGATCGCAGGATATGACAAGCGGGACAGCACGTCCCTTCAGAGAAAACTTTATGATTTCTCCAAAAATCTGGGAGAGGATATCAGGGGGCTTCGGGTAGGCGTTCCTAAAGAGTATCTCTCTGAAGGTCTGGACAGTGAGATCAAAAAAGCCATTGTAGATGTGGTAAACGCTCTGAGCCAGAACGGCGCTATTGTAGAGTTTTTCTCCCTTGGGATGACAGATTATGTGATCCCGGCCTACTATATTATCGCCTGTGCCGAGGCCAGCTCCAACCTGGCCAGATTCGACGGGGTAAAATACGGATACCGTTCTATGGAAGGAACAGACCTTCATGATATGTATAAGAAAACAAGAGCAGAGGGATTTGGCAAAGAGGCAAAGAAAAGAATCCTTCTGGGCTCCTTTGTATTAAGTTCCGGTTACTATGACGCTTACTATCTGAAAGCTTTGAAGACTAAGGCCCTTATCAAGAAAGCCTTTGACGAGGCCTTTGTAAAATATGATGTTCTTCTGGCTCCTGCCTCACCGTCGCCGGCGCCCCATCTGGGAGAAAGCCTTACAGATTCTCTCAAGATGTACTTAAGCGATATCTATACCGTAGCGGTAAACCTGGCAGGCCTTCCTGCCATCAGCATGCCCTGGACCCTGGACAGCCAGAAACTTCCTGTAGGACTGCAGTTTATCGGAAACTGCTTTGAAGAAAAGAAGGTTCTCCAGGCGGCTATGGGACTGGAAAAGATCAGAGGGGACTTTCCTCTGGCATTTGCAAAGGAGGAAGGATAATGGAAAAACAATATGAGACGGTCATCGGACTGGAAGTCCATGTAGAACTTTCTACAGAATCCAAGATTTTCTGCGGCTGCTCTACTAAGTTCGGGGGAGCTCCCAATACCCATACCTGTCCGGTATGCGCTGGCCTTCCCGGGGCGCTTCCCGTACTGAATAAACAGGTGGTGGAATACGCCCTTGCCCTGGGTCTGGCGGCCAACTGCCAGATCAACCAGTACTGTAAATTTGACAGAAAGAATTATTTTTATCCGGACAATCCTCAGAACTATCAGATCTCCCAGCTTTATCTTCCCATCTGTCACGATGGATTCCTGGAGATCCAGACAGCGGCAGGTCCTAAAAAAGTCCGGATCCATGAGATGCATATGGAGGAGGACGCAGGAAAACTGATCCATGACGAGTGGGATGACTGCTCTTTGGTGGATTACAACCGAAGCGGCGTTCCCCTTATTGAGATCGTGTCTGAGCCGGATATGAGAAACGCCCAGGAAGTGATCGCTTACCTGGAAAAGCTCCGGCTGATCTGCCAGTATCTGGGAGTTTCTGACTGTAAGCTTCAGGAAGGGTCTATGCGTGCCGACGTAAACCTTTCAGTAAGAGAGGCGGGAACCCGGGAGCTGGGAATCAGGACAGAGATGAAGAATCTGAACTCTTTTAAGGCTATTGCAAGAGCTATCGAAGGAGAAAGAGCCCGGCAGATTGAGCTTCTGGAAGAGGGACGCCCGGTGATCCAGGAGACCCGGCGGTGGGATGACAATAAGGAATATTCCTACGCTATGCGTTCCAAGGAGGACGCCAAGGATTACCGCTACTTCCCGGACCCGGACCTGCCTCCGGTGCGCATCAGCGATCAGTGGATAGCCCAGATCCGGAATGCCCAGCCGGAACTTCAGGAGGAAAAGGCAAAACGGTATATGGAGCAGTACGAGCTGTCAGATTATGACGCCGGCCTTCTGACCCAGTCCAGACACCTGAGCGAAATGTTTGAAAAGACTGCGGCAATCTGCCAGATGCCGAAGAAGGCGGCTAACTGGTATATAGGGGAAACTCTGCGCCTGGTAAAAGAAGAAGGAATAGAGACAGAAGAAATCTCCTTCTCCCCGGAACATCTGGCAGAGCTGATCCTGATGACAGACCGGGGAGAGCTGAACAATAAAACTGCCAAAGAAGTTTTCCGTATGATTTTTACAGACGATGTGGACCCCATGATCTATGCAGAAGAGAAAGGGCTGAAAACCGTTCTGGATACCGGACTTCTGGAAGAGACCGTGGCAAAAGTCCTGGAAGAAAATCCAGACACGGTAAAGCAGTATCTGGAAGGAAAGACGAAAGTCACCGGATTTTTGGTAGGACAGATCATGAAGCAGATGAAAGGAAAAGCAGATCCTAAACAGGTGAACCAGCTTCTTAGACAGAAGCTTCAGGAGGCAGAGGAGAAGGCATAGCGTAAGGTATTTAAAGGATCTTACATCAGAAAAGAAAAATCCGGAAGAGCTTTAAAACCATCCTCTTTTGTGGTAAGCTACTGTAGAAGATGGGAGGAAAGCTATGGATATTATTGAATTTCAGAATAAACTAAAAGATATACAGACCCTGGCTCTGAATAACGGGAAACAGGTACGGGCAGAGCTGGTGGAAAAATTTTTCGGTGAGGAGGATATGGATCAGGAGAAACTCCAGAAGGTCTACGATTATCTGGAAGTCCAGGGAATCCGTGTTACCGGAAGAACAGGAGACAGAGAAGACGCCGGACAAGGGCCGGTTCCTCATATAGAGAAAAAACAGGAAAGAGTTCCTCTTACAGCAGAGGAAGAAGAGTATCTTAAGGAGTATCTGAAAGCCTTTGGATTTGAGGAAAATTTAAGAGACCGGCAGGAATTGCTTCTGGCCTGCAAAAGAAATGAAGAAGGTGCCAGGGAAAGTCTGGTAAAGGCCTGCCAAAGAGAACTGGCAGATGTGGCAAGAGACCTGAACTGCCGGGAGGTTCTCTTCGCAGATCTGCTTTCTGAGGCAAATACAGCTCTTCTTATGGCACTGGAGGAGCTTAAGAATGTGACAGAGGAAGAAGCAGCAGAAGAATGGCTTATGCATAAAGTCCGCAGCCTGGTGGAAGAATTTCTGGAGGAGCAGACCAGGCAGAAGAGAGAAGATAATTTCCTGGTGGAAAAGGTCCAGAACCTGGAAGAAAGAGTGAAGGCCCTTACAGAAGGTGAAAATGTGAAATACAGTGTAGAAGAGCTGGCCGTTTTTCTGGATATGGAGCCGGAAGAAATGGAAGCCATTCTCCGTCTGACAGGAGACGACAGCGGAAAATAATGGACACCAGACCGGTGGAAGCCCTTATAGTTATGAATGAAAGAAGCCCTGTGTATCCGGCTGCTTCCGAGCGATATGCCCGGAGGAAAGGCCGGAAACACAGGGCTTCTTTTCTGAATTTTTTAAAAGTTTTCACAGTTTTTTCATTGATTGTTTTTATAATAAGAAGTATCATCTTTATATGATATGCTATTTGATTTTCTGAACCCCTAAAGGCGAAGAAATTGCGATATCAAGGGGAATACTATTTTTACCCGATATAAATAAGATGAAAAAGGTTGGAGGTAAACAAATGGACATTAAAGAAAAGAAAAAGCCCCAGCTTCCAAAAAAACCGGTGATATTTTATTACCTTATCGTACTGGTCATACTGGCAGCATTGAATTTTTTCCTTGTGCCCTCCATATCAGAGAGCCGCATACAGGATGCCACCTATGACCAGTTTTTGGATGCTCTTGAAGAAGGCAGGATTTCAGAAGTAAATCTGGAAGAAGATACGATCTATTATCTGGTAAAGGACGGCAATCAGCAGCAGATTTATAAGACTGGCCGCATTTTCGATGTTAATGAGGTAGAAAGACTGGATCAGGCAGGGGTGGTTTTCTCTGAGGAGATTCCTCAGCAGATGAATCCTCTTCTTTCGTCCCTTATCAGCTTTGTCCTGCCCCTGGTTCTGCTATGGGTCATCGGCGGCTGGCTGATGAAGCGTATGATGAAAAACATGGGCGGCATGGGAGGACCGGGAGCTATGACTTTCGGAAAGAGCAATGCCAAAATCTATGTAAAATCTTCTACAGGAATCAAGTTTTCGGATGTGGCAGGGGAAGATGAAGCCAAGGAACTCCTTACGGAATTAGTGGACTACCTTCACAATCCGGAAAGATATACAGACATCGGAGCATCTCTTCCGAAAGGCGCCTTGTTAGTGGGACCTCCGGGAACCGGTAAGACGCTGTTAGCCAAGGCGGTGGCCGGAGAAGCAAATGTCCCCTTCTTTTCCATCTCCGGTTCGGAATTTGTGGAGATGTTTGTAGGTATGGGTGCGGCTAAAGTCCGGGATTTGTTTCAGCAGGCCAATGAGAAGGCGCCCTGTATTGTATTTATCGATGAGATTGATACCATCGGCAAAAAGCGTGACGGACAGTTTGCCGGAGGAAACGATGAGCGGGAACAGACTCTGAATCAGCTCCTTACAGAGATGGATGGATTTGACAGCTCCAAGGGCGTGGTGATCCTTGCCGCCACCAACCGTCCGGATTCTCTGGATCCGGCTCTTTTAAGACCGGGACGTTTCGACCGGAGGATCCCTGTAGAACTTCCGGATCTGAAGGGAAGAGAGGAAATCCTTAAGGTTCACGCCAGAAAGATCAAAATTTCCGATGATGTGAATTTCAGCGATATTGCCAAGGCGGCTCCCGGAGCTTCCGGTGCCGACCTGGCTAATATTGTAAACGAGGCGGCTCTTAGGGCTGTCCGTGACGGAAGAAAATTTGCCACTCAGGCCGACCTGGAAGAAAGTATTGAGGTGGTTATCGCCGGATATCAGAAGAAGAACCAGGTTCTTTCCAATAAAGAAAAACTTATTGTGGCTTATCATGAAGTGGGGCACGCTTTGGTTGCTGCCATGCAGTCCCATTCCGCACCGGTGCATAAGATCACCATTATCCCCAGAACTTCCGGAGCCCTGGGCTATACCATGCAGGTAGAAGACGGAGAACATTATCTCATGTCCAAGGAAGAACTGGAGAATAAAATTGCTACTTTCACCGGCGGAAGAGCTGCAGAGGAACTGATCTTCCATTCCATTACCACAGGCGCTTCTAATGATATCGAACAGGCCACCAAGCTGGCAAGGGGAATGATCACCCGATACGGTATGTCCCAGGAGTTTGGCATGGTAGCCATGGAGACTGTGTCCAACCAGTATTTAGGAGGAGACAGTTCCCTGACCTGTTCCTTTGAAACACAGACGCGGATTGACAAAATGGTAGTGGACCTGGTGCAGAAACAGCATGACAAGGCTGTGAAGATCCTGGAGGATAATATGCCGAAACTCCACGAACTGGCTAAGTATCTTTATGAACATGAAACCATTACGGGAGAGGAATTTATGAGGATTCTGACTACGAAGCCAAGGATTGCCATGAATCAGGAAGAAGCTGGGGAAGAGACAAAGGATCAGACATTGGTTTAAGAAAAAATAAAGCATAAACTAAAAAACTGTTGTATTCAGCAGAATATTGCTGAATACAGCAGTTTTTTTATGCCCACAGGCTGGGCAAAGAACCTGCGGTCGATTACTTTCTGTAAGATGATCATTCATTCGGTTTCTGCATAAATAGACTAGGAAAACGAATTGCTCTGAACTTTATGATTCCGCTAAAATAAAAGTACAAAGGGGGTTGAATCATGAACGAAGAAAAAGTAAAGATTACGGGGCTTGATGTACGGATTGCCGTGGCTGTGGCCATCTGTTATCTTACATCTACAGTTTTAAAACAGTTTGGCGTCATGGTTTCCTGGGGAGATACGAAACTGGAGATCATACAGGGAATGACATCCTGCTTTGCATGTCTGCTTTGCTGCCAGGACAATACAAGAATCAGCCGGAAATCAGGAATCAACCGTCTGATCATTACTGCCATAGGAGGAATCGTAGGTATCTGTGTGGTGCTGGCTGATGAGAAAATAGGAAATCCGTGGGTTATGGCAGTGCTGGTGCCTTTAGGAGTACTCCTTACTATGATTTTGTGCAAAGCAGCAAAGGTACCTTACATAAACGCCCGTATAGGAGGTCTGACTTTCATACTGGTGTCCTGTACCCTGGCAGGAACTGCAAGAGTTCTCTATGCCGGATTCCGTCTGATCTCTACTTTGTATGGCGTTCTGATCACGCTGCTGGTAACATGGGTATTTACCGGGCTTTTGGGAAGTAGAAATCAGAAACTTCCTGACAACACTTGAGAAATTCTGTCTTTCCAGTGGTCTTTCTCATGTCTTTCCTGTAGACCAGAGACAGAGAAGTGGGTATTTTCGGCACAATATCCAGAAGACATATCTGTTCATGACGGGTATATTCGGCGGTAATCCTGCTTAGTATGCCAATGCCAAAGGAATTTTGTACAAGGGACAGAAGCACGTCTTCCTTATGTCCGGAATAGGCGATCGAGGGAGAAAAACCATTTCTTTTGCATGCAGAAAGAAAATTCTGGGATACGATGCTGTTCAGAGGCATGGTCAGAAAAGTCTCATTTTTCAGTTGAAGCAGAGATACCGTTTTTCTTTTGGCAAGAGGATGAGACTCCGGCACCGCCGCTGCCAGCCAGTCGTGGACAAAAGGCATTTTCTGCAGCCGCTGATCCATAGCTTCCGGTTCATGGATCAGGGCAAAATCAATGACATTCCGGAGCAGATCCTCATAGAGACTGTCCAGAGCGGTTATTTCTGTGATCTCTAACCGGTAATTAGGGTGTTCTTTCTGAAAACGGGCAAGTACATCTGTAAAGTGATAGGGAGCCATAGCGGGAATGGTGGACACCCGGATGACTTCGTAGACCTGTTTGCGGATCTGATAAAATTCGTTATAAAAATCCTGCTCAATACAGACCATTTCCTGGGCGTAGGGCAGAAAGAATTTACCGAATTCGCTGAGCCGCACAGTGCGGGTGGTACGCTCAAACAGCTTATTCTGAAGTTCTTTTTCCAGGGATTGGATATGCCTGGAGAGTGTGGACTGGGATATATAAAGAGAGTCTGCAGCTTCCTGAAAATTATTTATGTTTGCCAATAACACAAATTCTTTAATATGATTTAAATCCAAGATTTGCCTCCTGTATATTCATGCACTTATTGCATAAATTATAATTTTATCCCCGCAGTTTTGTCAAGGACAAGAGTCGGACAGTACTGGGAGGAAATACAAAAGAAGAAGGAGAAGGTATCAATGTCTGAAAACTTATTTGAACAGAGAGTGAGAATTGCAAACCAGGCCATCGCACATGAGGAACCAGAAAGGATTCCCATCTGGATCAATTATGGGAGTACTCCCCATATCCTGAATGAAGACCCGGAAGCCACATTTAAGGACACCTTTTACTGCAGAGAACGGGCGAAAAGATCCATCATCAAATTTCATGAAGAATTCCAGCCGGATGTGCAGCTGGCAAATCTCTTCAGCGGAAAAGCAGAAGAAATCGCCGGAACCAAGTATATTGACTGGCCTGGCCGTCCGGGAACCAGAAATCCGGATACCAGTATATACCAGGTACATGAATATGAATTCTGTAAAACGTATGATGTTCTGGATGCACAAAGGTATGGATGGATTTATGAGCCCTCAGCAGTTTGAGACTTTATACTGGAAGCCTTTTATGAAAGTGGTACATGCTCTAGTGGATATGGGTGTGACTCCTATTATTTACACAGAAGGAAAGTATGATTCCCGTCTTGAACAGATGGTAGATCTGCCGGAAAATAAATGTGTCATTCATTTTGAAAACGTAAAGAGGGAAAATCTGATGGCATTGTATGATACTGTGCGCAGTTATGGGAAAAAATAATCCATCTTTCCGGATATTTAAGAGGGAGAAGATCCTTGAGATACGCAGACTTTTCAAAGTCTTAAATCTACAGGAACCTTTATGTTCCCGGATATAGTTTATTGATCAACGTGAAAAGTTCTCCGCTGATCCTTTGATGCTTTCTGCTATCGGTTAAAGCTTTGATGAATAAAGTATAATATACAGAAAAAGAAGCGGCTATGGGAAATTGGCATAAACAGTATACAGAAAAACCGCTGGTGGATTAGAGGACAGGAAAGGCCTGCAGCGGTTCTAAGCTGCAGGCCTTAATGCTGTAATATAGAAAAGAAAATCAGAACACTTCTTTGCTTACTTCATTAATGACTTCGCTGGCTGCTTCATAAACGCCGGGGAAGGTACTGATGCCCAGGCCCTGAGTCAGGCAGGGAATATAATATTTTGTGCCGTTTTCTTTGCATATCCTGCGCACTTCCTGCTCTACCAGTTCTTTGTTCCAATCCGGACGGTCAATAGAAGCACTGTCGATACCGCCCATAATGGTGATCTGTCCGCCGTACTTCTGGATCAGTTCCGGAATATTATTGGAGCTCATTGTTCCCTGCCAGATGTCTACGCCCATCTCGATCATATAGGGAACTAAAGTCGCAGCATAGGAATCGCTGTGGTGAATGATCAGTTCTACGCCGTGGGACTTATAGTAGCCGTAAATTTTTTTATAGGCAGGAAGAATAAATTCTTCAAACATAGCAGGAGAAATAAAGGTAGAAGTCTGGCTTCCCCAGTCGTCATGATGGAAGATAGCATCCGGCTTTATGTATTTGCAGATTTTTTCCGCATACTGCAGTTCCCAATCTGTGAGGTAGTCGATCAGTTCCTGGGTAGCTTCCGGTTCTTCATAGAAATTCATCAGACAATTCTGAATTTCCTGAAGGTGATGGCACTGTTCAAAAATACCGGGAGCCACAAACTGGGTGACAAAATATTCCTTCCGGTCAATTTTTTCTGCTTCTTTTACAAAAGGTTCCCAATCGGCGTCTGAGTAATCCAGGCTGGGAGCATGAACATAGTCTTTCCAATGGGTAATATCTTTGCATACGATATGCTCCTCGTCATGGATCGGGAAGCCTCCGGGAGTTCCTTCCGGCCATACATTTGTTACACCCCAGGCATTTTTCACAGGTCCTTTACCATACTCTGCAGCAGGGTTATGGGCCATATATGGATTCATGACCACCATGGCTAAAGCCTCATACTGATTTACATAACGATCTGGTTTCCCACCCCGGATCGTTTCTAATAAGTTTTGTCTTTTCGTTAACATACACAATACCTCCTTTAGGATTTTTCCCCCTATAATACATATTATACAAAAGAGAAAAAAGCTTGTAAATCCTTATAAAGAAGGTTTTTCTCTTAAACCGATACTACACTATGTAGGAGAGGGGGTTTCATCCATGTCCAGGAGACGGAGCGAAAGGTTCAGATAGAACAATTCATCGGCATCCTCCAGGTCTGTTTCCAGGATTGTACGAATCCTTTCCAGACGATAGAGAAAAGTACTCCGGTGGATAAACAGGGCTTTGGCGCTTTGCACGGTATTCAGATTGTGCTCCAGATAAGTCCGGAGAGTCTTTATGTATTCGGTATTCTGCATTTTGTCGGATTGGACAAGATCCAGAAGCTTTTCGTAACAGAGCATATTTCCAGGCAGGATCCTGGTAGCCTGACGGAGGATATAAGGGACGGCTATCTGGTCAAAATGATGGATCCACAGCTGAGGATCCATCTCTCCCCCCAGTTTTAAAGCGGTATAGGCCTGATGATACTGGCGGCGGAGATTCATGTGGCCGGTCATAGACCGACTGTAGCCGGCTTTAAGTATGCTGTCACGGATAAAGAGGACCAGCCCCTGGAAGACTTCTTCCGCTTCCAGATCCAGAAGGGTCAGATTGAAAAAGCTGACCACATTATCTTTATAAACCACGCTGCAGGAAGCGGAAAATTCTGTCCCGATATAACTGCATACCGTATCTGCATTCAGGGAAGCATGGACATCTCCGGAAGTCTGTATCACAGAACAGAGATAATTATGCTGAGGCAGCCATCCCACACTGGTCAGCAGATGACTGATGTTCATATAATCTGCGGTCCGGTCCGAGAGTACGCTCTGAAAGATAGACTGCAGAGTAGTACTCCTGGAAGAAGATTCGGAATACATCCTGTGAAGGATATACTCTGCCTGGTGAGCCAGAACGGTGATCAGATAATGGTCGGCATCGGTTATGGGTTCCTTTTTCTCGATGATGGAAAGTCTGTACTGGCTATGGCCGTTGAGAAAAAGATTTATGTTCAGAGAGCTGTGCCCGGTGATGTAAGCGGGAAACAGGACAGGGGTTTTGCTCTCAGGGGCGATCCGGCAGGCCGGATCCTGATTAAAAGCGTTCAGATAATCAATACGCACAGAAGCATCCCGGAAAAAGGATTCCATATCGGGAAGTTCTTCCAGGGCGGCTTGAGCTACCAGAGAACCGTCATTGGCCAGGATACATAAAGGATTCCGAAATACGGGCATGGACAGCTGCAGAAGTTCATCCAGAGTGCCGTCCTGATGACATACGGAGATCAGCTGTTGTTCCCAGTTCTCATAATGGTCGAAAATACTCTGTATGGCATTGAACACATGGAGTACAGAAGTATCACAGGATAAAAGAATACAGGAAAAACGGCCTTCCGGAAGAAAAGAATTTCTGTTTTTCTGACATATGACCAGGACCACATCTTCCGGCATGGACGATAGATCCAGAATCTTCTCCGTAAGATAAATATGATTACTCAGAAGCCCCCTGTCTGCCTCGTAAAAAAAGGGGCGGGCAAGGGGCTGGTTTTTGGAGAGAAGGCGGCAATCCGCTATGTCAAATTGTTCTTTCAGACTTTCATAGAGTAAAATAGATGTAAGCTGCAATGCTGGTCCCTCCCTGAGTCAGACAATAAAGGTTTTTGCTACTTCTGCGGCGTCTACGGCATTTTCTGTATAGGAATCTGCACCGATGGAGTCTGCAAACTCTTTGGTGACAGCGCCGCCCCCGACCATGATCTTCAGACGATGCTCCGTATCAGACTGACGGAGGGCTTTTACTACATGTTTCATGGTAGGGCAGGCTGTAGTAAGAAGAGAGGAGAGACATACAATAGAGACATCCGGATTTTCTTTCACTGCTTTCAAAAACTGCTTTTCTGAGATGTCTACACCCAGATCAATCACTTTGAAACCGGCACTGCGGAACATGATAGCCACCAGATTTTTTCCCACATCATGAAGATCTCCTTCTACAGTGCCCAGGATCACGGTGCCCACATAGAGCCCCCGCTCTGTTTCCAGATAAGGAGTGAGATGATCCAGCCCCTTCCGCATACATCTGGCGCAGGAAAGGATCTTAGGGATATCTGCCTCGTCATTTTTGTATTTTTCACCCATCTGCCGCATGGCAGGGACCATGCTGTCCTCCACAATGCGCAGTGCGGGCACATGTTTTTTCAGAGCCTGATCGATCAGCTGTTCCGTTATTTTATAATGTCCCTGTTCCACAGAATCCTTAATCTTCTCCAGTATTGTAGTCATTTCCCTCTCCTGTAAAAGTCTATTATTTCCTATTTTACTATTTATTCAAGCAAAAAACAACTAGTATATGCAATTGTGCAGGGACCGTAATAGTAGGGAAGATCATTGTCCTGGCATACCTGAGTGACCAGCATGCCGTAGGCTTCCATGGAGGCAAAAGTTTTATCCGGAAAGCGGCAGGGTGCATCCGGATAGGTACAGGAAGCGCAGCGGGTGCAGGCGCCGGATCCGATGGGAAGCATCCTGGGATATTTGCTGCGGAGCTTTTCTTCCAGTTCAAAAAAGTGTTCCTTGTGTGCCTTTTCCGTTTCGATCATACCTTCTCCGTCCATAGAATCTTCCAGTTCTCCCACGGTCTGTACCAGGATCCCGCGGCTATAGCTGCGGATTCGGGCTTCACATTCCTCCAGGGTGCCGCAGCCGGGAGGACAGTGCCAGTTTTTTCCATACATATGACAGGTGTTTGAGGCGCACATCTGTCGGACATCCGGCAGCAGCTTGATGGTAGAGCAGTCAAGAGCAGCTACATGGGTAAAGCCGGACCCCTTTCCCAGTTCTTTCAGTTCTTCTATATCTAACACAATAAAACACATCCTTTCCCTTAGATATTGTATCACTCATATTTCGCATAATGACTTGCCTGAAAGTGAATGATACAGTACTCTAGTTTTCCGGCTGGATCTCAGGAAATTCCAGCTCATCTATAAAACAGTCCTGAAACTGGGGCAGAGCCGCCAGTTCCAGAAAATCTACCTGGTCCATTAACTGAACGGTTTTGTCCAGTTCCTCTGTATTTTGCAGAGCAATTTTCGCTCCTTCGCCGGCCGCATTGCCCACAGGTACTACCCGGTCTCTGAGGGTATAAGGAAGAAGGCCGATGTCACAGGCGCTTTTTGGATCCATATAATTGCCGAAGGCTCCTGCAATATACACCTTCCGGATATTTTCATGGGCGATGCCCAGGTGTTTCTCCAGGAGAAGGATTCCTGCAGCAATAGCGCCCTTTGCAAGCTGTACTTCCCGGACATCTTTCTGTGTGAGAAATACTTCCGGATAAGCAGGGTCGTAGAGGAAAGCAGGCATATGATTCCACTGGGTCATGTGGGAAGCAAAAGCCGGCTGCAGCCCGGCGGCTTCCTCTTTGTTCAGGAGCCGTCCGGACTCATCGATGAGTCCGGACCGGCGCAGACAGGCGATGGTGTCAATGAGACCGGAACCGCAGATCCCTTTGGGGGCTTCCTGGCCGATTACGGTATAGTGGAAACCTGAGGAATCATAAGACATATGATCTATGGCCCCCTGTGCTCCCCGCATTCCGCAGTGGATCTTTGCCCCTTCAAAAGCAGGTCCGGCAGCAGTGGAGCAGCACACCAGCCGGTCTTTGTTCCCAAGGACCAGTTCTCCGTTAGTCCCGATGTCCAGCATGAGAGAGATTTCCTCCTGAAGATCCGGACGGAGAGAAAGGATACAGCCCATGGTATCTGCACCTACAAAGCCGGCGATAACCGGAAGGAAGATCAGTTCTCCCTCCGGGTGGATATGAATGTCAAATTCAGAGGCTTTTTTGCGGATCAGCCCTTTCTGGGAAGGTTCATAAGGCGCTCTTACCAGAGATTCCATAGGATACTGGAAAAAAATATGGTGCATACAGGTATTTCCAACAAAGCACAGAAGGTAAATCTCGTCCCTTCGGATCCCGGCAGTTTCTGTAAGCTGGCCGATAAGCTTATCCGCAGCGCTGTGGACACAGTCTGCCAGTTCTTTGTGCCCATGTTCCAGCACATAATTGGCCCGGGAGATCACATCAGCCCCATAGGCAGCCTGGGGATTCAGACTGCTGGCGGTACAGAGTTCCTTTCCTGTCCGGCCGTCCAGAAGATAGGCGGCAATGGTGGTGGTGCCGATATCAAAGGCAGCCATGTAATAATTTTTTTTGTCCGGAACCCTGGAAAAAGAAGGGCGAAAGGGTACCTGCCGGATGCTGGAAGAAGTGAGGATCCGGTGATTTTTCGGACTGTTCTCGGTATCCACCAGGAGAGCTCCTTTCACTTTCGTCTGGCAGGCCCTTACCTCTGTCCAGTCTGCTTCGTTTTCGGATATTTTTACCAGACATTTTCCACAGGTACCCCGGCCTCCGCAGGGGGCGTCCAGAAAGATCCCGGCCTCTTTCAGAGCTTCCATAAGGGTGGTGTTTTCCGGAACTTCTATGGAAGTATTTTCAGGCCGAAATGTAAGCTTGTATTTTTGCGGCATAGGAATCCTCCTTTATCATACTTTTTACATGATATCAAAAAGGACTGCCGCATGAAACCGTACAGAAGGTTCATACAGCAGTCCTGTGCAAATACTACTTTATAAATTCGTTGCTTATGCTGCAAGCTCTTTTGCTTTCTGTGCAGCAGATGCAGCGTCTGGTGTATAAGCGTCTGCACCGATCTCATCAGCAAATTCCTGAGTAATAGGAGCGCCGCCTACCATAACCTTGATGTTCTTACGGAATGGAGCCTCATTTAATGCAGCAACAGTATCTTTCAGTGCCGGCATTGTAGTTGTAAGAAGCGCGGAGCATCCAACAATCTTAACATCCGGGTTTGCATTAACTGCATCAATGAATTTCTGGATAGAAACATCTACGCCTAAGTCGATTACTTCAAATCCGGCGCTTTCGATCATCATAGCAACCAGGTTTTTGCCAATATCATGAAGGTCACCGGCAACTGTTCCGATGATCATCTTGCCGTATTTGTTTGCGCTGTCGCCAGCTAAGTGGGGTTTCAGAACCTCAACGCCTTTTTTCATGGCTTTTGCAGCAATCAGCATTTCCGGAACGAAGATCTCGTTCTTTTTGAAACGCTCACCTACAACACCCATAGCGTCGATCATAGCATTTAACAGTTCAGTAGCATCACATCCCGCATCTAATGCTTCCTGAACAAGACCGCCGACAACCTTTGCCTTTCCGGCAGCAACAGCATCCGCAACATTCTGAATCTGACTCATAATAAATTCCTCCTTATTTAAATAAATGATTTTAATGGTTTCTTCATATTAACAATAGTATCAAAGATGTTTCCTATTTCTTTTCCGGTCCGATAAGACCTTCTCTGTAAGCGCCGATGTATTCCATGCAATAGTCATCCAGACCCAGAAGAGCTTCTGTGGCGTAGATATGTCCCAGCATGTCACGGTTTACAGGATCCAGGATAGCACTGTCCAGACCTGCATTCATGGCCAGTGTCAGGAAACAGCAGTTGATCAGTTTACGTACCGGAAGGTTAAAAGAAATATTGCTGATAGCAGCAGTAATATGTATATCCGGATACTGTTTTCTGATTGTGGAGATAACTTCCACATTCATTGCAATGCCGTCCTCTGAAGTACAGAGCATCTCAACAAGAGGATCGATATGGATACGGGAAGGAGCGATATTATACTCTTTTGCCTTTTCCATAATAAATTTAAATACCTTCAGACGGTCATCTGCGGTTTTCGGGATACCTGTGTTGTCGCTGAGCAGTGCGATAACTTCCCAGTCTTTGTTCTCTTCCTTTGCCATGATAGGGAAGATCGTATCGATCTTATCACCCTCGCCGGAAACAGAATTGAAAAGTCCCGGTCTCTTGCAGTAGCTGTAAACTTCTGCCAATACATGAGCGCTGGGGCTGTCAATAGAGATGGGCAGATCTGTGACTTCCTGGATACAGTCGATCATCCATTTCAGAGTCTCCACTTCCACATCCTCTGGAACAGAAGCGCAGCAGTCGATGAAGCTGGCGTTAGCTTCAGCCTGCATGCGGGCCCGGTTTTTTATAAATTCAGCGTCCCGTTCTGCGATGGCTTTTGCCACGGAAGGAATAGAACCATTGATTTTTTCACCAATAATTATCATTTCGATTACAGCCTCCTTCTAAAATTCTATATCTATTTTAACAGAAAAAATCAGGGAGAAACATTCTATAAACTGTTTGTTTTTACAAAAATAATTCGTACAAATTGTAGTATGGACATAAAATGCACAAAGGTAAAGGGGCTGGATTGACTTACATATTATATTTTGCTAGAATGACTACGGAGGTTTTGCAATGAATTACATTGTATTTGACTTAGAGTGGAACCAATGCCCCTATGGGAAAGAAAGAGAAAATAAAAGGCTTCCTTTTGAAATTATAGAAATAGGAGCTTTAAAATTAGATGAAGACCGGAACTACACGGATTCTTTCCATCAGGTGATAAAACCTGTTGTTTATAAAAAACTGCACTACCGTACAAAGGAGATCCTGGACATCAAAGGTTCAGATTTGGAACAGGGGATTTCTTTTACAGAAGCAGTGAAAAAATTTATAAAATGGTGCGGTCCCGAAGCAAAGTTCTGCACATGGGGCTCTTCTGATCTGGTAGAACTTCAGAGAAATATGAAGTATTACCATATGCTGAACTTGCTGAAAGGGCCGGTTTTTTATTATGATATACAAAAGCTATTCGGCCTGGCATATGAGGGGCAGCGGACGGCCAGGTCCCTGGAAAGCGCCATTGATTACCTGGATATGAAAAAAGACGGAGGTTTTCATAGAGCCTTAAATGATGCATATTATACTGCAGAAATTTTTAAGGGAATACCTTCGGAGAAAATGCAGAAGTATTATTCTATAGACTGTTATCAGAATCCCAAAAGCAGGCAGGAGCAGATTTATGCAGTTTTTCCGGAATATTCCAAGTTTGTATCCAGAGAGTTTGCCTCCAAGGAAGAGGCGATGAAAGACCGGGACGTTACCCGGACCAGATGTTTCCTCTGCCAGAAGACAGCCAAAAAAAAGATTCGATGGTTTTCTGTGAATGCCAAGGCCCATATGTGCCTGGCTTTTTGTCCGGATCATGGATATTTCAGGGGAAAAGCAAGGCTGAAAAAGACAGATGAGGGGAAGTATTATGTGGTAAAAACGCTGAAAAAGATCGGACCGGAAGAGGCACAGCTTATACGGGATAAGCGAGATGCCCTCAGAAAAAAACGCCGTCAGCGGAGACACCAGGAAAAATAATCAGATTTACGAAGGAGGATGATCAGGCTTTTATGGGAGCGCAAGAAAGACAAGAAGAAAATAAGATGGGGGTCATGCCGGTAAATCGGCTTTTGATTACCATGTCTGTACCGATGATGATTTCCATGCTGGTACAGGCTTTATATAATATCGTAGACAGTATGTTTGTGGCACAGCTAAATGAGAACGCATTAACAGCAGTTTCTCTTGCCTTTCCTATTCAGAACCTGATGATTTCAGTGGGGGTGGGAACCGGCGTAGGTATTAATGCACTTCTTTCCAGAAGCCTGGGAGAGAAAGAGTATGAACGGGCAAATAAAACGGCAAATCACGGAATTTTACTGGCTTTGCTCAGCTATGGGGTATTTGCTGTGGCCGGACTCCTTGGCAGCGGCTTTTTTATGGAGGTCCAGACTTCTGACCCTCAGATCGTAGCTTACGGGACAAGTTATCTGCGGATCTGCACCATCATGTCTTTTGGAATGTTTCTTCAGATTACTTTTGAAAGACTTCTGCAGTCCACAGGAAAAACGATTTATACCATGTGGACCCAGATGCTGGGAGCAATTATAAATATAATCCTGGATCCGATCATGATCTTCGGCCTTTTCGGCTTTCCCAGAATGGAGGTGGCGGGGGCTGCCCTGGCTACGGTTCTTGGTCAGATCATTGCAAGCATTGTAGCCTTTATGGTGAACCGAAAGAAAAACCGGGAACTTCATCTGACTTTCCGGGGATTTTGTGTTTCCAGAGAAATTATCCGGAGTATTTATGCCGTGGGAGTGCCGTCAATTGTGATGTCTTCCATCAGCTCGGTAATGACCTTTGGCATGAATAAGATCCTGATTTCCTTTTCGCCTACAGCAACAGCGGTATTCGGCGTCTACTTTAAGCTTCAGAGCTTTGTGTTTATGCCGGTCTTTGGCCTGAATAACGGAATGGTACCGATTGTGGCTTTCAATTACGGGGCAAGAAAAAAAGAAAGGATCAAGAGGACGGTATTCCTGGCTTCCTGCTATGCTACCGGGATCATGCTGCTGGGACTTGCCATATTCCAATTCTTCCCGGCTCAGCTCCTGGCAATCTTCAACGCTTCAGAGAACATGGTCCATATAGGAACTCTTGCGCTGCGTCTGATCAGTCTGAGCTTTGTTTTTGCAGGTTTCAATATCGTATCTTCCTCACTGTTCCAGGCTTTGGCCCATGGAATGCTCAGTCTGTGGATGTCTCTGGTAAGACAGCTCTGCGTTCTGCTGCCGGCAGCTTTTGTTTTGTCAAAGCTTGGCGGACTGGATGCAGTGTGGTGGGCATTTCCCTTTGCGGAGATCTTTTCACTGGCTTTGTGTCTGGTGTTCAGAAAACATATTTACCAGAGGGAGATTGAACCTTTGAGGGAATCATAGAGGAGACATTTTGTAAATACTGTTACTCTAGTCTGCTCTGCGAACTTGCGCATAGTATCCTCAGACATGTGGAAAAGACAAATGAGAAGTAAGGCCGGACTGCCTGACTGAATGTTTCAGTCGGGCAGCCCGGCTGCTTTCGTGATTAATTTCTTTGAGTAAATTGTTGAGCCCTATCTTTCTGGGACATTCTCCGGTCAATATCCATTCGGATTTTTAATAAAGCAGGTTCCTATGCCCGGATTTTCAAAGCAGATACATCCCATCTCTTCGTGGAAATTGTCATTGTATGAGAATCAGGACAGAATTTACAAAAAAATTTGGCAAAAATAAGAAAAAAACAAAAAATGATGTATAATATAAAAAGTTATATAATATTTTACAGATTCAGGGAGGATACGCATGGCTGAGTTTGATGATCTGAAGTTTACTTTTTTATATATTGATCTTTATTCTATGGGGGCTGGCTGGTATTATCCGGAGTCTTCGATTCCTTACAATATGCTGCGCTATATCGTGAAGGGAGAAGCGGAGTTTTCTGTAAACGGCGAAAAATTTACAGTGAAAGAAAATGATATTATATATATCCCAAACGGCTGCAGGCTATGGTGCAGCGCACTGACAAAAACTTTTGAATTTTACAGTATCCGTTTTATTTCTACAGTCTCCTACACAAAAGATGATGTGCTGGAAAAATATTACGGGATTCCCAGGATAACGAAAGGGAATGAAGAAGAAAAATATTTTCAGGAGATTTATAAATGGGCGAGAACAGATCATATTGCAAAAAAATGTTTTATAAGAGGATATCTGAATATTTTGCTGGGATCCCTTTCTTTCCGGGGGGAAAGCAGGCCGATCAATCAGCATAAAACAGAACAGGAGATCAATGATCTGGAAAAAATTGTTCTGCGGGAACAAAATTCCAGGAGAACGGACACGAGAGTACAGGTGGTGGCAGATTATGTAGCCCATCATCCGGCAGAAAAATTTAATCCGGAAAAGATGGCAGATATGGTAGGACTGAGCAAGCAGCGATTCAGCAGCTTGTTTAAGAGACATATGGGAAAAACGCCCATGGAATATGTCAGAGAGGTTAAGTTGTCTACAGCAGCCAGAAAGCTGATCGTGAGCACGGAAAGTATCAACGATATTTCTTACGAGATCGGATATGAAGATCCTAATTATTTTATACGGGAATTTAAAAGCGCATTTGGATATACACCGAATCAATATCGGCTGGCTGCTAAAGAATCGTAGTCGTAAAATAAGTGTATTATGCTATAATTGCGAGGGCATTCTATAGAAGCAGATGAGAAGAAGTGTTAGGATAAAGCTGTCAGAGCAAAGGCGTTTTGAATGAAAGTTCAAGACGCTTTTTATTTTTGATGATTTTTATAATGTACAAAGAAGTGCGTTTTCGGATTTTTTCGGAAGCGCTTTTTTATGTTTAAGGAGGAATGCCGATAAAAACAAAAATACAAAACTGAAATACGACTGGAATATGCAAAAATGAGCGTATTGTGCTATTATTAGTCGTTTGGTTAGTGGATTTGACTAATATATGATGATAATATTATAACAACATAAGCAATACGCACAAATGAAACGGCAAAAGAAAATGTTCAAGAAACGGAAAGGAGACATGTTATGAAGAAGAAATTAGCGGTTTTATTAGCGGGCACTATGTTGGTGACTTCCATGCTGGCCGGGTGCGGCGGTTCGGGCGCAAGCTCAGGAGGATCTGCCGGAACAGGAGATTCCGGAGAATTAGAAGGAGAGATCACTTTCTGGCACTCCTTTACCCAGGGACCTCGTCTGGAATCCATTCAGGCGACGGCAGACAAGTTTATGGAAGAAAATCCAGGAGTAACGATCAATATTGAGACTTTTTCCTGGGCGGATTTTTATACAAAATGGACAACAGGCCTTGCCTCAGGAAACGTACCGGATATGAGTACTGCCCTTCCGGGTCATGTAGTTGAGATGATGGACGCAGGTGCGATCATTCCGCTGGATGATCTGATTGATGAGATCGGACGTGATAAATTTTCAGAGAAAGCATTGTCTGAAGGCGAACAGGACGGAGCATGCTATTCTATTCCACTGTATTCCCATGCACAGGTAATGTGGTACCGGAAAGATCTTCTTGCAGAAGCAGGACTGGAAGTGCCGACTACCTGGGATGAATTTGCAGAAGCAGCAAAAGCCCTTACAAAGGACGGGGTTTACGGTTGTTCCTTCCCCTGCGGATCTGGCGATTTGATGGCTACCAGATTTTTGAATTACTATGTGAGAAGTGCCGGCGAGAGTCTTTTGACAGATGATCTTCAGGCGAATATTACCAGCGACGCAGCTATTGATGGCATTAACTTCTGGGTGGATATTTATAATAACTGCTCACCAAAGGATTCTGTAAACTATGTGACTCTGGATCAGGCGAACCTGTATTATCAGGGAAAAACTGCCTTTGATTTTAACTCAGGATTCCAGATCAGCGGTGTTGAAACAAACTCCCCGGATCTTGTAGATCAGATCGATTGTGCACCTTTGCCAAGGATCAATGAAGATGATCCTATCTATGGGGCAGAAACTTCTAATATCCCTATGGTAGTATGGCAGAATTCAGAGCATCCGGAAATCTGCAAGGCATTCATGAAGGAATTATATGAGCCGGAGACGTATACAGAGTTCCTGATGGCTACACCAGTGGGAATGCTTCCGTCCATTACAGGTATTTCTGATACGGAAGAGTATCAGTCAAATCCTACGGTTCAGAAGTTTGCCAATGCGGAAAAGGTTATCACAGAGACTATGGATCTGGGAACTGCTATCGGATTTGAGCATGGCCCAAGCGTACAGGCAGGACTCCTCACCTCTCAGAGTGTGATCGAGAATATGTTCCAGAGGATCCTGGTAGATGGGGAAGATGTGGAGACAGCAGCTCAGGAAGCAGAAGATGAGCTGAATGAATTATTCAGTACAGTACAGTAAGACTTGATAAACAGTGGCGGGGTTTATACCCGCCACAAATAATAAAGAGAAAGGTGGCTGGATTTTGTGAAGAGAAAAATAAAATTTGACTATGCCAGATGGATATTTGTTCTTCCGGCGATGGTGATCGTAGGGGCATTGCTCATCTATCCGATCTTTTCCAGTCTGTATTATAGTATGACAACAAAGCACCTGATACGGCCGGTATACGATTTTATCGGCCTGGCGAATTATCGGGATGTGCTTACAGATCCGGACTTTTTCGTTGCTTTCCTTCATTCTATCGTATGGACCATCGCTTCACTGGCAGGACAGATATTCATCGGATTTACAGCAGCTTTATGTGTGAACCGTGTGAAACATCTCAAAGGGGTATACCGGACCCTGATGATCATTCCCTGGGCGTTTCCTTCTATTGTAATCGCTCTTTCCTGGAAATGGATCTTAAACGGAGTATCCGGATTCCTGCCGAATCTGTTGGTACAATTAGGGATCTGCAGCGAGCTTCCCCAGTTTCTCAGCGACAGCAGTATGGTATTCATTACACTGGTACTGATCAATATCTGGTTTGGAGCTCCTATGATCATGATCAATGTACTTTCTGCTCTTCAGACGATCCCTCAGGATCAGTATGAAGCGGCTCAGATCGACGGAGCCAGCAAGGGTCAGCAGTTCTGGCATATTACAGTTCCTCATATCAAAGTGGTGGTAGGACTTCTGGTAGTACTCCGTACAATCTGGATCTTTAATAACTTTGATATTATTTATCTGCTTACAGGCGGCGGCCCGGCAGACAAGACGATGACTGTTCCGATCTATGCTTACAACATGGGCTGGGGAACAAAAATGCTTGGAAAATCATCAGCTGTTACAATTCTGTTGCTGCTGTTCCTGCTTCTGGTATGCTTTATTTACTTTGCAGTGATTGCAAAATGGGAAAAGGAGGATAAGTGATGACTAAGAAAAAAGGTTTGATCGGAAACGCACTCTGCCATGTTTACCTGATCATATTATCTGTTATTGCAGTGTTCCCCCTAGTCTGGGTCCTGCTTTCTTCCATTAAGACCAATGGGGAATTGACCTCCAATCCTACAAAATTTATTCCGATTAATCCTACTTTGGAGAATTTCGTTCATGTCATCCAGGATCTGGACTTCGGCGTAAATATTGCGAATAGTATTGTAATTGCTCTGTCTCTTATACACATCTGACGCTGCCGAC
>ERZ1090881.298-NODE-299-length-23992-cov-94.144964_pt1 | contig 23992 bp, 19 predicted proteins | sample MGYA00478470_ERZ1090881 | MGnify/ENA primary metagenome ERZ1090881 (study PRJEB33644, sample SAMEA5815736) | chicken gut metagenome | biome: Chicken; feature: Gastrointestinal Tract; material: Caecum | place: Ireland | collected 2019-01-01 | study: A study of the...
GATCCTCGTCGCCATTATCACCGGAATGGCTCCGCTTGTTGGACTTGAAGCCACTGAAAAGTTTCAAAAATGCTTGATTTTAGTCCATTTTTGCCCGATTTTGCCTCATTTTCAGCGAAAAATTAAACCATGTGCCAAACGTGTACCAAAGTGCACAACAAGCGATTTCGGCCTTAAAAAATAGCAGTAGAAGAATTCTCTTCCGCTGCTATTTTCTCGAAGTTTTATAACATAAACTAATGCATCTAAAAAGAAAACCAACAAAAAATCATCATATCAAAATAAATTAAGTTCAATGTGCTAACCTATTGTGATTGCTGAACAAGCCTAAAGAAGAGATATTTCTTACAACATAACATTTTATTTATGGTATTTATCTGCAAAATAAAACTGCACCGCCTGCTCCTAAAAATGAAGCTGCACTTAACCTGACCGCTCGGCAGCTGATTGTTCCTTTGGACTTCATATTCATTTTAATACTTACCTTTTACATTTATACCGCCTCATCTAAGGATTGCCCCAACGGATACGTTGTTGGGGCAATCCTTATCCTTCAGGACATTGATGGAAAGCTCCTTACTACCATCGCAATCTATTTATATAAGTTACTTGACAGGGAAGCCGCGTTCAATTAAATCCAAAGCATACTCAGGTTTCTCTCTTAACAGAATTAAAAAGCTGTATGCATCGAATACAGTCTTCAAATGCTTCTTTTGTTTGTTATACAGACTTTCAGCCGTGTAGCCATACACCTCTGTCTGAGACTGCTTAAACCTCTTATTCTGTAAATAATAGCAGAATTCGTCCAGAATATCTTCGTTCTGTATGAATCGCTTTAATGCTTGCTCTACGGCAAACTGATTGCCACCGATGCGTTTTGCCAGATAGTTTTTTACAAGTTCAGAATTTGTCATAAAATTACCTCCTTTAACAATTTAGCCCAGTACGAACCGTAATTATAGGCATCTACTTCGCAGGCCTGATTGAAATATCCGACAGGATCAACATCAGAAGAAATATAATGTTTGTACGAATATGTAATATCGTCATTTATCCCGCTCAATAAGCGCGCATACTGATAAGCATGCCTCATTTCGTGAGCTACGGTGTCAACTATCTCAACCCACGGCGTCTGACCATTGGTAAAATAGTAAGTATTAATATTTAACGAGTTATTTGTATCGGAATAGTATCCATAACTGTCAGCCTTTTTGTAATAATACTTAATTTTAGGAGGATTATTGAGCCCTAATTCATCGGCCACGACGTGAGCCAACCTTTCGATAGCCGTCTTTTTCTCTGTCATCGACATCTTTCCCCATTCGGCTGGATTAAAATGCTTTAGTGCTTCTTCGCGCAGATTTACGTTGCTGTACACCTTACCAAGGCCGACCTTAGCATACAGTCCACTGAAGTTGTACTTCATATCTATGGCAGTCAATCCCTTATAGGTTACAAAACCCGCAAGCAATGCACCTGCAAACCCCACGAGTTGCCCGACGGCTTCAGAACCTGTAATGTCAACCGTTAACTTGGATAAGCCTATAGAGGCAAGATATGATACACCAGCAGTTACTGCCATCTTTACAATTTCAGTTCCCACAACCCTTCCGACTATTAACACAGTTTGTCCAGCGGTTGCTCCAATGCCATTAGCAAAATTAAGCCCAGCATTGAATGGCAGAATTAAACTCTGTATTATAGATGAAGATATCCCCACTGCATGATATACGATATTAGCTGTCTGTTCATCTCCTATAGCATCTGCAAGTAGATCCTTTACGGGATTAACAGCACTACTTGTTATATCGCCGTTCAATCCATAATAGACATTGGATATGCCCTCTGCGATATTGCTCAACGCATATGTCGTTGACACAGTACCCGCGGCGATGCATATGCCCGCGACCAATGGTGTTGCCGTACCCCAGGTCACTATACAAATTGCAACGCCTCCGACTGCAAGCAAAGCATTTCCAATAATCTGAATAAGTCCCATTGCCGCACGGGAGTCTGCAGCCGCTTTCAGTTCTTCCTCTGTGGGGATTGTTAAGATCTGAACGCCAGAGCTTGCAGTCACCATTACAATCTGATTGTCCTCCAACTCTATGCCGTTTATTGCTTCAAGGTCGTAATAGCCGAACTCCTCAGTTCCTATCGTGCCCTTCTGTTCTGAGAGGGCAATGGACTCCAGCAAGGAGGTTTCTATAATGACCAGTGAATAACTGGCACTTTTATAGGCGTTCGAATTCTGTATGGCAGTAATCTGCTGCAGAGCTTCAACTGCGGCGTTGTATGCCTTCGTTTCGTCTGCGGTGTACAGCGAACTTGCTTCAAAACTCATTGTGGGGACGACTTCGGCAAGCCACATCGTCCTGCCCTCATCGTAGTTTATACAGTCGATCTGTCTGTCCATTTCGGCAACGGAAGCAGTCTGAATGCTTATCTGTACGGCATAGTTGGTTATCTGCCTATTTACAAAGTAATAACCGTTCCAGATCCCGCTGGATGCATGCAACGTTATAAACCTATCTACGACAAAGCCACTGTTAAACGATTGAGAGTCGGCAAAGCAGATAAGTCCGCCTTCGGCCATCTCGTCCGTTATGACGGGCACACTGTCCTTTGCCACCAATTCAAGAAAGCCGCATGTCAGATTGCCTACATCGTCGTATTCGTAAGATGTATATATAAGGCCGAAAGCCAGAGCCTCACCACCGTATACGACTGAACCGCGGTATACGTCGTATCCCATTGCACTGAGGTTGTAGACAATTTCATATATTGCGAACGAGAAGACATCCACATACTCTGTATCGTTTTTGTCTCCGTAAGGTTCCTCTTCAAGATGTATCTTGCCGTCGATAACATCCTCTTCTGGATACATACTTGTATTGTCAAAGACTTCCTCTTTTGGGAGTGTTACCACGTTGCCAGAATGGGGGTCATTGACAGAGGAATGATCCTCTGTCAACTTTTCGTCCGTTGTAAGTTCCATATGTATTTCCTGATTATGTGTCTCAACGGCATCTTCGCGTGTTGCAAAATGATTGGATGTAATTGTACTTGTACAACCTGTAAATGCGAACACTGCACAAGAAGCAATTGCTACAATGGAAGTTAAAATTTTCCTCTTCATATTCACCCTCCTGGTCTATTAATAAAAACGCTTTCTGAGTATTCTGATTACTACTATGACTGCCGTAACGAGCGCAACTGCGCCGCAAGCTATACATAAGTAGATAAATATCTCCGATTTATCATTGTTGTTCGTATCTGAAAGCATGGTCTGCTTATCGCTGTTCGGGTTCATCCAGGCCATTTCCTCTTGCTCTGTCTGTCCAGTCGTGTCACCGCCACCATCATCGGAGTCAGGTTCGTGCAGACAACCATTACCGTTAACTGGTTCAGGCACCTCATTCTCTGGCAATTCAACATTCACATCGGAGATACTTTCATCTTCTTTATATATATTATCGAATCCGTCCGTCAGATTGTTTTTATCTGTATCGGGAGCTAAGACCTCAACGTATTTCTCAACAGAAAGGTTAATACTGTAAGAATCTCCAAATCTATTAGTTATGGTTAGGATATAGTCCGCTGTGCAATTATCGAACGAATAGCCCGAAGCCTCACTCAGTAGCATGACATCACGATCTCCGTCAGCATTAGTGATGGCAAGTATGCTCTGAGAGTCGTACTCGTCGCCGCCGTCCTCTATTACCACATTGTGTCCGAAAAGTGTCTCGCCGTCTCTATCGGACATCATTGCAATAGTTTTCCCTGAAACATTGATTGAGATCTCTCCGCGGTTATCATCAGGCGCATAATAGATTGCTTCATATACTGTATTACCGTGCCAGTTCGCCTCGGTTATCTGAAGTCTTGTTGTCTTGCTGAAAATAGCGCTGACGTCTGTCCCGTAGGGAATACGGTACTGGTTGCCATCCTCGTCAAGAGCCATTACAACATCGCTCTCATAATCCGCAACCTGAGCAAACTTAAACCCGTTGAGATATAGTTCTGTTGCCTGAAGATCCTGCTTGATTGCCTCGTTGACAACAACACAGACATCAGAACTGCGTGTTTGAGTGGTGAGATCCTTCAAAGAACTTTCATCTGCGGCTTGAGTGAGATATTCCGTGTCCGCCTCCAGATAGAGAGCAGACACATTCTCGGAGGCAAAGTCTGCTATCACTTCGAAGAGCTTAGTTTTGGACGTGTACTTTACCTTGGTGTTAGTGTTCTGACCCTTGTAGTAGAAGTAACTGCCATAATCTTCGACTGCAAGCAACTCAATATTTTCTGCCACGGAGTATGCCAGATCATAACCACTAGAAGTATACGGGAAGCAGTATATGAACGAGCCTCCGCCAGACGTCTTAAGGGCGACGGCATATACCTTGCGAACAAACGAACTGCTTCTGTCCGTCGAAGTCAGAAGATTGTAATTGACCGCAGGCGCATAGTCACGGTTATTCTGAATATAGAGGCAGAACGTGTAGCTTGCAATATCGCCGCTGGACACTGTAGGGTCAGAGCTGTACAACTCAAAAATGTAGTATCCCTCTTCTGTAAGCTTGTCGGTGAACTTATCCGTCTGACCACTAAACTCGTGGATGACCTCAGGATCGTCAGCTTCGAGGGCACAGTCATCCTTGTAGTAACAGACGCGGCCGTATACGCCGGGCAAATACTCAGACTGAGGAGATATTGTCACTTCTTTACCAGTCATATATACAGGAACGGCTTTGGAAGGATTGTATATCCTTAGGCTGCCGTCGACAATTCCGTCATTGAAATACTGCGAATACGCTAGGTCTTCGCCATCGTCGACAATGTACATTGTCTTAATGCACTCTTTCCCCAGCGGAGTCACTATCCTGAATACATACTTGCCTTCGGCCGTAAAGGTATGAGGGAAAGATGTAAGTAAGGCAGATTTGCCGCCATTATACGAATAACTGACTTTAAGGCAATCATTACCGAGATTATCCACCTCGATGTACGAAAAGCTAACGCTGCCGTCGACAAGCGTTTTTCCCTTGGATAGGAAATCAATCTCTTCTTCGGTCAGTTTTTCTTCATCGTGGTCGCCTTCAAAACTGTAATCCGCAGTACCCTGAGAACTATATGCCACAGAGTCTGGATTATTTTGGCACACATATACGGTAGATGCCTGCCCTATATTGACATAATAATTTGAATAATCTGTCACTGTCTTTTTTTTGAACGGCCAGAACACCCATTCAGTATGAGTGCCAGAAACGTAAGTGTAATAAACTTCTGCAACACTCAGGAATTTAAAGTAAGTACCTTTCGCCACATCAGCCCCATCAGGGATAAAAGTTAATGTTGTATTATTAATACCGACCATTTTGGCCCCTATCTCCGACCACTGAACACCATCTGTGCTTCTTAAGACAAGCACAGCGCCATTTCCAATGGTCCCAACACTATAGCCGGTAATTGTCTTTGCACTATCAGATGAAAGCTTCCAAACTTTTCCGCTATAGTCCTGGGTATTGACATTTTGTGTGTAACTAAAACTTAATGATACACCCGAATCAACCCCTACCGCCTGCACACCGTCATATGTACCGACGGTCAGAGACTCTCCTACTGCAGTCAATTTTCCGAGAGACGACATACCATTAGAATACGCAGTAACCTGCTTTGTATCGGCAAAGCCATATGCATTAGTGCTATTGTCGTCGGTGAATTCGTATATTTTAGAATTGAGTTCAACCGACATTTCGGTTGCCGCGCTTGAATCGGCTGAGGCAACATCTGCTTCAGAGAACAGGGTTATTATTCCCGCTGCCATAAAGACGACAACCATAAGAAACATCAGCCATATTGCATTTGTTTTACGCTTAGTACTTTCCATAATTTTCTCCTTATATTTTTTTAAACTTGATGTAGCGTAAACAACTTACCGCGTTGTCATCTCACCCACCAAGTTAATCTTATCTAAATGTAGTGTGCTTTACGCTTTTATCATTCTATTTATTTTCGCCACAAATTACCTTTATTTGCCTTTATTCTATCATCAGGTTAACCAATGTCAAGTACTTCCTGCAAAATACAAACAACATACAAATCGCAGCCAAAGCACAAACAAACAGACAATTAATAATCAAGCACCTAATTTTGTATCCTGTGCTATTGTCACATGTTTTTGCATAAAAAAAAGAAGCGTCGACGCAAACGCCTCTCTTCATAAAACTTTACTTCTTATTCTGTTTATCCTTGTCAATATAAGAGAACTTTTATCATACCCCATCTGCCTGTACTGTACGATATAGCACAGGCGCTCTACCATTTCCTACAAGAACCACAATACATATTGGCGACCGCAGGAAGAATGGATAGTAAAGCAAAACGCCCACGAACCTATCGTGAGCGAGGAAGTCTGGGAGAAGGCGCAGGAAGTCGCCAGCTCGGTATCGCGGTCACAGAGGACAAAGAGCGGCGTAACCTTTCCGCTGTCCGGCTTTATCTATTGCGCCGACTGCGGGCACAAGATGAAGATAGTTCATTCCAAGAAGAAGCTGAAGGACGACAGGGAATACGATTGCGAGTGCTATATCTGCCGCACCTATGCAAATCTCGGCAAGAACTACTGCACCACCCACGCCATTCAGCGGACGGACATCGAAGCCCTTGTGCTGGCGGACATTCGCTCTAAATTCGATTTTGTTCTGGAAGGCGAAGACGCGGCGCGGGAAGAATTTCTGAAAGGAAAGTCCAAACACTCCGCCTCATCGCGGGCGACCGATAAAAGACAGCTCAAAGCCAAGCACAAGCGCGTGGAAGAATTGGACGTACGCATCCGAACCGCCTTCGAGGACAAAGTCTTAAAGAAGATGCCCGAAGATTTATGCAACTCACTCTGCGAAAGCTATCAGGCGGAACAGCAGACGCTAAAAGCCGAGATAGCCGCATTGGAGAAAAAATTACAGGAAGAGAGCAAGGATGAAGCCGATGTCGAGGAATATATCAGGCGAATAAAACTGTACGGCAGTTGCCCTGAACTGACTAGGGAAATGTGTCTGCAACTGATTGAATTCATCACAATCGACGCAAAGACGGAGAGAAACAACCGCTGGCACTCCCCTGCACCTCGGAACATTCATATCTATTACAAATTGATAGATAAAGAACACGCAAAACCAAACGACAATTAAATTTACATTCCTTTTTGTACGCGATATAATAAGCGCAACAATATTATAAATCAACTGAGTAACTGCCTTAGGTTCTGAATCGCCTCCATTGCTTTGGACAAAGCTATCTTGTCGCTTTGAATAAGTACATACGTCCTTTGCATACGCTCAAATTCCACGGCAAAATTCTTATTATCCTTCAACCCATCAAAATATGAAAAATCTCTAATGGCAAGCGAAGCGTCCACCCCTCCCTTGCGGTTGAGTTCCTCTTTCCGCTTTAAGGCAACTATGCGGGTAACCTCATCCTTATCCGCCAAAAAAGTTTTTATTTTGTCATTGCTCATAAGCACGGTTAAATCATAGATATGCTTTGCCACATCAAAATACTCGTTGCGGACATAGTAAAACTCGGCTGCAAACACCTTATCAATGAATATCCTTTCGAGCGATATGGTCTGAACAATAAAAGGCTGAACGCCATAGCTCTCCCTCAATATCTTGCGCCTGTCTTCATCACAAAGCTCATATAAATGCGGAGCTATCTCTATCCCTTGAGTAGGCTCGCTTATGGTGAAACTTGTTGCTTCCACCTTGACCTTTCCAAACCGCTGCAATGCGTCGTTTTCATCTAATTGATAAAGCGAATCGTATACATACAGGCAAATTATACTGCCTCTGCGGTTTTCCTCCGTTTCACCTTTGGGCAGGCAATTAAATTTTAGCGAAGCATTTTCAAGCCGTTTTTTTGCCTGGCTCAGCGTTGGACAGTCCTCCACGTAAACCGTGAGGTCTATGTCCTCCGAAAAGCGACGGATAGAACGCAGCGCCTTATAAAGCGCCGTTCCACCCTTAAAATAGGCGTAGCCCTGATTAGGTCTATCGGCAAGCTCCTTGAGCATAAGGGTCACATAATAATCCTTTTCAAGCACGTCACGGCGAACGCCGCTACTGTTTGCCACTTCGTCTATTATTAGTTCAAATGCGGCTCTGTCTGAATGTAGATTCATATCAAGCCTCCCTTGCAAGTTCGGCTATGCCGCTGTAAATGCGATTATTTTTGTAATAACGGGCGTAGTACATAAGCCGCTCAAAATTGAGGCTATGAGCGTCGATATACCCGCGCAGAATATCTCTGTAATTGTCTGCCTCAATCTTTACCTTCATACGGTTATCGAGCATATCCAAAAATTGCAAATACCTATAATTTTCGTTGTTTATCTGAGTTACCGGCTTGACAATTACAATACCGCTCTCCTCCGCTCCCTTTGTACGGTCTGTAGCAAGAAAAGTATCTGCGGGCATCTGAGTGGTCAACCCCACTTTATTCATATACGAAGGCCCCGTTTCATAGCCGATTACTCTGTCGCCGTCCATTAGATATTTGCGCTTTAGCAATTCGGAATACCTTATCCCCGACCTGCCGAAAGGCGTATTGACGGCAACATAGTATATACCCTTTTGATAGCGGGCAAAATCTTTGTTTATCTTCGCATAACGGGCGATATTGGTATTCACCACACTCCTCTGCACATCGGGAATTCGTTGCGCAACATAGGCGTAAATATCCTCCGTAAATATAGGCATTCCAGGCTGAACAGCTTTTATATACTCATCTATGCACTCTAAAATATTCACACCTCACGCCCCCTTTTGTTATTATCTATTTATTATATTATAATCTATTTCAAATAAATAATAACACATGGTTAAAAATTTGTCAAGTGCGGAGATACTGTTGATGGGAATTCGACCATACAAAATACTTCATTATTATTTGTGTGAATTGAGCGCATGGATAGCTAATGCCACATGCTCCTCTTCTAAGCCTAACCCATAATGAGGATTTGTATGAATGTAAAAATCGGACAAGTCATCCCAACCAAAACGATAGTCGTCAAGAATCACAAAGCGCTCAACTTCACCTGTATGCTCGGCGAGCCAAGCCTTAACTTCATCTTTGCGTTTGGAAAGTAATCCTAAGTCTGGCGTCTTATCGTGTATAACGAGCCCATACTTTGAAAACATGCCATTTATATACTTTCCGTCCTCATCGCACAGACTTTCGTCACTGTTCCAATGGCTGCGCCAAGTAGAGACGAGGACGATTTTCGCGCCCGTCTTGTCTATAATTTCTTTGACAAAAGGCAGGCGCGTTTCGTCTATATCTGTCTGCTCGTTCCAATTTCTGCGGCGGTCATACTCACGCGAGTTGAGCACGCCGTCAATATCGAGAAATAGAATTTTCATTTACTCACCCAGCGGGATAATCTCTTGATAGAGGACGGTCATTTTATCGTTGAGTCTCCCGTCCATATGATAGTGCCCGAAGTACCACTTTTTATAGTCGACTATATCTTCGAAATAGGCAAGCATCTGATTTTCAGGGTATCTACCCATCTGAAAGGAGCGCGTACGGAGAGGCGGATACATGAGGGCGCGCTCGCCGCAGGAGTGAGTAATTATGTAGTCAACCTTGTTGTTATACCTCTTCAGGTTTGCAATACCCTCGTCCAGTTCCCCGTACGACGGCATCTCCTCCCGCCACCACGAAACGCCTTCGACTCGCATATATTTATCTATGCTCGTCGCGCCGCCGAAGGTAAATATGGTGTTGCCCTCAAGTTCAAACACCTGCCCGCGCATTAAGTGGATGATATCCGTCTTGATAATATGCACCTTGCCGCCATTCCATTGACTTACAGGGTATGAATATAGCAAATCGAAGTTCTCATGGTTGCCGTCCACAAACAGCACGGTAAAGGGCAAATTTTCATAAGGCTTTAAGTCCTCTGCCAGCGTCTTCCTCCACCAAACCCCGCCAAAGTCGCCCGCAATTATAACGTAGTCGTTCTTTGTAAGTTGCGGATTTCTCCTTGCGAAAAATTGAAGTTTTAAAAAGTCCTGGTCTCTATGGGTATCTCCCGTTATATAAATCATACTATACCTTAATTATTTATTATCTGAGCCAAAAAGTGGTGAATTATGTGCCCCCATATTTTTTACGCAGATTGTTATAGACATAGTCGCTCATTTCATTGAGCATCTGTAGCATACGTTCATAGACCATACTTTCGTCATGGCTTTTTGCATAGTTTGCAGCAATAAGACAACCTTTAACCTTGATTAACGCCTTTGAACGCGACATCGCCGGTTCATCTATTATCAGATCCTTAAGTCTTGATTCTGCAGTCTGGGTGACGTTTATTGTCTTAGCCTTGACAGGTTTGAACAGCTCGGGATGGCTTTGACGCTTCAAAGCAATATTATTTAGAACAGTTGCAAGTTTTTCGGTTGTCGCCTTCCGCTCGTTGACCTCGCAACAATATTCAAAGAGCTGTTCAGTCGTAATCGTCAGTTTATAGTGTATATCGTGTATAGAACGATACGCCAGCCCATTTTCCTTAATCCACATATATAGTTGCCAGGCATCCAACTTATCGACGCACATGCGGGAACTTATTATGTCTTCGGTCAATTTTCCGGCTTCGATGCAGACCTTTATTGCCTGTATGCGCCGCCGACCCTCATCACCGTCGCACATCAAAGTATTTATAATTACTTTTTTACAATGGGATTCTGCAGGATAATGTTTTATTCTGTGCCATTCCTCCAATTCTTCAATGGGATCAGAATATTCCTCATCGTCATTATCCTCATCATCCTCTTCGTCTTCATCACCCGGATAATCATCATAGTCATCGAACTCGTCCTCTTCGGGCAATTCAGCCTGCATCATATCAAATACGCGCCGTCTGCGCCCGACATCGGAATCATGTTCTGTCTCATACATTTCATCATCGTCCGAATGAACGATATTATGTATGGATTCGTCCTTTTGCTCCTGATATAGTACTTGTTCGTCTTTATCCTCAGCCATTTTCTCTGTAGAAGCTATTAAAAGATAGGTCTTAATATCTTTTTGAACGAGTTTTCTATTTGTAACAAGTTTGTCCAAAATGCACTTCAAACTGTCATACGGCAAATTTAATTCATACATGAGGTCAAAGACATCTATGTCAGTCTGACCTGCGAGGCTCTTCTCCTCGCAGGTCTTGACTATTTTAAGCATATTCTTATCCATAGTGATTACTCCCATAAATTCTTTCTTCTCGAATTGCTACGCGGAGATATCCATGAGGCGTCATAGTGATATCTGCTGTCATCAAGACAGCTATTTCTCTGCCTTTTATTGAATGACAGGGGAAATCTTGTATACTCCGGACAGCTGAAATACAATTCAAAAAATCCCTTCAGCGGCATATGGCTGTTAACTGTTATATAGGCATCACCAGGCTTTATTCTGCGCATGAGCTCGTCTTCGGACACAACATACTCCTCGATAAATCTGATTTCTCCCTGCAATAAAGTTGCTGGATCGGGAACAATATGTTTGCCTATCTGCTTTTTGACCGCCTGAGCCGTATGAGCATCGTTAGTACCCAAAAAGAAAGTGAGGTTGCAATTGTTGCGTATCTGCTGGGCAACGCCGCCCGAATAAGTCGTTTCAAGCTGAGTAAAGTCCTGCACAATTGCGGTAATATATATGTTCCACCCTCGCCCCACACTAAAGATAGTCGGATAAATAGGGTCTGCCTGCAACGTAGGGAATTCGTCCAACAGATACATTACGGGGACTTTAAGAGGCGCGCCCATATCAATAGCTTTCTTCTTGAACGTATCCAACGATTTGACTATGTATTGGTTGACAAAATCTCTCATCCTTATATCGGTGATGTCATAAGTGAGGAAGATGACCTGAGGCGCTTCAGCCAAAGTAGAGATATCCAGATTATCCGTAATGGTAAGGTTGCGAATGTCGGGGTAACTATAGCCGTTAAGATAACTTTCAACAAGCTGAATATAACACGCCCGCGTATTAGGAGCATCATTAATGATACCGCGCACGTACCGCCATACGGGGTCATTATCCGGTCGCGACGAAAAGAACCCATAGTCGTCAAAGCCGCGATTATAATCAAAGCGATAAAACACTTCGGAGATTGCTTCAAAATTAATCTGTTCGGGCAAAACTCGGCGTCGTCCCGTCTTTAACTCTTGCTCTTTATTGAGGAGCATATCCTCAAACAGCCCGAGGGTTATGCCGTATATAAAGCCGCGAGCTCCTTCGTCCCAGCTTAAATCCTTTTGCGAACGAATGGGGAAGAGCTTATCGAACAATATCTTAAGATCGGCAAGAGCCTCATTGCGCATCTCAGTTTTTCTGTCGGGATACAGTTCCGCTTCAAGATAGCGCCTTGCGATGTCTGTTATGGGGTTAAAGAGAATTTGCGAGGTATCGGGACGTATGAAGTCCATAAACTTTACGTTGTCCTCGCCGTATATTGCCTTTAGATATTCCGCGGCATAGCGAAAAAGTTCGCCCTTAATATCACAGATAATTGCCGAACTTTTTCCGTCGAGATTAAATAAATAATTGAGACTATAGCGCAAAGACTTACCGCAGCCCGTAGCCCCGGCTACAAGAGCATGACATAAGCCATTGCGCTGGAGGACATTCAGCTCACCGTTCTCGTCCCTGTATGCCGATATTGGCATACCCATAGGATGTTCGGTCTGAGCCTTATATACGGTATACCCCTCCTCTTTTGCGATTTCGGGTATACCCAACAACATGGTTTGCTCGCCGGGCACACCACGCGCACACCGTTCAATAAGTTTAGTATTATATCTCATAATGCCCCCTTAAAAACCAATGGTATGTCTGTTCTTCAGGATAACATTGCCACCGCCGTATCGTTCAGCGAGATAAAGCGATATTTCGGGTCTGATAAGAATGTCTGGCAAGCACCTTAACCGATCGACTATGCAGCTTTTATCCTCGTCTTCCATATTGAGCAAAATCAAACCCGCATCGCTGTTGCCGTTTTCGTTCAGCTCTCTCTTAAGAATATCTACGGCAAAGTCATGACATTCCTTATCACTACTGGAAATAGAGAGCTGCAGTGCATAGAGCACGGCAGCAACACGGTCCTGCTCATAGAAATTGGCAAGCAACCTAAGTCTGTTGACTTTATTCTTTACCTCGTCAAACATTGCTTGTGCCCTATGCAATGCAAGAAATTTGATATCAAGTATACTCCTCTCGCATTCGTCTTTGCCGAATTGCGTTTCCGCATTGAAGTATCCACCTATATAATTTCTGTACAGGTCTATATCACCGACAGTTGAAAGCTCGTCCAACACCTCGTTGCTAAGCCTTGTTTCATATTTGTCTGTTGTTTCAGCGTCGATGCCGAAGCACTCGGCAACAAAACGCCAGCACTCATTACTGCCGTCCGCAACTTCACGCATAAGAAAATAGTAAAACATGCTTCTCTCTAAAAAGTATTTCATGTGTAATCTCCCCTCTACTCAAATTTACTTTTATTAAATATCTGACAAAAAAAGAGAACCTGTAATTACACAGGTTCTCCCTTAATAAATATATTCTTAATGACCAACTGGCGACCACAAAATTCAGCCGGCTGATTTATATGCAATCATTACTCAGGCTGTAATTTTATGTGGACTTTCGCACTTGAATTGGCGATTATGGAACATATTTCCGTCAGAAAAAGGCAAATTACCCCGTTGACGGCAGAAAACTCTGTGTGAAGTACTTGACTGCATAGTCTGCAAAATAATAGTATTAGCTCCGCTGCGCACATTTGCGGTGGATAAATCCGCCGTTGATGCCAACAGCTTACCCGAGCGCAATCCCGAGGAAAGGCGCAGTGAAGCCCCTCCCGCATAGCGCGTATTCAACCCCGAATTATTTTCGGGTATGTAATTGAGCCTTATATTGTTCATAGTCCTTTTGCGTAGCAGCGTAAATTTAGGACTTACCCTATCGCTGTACATTTAACTATAACATATAATTTTGAAAAAATCAAGCATTTCAATAAACAATTATGCAATATAGGTAAATTTTTTGTTCGAAAATTTCATTTTTATTTATTGTGAGCCAATAAGGCAAATGTCAGGTCGTCTTGATATACGCTTTCTCTGCTAAGCTTTTCGGCCCACCGTTTACTGTTGCATACAAATTTTTTGTAGCCAGTCTGCCTTTCGCTATTTATAGCAACCATTCTGTCAATATACATCCCATCATCCAAAAAAGAATTGCGTAAACCATCGGTACTTAGCATGATAAAGTCGGGATTTATGTTTGACTCCATGTAGCTCCTGCAATTTTTGCTTTTGGATTTTGTAATAGTAACACATTTGAAAGATGCAAGTGCATCATATGGTTTCATACATAGTGAACGAGTTTTTGTTGAAAATTGTTCCGCGGGAGGAAGCAACCAATTGAACCTTTTACCCTGAACGGCTATGATATCGCCATCGCCTATCCCCATGCAGAATATAAACTTGGTAGTAACAACCACCACGTTGAGTGTCGTGCCATATAAAGCAACAGCATCATGCAGAATGGATTCGAAATAATCACGCCTTTCATAATAGGCGCGTGTTTCCTCTACAGTCATTTTACTCTTTGGTTTTGCAAACAACTCTTCCGTATAGGCAAGAATATCTATGCCATATTTTTCGCATTCATTACTTTCCGGTCTTGACAGAAAATCAGAAATGACTTTTCTATTCCATACGGTAATAATATCCTTACATATCTTATCCCGACCGTCGATGAATTGTGTGTAAAGCGCCGAGGGGGTGGGGCTGTCCTTGAGGACAGCCCGTAAAACCTCACAAGCGGATTCTACTGCAAGTTTTGCACCTATAGAAGAGTACTTGCACTTTTTGTCACCATGCCCATCTGCAACTGCGCAGATAATACCTTTCTTTAGCTTTTTATAGTCCACAGCGTCCTCACAGGGTTTACCTCGGCGCCGCTTTTTAGCTCCGGTGACAGAACGCGTATGCACCTTGTACTCGGTGCGCACATCAGAATTTGAGGATACTATCGATACTGGTTCCGCCTTCTCCGTCGTCATCATCGTCTTCGAAGTTGTCCGCATCGTCTGCTCCTGCGTTGTCGATATCATCGTAGTCCTCCTCTTCTTCGCTCTCGTCAGGCTCTTCGTCATCTTCTTCGTCATCGAAAAGCTCATCAGACTCGTCGTCAAGTTCTTCAGATTCCTCGTCATCATCGATGTCTTCGTCATCATCTTCAAACTCTTCGTCGTCATCATAATCGCTGAAATCGATAGGATTTGTAGGCGCTGAAGTAACATCAGCCAGACTTTCACGCGTAACCCAGTCGATTACGTCTGCTATTGATTGACTTTCCTCAACCCTGAAGCAATGTTCTTCACTGGCGAAGTACTTACCAAAAGGTTCCGCAGCCTCTCCGACAGTGATAAAATACAGCTCTACACTGCGATCGAGGTCATTCTTTTCAAGGTATTCCTTGAATTTATCTACTATCCGCTTATATTTATCCTCAGAGAGAGCCCACCCATCTATATCGGTGGGAATTCCGTCAGAGAGGAGGAAAATATTGACTGCCCGATTATAATTACCGAGATGCTTTTTGGTTAAGAACGAGACTACTGTATTAAACAGGGCTTCAATGTTGGTTGACCCGTTTGCAGTGAACTGCGATTCGGTCAATGAATGGTCATGAACGGTCTCGAAAGAGGGAAAAAGAGGATTGCTATATGTACTGAATGGAATAACTTGCCATTTGGGCAAGAAACGCACATTCTCCTTTGCAAAGCGATTAATACTTTCTCCTGCAAGCCTGAACCCCTCGTTTGCCTGAACAATTTTAGGAATATACTTCGCAGTGCCATCCTCTGAATAGATCATCGTTTCTTCCGACATTGAGCCCGAACAGTCTATGCAATATAAAAGATACAGCGGGTTACGGGAATCTTCTTTTGCTGCGGGAGCACCTTTAGTCACTCCCCTTGAAATAGAATTGTTGTGCCAGAAATTAGACATAAAAGTTCTCCTTTTAGATAAATTTTATATTGTGGAATTCAATCTCTATCTCGCTATCGAGGAAGATAGGTATTGCCTCGCCATTTACAAATGTTTTGACATCGCCGCCAGCTAATTTTAAATTTGCCCTATCCAAAATCATGAGTTGCAACCCCATTCTTCCGTCATATTTGGTTGGAACGACCTTGAACACCTCATAGTGAGCTGTGGTTGCCCATATATCATCCGAATATATCGTCATGCCATTAAATAACGGAACTGCTTTATCTGATTGGATAAATATAGGTTTTAAAAGCTCTTGCTTACAGACCCCGCAAATTTTATCTTTTGTGTCGAGAAAATGCTCTTCCCCGCAATTTTCACACACAAACGAATCGTTATAGAGCCGCTCAAGAATATCGAGCCAATCACTCATAGAAGGGCGTTTTCTGCTGTCATAGAGGCCGTCGACGAATACCGCCTCCATTGCCTTTTTAAGATAATCGGGATACTTTTTGTGTTTGTCGATTGTTTGCTGCTGGTTTCGACCAAACTCATCCTGCGGAAGCGGTCTGTTGGATGAGTCTGTAGGGTTAAATACGTATACGGGATGAGTGCCGAAGAGATACATATCAATGTTTTCATTACACGGCAACAGTCTACGTTTCCCATCTAGCGGATGGGAACCATAAAGCGACATAAAAATAATTGTTGGAATTGCAAAGCTGTCGTTATCCTTATCAGGGGCTTTGCGCTTTGTCATGACATCCGGAGGCATAAAACTAACCGTCCCGCGCACAGATGCCTTATCGTTGACATGAATTATCGTATCTGTATCAAGAATTTTAATCTGGCAATTATTAAGATCGAGCTTTATGTTATCAAACTTAATATCGATTATGCCAAGATTAGCATTAGAAAGAATTATAAAAGATTCAACTATGCGGGCAAGCAGGGCAAGCTTAAGCCCCCAGGGAAGATTGACGATAATACCATTCTTCTCTATTCCATTACAAAGGACGGCTGCGCTGACATATTCCAGACCTATATATTCCATGATATATCCGATACGGTCATCCACCTCGACGATGTCAAGCGGAGTAACAAACGCCTCACAAACTTGTCCACGCCGCATAAGGCGCTCAATCAATCTCTGATTGAAATCTTTCGTTCCGGAATGGAAGAGCTTAAAAGCAAATACTTCCTTGCGGGCATTGATAACCTTATAGATATCGCCTTGCCCCGTGCCTTGACTAATTAATTTTATAATCTTATAAGTATTACCGTTCTGCCCGTGCACTACCGTGCCTTTGAACAATGTACGCATCAGACCCTCCTTAAGCAACTTTAATGCCCAGAACCTTTGCTTCGGCAAAGAGCATATCTTCAAGCGATTTGTCTGCGGGGTCTCCCTTCCAGCAAAGAAGCCGCGCATACAAATAACTCGTTAAGTGTTCTGCAAGATAAAGGTCTTTAACCTTATCGAGCAGGTCATTAAGCCTTCCTTCTGCTATGAACTGTGGCATGTTCATAATATAGAGTTTAAGTTTTGCCTGAGAATTGCCCGATTTAACAAGTTTTATTAGCTGTTTACCCTCGGCCGAGGCAACGTTACTATGCCAGACATCTGCATAGGCAGACATAAAATCACAGCCTGCTAATTGCTCGTCAGCACTTACAGGTTCGGAAGATTGCACCGCAAAATCTTCCAGCATAAGCAATCTTGATGGTTTTACATTTACCGAAAACACTTGATTGCCAGGTTGAGAATAATGGAGATTTTCACTCAAATCCTTTTGCAGTTGTTCGGTAAACACCTCAGGCTTTGTGAAACACGTTATGGGCGAAAGCGGGATGATGCACCAACCGGTACGTTCAAGCACGTTTACCTTTGTACATATAGTATTCGGGGTAAGTGCTTTGTCCGGAAAAATAATGCCACAATTGTAATGCTGCTCACCAGGTTTTATCAGCCCGACATCCACCGTCATGCTGGCACTACCAACTTTGCCGTAGACATCATATTCGCCCAAACAAGATTTAAGCATTTCTACGAGGGTTTTATTATATCTGTCCACCAACTTTTTGCTCGACGAATTTGAGACAGCATACGTATCGCCGTCCATATAGCGCAGATACTCATACAGTCGATATATGCCCTCCTTGTCCTGCGTGTTACGTAATTCCTTATATGAAAAGGACACGACCACGACAACCTTTTCACGAGCACGAGTAAATAAGACATTAAGCCGATTTACAGCACCTGCTGTGTTAAGATTGGAAATCTGTTTGGCAATAGCCCCGTCCGTGTTACGCCTGTAATGGCCTATGCTGATAAAAATAGTATCCGCCTCCTTTCCTTGCGCCGCTTCCAGCGTACGCAGGAACAGTTCTTCGCCATCAAGATTGAGCAGCTCTGCAAGATTCGGATCATCGTCAATTCGCTTGTCTATCTCGTCGTTGATAGCTGTTTGTTGGGTATCGTTAAACGTTATAATCCCGACAACCTTATTAGGATACCTGCGTCTGACATCTATAACCCGATCAACTATTGTTTTCACTTCACTTAGATTTGCGCCGTATTGAGAAATCTCGGGGTCAGACAATTCAACTAATTCAAGCCCAAGATCGTCGGGCAGATTTTCCCTGCCAAAATAATAGTCGGGAGCCACATTAAGCAATCCCTCATAGCAAAATTTATTGGATACTGCTATAAGATGCTCTGTTTTACTGCGATAATGGAACTGCAACTGACATCCGGGCAACTTTCCTTGAGCAACATGTAACACCGATTTATCGCTTTCAGACAAATCGAAGTTTTCCCCCTCTCCTGCCGCGTAAATACCGCCACGGGTAAAGAATGAGGTCAAATCAAGCTGCATAGGGTCGCCAAATATAATCAACTGCCTGTTGGCTGCCAACAGAGGAAATACAGAAGTTGCAGGGAACTGGCTACTCTCGTCGCATATGACTGCATCAAAACTATTAAGACTGTCATGCGCGGCAAGAATATAGGGTGTTCCTATAATTATGGGGCAGAACTTAAGAATTTCACTGCCATACCGATTGAAAAAGTCATTGAGACTTATACGCGATTGCGCAAGTCTGTCTAAGAGTTCAACAAATTTGCTTCCCTTAGATGCTTCGCGAATCATGCGCCCTAACTCTTGACGGGCAAACTGGGCGCTCACATTTTGCAATGCTGCCGATGTCTCAACGAGCTTTTTATTGAGCATTTTAAGCTTACGGTTACCATAGGCACTCAGGTTGTACCGCTGTATATAGATTTGCGCAAAATACCTTGCCAGTTGAGAATTTACACTGAGGGCAACATTGTGCTTTGCAATATGTTTATCATTGATTAGTGATATAAATTTTATACCACACAGTTCAATCTCTGAAATAATTTGCGTGAGAAGCTCATCTATTTCCTCGTCCCCTGTAGTCTTGAGTGTCAAATAGTCGTTCCATTCGCCGTCGCTTATGGTATCAAGATATTGCGTCTGGAACTCACTTATCTTACGATGGAGACGTTTATAATTGAATGGCAGCACATTCACATAATCGGAAGAAGCTAGATCCACACTGCTCATAGCCTCTCCTATAAGGTTGTAGATGGTTGTATTAAGCTCAGGTATATCTTCATATATACGATTCAGCTTTTCAAACTCATCACATACCTCGTGATACGCCGCGATAACAGCCAAAGCAGCTTCCGTATCGACATATTCTTCCGCTAACGCAAGAGAACGTTTGATCTGGGATATAACGCCCTTCACGCTGACTTTTTTATCGAGATATAAACAGTACTTGTCAAGTCCGCATCTCGCAAGATAATCTCTTACAACTTCATTAGCTGCAGCCTTCTCTGAGGTTATACAAACGCGTTTACCCTGCATAAGCAAGTTAATTGCTACATTAACTACCGTTTGAGATTTCCCTGTTCCCGGCCCCGCATGGCAATTAATACTGTCACCTGCAAGCGCGTATCTTATTACTTCGCGCTGCGAATCATCTGCGGGAAGCGGATATATGGCAGGTAAGTTTAAGCCTTCATGGTACTTGCGTTCATAGCTTTTAGCGCCGGACAATACCGACGTAATATCGCTATTTACAATCTCGTTCATCCGCCTGTCTACAGCCTGACATATAAGTTCATTGGTTGAATCCAGCAAACACAAATATAAGTTATTTTCATGAAGTTTAATTTCGGGGTATTCGGTTAAGTTAGTTTTTACGACATCAATGTAACGTTTATAATCTGCAAAGGCAAATTCAGTAGGTACGCCGTCAAACAAGTCGAGTTTAAGCTGTGTCTTTATTATGCGCGCCAACGTTGCATTTACCTGTACACGCCCACCGAGCAGAACTACCTTAGGACGACCTTTGCTTGCGGCATCACTTTTGACTGAGACATAGAACAGCGGAGAATTTACAACATTGTATTTGTTGCGTATTTTTGTGTCCTCCATATCCCATTGAATGACAGGACCTGCAAGGTACAGCACATTGATATTACGGTCACGCCGGGTTTGCGCCTCTTTACGTGAAAGGAATTTAAAGCTGGCCTCTACATCGCTATCTTTTTTAACCGCACTTGCAAAGAGCTGATTGGCATTCAGACCACCATGCTCTTGTATATAATCGTACTGATTTATATTAATATAGAGTCCCTCGGGCGTAAGAAAAGAGATTTTATCATCCTCTATCAACACCCCCTCACTACTAGCAAATACAGTCTTACGAGAAACAATTTCACCCTGGATGTGTTCCTCTGCTTTGTTCTGACCGATAGAGATTAACTCTATCGGTCTCTTCCCGCCGGAAGCGAAATAATTCATAATGCTTTCAACACTCCAGCCGGTAAGCAGCAGAGAATGCCCTACGCAGTTGACAAAGTCTGTACTGCGCAGTAACCCACGGGTTTTATCGCGATGAGATTCGATAAATATTGTATTTTTCTTGAGTATATCGGTACCATCACTCATAGCGCATCCTCTCCTTTGTGTTAATCAGACTCATATCACCATAAGTAATACAGTGATGGCCATAGGTGCGATTCCTACTAAAATTGTAAGCAAGCGTACAAGAGTGTTAACTTTTGTCAGCACAGCAATTATGCAAGAAAATATAGCATAGCCAACAAACAACAGCACACACACTTCACTCGTCACAAAAGCGAGGTCAACTGCCGTCAATATCTGAGGCAGCAAGGCAACCGTCGCAAGCAGCATCCCTACCGCCATTAACACCACATTGACGACAGTCCCCGCCCTAGATATACCGCCAGTCTTACTTGATGAAATCAGCGAATCGACCTTTAAATTTGTGTCGACCATCACATCGAATAAATCCTTGGCCTGAAGTTTATTGTTGTCCATAATAGCCTCCTTGTGTTTTTATTTTATCCCTTTGCAGGGTACTTTTTCTTGGGTGCGAGCGTCATTTTAGCATTACAATCGCCGCAAATTATATAGACCTCTTTAGTTGCTCTAACAGAATTGCCGCAACGAGGGCAACTATACTTGCGAGTGCTTGTACTCTTCGATAGGAAATTGTCCAACAGATCCTTTCCGCTAATCTTTGCGCTCGTTTCATCCGACGACTCAACACCCTGCTCCTTTAACCAATCCATATAGAGTTCCAACTGTGTTTTATGAAAAATTAGGCTTACCTTATCCGGATATCTTTCTTTTATGAGCCGATATGTAGATTGCTTAAGGTAAGTATCTGTCCAGCCATACTGAGGCACACGCTTTACTATCAACCCGTGCGCTTCAGCTATCGTTCTAAAATTGTGGTTATGGTAATACCCGTGACGGGATGTATCCTTTATTCCCATTTCATACGCCAATTGATGGCACATTTCATGCAACATTGTGCAAGCTATACTTCAATGGGGCGGTTCAGGTACTGAGCCGTTATATTCATTTCTGTTGAACCGTGTGAACCGTCGCCTTCTACCCATACCTCTTTGGGCTTAAACCAGCCCAATATATTATCTGTAGGGTCAAACTGTATTGTGATAACGGGCTCACTTGAAAGTGCACTTTCAAAAAAGCTTTCATTCAGATAAATATATAACTCGTGCAGAAGCTTTATTGCATAGCGATATTTTCTGTTTGCGTGCTCCATATACACCTCTTATACATTCGCCATAGTTCGACTTTATTTGCCCATAGTTTAGCATACTTTTTCTAAAAGTAAAGAGCAAAATGGTTGATTTTGGAATATACAATCGATATTCAATTGTCCCTAGATTGATTATATTTTTTAGAATTGATTATAAATTTACTATACATCGTTTGATTGTTTTTGTTTTGATTTTTGTTTGACTACAAAAAGAGGGAAGTACCATTTAAATATGGTACTTCCCTCTTTACAAATAATATTTAGTTAAGTATATTACTCTATGTAATCCATATCGCCAAAATCCCACTTTAAAATTCTATTTGCAACCCGCATTAAGTCATTGCCTGGCTCATGAATTGCATCCGATGGAATTTTGCGAATTTCGGGTCGTCTGCCTAACCCTCTTGTCGGGTCATATTGACTATAGCTATAGTAGAAAATTTTCATTCCCGCCATTTCCATAGCACCCACATCATTAAAATCATCGCCAACAAAGACAGAATCTTCAGGTTTTGCCCCATATCTTTCACAAAGGAGTTTAAAACCGGCTTGCTTCCCTTCCACGCCATTACCGTAGCGGTCCCAGTCATATAACGTGGGTATAATTTTTTCAAGTATCCCGGTATCTTTGTTATAGATTAGTTTATTTATAAAAATCTCGTCAAATAATTCATTCACATTTGGAAGTAACGAATAAAGCACACTATCTGCTCCGCCGGAAATTATAGCTACTTTACAACCATTGGCTTTAAGCTTTGTGATGGCTTCGACTAAATTTTTGGTTAGCGATGCACCAGACTTTTTTACCTCCTCTTTCACTTTTTCAAAAGTAAGTCCGCCCTTGCTCAAAATCTCGCAGTCTGATCTACACCAATCAGGGTATGTAATTTTGCCAAATTCAAAGTCCTCTTTAAATTTTACAGCCTCTTTACCTGTACTGCCTATTGCTTTAAATGCAATCGTCCAGGAATACCTGAATCCTTTGATAAGCGTCCCGTCAAGGTCAAAGGCTACTAATCTTTTAACATTTTTAATTTCCTCTTTCGCATCAGTCGGCTTTGGCAATTTACTTAAATAATAGGCGTCCTTAAGAATCTCTAGAATATTTTCAATTACATCCCGTGACTCATTCCAACGTACTACAGAAGTCGAATGTTTTTGCCATATGGGTTCCAGCCTCTTTTTTAGGTCGCCTTGATGTTTTTTGCAATATTCCACCTTATGCTCATCAGCGCACAAAATATTCTTTACTGCACCACACAAAATATCAAAATAACTTTCGCGGGGAATACCACGTGTCTTCCAGCCGCTTATAGTGTTTTTATTTACCCAATCAACCCCTCTAGTTGCATTAAAAATCTCATTCAAAGTAATCCCGCAAAATTCAGTAATGGCCGCATATACTTCATTAAATAAACTCATTTTCAAGATTCCTCTTCAGCTTATAATATTATTTTGGACTACATTTCAAAAAAGCCTAATTTTTCATATTCTCGCTACTCTTGCTGTGAGGAGACGTATAAAATGAAAAATAGTCTTTATCTATCTCGTAAAACCCCAAACGAAGCACACCTTATAAACTTCTCTTTTAGCTAAACAAAAACACCTTTAGCAAAGAGCAATCACAGCTAATGACTATCTAATTCTACCCTATTTTAATATAACATACCTATTTTAATATAACATATTTTTTTAACAAAATCAAACATCCAACGTATATTTAAAATACTTTTTTAGGGTAAAGTTTTACAATGGTATAGAACAGTAAAGGAACTGCTCTATACCGTTTTTTTATTGTTCTAATA
>ERZ1090881.304-NODE-305-length-23834-cov-13.638883_pt1 | contig 23834 bp, 23 predicted proteins | sample MGYA00478470_ERZ1090881 | MGnify/ENA primary metagenome ERZ1090881 (study PRJEB33644, sample SAMEA5815736) | chicken gut metagenome | biome: Chicken; feature: Gastrointestinal Tract; material: Caecum | place: Ireland | collected 2019-01-01 | study: A study of the...
TCCTGTCATCCCGACCATTTAAATCCCTCCTTCGCGGGGGATTTTTTCATGACAGGATTTGAACAAAATGCAAAGTCTTGCTTTGCTCACAAGTTCGCAAAATGCTCTGTGAGGTGTAAAATAATACTTTAAAATAAAGAGTCTGCGGGGTTCATAGATGCAGACTCTTGTGTTTTGCGGACTTTGGATTGAAAAGGAATTGAATTAAATTTGTGCTCCGCATGCTTTGTATAAACCTATATAATCAACCAGATACTCTATCTTTTGTTTTGCTGCAAGCTGGTTTATGGTTAGGAGGTTTTCTCTGAACTGTATAAGGTCGAGTTTTGAGATAACTCCTTCATCGTATTTCATTTCATTGAAATTATAGTCCTTTTCTTCAAGCGCTTGCTGCTTAAGCGTCTGCTGAAGCTTATCCCAGTCAAGCTTTGCGCTGACCATTGCGTCGTTTACTTCCTGGATTGCACTCAGGTTTGTCTTTAAGTAGCTTTGTAAAAGCCTTTCATACTGAGCTTTTTTAAGACGCAGATTTGCGATTCTCTGCCCGCCTGTAAACAGAGGCAGCATAGTACCCGCGCCGAGTGACCAGAGCATGTTTCTTGTAGTTAAAAGATTGCTCATGCCGCCCATAGAGTTAAAGAAAGCAAGTCCGCTCAAGTTGATTGTGGGCAGGAATTCTTTTTTTGCAACTCTTATATCAATACCGGCCTTTTCCAGCAATTTTGCAGCCTTTAAATAATCGGGACGGTTTTCTATTATGTCTGATGAAATGCCCGCGGGAATTCTGTTTGCAATAATGAGTTCATCAAGAGATATTCTTTTAAGCGAGGCTGTATTTTCGGGACTTTCGCCTATTAATACTGCAAGCTGGTTAAGCATTTTTTCACGCTGCTTCTTGAGTTCCGCTAAATCGGTCTGACCCTTAATTAACGCTTGATTTGCCTGAATGGTATCCATGGATGATACAAGGCCTTCTCTGTTGCTTAAAAGCATAAGGTCGTATATTTCCTGTCTTTGAGCATTTATTTCTTCCTGTAGCTCTATTGATTTATCGGCATTTACAATGTTAAAATATACCGTTCCAACGGCGGAGGCTACAGAAATATATGCTGCTCTTTCATCCAGAAGCGAGGCTTCGTATTGCTTTTGTACGGATTTTGTTTTATCCCTGTTTTTTAAAAATATGTCGGCTTCGTAGTTTGCAATTCCGGGCAACACAAAGGCTCCTGTGGAATCTGATGTACCGGGCATTTTAACAAGGGCCGGCGAAAACCCTATTCCTATCTGCGGAAGTTCCGCGCCGAACTGAATTCTGTAGTTTTGGTAATATTCATTTGTACTTATGGTGGCAATTTTCATGTCATGGTTTTTTTGAAGCGCCAGCGCTATATATTCACTCAGATACGGATCTTGAAAAGATGCCCACCAGTCAGTATTTATATATTGTGCTTTTATTTTAAAATCAGGTTCTTTTTTCTTTTTGTTAAAAAATCTGCCCTCTTTTTTTTCTTTTTTTGGTGTTTCCTTTTTAACCGTTTGGGTTTCAGGTGTTTGAATATTTTCTTCAATCGCAAAAAGCGGAGCCGTAAAGCCCAGCTGCAATGCTGCTATAAGTGTTAATGCTGTAATCTTTTTCATTTCTTACCTTTTATTTGTATTGCATTTTTTATAACAGTATGCTAGCATAACATTGTTGCATTTGCAACATGTTATTTTTACAACATTAAAAGAAAGCATATTGACCGCTAAAAATGCTGAAAACAAATGATCAAGAACTTGATATTATGCACTATACTGATTCTCCGTCGTATGAGCTGGAGTTAACTTCAAAATACTGCAAGGCTCTTCTGGTGCAGCTATTTAACCAGGTCTGCTCCGAGATTACACCCGAAGAATTTGCCGCACTTGATACAATCTCATGCAACAGGGGACTTTGCCAGAGGGATCTTGCCAAACTTGTTTTAAGGGACAGGGCAAATACGGGCAGAGTGCTGGACTCTCTGGAGAAAAAAGGTTTTATTAAGAGATACAACGATACAAAAAATAACCGTCTGGTGAGAAGGGCGGATATTACCGGACGCGGTGCCGCTATTTTAAAAGAATTAACATTAAGATTTCAGCCGATTCATGAAAAAATGTGTAAAATATTCAGCAATGAAGACATAATGATTTTGCGTGCTTCGTTAAAAAAAATGAGGGATGCAATTTCTCAGATTGTAGATATGCATATATAAGCAGGAGTAGATATGGAAGAAAAAGAACAAGAAAAACAGGTTGATAGCGAATCTAAAGAAAAAAAGAAAATCAAAAAGCGTTTTATTGTAGCTGCTCTATTTATAGCAGCCATAGTCACCGGATTATTTGTGCATAATGCCATGAAATATCAGTCAACGGATGATGCTTATGTCGAAACAACTACCGTACAGGTTGCACCCAGAGTTTCAGGGCAGATAATTGAAGTTTATATTGATGATAACCAGAGAGTAAAAGAAGGCGATCTGGTTGCAAAGATTGACCCTGCGGATTATGAAATCAAGCTTGCGCAGGCTCAGGCAAAATATGAAAAAGCCCTCCTTGAGCAAAAAAATGCTCTTGCTGCCAGAAATGCGGCAAATTCGGAAATTTCCTCCGCAAAAGCCGATTTAGACAGATACCGCAACCTTTACAGAGGCGGTGCCGTTTCAAAGCAAATGCTTGATAATGCCCAGACACGCTATGATAACGCTGTTGCAAGGCAAACAAGCGCGGAGCAGGCCGTTATGTCTTCGGGTAAAAATTCTAAAGTTGCCGACGCTGAGATAAAAGAGCTTAAAGCGCTTCGCGACCAGGCAAAACTCAATCTGTCTTATACAAATATCTATGCGCCTCAAAACGGCACTGTTTCAAGCAGGCGTGTAGAAAAGGGCATGTATGTAAACGTAGGTTCTCCGCTGTTTACAATTGTCCCTGATGATGTTTGGGTGGTTGCAAACTTTAAGGAAAACCAGCTTCGCCATATGAAACCCGGCCAGAGTGTGGAAATAAAAGTGGATACATATCCCGACAAAAAATTCAAGGGTAAAATTGACTCCATTCAAAGAAGTTCCGGTGCCAAATCAAGCATGTTTCCTCCCGAAAATGCCGTAGGTTCATTTGTTAAGATTGTTCAAAGGGTGCCGGTTAAAATTATTTTTGATGAACCCATAGACAAAAATATCTACAACATTGTTCCCGGCATGTCGGTTGTGCCGAAGGTAAAAGTTAAGTAAAGCACTAATAATAAAATAAAAAGCGGCTCTTAAGATTTGAGCCGCTTTTATTAAAACAAGTTTGCAATTATTTGATTAATTGAGCGTGTTACACTTCTGTTTAAGAGTACATCCGGCTCATATTTGCCCCACTGCCTTAAGGCGCTTAGTGTAACATTGTATGCTTCGGTTTCGTTTTGTGCCTCTTTTGCAATCCAGCCTTTTGCTATTTTTATAATAGTGTCAACATCCATTTTGACAGGAGGCAGAGCGCCTCTTTTTGAAAGTTCTTTTACGGTGTGCTCTACACTCTGTGCAAAAGTATCTTTTCTGCCGTTTTTCATAAGGCACTTTTCTATTTCTGTACTGTCAGGTATTCTTCCTTTTCTTAATTTTGCCTGAAATTCATCGTCATACATAAGTATGCGGGCGCAGGTGTTTATAAGGCCGTTATACATCTGCTGGGACGCCCGTGCAAGGCTTGTGATTTCTGCGCTGTCGCGGGTGTATTGTTTTATGCCGTAATAGTCCTTATCTGCATGCCGCTGCAGTACATGCGTGAATTCATGGGCGGTATTTGCAATTAAATCTCCGGCTTCTTTTGCGTTCCCCGCATCTTTAAGATATATATTTGCCATTGCAAGTTCAACATTTTGAAAATTGTATCCCGGAACCATATGGGCTACCGCATTTGGCATATTCGCCCTTATTTGCGGCGGGAGATTGGAAATATGGTCAACATATACCGGTACGGGAGAAATAGAGTTTAAATATTTTGAAATATTTTCACGGTTTAAATCTCCGCTTCTTTGCATTTTCATTAATTTTTTAGCAACATTTACGCCGTGCTGCTCAAGAGGGGAGAGTTCTCCTTTGATATTATTTGCGCCGAAACTCACGCTGTCGCATATGTTCGAGTGTATTTGACAGTAATGTTTTTGCGGGGCTGATTTATTAATGTTGCAGTTTGCACCTGCATTTTGAACAAAATTAATTTTCATATCCGTCATAACCTTTCTTGTTGCGGTTATATAAAGCGGGTCAAGAATTTTTTTTGCTCTCTGTTTTTAAAATAACACTGAACTCGGCGCCTTTATTTTCTTCGCTTGCAACACTTATTCTGCCATCCAGCGTACCTATTATTTTATTTGAAAGATAAAGTCCCAGGCCCATGCTTGCTTTTGAGTAAAGTTCCGCTGCCGAGTAGTACTTGTTAAATATTTTATCTATATTTTCTTTTGAAATACCCAGCCCGTAATCCCTTACGCTTATAATGCAGCTTGTGTCATTATTTTGAAGTGTAATATCTATATACTGCGAGTTTATTCCGTAAGAAATTGCATTTAAAATAAGGTTTTGCACCACTCTTTTTAAAAGAAAAGTGTCCGTGTCGATTTTATATCCGGGTTCTGCATAGTCATAAAGCCTGATTGTTTTATCATGCAGGCTTGCAATAGAGCTTGTCTGATTTATTATGTCATCAATAAAGTTTCTTAAATTAACATCCTTTTGGATTTTGGGCACAAACCCTTTTTTTTCAAATTTGTGCGAGTCAAGAAGCGACTCGACAAGATGTCTTAGGTCATGGTTTGAGATTTTTATATTTTTTACCGCATTTTTTTGTTCGTCGCTTAAGGGGCCGAATTTATTATCAAGAAGCAAATCAAGAGTATTGTCCTGCGCGATTATGGGTACTTTAAGGTCATGGGTCAACATGGCAATAAAGTCTTCTTTAATGTTGTTGTTTTCCTTTTCTTTTTCAACATATTCAAGAATCATTTTATCTCTGTCAAGAACACTTTCAAGAAGGCTGTTGAGGCTTTTTGAAATTTCATTTGTCAGTGAAGATGTGCCCTTGCCGACCCTTACCTGTAAATTGCCCCATCTGGCAGATGAAATGCAGCCGCAGAGTGCTTTTAGGTATTTTATAATGTCATAATATTTTGCAAGGAGCCTTGAATATTTTGAACCCAAAACGGCGCAAATAATTGCAAACACTGCTGTCATTGCGCAGGCCGTGCATATTAAAACAAGTTTATTCATAATAATACCCTTACTGTCTCAGAGTTTATCTTAACATAATTTTGTGCTAGAGTCTAAGCGGGGCAATTTTTTGCCTTCATATGTTTTATAAACTCGGATTGTGTAAATAAGGTTAATAAATATGAAAATTCAAAGTGTTACCGCATCTTCACCCTCTTATGCTCTAAATAATGCAGCCGGATTAAAAACATCAGGAAATGTAAACTTTAAAGCTAATTCCGCTGTTAGTGATTTAAACTTTGGCAATATGGATAAAACTCACTATGTAAGGGTTTTTGATCCCAAGCAGGAAATAATTGATGAAGAAAATTACAGGCAGGAGCTGTTAGGCAGGTTTTTTGTTGACAAAAAAGATGAAGACGGCAATCTTGTGACCGATAAAAACAGCAAAGTGGTAACAGAGCTTGACCCTGCCATCAAACAAGCTCTCGACTCAACTGTTTTTGAGTTCAAAGGGCCTGACGGCAAGGTGTTTGAGGGCACTATAAAAGATGCAATCGAGAGATTTGTAATATATGATGATAATTTGCCGGAACGCTTTGTCGGTCTGCTGCATGGTACTTCAAAGGAAAATATAAAAGCCATTATGGAAAACGGCCCCGATATGAGAAAGGTAAAAAATTCCGCTTTTGGCCCCGGCATGTATTTTGCGCTTTCAGAAGGCGATGCACAGGACTATTCAGGCGCAAAACTAATGGCAGATGTAGTAAGAATGCAGCGCAACGACGGCGAAAAAGGCAAGTTTGTCAGATGGGACGGTAATTTTTATGACAAAATTACAAACGGCAATGTGATAAGTGCTCTGGATAAAATTCTTGATATTGAACCAGAGCCGCTTGAATACGACCCGTTTAGACCCTACTATATCGGACGGGTAAAGTCTGAAATACCTCATAGGATTCTGGATGAGTACTGCAGGAATGTAATAAAAGACGAACTTGCTATAGACGCAGGCTATGGTACCGCTCCTGGATTCCACAGCTGCATTGTGGTTTTTAATCCGGATTCGATTGTAAATATGTCCGATTATTCCCAACAGTCAAATAATTATCAAGGCTACTATCACAGATATTAAATTTTTGATAAAATAATTTAATGAATTTAGCGGATTTAATATTTCTGGCTGCGGCGCTGTCGGTTGATGCCGGCGCAGTGTCGTTTTCGCAGGGTCTTTTGTTTGAGAAAAACAAAACAAAAAACTCTCTTCTGCTTGCATTTTCAACGGGTTTCTTCCAGTTTATAATGCCTGTGGCGAGTTACTTTTTTGCGGGTGTAATCTATCGCTTTGTTGAGCCTTTTTCAAAAACACTGGCCTTTTTAATATTTATGGTGCTGGGTTTAAAATTTATACATGACGGTTTGACAGAAAAAGAAAAGACAGCCAAAAGCCCTGTGTGTATAACTTTAAGCTGTCTTTTTATGCTTTCTGTTGCAACAAGTATAGATGCACTCGCTGCGGGTGTGAATTTTTACTTTCTTAAAGCAGGTATCCTTTTTTCTTCGCTCCTTATAGGGTTTGTCACATTTTTTGTTTCTCTTTTTTGTTTTTATGCGGGACGCTTTTTTAAAAAATTCCCTTCGAAATATCTGGAAGTTTTGGCGGGTGTTGTGCTTATAGTTCTTTCGTTTAAAACATATTTTTAGATTCTATTCTTCTTCCATCATTTCTTCCACCTCTCCCGCTCCTTCCTCGTAGTGTTCAAGTTCTTCCGGGTAGAGTACTTCTATTAGTTTTTTAAGCTCGCCTATGTGTTCTTTTTCTTCTTTTGTTATGTCGCCGAGCACCTTTTTTGCAAGTTTGTTTTCAAGCGCATCTATAACCTGCTCATACATTTGTATGGCTTCATACTCAGATGCCAGTAAATACCTGAGTGCAAGTAGCGTTTCTTTGGAATTCAGCTTCTTTTCAGGCTTTCCCATATTAAAAAATGTAGAAAATTCAGGCATAATTACCTCCTTTTTATCTTAATTCTTTTTTATTATGGCTTTATATTGACACTTGTTCATTGCCCGGGCAGGTAATTTACGCATTACTTAAAATTATTAATTTTTTGTTTATTTTTGGGGGCGCATGTAAATATGGTGCTAAATTTAAAATAAAGAAATTAATAGATAGGAGATTATATATCATGGCAAAAACAATCGGTATTGACTTAGGTACGACAAACTCTGTCGTTGCTGTTATGGAAGGCGGTAAGCCCACGGTTATCGCAAATGCGGAAGGCTCAAGGACTACCCCCTCTATAGTAGGCTTTTCAAAAACAGGCGAAAGACTTGTGGGTCAGCTTGCAAAACGCCAGGCAATCTTAAACCCCGACAAAACGATTATTTCAATCAAACGCCACATGGGCGAAGATTACAAAAAAAATATTGACGGAAAAGATTACACTCCTCAGGAAATTTCCGCAATGATATTAAGAAAACTTGCTGATGACGCTTCGACATACCTGGGCGAGAAAGTTACATCTGCGGTAATCACCGTTCCTGCATACTTTAATGACGCTCAGCGTCAGGCAACAAAAGACGCAGGTAAAATCGCGGGTCTTGACGTACTCAGAATCGTAAACGAACCTACGGCTGCAGCTCTTGCATACGGTCTTGAAAAAGACAAAACGGAAAGAGTTCTCGTATTTGACCTTGGCGGCGGTACGTTCGATGTTTCTATCCTTGAAATAGGCGACGGTGTCCATGAGGTATTATCTACATCCGGTGATACCCACCTCGGCGGTGATGACTTTGACCAAAAAATCATCGACTGGATGTGTGACGAGTTTAAAAAACAGGAAGGCATCGACCTGAGAGGTGACAAACAGGCTATGCAAAGGCTTAAAGAAGCTGCAGAAAAGGCAAAATGCGAATTGTCCTCGGTTGTTGAAACAAATATCAATCTGCCCTTTATTACAGCTGACGCAAATGGCCCCAAACACCTTGATTTACAGTTAACAAGGGCAAAATTTGAAGAATTGAGCCATGACCTGCTTGAAAGATGCAAAAAGCCCGTTGAACAGGCAATTAAAGACGCAGGCATTTCAAAAAGCGAAATCAATGAAGTTGTTCTTGTCGGCGGTTCAACCCGTATTCCCGCCGTTCAGGCTCTTGTTAAAGAATACACCGGCAAAGAACCTAATCAATCGGTTAACCCTGATGAAGTTGTTGCAATAGGTGCTGCCGTTCAGGCAGGTGTACTTGCAGGCGAAGTAAAAGACATCGTACTTCTTGATGTTACACCTTTGACTCTGGGTATTGAAACTCTCGGCGGCGTTATGACGCCTCTGGTACCCAGAAATACTACAATTCCTGTTTCAAAATCGCAGGTATTTTCAACTGCCGATGATAATCAAACAGCCGTTGATATTCACGTATTGCAGGGCGAAAGACCTATGGCGGGCGACAACAAGTCACTCGGCATGTTCAGACTGGACGGTATTCCGCCGGCAATGAAAGGCATGCCCCAAATCGAAGTTACATTTGATATTGACGCAAACGGTATTGTAAACGTTACGGCTAAAGATAAGGCAACCAATAAAGAACAAAAAATCACAATCACAAACTCTTCAAACCTTTCTGAACAGGATATAGACAGAATGGTTAAAGAGGCTGAATCTAATGCTGAAGATGATAAAAAGAAAAAAGAAGAAGCCGAAACCAAAAACAATGCTCAGTCCTTAATAGGCGCTGCCGACAGAATAGTCAAAGATTTTGAAGGTAAAATTTCTGATTCCGACAAAACAAAACTTGACGAGCAAAAAGAAGCACTTAAAAAAGCGCTTGATGAAAATAAACCTCATGACGAGATTAAAAAATTGTCTGAAGAACTCCAGCAAACAATGTATGCAATTTCTCAGGCTGCATACGCTCAGGTTCAAAAAGAAGGCGAAGCTTCAAATAACAATCAAGAGCAAAATACACAGAACGACAATGCTCAAAATAATCAGGATGATGTTATTGATGCTGAGTATACAAAAGAATAAGTCTTTTATAACAATTAAAAGATACCAACAAAAGCGGCGGTTATTATGCCGCTTTTTCTTTTGAATTTTACCTGAGTAATAAGGGTGATTTATTTATCTTTAAAGATGTTTTATAATAATATTATCGCTTATTTTTTCTGGCCTTTCTTCCGGTAAAAGAAAGGTAAAACTATGTCAAAAACGGGAAAATCGGATTATATTTACTATAATCCATCGTCATCACTTACTTTAAACGGTCAAAACAAAGCCGGTATAAATATCTCTCAGTCGGGTACATCCGGTTATTACAACATGGATGATGATGAAAAGAAATCCTACGAGTATGCAGGAGAGCAGTTTGCGCTTAATCTGCCCGAACTTAATGTATTTTCTGCCGATACCCAGCGTGATTTGGACAATCAGGTTCAATCATACATTAATAAAGGTACGGAGGATATAAATGACATCTATACTCCCATGCTTCAGGATTTGCAAAATGACATCGCTTCCAGATTCGGCAATTTGGATAATTCGGTATTTATGGACAATTTATCGGAAATTGAGGATAAGCGTGCCGACGCCGTCTCAGACTTTGCGCAGGATGTTTCGGCATACAGGCAGGATTTAATTAATAACGAACTTGCAAACCGCTATCAATATCTTGACTATCTTAATAACTACAGACAGCAAATGCTCTCCAATGCATTAAGTGCGCTGGGCGCAAGCCAGAATTTATCCAATCTTTCAAACTCTTATTATTCAACTTTAAACGGTATAGCCTCCGCTAATCGCGGAAGCGGATTTAATTTTGGCGGTGCGGTTAACTCGGCATTAAACGCAGCCTCATCCATTGCAGATCTTTATGGCAATATAAGAGGACTTATGAAATAATTGTAAAGTCCGGCGGAAATATTTTAAATATTTCCGCTTTTTTATTTGTGTTGTATTATATATAATAGGAATAAGAGTAAAAAATTGGAGGATGACGTGGGATATAAAATTTTATACAAAAAAGAACTTTGCCAAAATCAATACGAATTAAGAATAAAAGCCCCTTTTATTACAAAGAACGCTCAGGCAGGGCAGTTTATTATTTTAAGAGTAGATAAAAATTCCGAGAGAATCCCTCTCACCATTGCTGATTATGACAGGGAAAAAGAAGAGCTCACCATTGTATATATGGCAGTCGGCTATACTACAAAAAAACTTGCTAAGCTTGAAGCGGGAGATGAAATTGAAGATATCGTAGGTCCTCTGGGTGTTCCCACGCACATTGAAAAATACGGCACGGTTGTATGCCTTGCTGGCGGATACGGTGCTGCACCATGTTACCTTATTGCAAAAGCTTTTAAGGAAGCCGGTAACAAAGTCTATATGATTATGGGAGCAAGAAATAAAGACCTTATTTTCTGGCAGGATAAAATGAAAGACGCATGCAACGAACTTTATATTACAACAGACGACGGTTCGCTGGGTACAAAAGGTTTTGTAACGGGTGTTATGGAAGATATTATGAAGCGAGAAACGGTTAATTACGCAATTGCCGTTGGTCCTATGCCCATGATGAAGGCTGTTGCGGATTTGACGCGTGATAAAGGCATTAAAACCGAAGCTTCAATGAACCCGATTATGGTTGACGGTACGGGCATGTGCGGAGCATGCCGTGTTACGGTGGGCGGAGAAGTTAAATTTGCCTGTGTTGACGGCCCTGATTTTGACGCTCATAAAATAGACTTTGATGAAGTTATTAACCGCTCAAAAATATACAAAGAGCAGGAAAAACGCTGCGATGAAACAAACTGCAATATGATGAAACAGGCAAAACAATTAGAAAACAGCTTAAAATAGAAAGAGGAGAATATGGCAACAATTCCTATTTGTCCGCTTATGTCCGCGGGTAATGAATCGTCAATGGTATGCGCCCAGGAGCGCTGCGCCTGGTATATGAACGGTTCTAAAACATGTGCCGTATATGTTATGGCACATAAAGCCATAATGGAAATTAAAGCAAAACAGGCAGAGAAAAAGTAGTATTGGAGAAATTATGCCGCACCCGATGACAATTACGGAAAAGATTTTTGCCGCACACTGCTCAAAAGACTATGTAAGAGCGGGAGAACTTGTAAGCGCAAAGGTTGATATAGCCCTTGCAAATGACATAACGGGGCCTATAGCTATTCAGGAATTTAATAAAATCGGTGTGAAAAATGTTTTTGACCCGTCAAGAGTTGTGCTCGTGCCGGATCATTTTGTCCCTAATAAGGATATAAAATCAGCACAGCAGGCAAAAATTGTGCGTGATTTTTCGCATGAGCAGAAGCTCACAAACTACTTTGAAGTGGGCAGAATGGGTATAGAACATGCCCTCTTGCCTGATAAGGGCATTGTTACTGCGGGTGATTTAATAATCGGTGCGGATTCACATACCTGCACATACGGTGCGCTCGGTGCTTTCTCAACGGGCGTGGGCTCGACAGACCTTGGCTGTACGATGGCTTCGGGTGAAACATGGTTTAAGGTGCCGCAGGCTATAAAGGTGGAATTTTACGGCGAATTAAACAAATGGGTGAGCGCAAAAGATCTTATATTGCACCTTATAGGCGATATAGGCGTAGATGGTGCACTGTATAAAACTCTTGAAATCGGCGGTGAAGTTATTGAAAATATGCCTATGGACGGCAGATTTACAATTTGCAATATGGCAATTGAAGCGGGTGCAAAAAACGGAATCATTGTGCCTGACGATATAACAAGGGAATTTTTGAAGAACAGAAGCCTGAGGGAGCCTGTTTTCTATACAAGTGATGAAGGTGCGCAGTATGAGCGTATTTTAAGATACGATGTCTCAAAAATTGAGCCGACTGTCGCAAAGCCTCATTTGCCGGAGAACACCTGTCCGATATCAAAAATCGGCGAGGTTAAAATCGATCAGGCGGTTATAGGCAGCTGTACAAACGGGCGTTTGAGCGATCTTGAGGCTGCGGCAAAAATTTTAAAAGGCAGAAAAGTCCATCCGGATGTGCGGCTGATTGTTTTCCCCGGAACTCAGGAAATATATCTTGAGGCTATAAAAAGAGGCTATATAGAAGCTATAATCGAGGCGGGTGGCGCCGTTTCAACACCGACTTGCGGGCCTTGCCTCGGCGGACATTGCGGTATCCTTGCAAAGGGCGAAAGAGCGATTTCTACCACAAACCGCAACTTTGTAGGCAGAATGGGGCATCCTGAAAGTGAGGTGTACCTTGCATCCCCCGCTGTTGCAGCCGCAAGTGCGATAACCGGCAGGATTTCCTCCCCTGCGGAGATAGTTTAAAATGAAAAAAAATATACTTGCTTTGCAGATTCCGTCTTTGATAGGGCAGGAGCAAAAAAATTTTCAAAACCTTGAAGCATATCTCAAGAGTGTGCTATTTGATTTTAATCTCAAGCCCGATTTTTTATTTTTGCCCGAGGTGTGGACTGCGGGCTGGTATCCGGAGATTTTTCCGGCATGTGCTGATGAAGGCAGAGCTGTTGATTTTTTGTGCGCGCTTGCAAAGAAATATTCGCTCAATATTTTTGGCGGTTCGTTTATACGTAAAACAGATAACGGGCTTAAAAACTCCATGCCTGTAATTACAAAAGACGGGAGTATTCTGGGTTTTTACGATAAAATCCACCTTTATACGCCAGACGGCGAGGGTGTTATTTCACACGGGGAAAAACCTTGTATATTTGATGTTGACGGTCTTTTAACCGGTGTTTCAATATGCTATGACATACGCTTCCCCGAGCTTTTCAGAAGCTACGCGTTCTCTGAAACCCCGCCTCAACTTCTTGTCAACCTCTCGGCATGGCCTTATTCAAGAAAAGAACAGTATGTATATATGGCCTCTTCAAGGGCTATTGAAAATCAAGCTTATTTTCTTGCTCTTTCTCAGTGCGGTGAAATAAAAAACGGCGTCTTTAATGCCGGTAATTCCTGTGTTTTTGATCCGATGGGGAATTTATTATCCCGGCTTGATGAAAACAAGGGTTTTATATATTTTACGCTTGATACCGCAGAAGTTGATAAGGTAAGAAATGCGTATCCTAATTTAAAAAATGCTAAAGTCCGTGATTTCGGGTTTGATGTTAAACACTGCGGCAAAGGGAGTTTGAAATGCTAAAGAAACTTGCGCTACTTGTTTTAACAATGTTTGCCTGCACCTGTGTTTCGCGGGCGGCTGTTATTAATCCTGATTTTTCAAAGGTTATTTCAAGACAGGATTTAAATCGCACATCTTCAATTGCAATAGCGGTAAAGGATTTGAACACTTCAAAAGTTTTGTATAAAAAGAACGAAAATAAAATGCTTAATACGGCTTCCACATTAAAGCTCTTTACCTTTGCAAGCGCTCTTGATACTCTGGGCAATGATTATAAATTTGAAACAGCGTTTTTTGTTTACGGTAATAATTTATACCTGAAACTGGGTGCTGACCCGCTTCTTGAGAAAAATGACCTTTTTGAACTTGTATCAAACCTTAAAAAAAGCGTAAATTTTAAAACCATTAAATATATTTACATAGATGATAAAATTATAAGTTCAACCCCCTACCCTGACGGCTGGTGCGTAGATGACTTCTGGCCGAATTTTCCGCCGATAAGCCCTTATATTATAGACAGAAATATGGTCAAAATAAGACTCGTGCTTTCAATAGCAAGGGATTCCATAAATATTGTCCAGCAAGACAGATACAGGTTTTCTTTTATCAACAGGCTTCAAATAACTGACGACAGTACAAAAATTGATATTGTAAAAGATTACTCCGGCATGAAAGAAGTCATGGGGCTTACAGGTACAATAAACGAAGATACCGATTTAGAACTGCCCGTCAATAATCCCAGATACTTTTTCATAACAAGGCTTGAAGACGCATTTGGCAAGTACTCCATACCTTACGGGGATAAATTTTATTTTAAAGAAGTGCCTGCAGGTGCAAAGAAAATAGCTTCTGTTTCTCACAGCATTGAAGAAGTGTCGGTGCCGATTTTAAAATACTCTGATAATTTTACATCAGAAGTATTATTCAGAGTTGCTGCACATAAATATGCGCTAAAAAACAATATAAAACCGCAGACAAACGGAATGAGCACGGGTACGACAAAAAACGGCGTGCTTATGTTTATGAATTATTATTCAAAAGCCGGACTTGACATGGAAGGTATTAAGATTGTGGATGGCAGCGGGGTTTCAAGGTATAACGCGGCAAGCCCCGGATGGATATGTGACGCTCTTGTGTATCTGAATAAAAATTTAGATATAAGAAAATATATGCAGACTGCGGATGAGGGTACGCTAAAAAAACGCTTGCGCTATCTCAAGGATAATCTCTATGCAAAAACAGGCACTCACAACGGCTTGAGCGCTCTGTGCGGTGTTTTAAAAACAAGAAAAGGCAAAGATGTGGTTTTCAGTATAGTAATCCAAAGCTACTCGCTTGCGCAGGGCGTCCTAAAATCGTTTGAAGATGACCTTGTAGACTGCATATTCAGTCTTTAATTTCAACGGTTTTAAGAGTTATTGCTTTTACAAGCTCGTTCATGCTTTTTTCAATAAGGTTTTTATTTAAAATTACAAATTCCTTATTAAAGAAAAAGCCTCTTTTTTCCTGCATGTTATCGTCAAATTGCTTCTTGAATTCCAGAATTTTATTATAGACATCAAGGTCTATATACTTTTTGTCTTTGCACAAATGTACAAAGAGTTCGCAGAGAATAACGTAGGCGTCCTTTGTTCTTCCTGCTTCAAATTCCTTTTTAAATTTCATTAAGAACAGTTGTATTTGATAATAATTGTCAAAGAGCTTGCGCCGTTTTTGCGGCAGCACTTTTTTAAAATAATTGTTTGTTATATTGTAGCCTGTTTCTATGAGTTCGATTTTTTTGGCATCCGATATCATAAAATCCATAACCGATATATTGTCGGTATCTATTTTAATGTAGTCAAATTTATCCTTTTGTCCGTATAAATCTATAATATAGTCGGTTGCAAAGCCTGAAATAGTGTTATACACGGCATTCAGGTAGTCAAGCGCGGTGTCTATTTTTCTTTTCCCGCGTGTATCTTCAAGCCTAAACTCCAGTATGCGTTCTTTTTTGCCGCTTAATGTATTGCTCAGGCGCCACAGGGGCCAGCTTTTCATAAGGTCGCCGTCAACAACCATATTTGAGTTTATATCAAGGGGTTTAAAAAGTCCCGGCATACTGACAGATGCCCTTACTGCAAGAGCTACTTCGGCATCAGGAGTGCATTGTTTTGAAAATTCATTATATTTGTTGTTTGTAAGGTCAGTAGAGTATATGATAAGATCCTCTTTTAAATCTTTAAATTTAACGGGCGGCATCTGTCCCTTTATATAGCCGTCTTTATAGAATTCCGACTCGATTTTATCGCGCATCCACTCAAGAAAAAGTTCCCCCTTGGAGAGTGCTATTTGATTTCCAAAGTTAAAATTGATATCTTTAAAAAACTCTATGTTTATTGCGCAAAAAAACTCTTTTATGCGGGAAATATCGTAGCCTGCGGCGCACAAGGTTGCAAAAACGGAACCTATGGATGAGCCGCCGTATCCGCTGAATTTTACCCCGTTTTCAATCAATGCCTGATAAGCGCCGACATAACTTACTCCTCTTATGCCTCCGCCGCCAAATATAACGAAATACTCTAATTCTTTACCCATTTATCTTCCGTTTTTAATTTAACTTACTCCAGAAAATCAGGGCGCTGCTTCAGCCTGTTTATATCGGAGTTGTTATTTAGGTTGTCTATACGCTGTGTTTCTTTCTCGTATACCTGTTTAAAGTCGATGACATTTTGCATAAGCTTTTCATCATCTCCCGTAAGATTTTTAACCGCCTGAGATACGGTCATCTTTTTCTTTGCGCCCAGAGAGGAAAGGGTATCCATATCTTTTGAGTTTGTGTTTCTGAGCTTATTTCTAAGTATTACTATTTCAACACGCCTGTTTTTTTGTTTGTCTTTTTGCGTGTTTCCTTTTGCAACGGGTGCTGTGTCTGCGTATCCGGCTGCGATAAATATTGCCGGATTAAAGTTATAATTGCCGATAAGGTATCTTATAACACTTGACGCTCTTGCGCTTGAAAGTTCCCAGTTGGAGGGGTATACAGGATTGCTGACAGGGTCGGAGTCAGTGTGGCCTTCTACTCTTATTATATGTATTGCAAATTTTTCTTTAATTAACTTTGCAACTGCATTAAGAGGAACAAGAGAATCGCTTGTAATCTGTGCGGAACCTGATCTAAAGGTCAGCGCGCTGTCTTCCATTTTTATAACAAGACCGCGCTCGTCAATTTCCGCTTTCAGCCCGTCCAGATTCATTTTATCAATAGAGTCTTTTATTTCTTCATAAGAATCCGCTTCGTATCTGGGGCTTAAATACTCAAGCATAATCGGGCTGCTGGCTCCGTCGTATCCGTCAAAAATAGAGTTTGAGCTGTCAAGAATACTCTCCTGTCCGTCAAAAACATTTGACCGGAAGGCTTGTTTAAGCGCTTCTTCAAGTTTTGCAAAATCACTGACATCTATCTGGGAAAGTGCGTAGAGTACAACAAAAGTGGCAAAAAGGAGCGTCATAAAATCGGCGTAGGAAACAAGCCAGCGCTCAAGGTTTTCATGCGGTTGCTCTCTTTTTTTTCTTGCCATTAAGCCTTAGCCTCTTTTTTTGCAATTTTTTTATCAAGCAGATAGGTTTCAAGTTTTCTCTCTATAAGTGCGGGACTTTCTCCTGCCTGTATAGATAAAACTCCTGATATTATCATCTCTTTTGCAACAAAAATCTTTTGATATTTTTGTCTTATACGTGTTGAGTACGGTATGGTCAAAAGGTTTGCAAGGAAAAGACCGTAAATTGTTGCAACGAATGCAACAGCGATACCTGCACCCAGTTTTGAGGGGTCTGACAGGTTCTGCATAACCTGAATAAGACCCATAACGGCACCTATGATACCGAGTGTCGGAGCGTAACCGCCTGCCGATTCAAAGACTTTTGAACCTGTCTGGACTTTTTCTTCAAGACGTGCAAGCTGATTTTCCATCATTTCTTTTACAAGAGAAGGGTCTGCACCGTCCGCAACCGCTTCAAGCCCCAGCCCGAGAAGCGGGTCAGAGGCTTTTTTGGCTTCCTTTTCAAGGATTATCACCCCTTCTTTCCTTGCTTTCTGGCTGTATTCCACAATTTCCGCTATGAGTTTTTCCATATCAGGAACTTCGTTAAAGTATACGGTTTTTAAAAGAGAAAAAGCTATTTTAAAATCTGAAACCGGAAAACTTAAGAAAACCGCGCCCGATGTGCCGCCTATTACAATAAAGGCTGCCGTAATCTGCAAAATCTGCCCTATATTACCGCCCTCAAGAATCATACCCGCAAGGATGAAGCCGATTCCAAGAAACGTACCTATTACTGCTGCAAAATCCATTATAATGTTCTCCGAATATATTTAATATTATCTATAAAACCGTCTGATATTGTATCAACCGTTCAATTGAATTAATTTTAGCATTTTTGCGCCTTTTTATCAAAAATTTTACAAAAATGTTTTTTGAAATATAATTGTTTTATAGTTTTAGGAGGGGAATATATGTCCGGATTGACACTGGCTCAGAAAATAATTTCAAAACACTGCGATAAAACCGTAATGCCCGGGGAATTGGTCATTGCACGCGTTGATGTTGCAGCGGTTCAGGACGGGACAGGCCCTCTTACAATTCAGGAATTTAAAAAACTCGGCAAGGATAAGCTTGCAAACCCCGAACGTACAATACTTTTCATTGACCATGCCGCACCCAGCCCGAGAAAAGAGCTTTCTAATTCCCACCTTGTAATAAGAGAATTTGCAAAAGAATACGGCGCGGTTCTCTCTGACATCGGAGAGGGTGTATGTCACCAGCGGCTTGTCGAAAGTTTTGTAAATCCCGGTGAAATCCTTGTCGGTGCGGACTCGCACACATGTACATCAGGTGCACTCGGTGCTTTTGCAACCGGCATGGGCTCAACAGATATTGCCGTTGCTTTTGCACTCGGTAAAACCTGGCTTAAAGTTCCTTCGTCATTTAAAATCGTTGTTAACGGCAAATTCAGAGAAAACGTTACTTCAAAAGATTTAATGCTCTACCTTATAGGTAAAATCGGTGCAGACGGTGCTACGTACCGCGCTCTTGAGTTTTGCGGCGATACAATTAAAAATATGTCCATGGCAGAGCGTTTTACTCTTGCAAATATGGCGGTTGAAGCGGGTGCTAAGGCGGGGCTTTTTGAAACCGACGAGAAAACTCTTGCGCACTTAAAGGAAAACGGCAGAGGAGATAAGTTTGCAGAAATTAAAATGGATGAAGATGCCGAATATGAAAGAGTAATAGAAATTGACGCATCTGAAATTGAACCCTGTGTATCCTGCCCGCATACCGTTGATAATGTTAAGTTTGCGCGCGAACTAAAAGACGTTAAAATAAATCAGGTTTTTGTCGGCACCTGCACAAACGGCAGAATAGAGGACTTGCGCGTAGTTGCAAATGTCCTTAAGGGTAAAAAGAAACATCCCGATGTGCGTATGATAATTGTTCCCGCGTCGCCTAAAATATACCTGCAGGCTGTTAAAGAAGGACTTATTGAAACATTTGTAGAAGCCGGCGCCACATTTTTACCCGCGGGCTGCGGCCCTTGTGTGGGTGTACATGGCGGTATTTTGGGCGACGGTGAAGTTTGCCTTGCGACACAAAACAGAAACTTCCAGGGCAGAATGGGTAATACAAAAGGCTATATATATCTGTCTTCTCCTTATGTTGCCGCGAAGTCTGCTATAGCCGGTTATATTACAGATTAATATTTCTGTTTACTTATTTCAGGAAGCCTTGTAAAATGTTGTTATAAGTTTACAAGGAGTAGGAAATGCTTAAATATATTTTACTTATTATTTTAATAGTATTAGGCTGGCATGCGTATAATACGGTTGATTTTAAAACAGTTGTGCCTGATACGGTTGATGCTCTTAAGAACACAAGTCTTATAAATAATGTAAATACAAAGCGTGAAAACAGAAGTAACGAACTTAAAAATCTGGGGTATTGATTAATTTTGTATGGATATTCAAGCAATGCCTAAAATTGTTCCGAATGCAAAACAGCAAGAGTGCATTGATTCTATCGAAGGCTCTTATATGGTGCTTGCAGGCCCGGGTACGGGGAAAACCTTTACCGTTATTGAGCGTATAAAAAACATGCTCTCAAGAGGTATTGAGCCTTCTAAGATTCTCTGTCTTACTTTTTCCGAAGCTGCGGCCGGAGAGATGAAAAAACGCCTGCTTGAGAAGGCGGGTAATATTGCCTCATTTGTTAATATCTATACATATCACAGCTTTTGCTTTGAAATAATTCAGAATAATCCTGACTTTTTTGATGAGTATTCCGGAGCGCAGGTTATTAATGATACGGCAAAAAGAAATCTTATGCGTCAGTGCATAGATGAGATTGGTACAAAATATTACAAAACAGCTTCGGGAGATAAATATTTTCACTCAAATACCATACTGTCGCAAATTGATGACATAAAGAAAAATCTTCTTGAAAAAGAGGAATATTTTTATAATCTCAAACATCACCCGCAGTGGGGCCGGGCTCTTGATGATGTAAAGGAAAAAATACAAAATTCGCTCAACGAGGGCAAAAAAGTTCTTAAAAAAGACGAGAGCCTGCTTGAAGAACTTGAAAAAAAGATTAACCGCGCAGGCGAACTGTGGGATTTTTATGAGCTTTATAACAATAAAATGCGTGCGGAGAATTTCATAGACTTTAATGATATGATTTCTCTTGTTTTAAAAAAGTTTAAAGAATCTCCGGGCTTTTTAGATGCCGTAGCTAATGATTTTGAATATTTTCTTGTAGATGAATATCAGGATACAAACGCTTCACAAAACGGGCTGATATTTGCTCTTGTTGACAGCAAGGATAAGAAAAATATTTTCGTTGTGGGTGATGACGATCAGATAATTTTTGGTTTTCAGGGCGCACAGACGGATAACCTTGAACAATTTCTTAAGAAATATCCTGACACAAAAGTTATATGCTTAAATGAAAATATGCGCTCAACCCAGTCGATTCTTGATTTAAGCGAGCAGGTGGCAAAACTTGACCCTAATCGTCTTGAAAATAACCCCGAGTTTAAAAGCTACGGTATTGATAAGCACCTTACGGCTAAAAACCCTGCATTGTTCGACAAAAACACAAAACCGATTTTAAGGGTATATGAAGATATAGCACATGAGTATTCATCAATTGCCGATGAAATAGAAAAACTGGCAAAAAGCGCAGATGTCCCCTTAAAAGAAATTGCCGTTTTGACAAAGACAAACGGAGAGTTAGAGGAATTTGCAGCACTTCTTGAGGCAAGAAATGTACCTTGTGAGTTGAAAGACGGGAAGAGCATTTTTTCAATAAAATCCTCAATTCTGACTGTTTTTTATTTAAAAATGCTTCTTAATCCGCAGATGTATTGCGACAAAATCTTTCCGCTCCTTCTCTGTGAGCCTTTTAGCATTGATATTAACGACTATAATGATATTCTGGCTAATTCATATCTCCATAAAAACCGTGATTTTATTGCCGATATTTACGATATGAAAGATAAAAAGTGGAAAAATCCCGATAAAATAAATAAATTTATCGGCGATTTTGAATATTTAAACGGGGCAAAAGCTTCGCTTGATATCTCGCGGCTGGTTCTTGAGGTTATAAATAAGACGGGAATTCTGGACTATTTTATAAACCATCCTGCTGATGTCGAGGAAAATATTTCCGCACTTAAAAGACTCGCACGTGAAGCAAGAGATTTTTACAATTCCGACAGAAGAGCCACACTTAAGGATTTTATAGAATACCTTGATGATGCGCTTGAGAACGGTACGCCGATTTTAACCGAGAAATCACCTGTCGAAAAAAACGCAGTTCGTCTTATTACTCTTCATTCATCAAAGGGCAGGGAGTTTGAATACGTCTTTATGCCGACACTTGAGGATTACAGGTGGGAGCGCTCTAAAACTGATACCATAAGTCCCAAAATACCCCTGTCAAAAGTTATAGATGATGAACTGAAAGAAGCACTTAAGATTTCAGAGAAGATAAAGCTTCTTTTTGTAGGTATTACACGTGCTAAGCATAAGCTTTTTTTAAGTGTGCCAAAAACTATCGGCGGAAAGGAAAAGCGCCTGACAAGATTTATTTCTTCAATTGATGACAGTTTTCTTGACAGGCAAGAGGTCAAATATACGGATGAAAATTATATAAGCGAACTTGTAAAAACCATAAAATACGCGCATGATTACAAGAATGACTTTCAAAATTTTATCCGCTCCTCGCTTGAAACGCTTTCTATAAGCCCGAGCATGCTCAATACTTACCTTAACTGTCCAAGGAGGTTTTTGTATTCTTATATACTGAGACTTGGGGCGCTAAACCCTGTTAATGATGTTTTGGGATATGGTTCTGCCGTGCATAAAACGATTGAGAATTTTTCAAAAAATTCAAAACTGCAAAATGCTTATCTTTCTAAAGAAGATTTTATTAATGAATTTAAAATGCAGTGTGCAAAAACACCTTTTTCCGACAGAAGCGTGAGAAAAAACTATTTGCAAAAGGGTGAAGAAAATCTTGCGAAGTTTTATGATTATCTTGTTTTAACTCCTCTTAAAAATATATTCAGCACTGAACTTAACATAGAAGCAAAAGTCGGCAGCGAGATTAAAATTAACGGCAAAATAGACCGCCTCGAAGTTGATGAGGATGGCAATTTTATTATAAAGGATTTTAAAACAGGAGCTGCAAAAAGCGCGTATCAAATAAAAGACGGCGGCATATATGAGGGTTATTTAAACCAGTTAAGGTTTTATAAGTACCTTGCGGAAAGGAAATTTGATAAAAAGGTTGCAAATGTACAGCTTGTCTTTGTTGAGCAACACAGTGATAATTTCACGCGCGAAATGAGCGATGAGGATAATATTATTATCGAAAACAAAATCAAAGAAGTTTGTTCAAATATCGCCTCGCAAAAATTTGAACCGGCAGACAATGATAAAAACTGCACATATTGCGAGTTTAAAGAAATGTGCACTCTTAATCTGCTTTGATTTTGACTATAACTTTTTTAATTTTCTCAATGCCGTCGCCGCAGCTTAACATTGGCGCGTGTACATCCTGCGGGAAAAATATTGCAAAGTCGCCTGTTTTTACATTTATTACATTGGGGCAGCTTGAATCTTCCTTTAATTTTAAAAATTCAACATCTTTTTCTTTATCATAGGGAATATCGCCCGCAAAATTGTTAATCAGTGCAAAATCCATTCTCTCCGAGCCCGAAATTACATATTGAATGTCGATATACTCCCTGTGCGCTTCAAATTTTGCAAGGTGCGGAAGTTTTGTTTCAAGCTCCTGAACATTGGCATAAATTCCTTCTTCTATATCATGCCTGCCGCAGGGCATGGAAGCAAGATTATTGTTTTTAATAAATTCAAATCCTTTTTTGATTTTTTCACCCAGAGTGTAGTAAATATACGCATTTTCAATATTATCAAAAATCATTTTGCACCGTCCTAATATCTTAAATCTTTGTTTTTTTGCACAAATTCATACTCCCAGAGTTTTGCCCATTGCAGAAACTTATAGTAAGCCATAATAACGGCAAAAACAAAACCATGGATGCCGTCTTTATATCCGCCTTTCATAACATACAGTTTAAAAAATTCATACGGCGGACGAAAAAGCAGTTTTGAGAGTTTGAATTTTTTATTTTTCATTAAAAATCTTTTAAGCTCAAAATCCGTATAATTATTGAGTCTTGCTCCGAAGTGGTTTAAAGAAGGTATGTGGTAGTGGATAAGTGCAACATTTGGTAATTTGCCGTTTTTGTTTATCCAGAAGTCTTTGCCCTCATGTGTTACGGGCATTTTGTGAATTTCTTCCGTGTAATGGCAGTTTCCTCTTTTCCAAAATCTTTTTATGCCTGACTGCCGCCAGGAGTGAACATGTTTGCCAAGAAGATATGTTTCTCTTGGTATATAGCAGGCATAGCGGTTCTTTTTGGGATTGTCCGCATATTGTCTTAAGTATTTCCACAGCTCGGGCGTTACTATTTCATCTGCGTCAAGAACCAGTATCCAATCGCCCGTTGCCTGCTCCATTGCCCAGTTTCTTGCAGGTTCAACAATTCCTGTTCTGTCGTGGTAGAAAATTTTACACTTATGCCTTTGGGCGATTTCTATAGTGTCGTCTTCAGAGTGCATATCGCAGATAATAATCTCATCCGCGTCTTTAACGCTGTCCAATACCTCATCCAGAAGCCTTTGTGCGTTAAGGGTATTTATAACAACAGAAATTGTAGCCATTCTAAAACTCCTTGTAAGATATGGAAATTGTAATACAGCTGCACCTAAATCTCAAGTTTTAGCGATTAGATATTGACAGACCTTGTGTAAATATTTTTTTTGGTGTTATACTAATTACAAACGGGCTCGTAGCGCAGCTGGTAGCGCAGGAGACTCTTAATCTTTTGGTCGTGGGTTCGAGTCCCACCGGGCCCAGTTT
>ERZ1090881.306-NODE-307-length-23808-cov-14.121669_pt1 | contig 23808 bp, 15 predicted proteins | sample MGYA00478470_ERZ1090881 | MGnify/ENA primary metagenome ERZ1090881 (study PRJEB33644, sample SAMEA5815736) | chicken gut metagenome | biome: Chicken; feature: Gastrointestinal Tract; material: Caecum | place: Ireland | collected 2019-01-01 | study: A study of the...
AGTCAAAGTTTTATTACCGAACGAACCTTTGGCGATTTCCGTCACCTCTTGCCCGTCCTCATACCAGCCGTCAAAAGTGTAGCCGTCTGCACTAATAAAAACAAACGTAATTGTGTCGCTTTCAATCGTATAGGTGGTCGCGTTGCTGTTTACTACGCCTTTGGTGTTTTCGTATGTGATGCTGTACTCAACAGGCATCCACTTTGCCGTAAGTATAATATTGCCGTATGTACCCGCGGCGATCTCCGTTACTTTTTGATCACTGTCATCAAACCACCCCTCAAAGGTATAACCTTCTGCGGCAATATCTAAAAGCATAATCGTATCGCTTTCAATCGTATAGGTGGTCGCGTTGCTGTTCGTAGCACCCTTAGTATTTTCGTATGTAATGGTGTACGCGATCGGGATATATACGGCGTTGATCGTAATATTTTCAGTGCCGAGCGTGTAACTCTCCCATGCACCGATATAGCCTGTATGTTCAGGTACCGCAGGCTCTGTGATCGCGTCTGTTTCTACGGTAAATGTAATAACCTCGCCGACAACCGTAATCCCGTCTTTGAAAGTCGCAGTATATTCTATAATATCCCACTTTGCCCACAGTACAACGTTGGAGACAGAGCTTGAATCAATCCGCTCAACTTTTTTCGTCAGGCCTTCATCGGAATACCAACCAAGGAAGATATACCCCGTTTTTTGCGCGTCGGCAAGCGTGATCGTAGCGTCTTCGACGGTGTATTTGACGGGATTTGTATTTGTCGCGCCGTCGGTATTCTTATATACAACGGAATATTCTGTTGCCGACCAATCAGCATACAGCTTTGTTTCCGCCGCGATATTCCAGGCAGCAAGGCTCCTCCCTTCGCCATCCGTCAGTTTTGCGCCGCCTTCCGTTTCCCAACCGTTGAACGTATAACCGGTGCGCGCGGGAACGGCAAATGTAAAGTTTGCATCATACGTTGCGGTCGATGCCGCAATCGTGCCTCCGCCGTTACTTTCAAAGGTTACGTTGTATATATTTGCTGTCCAATTCGCCGCCAGCGTTATGTTGCTTGCGACAATATCGTTTTCAAAATCCCATACGGAGCCATCGCTCTTCCAACAATCAAGCGTGTAGCCCGTCTTCTCGGCGGATTTGGCAAGCGCCTTACCGTCTTCCTCGACCTGCTCCGTAACATCGGCAAAACCATTATTGAATTGATAGGTCACCGTATAGATCTCGCGTCTTCGAATCTCAACGGTATACTGCTTCTTATTCAAACCATTGCCAGAAACTACATTGATATAGTATGTGTTGTCGCCCTCGGCAAGAGAGACCGTTGCCGAAGGAATTTCGCTATTGCCTGCAATATCCGAAGTCACGGTCCACTTCGCATAAGGACTCACCACAATCGCTTGGGAAAGTGCAAAATATTCCTGTTCATTGGAGACTTTGATCGAAAGATTATTTCCTTCCGTCTCAAAACCATCTGCGGTAAGAATATCGCACCCCGCAGCATCGCTTTCGTCCACCCATTTCGCATACAGCACAATATTCTCCGTCACCGTATCGGCAGCGAAGTTCCATTCCGTATTCAAATCGGTATCTTTATACCACCCCACAAATACATATCCTGTTTTTGTAGGCTTGGAAGGTTCCGCCAGCAAACCGCTTTCGGAAACGGTTACACTGTCTATGGACGATCCGCCAGCCGAGTCGAATGTTACAACGTATTGTTGCGCCTCGCTTTCTACATCTTTCCATTTTGCATAGACGCTCATGTCACTTGTCAGCTTTTCATTCAACAGAGAATTAGCCGTGAAGGGATGTTCCCAAGTATCCTCATCCCAATACCATCCGTCAAACAAATATCCGTCTTTTTCAGGATCATCCGGCAAACGTATTGTCTCTTCCCCTGCCGTATCAATCGTTGCATAAATTTCGCCATCAACAATAAATTGTAACTTAAAATCTACTGCTGTTACAAGATTGCATGCGGCAAACCCGATTACACAGGCAAAAGTCAAACAAACCAACAATATTAAACGGTTAATTTTCTCCTTCATCTCCCTACTCCTTTAATTGATTTTTCTCTTATTGATCAGATTGTATTTTTATAGATTACCATTAACATTAGAATGATTAAACCACTACTTAATCCTTCTTAAGTTTCATTTGAGCAACTTAATTTTTGCTTATATTACCATCGCTGCATACTATTGTATAATTTCCGGTATAAAAATTCCACCGCTCTCCTTTATCGATTGCATTCCATTGTTCCATTGTCCCATTATAGTAAATACTCGTCAAAACGCTACAACTCTCAAATTCAGAATCTCCGATACTTATCACGCTGTCCGGAATCGTGATGCTCGTAAGTGCAGTGCAACCATAGAAGGTGAAGTTTCCGATACTTATTACGCTATCCGGAATAGTGAGACTTCCAAGCGAACTGCAACCAGAGAACGCCCAATCTCCGATACTTGTCACACTCTCGGGTATAGTTATATTCGTCAAGTTGTTGCAATCCACGAATGCAAAATCGGCAATAGTAAGCGTACCCTCTTTAATAGTATATTCTCCGGTCAATGACGGCTTAGCATATATTACATAATTTCCTATATACAGCACGCCGTTTGTCCAATTTTTTAAATCGTTATAATATGCCGTATCATAGAACGCATAACGTCCTATACTCGTCACACCGTTGCCGATTGTTATGCTTATAAGTGAACAACAACCCGAAAATGCCCTATCTTCGATACTCGTCACACCGTTGCCGATCGTTATGTTTGTAAGCGAACAACAACCCAAAAATGCCCCATCTCCGATACTCGTCACACTGTTGCTAATTGTTACGTTTGTCAGCGAACTGCAACCATAGAATGTCTCAAACTCTATACTCATCACACTGTCGGGGATGGTGATGCTTGTAAGCGACTTGCAATTATAGAACGCAGAACTTCCTATATATGTCACATTGTTGCCGATAGTGATGCTTTTAAGCAAACTGCAACCCTGGAACGCAGCGTCTCCGATACTCGTAACGCTGTTGCCAATTATTACACTTTTAATCGAATGACAATCCTCAAATGCTCTCCCGAAGATGGATGTCACAGGCAAATCATTGTATTCGAATGGAATTACAATGTTAGTATCAGAACAGCTACCAATATCCAAGACTGAATAACTCGCTTCGTCATCGTTCAATGCAAAACTCAACCCAAAACTTGTTTTCAACGCTCCACAAACAGAACAAACGCCGTTCTCATAGATATGCCCTGCAGGAATAACCGTAGAATTCAAATCGATAATCACGCTCTTTCCTTCCGCGTCGGAAAAATACTTGCCGCACGTCGAACAAGCCCAATATTCCGTATTTCCGTCCTCGGTACAAGTAGCGGTGACCGCATCGACACGCTGCATCTGATGTTGGTGCACAGTTTCTTCGCCGAAAAGATCGCACCCAGACAGACCGATTACACAGGATACGATCATCAAAATTGCTAGCACCACAAATAATAGATTCCGTTTCATATTTGCCTCCCATTGTTTTTTTGCAGGAAATAAAAAAGCGTGTCTTCAACCGAAGACACGCCCTGCAAATGTATCTCCGATTGTTACCACGCAACCTGTCCCAAAGGGATATAGAGATACGAAATGCCTGTTCGTATCCCTTTAGGACTCTGATTCAGTTGCGTGGTATGTTTAGTATAGCACAAGTGCTCAAATTTTGCAAGAACAGTACTAATATTTACCATAAAAAATAAGAGCACCCCAAGTTTAGAAAACTCTCTGCAAAGAATGTATCCGCTAATTAGTTGTGATATAAATGGAAATAAAGGGTACGCCTATGCCAATGTAACCTATTGTATGGGAATTTAATTATAGTGCAATTACATTGTAACATAAATTTTATGAAAACACAATGAATTTTCAAAAAATACAGTTATAATTATTTTAGCAGTACAGATACTGATGTAAATCTGTAATCTGAACATCTATCTAAAACGTGCATGCCCTCTTCCAACATGATAAATTCCCTTAAATTTTTGGGAACAAAAATCCTATCAAAGCGTGCCGTAGTAAGCATATTACCTCTTGCGAATACTTGCCTTTCTATGATTAATTGTACCTCTGCCAATGCCGAGCTCGGCACAGACTTCTGATTGGCGCATGCCGTTCATATAGCAATACAAAATGGCAAACTCCAATTCGGTAACATGTAATGACCCCAGAAGTACGTCATATTTATTGTAATCTGCCTGTTCGTGTTCAAAGCAGTTTACGGGATTCATGGGAAGTGCCTTATTGCTTGTAAAATCGATATACGATGTTTTCTCCATCTTCCTACGGTAACGCATGAGCTCATTATCCACTTCTCGATCACAAGCAAGTTTGATCGTGATTTCTTTTCCTCTGCGGTCTTTGCCGTAAATATCGGACACCTTTTTGCCTATGAATTGATACAGAAAACAGATTGCCGTCTGCGCCACGTCATAACCGTTCGATGCAATATAATCAACTTCTCCCATATGGTGCAGATCTTTGATCAGACCGATATAATACTTATCTGTGATTTTCCGATCATACTTCTTTAAGGTACGAAGGATCTAAAATGCAATCATCTCGCCCATAAGTTTGACGTTCTCGGTTGAGATAGGTTCGTCAAACAATTCACCTTCATTCCGATACTTTCCATTTGAGAACTTTGTTACCAACATTTCCATTTTTACATCCTCCGAATTTTTTTGCCTTTTTCAGACACCAGGCGAAAGAGCATAGGACGGAAAATGTCTTCCCATTAACTGTCTTTTCTGCGGAAGTCAACGGGACAAAGAAAAATCGTTGCATACAAGGCATACAATAGCTTATTTAGACAGTAAAATAGCCGAGCGAGGACAAACTCCTTGCTCGGCTATTTTACTCTCTCTATATGTGTTGTTTTCAGCAACGATTTTGCGACCATTGACTTCCGCGAGGAACTATGCTACCATCGCCACCCGAAAAAGCAAATTCGGAAGGACATTCTATTCACTTAGATTTCAACCTTTTCCATTTTAGAATCATGTAAATAGTGTCCATAAAAATATGTGACAGTCTTGATACAAGTCGGCGGCTACGCTGACGGGCGGCTGTCGCCGCCCGTCACCCTCGGCGCTACGCGCCTCGGGCGCCGAGACAAGCACACGTCTGAAGCCGCGCAACCCAATCAAAAAGCACGAAAACAAAGCGACGACGGGCGGGGCGTTCGCGCTGACCCGCTGCCAACCTAATCCGCCCCATGAAAACGCGACTTTGTAATAAAAACACAAACGGAGATACAAATATTTGTATCTCCGTTTGCGTTTTATATTTCTTGATTCCTGCACCGTTTTTTCGTTTATGTACTTAACACGGATTCTCCGTTTTACATCTCACACCCGCGGGCTAATTGTAGTCAATCCCCTCTGCTGCTAAGCCGTTGACTTCCTCGAGAAAGCCTCTTTTTACTGATTTTCAGAACTCTATTTCCAGTCCGTCGTACGAAACAATGATGCCGTGCTTTGCCATTTCAGGTACCAACTCGTCATACGTCTGACCACCGTTGTGCGAAAAATGATTGGACACAAAAATTGTCTTTTCGTCCGCAATCCCCTCTTTTTTCAGCCGTCCGATCACTTCCAGATTGGTTTTCAGGCTCATATGCCCGTTGCGCCAGTCCCAGGTCAGCCCCAGGCATCCCGTGCAATCCAGCGAAACGAGGTCGAATTTTCCGAATTCTTTCAGCTGTCCGTACACCTCTTCAAAGAATACGCCCGTATCGTGCGCATACAAAAGCCTTTTTCCGTCCCGTTCGACGGCGTAAAATACGGGGCTCGTATCCGCGGTATGATTGGCACGCAGCGCCAGCACTTTATACTTGTTTCCGGAAGTGTAAAACTCTTCGCCGGGTCGGACAAGCGCGGCTTCCACGCGATTGCCCATGTCGTGCTGCGCGATCTGCCCGGAGATCTTATCGTATCCGTCCTGCGCGGCATAAAACCGTACCGATCTGTGTTCGTGGCTGATCGGATCGGATAATATTTCCAGATCCGCAGGATACAGATGATCGCTGTGACTGTGCGTGATGAGGCAGTCGCCGATCTTCTCCCATTCGATCGCATACAGGAGCGAATGGAAGACGGTGTCCGCATTGAAATCGATCAGCAGTTCTCCGTCTACCAGCGCCTGCGAGCGGGAGCGGAGCGCCCTGCCGCCCGTGCGGCGGGATTCCGCGCACACTCTGCAACGGCAGTAAGGCGCAGGCACTGCCTCATACGCGGCCGTTCCCAGATATTTGATCCTCATGCCCGTTTCCCCTTTTCCAATCCGAGTTCTTTCAGCAGAGGCGCGAAGATGCCGCCCTGCACCGTACGGTTGAAGAAGTGTTCGATGAGGCCCGTCTTTGTGTCGTACCAATCACCGAACGGTTTGCGCGAGGAGCTTTCCGCAAGATAGGTAAGTACGGGCGCGTACAGCGCTTCCGTCTTTTCCCTTTCGTCCGTCAGCGCCGCGCACCAGAGGATCCAGTCGGACTTCGTATAATCCCTGCGCGTATCCAGCGGCACGCCGCAGCGCTCGTTCTTCTGGATATAATAGGACGTTTCCCGCTCGCAGACGTCCTGCCCGATCAGAGAGAACCCGAACAGTTTGTCAAAGAGAATGTTGTATTTGAGCGAATAGCTGCCCTCCATACCGTAGGCGAGAGGCATGATCCCTTCCCCGACGATGGCTTTGAAATCCTCGGCAAATTTTTCCGCCTTCTTGCGGTATTCCTGCGCGAGCGCGTCCTTGCCGAGCCGTTTGCAGACGACGGAGAACGCTTCCAGCCCTGCCAGCGCCTTGATGGCGAGATTGGCGTTGTTGGCTAGATGCCCCGCAAAATCGTCTGTACACAGCTGATTGGAAGGCTTTAAACCGTATTTTTCCAGATATTTCACCCACTTTTTGAGGAGAGGGAAATTTTTCTTTGCCTGCTTTTCCGAAGCGCCCGCCAGCATCGCCGCCGCCGTCATGATGAGCATATTGCCGCACTCTTCCACAGGCATCTGGTACTTTTCTTCGTACACTTCGCTCGCCGCGGGGCGCAGGTACAGCATGGTGTGCGTGCGCGGATACTCCCAGAAACAGGTCATGTTGCAGCTGTATTTGTCGTCCCTGTTCTTTACGCCGTAGACCTGCCCTATGCACCAGGGATACGTCCCTATATCGTGCGGCGCAAAGTCGTACGTCCATACAGGCATCTTTGCAAAATCGAAAATGCCCGTCATCATCGCGTTGACAAGTTCCGGGTTGTAAATGAGGAAAAGCGGAATGGAGGGATAGCTCACGTCCGCCGTGCCGATACAGCCGTTGGAATCGCATTCCTTGGACAGGAACAGCAGATCCCCCTTTGCGTTTTCGACCAGCTTGTGCGCCCCCACGCTCTGGCGCAGCGCGGCGCAGGCGAGGGTGTAATAATCTTTCCCCACCTTTTCGCAGTCCTCTTTCAGCTTTTTGTCGAACGCCGCGCACTGCACAAGGATGTCGTCGTGATTCTTTCTCGATTCGTTCAGCGCGTCGATGATCGTCTTTCCCTTGCGGAAATAATAGCCTTTCAGCCATTCCCCGAAATAGAAGATGGACACCTTGTCGTCGAACGCCGTCATGAAATACCCTTTCGGAGATTTGGAAACGGCAAACAGATAATTGCGCTCGCGGTCTTTGCGCACGTACTTTGCCTCTCCCGCAAAAATGTACTCGTTGAGAGCCGCGTCCGTGACGAAAAAGGCCTCCTCGCCCGTGAGGTAAACGTCTCCCCAGTCGGGCGCGGCGATGTCGTCCGCATTGGACATGACCAGATTGCGCAATCTCGTCATGAACGCCGCCTCGTATCCGTTCAGAGGAAGCACGCCGCCCACAGTCTTTGCGTTTTCGTTGTTATAACAATACTCCTCGTCGAGCGCGATCGCCACCGAGAAATCCGCAGGGACTTCCCCTTCAAACGACGCCTCGTATTCGGTATAGCACACGGGGCAGGACAGACGTTTGAGATCGTTTGGCAAAAGGGGCGAAACAAAGTCCACTTTCAGCGTAAAGCCGTCGCCCTCAAACGTATAGTGCGTTCCGAATGCGGACACGGATACGTCCGTCTGTTTCAGCTGGCGCGCGCCGTCCCGTCTGCCCAGAAAGCAGTACGTCGTCCCGTTGGCGCGCACAAAACCGTACGTGCGGCGGGACAGCCCCGTCCAGAACAGGGTGTCGCCGCCGTTGAGCTCGTCACAGGGCGACCACACAGAAAAATTGGGATCGATGATCCACAAAGGATAAGAAGGCAAAATTCGTTTCATATTATTTTTCTCCGTTTTTTATGAAGCTTTTTCGCGTCAGAGTACGTGTACCTTACCGCCTTCGACACGAATTTTAGCGCTCAGACGGATGTCTGAAACAGACGCGCCGACCATGATCTCATAAACGCCGTCCGTCACCTCCCACGCGTCGTTCGCGGCCGACCAATGCGCAAAAGCACGTTTCCCGAGAGTATGCGTTTCCTGCGCAGAGCACCCCGCCGCGACGTACGTCTTTGCATATGCTTTCAGTTCCTTTTTCGGGCGATAGACGAGCGGTGCGCATTCGCGGACATAAACCTGCGAAACCTCTTTTCCGTCCTGCGCGGACGTATTTTCGATTTTATAGGAGACCTCCAGTCCGTCCTCCGTTGCTTTGAGCTGCAGATTTTTATACAGGAAAGAAGCATAGCTGAGTCCGTGTCCGAACGGGAACTGCACGGGCACGCCGTAAGAATCGAAATAACGGTAACCCACGTCCAGCCCCTCCTGGTATCTGGTAACGCCCGCGTGCAGTTAAGACTGCATGGAAGGCGTGTCCTCAAGCTTCAGGGGGAAGGTTTCGGAAAGCTTGCCGCTGAAATTGAGAATACCCGTGAGAAGGTCTGCAAGTACTTCGTCTGCGCCCATACCCGGCTGTCCCGCAAAGACGATGGAGCTGACCTTGTCCGCCCACGCGCTCATTTCGATCGCACCGCCCGCAAACACGACGACCACGGTATTTTTGCATTGTTCCGCCGTCTCCAGGATTGTCCGCTCCTGCACCTCGGGCAGGCGCAGCGTCTGACGGTCGCTCGCCTCGGATTCGTAAGGTTTTCCCGTACCTACGCAGACGATCGCGATATCGTTTGCGGCTGCGCATTCGAGTGCGTTGCGGGCATCCTGCACATTGGAATGGACGCCGCTGTAACGGAATCCGCCTTCATACGTCACGCTGAAACCGCGTTTTTCAAGCTGCGCGGGCAGATCGAAAGAACGATTCAGCCACTCGACGCACGAAGAGCCGCCGCCCTGTAGTCCCAGTTGAAATCGGTGCGCAATCCAGCTTTGCTTTCTCTGCCGGAAAGCCAGAATCCTGTTTCGCGCGTTGCGCCGTTGACAGTAAGCGCTATGGAGAACTGAATTTCTCCGCCCTGGCCCAACACTTTATCGAGGTCTTCCTGCGTCATGCTGATCTTGGCAGCAAAATACGCATCTCCCTGAGAAATACCGCCGACGTTCATCATCATATTCGGTTTATCCGCACCGAGATATTCAAACGCACCGTTGGCAAGGTCGATCTGACCCGTATATTCGGAAGAGAGATTAGGGAATACTTTTGCGATCGCTGCGTCGAGAGAGATCTCCGTCTGATCGGGATCAATAAGAAGATTTCCAAGGTTGAGAGTCATTCCCATTGTCTGTAACGTTACGCTCCATTCTCCCGCTTCCATTTCCCGGAAAGTGAAAGCACCGCTTGTGACCGTACCCTTTAATGTCGTTTCGTCTTTGACGAAGGTGAATTCCAGACCTTCCGCCGCGTACTTCGTCAGACTGAACGTCCTGTCTTTCAGCGTATTCTGTACGAATGTTGCCTTTACGGTGACCGTATTGCTGCGATTGCCGGAAAGGGTGTACATGCCATTTCTAACGCTGGCCGCCACGTCCTGGCCGTTTACGAGGAGGGATTCAAGCAGATACCCTTCGGCGGACAGAAACCATACAAATCCGAACCCCTTTTACCGTTTTTCGGAAAAGTGGTTCTGCGCCGTCGTTGATTTTGGTAACCCCGTCTCCTACTCATACTAATCAATGATATTCCAAAGTATTATATTTTGAACCAAATTCTCGGTTCTTCTTAAAAATCGTAAAAGGATCGGATGTGCTTCCGTTGAAAAAAACATCGTTGCTTCATCACAAAAACAGACATAAATAATAAGTGTTTATATTGTCTTTTCATGCCCGTACACAATACAGTCTGCTTTCGTGCGGCCCTAAAATGCAGCTGTACTTTTCTACGACAGCTGTCTGCCTGCCCGAACACCAATCGGTGAAAACGCATTCCGCAGGAATTCCCGCTTCCTGCGCCGTAAAACAAATTTCCGTCGGCTCGTCTTCGGTATTGAATACCCCTATGCGGATCACCCGATCCCCTTGTGTACTTTCAGCCGACTGCATTACTTCACAGCGTATGATCTTCGGCATCACGATCCCCTGTCTGCGATAATCAAACTGAACATAACGGACATCCGCTCCGTTGTATGCCATTTCCGCCGCCCTGCGCAGCAAAGCAATGCGGTTTTTGTTGCTTTCTTCCCCGAAAATGCCCGAAAGTTCGACCATGCTTCCCGTAGCGAGCACATAATTCAGCAAAAACAGAAAGTCCGTATCGTTCAATCCGTTCATCAGTCCCACGGCATCGCTGTTGGGAATGATCAGGTCTCCCACGCGGGTCGATATGCAAGCCGTACCCCAGAACATCGTGATTTTTACTTTGTTCCAGTCTCCCGACCCGACGTCCAGCCCGTAACGGTAATTATCAAACCATTCCCCGAGAAAGGGATTGCCCGCGCCTATGTCGCAACCGCTCTCCATATATCCGCCTTTCGGCAATCTTTTTCTGATCTCTTCCAGCCACCACTTCCGATATTCGTACCCCGATCTGTCCTTATTTTTTAAAAGATCGTGCGAATCTTCGAAGGCATATGTCCAAAAATCGAGTTTGACCCCTTCAAATCCGTCTTCCGCAAAAAATTTGTCCAGCGCATACGATATATATTGCCTGACCTGCGGAATGCTGACGTCCAGCGGAGAGGAATCGGGAATACGGGAAGAATAATCAATGAACCATTGGGGGTGTTCTTTGCAGATCCTGGTGTCTTTGGGGCATAGCCCCCCTATCCAGACGGCGGGACGAAGTCCGTGAGCCTTGACGTTTTCCGTAAATCCATCCAGTCCGTGCGGGAATTTTTTCTTGTCCGTTCCCTCCTCCCCTTCGTATGCCGCACCAAGTCCGTGCGCACCGCGATCGGGGTTTTCGTCACAGAAAGACGTGTACCCGTCGTCCAGTTGCAGCCATTTTACCTGCGGAAAATACTTTTTCAGAGATTCCGCCTGTTCGAGTAGCAGCTCTTCCGAAACGTTGCGATACACCCCGTCATTCCAGGATCCCCACACGAACGTCCGACGGGAAGGGGAATTTTTAATGGGCTTGAGCCTTTTTCTCAGTTCCGCCGTATAGCCTCCGAATATTTCATTGATGTCGTCAGCCCGTTCCGTGCTGCCCAGATACCAACAATCTTCCAACGATTCCCCCGGCCTGACGATCCGATAGGAAATTGCTTTAAAAGAGGAAAATACCTTTAAAAAAGCGCCCTCACTGTCGTGTCCCGCTTCATAATTGTGAAAAAAAATATCCTGCGACAGGCTTCCGTGGACAAGCCCGTATTTGCTCTTATAATTGCTGATCAGCACGGCGGGAAACGGCTGATACGGGGATGCGCCGATCCTGTTTCCCGTCACTCCCGGATCCGCCCACTCTGTATTCGTTTTTACGCGTTCCGTTTCCTTACAGGTTACCCTGTCGTAATCCAGCGGGAGCGTAAACGTCCCGTATATCCTGGCATTTTCGTTGCTGTAAAAATAATCCTCCCCCGCATCTTTTCCGAAATCTATCCCGCTCACTTTCACTTCCAGCTCTTTGAGAAGTATATTTTTCTCTGACAGATTGGTAAACGTCCTTCGGGCGACATACCCGTTTTCTGCCTTTTTCAACACCAATTCGTCGCGGAACATCGATTCCTTGCCGCAAACCACAATTCTGGTTTGCCCGTTTACAGACTCCTGCCTGACGGGCAAAGGCTGTCCGTTCTCTCCATAACTACTCAAACGGATATGTATCCTGCCTGACTGTTCCTTCTCCCAACCAAAAAGTTGCACAAAAGGCCTCCTCCTATAACTTGTCCGATCCGTCCTGCGAACCTCAGCGCGCTCTCTCGGGTGACTCTTTTTCCCAAACCGTTGACGATTTTCAATACAACATTAGTTATTCAGCCGATCCTCGTAAATGTAAACATGCGCGTCATGACCTGATTGGAATATTCGTGCATTTCCGCTTCTGTAAAGAGATTTCCGAGCCTGATATTTCCCTGACACAAGGCATCTCCGTACGCACTGAAAAGCACGGGCGAAGCGCCCTTTTGCGGACGGGAACAGACCTGATACAGGGCGTTCGGATCCAACCCGCAAAACCGCGCCCGAAAAGGGATTGCCGAGCATCCTTTTGCAAGCAATGCGACGGATGCGACAGCGCGGGACCTGTTCTCGGATACAAAGATCCAGCCCGATGCTTCCCCGTCAAACACGCTGTCTGTCCTGTAATAGGTGCCGAATTGCATCACATCCCGCCATTGTTTATAAAAATCGATCTGGCTGCGGATGAGTTCGAGCATTTCCTGACTCAGCGCGGTAATATCGCATTCGTAACCGAAGGCTCCCGCCGACGCTACGGTAAAGCGCGTATCCGGCGAAGAACTGTTGAACGTATGCGGATTGGGAGAAGCCCCCACGTGCGCCCCCATCGTCGATTGCGGATACCCGTAAAGGGTGCCTTCCTGGATGGCCAGGCGGCTGCGGGCATCCGTGTTGTCACTCGCCCAAATTTGCGGCGTAAAACAAAGCATGCCCAAATCGTACCTGTTGCCGCCGCTCGCACAACTTTCGATGAGCAGCTTCGGATATTTTTTTGTGATCGTATCAAGCACCTCGTACAGACCGAGCGTATATCTGTAAAACAGTTCTTCCGCACCCGGCAAATCGAAAATACCGCGGTTGCAGTCCCATTTCAGATACGATGCCCCGCTTTCCTCGACCACCGATGAGATTGCCTCGATCATGTATTGGCGGACTTTCGGATTTGTCAGATCAAGCACGCGCTGATGCCGTATTTCCATCGTTTCTTTTTGCGGCACGGAAAGGACATACTCCGGATGCGCACGGAACAGATCACTGTCTTTGCTGATCATCTCCGGTTCCATCCAGATCCCGAACATAAGCCCGCTTTTACGAACTTTATCCGCAAATTCACGCAACGTACCCCCCATTTTCTGACGATTGACTTTCCAGTCGCCGAGAGAACAGGTATCGTCGTCCCTCTTTCCGAACCATCCGTCGTCCAGCACAAAGAGCTCAATCCCGACTTGCGCCGCACGGCGGCAGAATTCCATCAGCTTTTTCTGATCGAAAGAAAAGAGAAAACCTTCCCAACTGTTGATCAGAATCGGGCGCACCTTTTTCTTCCACTCGCCGCGGACAATGTGTTCCGCCGCAAACGCGCGCATCTGTTCACATACTTCGGTTTCTTCCTCTCCGCGCACAAAAACCGCTTCCGGAGCTTCAAACGTTTCACTCGGATCAAGTTTGTAATTAAACAGATAATCGTTGATGCCCGAAAGAAGCCGCAATCCGCTCAACGGAGAAAGGTCAATGATCTGCCTGTGATTTCCCGACCAGACAAGATTACAGGCAATACAACCGCCCCGATTATTTCGATTGCGGGCGATCACATAGGGATTGTGCGCGTTGGAAGAAAGCCCTGCAAAACTTGCGGCGGACAAACTCCCCCCTTGCAGAAGAGTACGATGCGGGCAGCGCTCACGCTGGGACGCGCCGTCCAGCGTAACAGCTTCCCAATCCCCCTTTCCGAGATCCAGCTGCAAACTCATGCAACGGCGGATATGCACAGATTTTTCTCCCGTATTGCGCAGACGGACAGATGTCGCAATGACATCGCTGTCTTTAAATACTGTAAAATACTGCAAGATTTCCAGCCCTATGCTGTCCTTATAGCACAATATAAGACTCTCGCTTTCACCGTAGGAAGACGGAAGAGAACTTTGAAAAATAGGCTTTCCTTTTTGTATCTTTGCATCAAGAAGAACGGGGCGCAACGTTCCAGACCCGTCGGCGGCTACAATATGCAGCATCGTTTCGCGGTTGCTGCCGTCACCGCTTGAAGAAAGAACGCACGCGTTGCTGCATACGTCGTCTGCGGAAGATAAGGGCACCCCGTCTGTTCCTGAGCCGAAATACGAATAATCTTCCGCGTCCCGTATCCGCTCGCCGTAATAGATAATTTCAGGCAGGTCTTTTAACTGCAGAAGGAGCGTGGTGTGCGGAGTATCAAGTTTTGCGTAAGTGTATGCGAATCACTGTTCTTTCCTCTCTTCATCCTTTTCAACGCGGCACCCGAACAGACGCCGCGTCCTTTGTTTCACAAATTCTCTTTTAAAAAATTTTTTTGCGGGTGAGATCGGCCGCACCTTGTCAAATAAAATTTGCCGCCCTTTTCGCCGAACGCCGCAAACCGCAATCTGCGGCCGATGTGTCCGCGTCATTTTTTCAACTTCGTTCGCCGTTTCTCCGCTTCTTCCGTCTCACACGCAAGCCCGTACAGATTCAAAAGTTTTTCTTTCAGAGAACGTGTCGTATAAAAATAGTGGTTGGAGGCTTCATACCCGATTTTTCCGTCCAGCTTTTGCAGCATTAACAACTCTTTTGTTTTCTCTGCCGCGCGAGCCAAAACTTCCTTTATTTCCGCCGCATTTCTCTCCCTGTCCCGCTTCAGATACGAAAAGAGCGTCTGATCGTAATCCGCTGAAAAATGCAGATATTCCGCAAAGGCATACCGCCATATTTCAAAAATTTTATCGTCTTTCTCCTTGATCTTTTCCAAAACCGAGATACCCTTCTCCAAACCGTTGAGCAGTTTTTTCATCTGGGAAAGATACACCTCATAAGGATACGGCTCTGTCCAATGCTCGTAATCGTCGAAAGCGTAGCTGACCATTGCCGATTCTTTTTCGTCCCTTTCCAGATCCCACAGATTGGCATATCCGTGCGTTTTCGGAGAGTAATACAAAGACTGTATGCTGAAAGGATAGTTTTCGAAACCTTCGCACAGAAACTTCACCGCTTCATGAACCGCATCGGCATTTTCTCGGAACGTCTTTTCATACCATCCGCCGAGGGTTTCCCCTTCCCCGAACGATCTGACCATGTCCAGCGCAAGGGACGGCCAGCCGCCCAGCGTCCACGACAGCATATAGTTTTTTACACCGACGGGGCGGAGATTTTCAAGATGCTCCCACACAAGATCGAATACGGGAAAATACGGAACGGCAGAACACTCCCAGCTGTTGTTGACCTGGATTTTCGCGTACGTTTTGTGTCCCCTTTCCTTTGCATGTTCCAACAGCCTGCGGCTGATTGCGCTCGGCCCCGGATTGGACAGGGAATAGTCGATGATCTTCGACTTTATCCCGCCCTTTTCGATCGGCAGGCCGTACTCACTCACACAAAGGACGGAAATGTCTTTGTCCAGAAGATCGATGCCTTTATGCGCATCTTCCTCCGTCCACCCCATAAAATCCGACCATCCCCACAGATTTGCGATCAGTTCGGCCCCGCTTTTGCTGTCGCGCATTGCTTTTGCAATGATGTTGTTCACTTCAGCCGACTGTTCATAGGCGGTCATATCTTTGCACCTGGGACAATTTCCGCCCTTGAGCGAATGACAATGCGTAAGATTTTCGGACATCGTGATCGTCATGACCCCGCCGATACCGTTTACCTGCGAAAAAAGATCGAATACGGCATCGTAAAGATATTCCCTCACTTTATCCGTTCCCATGCACAGCGCCGAAAACGCGCCGACCTCGGCGCCTTTGATCTCTTCCTGCCCCTTAAAATCTTCCGTCTTCATGCAGCGTGGCTCGTTCAGATAAAGGAAAACCCTGATCCCGAACCGGGCGCATCTGTCCACAAGCTCTTGCAGGTTCTTCCTCCTCGGAAGATATCTTTCCCCAAGATCTTTAAAGGGAAACGGAGAAAGATCGGTAAGAAGAGCGTGAAACCAAAGTCCGTTTACCCCGACGCCCGCATATTCGCGCAAAAGATCGTCCGGCAAATAGCTTCTGCTGTCTGCGGCAAAGGTATCGCCGCACGGGGTGATATATCCGTGGATGATACGGCTGTCCGGACAGGCAGCCGCACCCTCGGACAAATTCCGAAAATCAAAAAAACGGAACGCTTCCGCCTCCTCTTCGCCGCAGGAATTGAGAATTTTTGCGGCAACCGCCGTTTGCTCTTTTTCCTGTGCACTGAGCGGGGTGTATTTCACTTTTTCGCAAAAAGGCTTTACGTTACCCAGTTTTACGTACAAAAAATCTTCTTCTTTGATAATATAATCCAATCTTTCTTCCGTCCAGCCGAGCAATTGCGCAAGCTGTTCGTAATCCAACAAAAACCAGTTATTTTTGATGACCGTGATATACCCCGATTTCAGCCATTCCGGATGAAAAGATATATTTCCCAGTCCTAATTTTGCCGCTTCCGCCCGAACCGTCTGCCTGTCTGTCCCCAAAACCTGCGCAAGCCTGTCTTCATCCACAAACCCGTAGTTACGGTACAGCACCGCCTGCCAGTGCGCAGGAAAATTCAGCCGCGGCAGTTTCATTTTTTCTGCTTTCAAAAACATATTCCCTTCACCCAATACCCGACTGCCCTGCTTGCTCAGCCGATCCTCTGTTTAAGATATTCCAAAGAGAGCTGTACCATCTTTTTGCCGAGTTCCGGATTTGCTTCCCGCGAACTCTGCGTAAACCAATGTTTAACGTCTTCGATCCTCGAAAGATCCACGCAATCCGGATAGAGCGCCATCAGCAGGGAACATTCAAACTTCCCTGCATGATCGTATCCCGTGGCATTCTGGACGGCCGTATCCATCGTGGGTATCACCTGGATCCAGTTGAAAGGATTGTTTGCCCCCTCCAGCTGCTCGTAATAACTTGCATACCGCTCGCTGCCCCACCATCCCTGGCCGTATATTTTTTCCAGGTACTCCATCGTCGCCCGCTTTGCCGCCAAACGGTAACAAAGCGTCATGGGCATTTCGCTTTCCTGCTCAAACTGATGGTGAATGACGACATAAATATTTCGGAATCCCGCATTCAGAAGGCTTTTGAATACATAATACACGTAATTTTCAAAAGCACGTTCCTCCACATGAACGGTTCCGCTTTTTTCGTCCCCTACGGCATAGCTCGACGGGCTGTAATGAATAGAGGGAGCAATCATGATCTCCTTTTCATCGGCAAGTTTTTCCAACAATCCCTCGACGATAAGCGTATCACAGCCGTACGAACACTGCGGCCCATGATATTCCACCGTGCCGCCCGCGATCACCAGCGGAATATTCTTTTCCTGCACTTCCCCTATCTCACGGGGAAAACATCTTTCATACCTGTATTTTTTCATGTATGTACCTCGCTTCTCCCTGTTGCTCTGCGACAGTCCTTTTATTCGCTATAACCCAAAGTCGTATAATATGCCAGATTTACCTGCCTGTTGTCAAGCCTTCCGTACTGCACTACAATGTTTCCGTCGCTCTCGATTTTCATGGCGTATTGCGTTTCATACGGTACAACATAGCCGCTCATATCCGACGGCTCGTTCATTCTGAAACATCTGACACTTTTTGCTTTTACCGTCCATTCTATTTTATCGTAACAGGGCTGATCGGTAAAATACAGCGTCACCTTTATCTTGACGTCTCTTTCATTGTCGTTGACCACGATCACCGATTCGTGCCCCTTTAAAACCCCTTCTCCCTTTTCGGGCAGTTCGCAATCGGGAATGATCCAGTTTTTCTTGCCCATCGCTTCCATATTTAAAACTCCAACTCGATGATCCCTTTTTTCAGATAATTGCTGAAAGATTCATACCCGTCTTTTTTGACCACGATACCCTTTTCCCAACGGCAGCCGAACGTATCGACCGAAATAAAGGTATCCACTTGGAAAGTCATGTTCTCTTCCAGCCTGTAATCGCTCGTCGTTTCCATCCAGGGCGCTTCCACCTCGATCATGCCCGTCCCGTGGCAGGGCCCGTACACATAATTTTTGGCATACCCGTTCTCTGTGTACAGCTTGTAAAAAGCCTTCGCGATGTCGGACGCAACCACGCCCGCTTTGATTTTTTCGCAAGTCCAGTCATGTGCTTTTTTACAAAATTCCACAAGCTCGCGGCGTTTTCCCTCCAGCTTCCCCATTATAACGGGCAAGCCGATCGCCGGAGAATATCCGTCGATTTTCGCCGAAAGATTCAGCTGTACGATATCCCCCTTTTTGATGGTTCGATAACTCGAACGGCTGATCGCATGACGAGTCGATTCTTCACTGAATACATACATGGGAAGCCCTTCGTATTCCGCGCCGTTTTCATAGATCACGCGCTGCGCGACGCCCACCATTTCAAGCTCGGTCACACCCGGCTTTAAATTCTTTATCACTTCATCCGTCGCAAGTTCGATGATCCTGAACCCCTCTTTGATGCACGCAAGTTCGTTCACGCTTTTGATTTTGCGAAGATCGACCATAATATCGTTGCATTTCACGATTTCCGCCTTCGGATACGCTTCTTTCAGCCCCTCATAAATGGGAAGAGTGCATTCCACATACGAACCTAAACCGATTTTGATGTTTTCCGAAGATACGCCTATCGATTTGAACACGTCTCTGAACCCGGATGCCTTGACTTCGGGATAGGCAGGATCTGCCGACTCTCTGAATTCTTTTAATACAAAAATCTTATCGATTTTTCCGAAATCTTTGGCAAAAATCGCCGATTCCGGGCCGACCATCAGCGCCGCATCGCCGTTTGCCGAAATCGCGACGCCCGCCCTTTCAAACAACGGCCAAAAACCGGAAAAATACCGCGCATTCGCATAATCGCTTTCCGTTGAACACACTACCATTACGTCCAGGCCCCTCGCCTGTACCATTTTTGCCGCTTTTGCAATTCTTTCACGATATTCTTCATCGGGAATACAAATTTTTTTCATTTTTTAATCCTCGCTTTTTTCTTTATTCTTTACTACCGCTTCCTGCCTTTGTCTTTACAAAAGCGTTGACGGTTTTGATAATAATGACGATCATATCGCCGCCATTTGTTTTATTCTGTTAAAATTCGGTATAAGGACGGCCTCGCAATTTTCAAAATAATTATACCTCGTTGCTATATCGGTTATAAAGGACGCATATTGAATACGCCTTTCGGCATAAAGAGAATCTGCGTAATCCAATAACAGCATATACATTACGGGTGCCCCTTCTTCCTTGAATCTCTCATACTCTTCCGGCGTGGCGGACGAAAGCGCATCGTTGTAAAGTTCCAGCGCCTTTTCAAGAACATCCTTCGGCCAATATTTAGCCGCACTCATCAGATCAAAATCGTCATACGTCACATAAAGCATGGGCCTTCCTTGTTTTTTACTGATTTCAAGACAATGCTCCCGCAAAAAATCAAAATAACGCCGAACCTTAACGTGAATCGACCCGTAATACCCCTCCATGAACCTGTTGATCAGTTCTTGCGGGTCAAGATTTACATTCCACATCATCCTGGAATAAACATAAACCCGAAGTTTGTTAAAATTCGGTATATATTTTCCGTACGAACCTTCCTCAAAAAGGTAATGCACTCCCATTTTCACATAGGCGCGGTAGTTTTCCGAAATAACGTCCCAATCGTCAAACGGAATAAACCAATCCGTATTATCCACATGATAAGACCAGAAAAAAATTTTACTCGTTATGGCTCTCCAACCCAATAGAATATCGCGCGTGGCCTTTCCGTCGGCATTGTAAAAAGTCTTTCCGAAAGACGTATGATTTTTCTCGTCGAAATACGAAAAATCCGACTGTGCATTCAAAGGCGCGAGCATGACGGCAAAATTTTCTTCAATATCTCCGCGATACAAAGATTCAAAGCCGTCTCCGACCTTTTTGACCGGAGGATTCAGAGTCTGCTGGTATGCAAACATTATAAAAATAACTTTTCTCTCCGGAGCGTCCTTTTTAAGACGTGCGTTGATCTCCCGTATGACATCGTTCGTAAATTGAATGACCATGGACGAAAAAGACCCGTTCAGTTCTTTTATTGCCCTGGTACATTCGGGACAGTTGCAATATGTGGTGCTGTCTTCCTGCCCGATCATATAGTACTTCATTTTCGGGCTGTCAAGGACGATACGATAAAGATTTTCCGTAAATTCGCGGCGCATTTCCTCATTGGAAAGGCAAAGATTTTTTCCGTCATCCCCTGCGGAATACCAGTCGGGGTGACTGTCTTTATACTTGGCCGGCGGCAAAATTTTAAAATAACTGTGGCTGCATATGCCCCAATCTTCCGCCATGCCCATGAGCCCCATACGGAGCGCATTCGGCAAAAGCCTCTCGCCGGCTATGTAATCGTATACAGGCGCAATGCCAAGACTTCTTGCAGGAATATCCGGTTTTACCGCTATATTCAGCTGCCTGAATGGCAAATCGCCCTTTTTTATCGAATAATATTCCGGAGTAAAAAATTCCAGACCGAACAGAGCATTGCAAAGCGCATATACGCCGTAAACCACACCCCTTTCACTGTTCCCTCTCACTACGATATTCTCTCCGACGGTAGTGACCTCAAAACCGTCATCGTATTTGTTTTCCGCAATAAGTTCTATAACGGGATTTTCCGGTCTCTCCACAACGATTTCCGCTTCGAACCCCGTCGCTTCCAAAAGAAATTTTTTTAGTTCCAGACTCGCATATCTGACTTTTTCACAGGCATGCGAGGAAATCAAAACAGAATAATCGCTTATGCCTTTTTTCGCTATATAACGCATATACACTCCTCATCACTGATCGCTTCCAAAATAGTATTACGGCATAGTTTATTCAATAGGAGGGAAAATTACTTTCCCTCCCATCGTTTATCGTATAATTTCTCTGTACCCGAAGATGCAATTAAGCGGCAACAGCATTGAATATACTGTTATAAGCAGATTCTGTAAAAGTATAAATATTCCCGAAATAAACCGAAGAATCTGTTATCCAATCGCCTGCCGTAAATACAAATTTATTGTCTTCGCGTATCTCAACTTTTCCTACTGCTTTATACCATACGCCCGCTTCCAGGTCTCCTTCGACAAGATTATTGTCCGCATCGTAAACGGAGAGCGTGACCAGTCCTCCGTTAAGATAAGACATCATTCCTCCGGGATTTCCGTCCCAGACAAATTCAATGGCAAAATAATTTCCCTGAACAAGAGAAGGACAATTATCGTTGACCGTGTAGAGTTTGCGTGCGTCACAGGATGTTCCGCCCGACGGCAAGTGATACCGCCATGCCGTTCTCCCCTCATAAACGGACATCGAAACAGTCGCTTCGGTCGTGTTATTATAGAAAGAAAGGCTGTTTATTGCATATTTGTCGACCCCTTCCGGCAAAGAATTGAGCGAATAGTAAACCATAAGCGTAAACTCGTCGCCGACCGTAACCATTACGCTCTGCACTTCCCGACTCGAATCTGCGTCGTAAGTATATCCCTCGATCGTGAGCGGCGTCGCCGTTACCCTTGTACCATATTCTGCGGTTTGCGTATCGGTTTGATAAAGCGTGTAATTTCCGCTGCCCGATTCGATATAATGTTTGACCGTAACGGTCGCAGACCCTTCATAAAGCGCGGTAAGCGTAACAGGCCCGTACACTTTATCTTTGTCAAAGTCCCATTTCCTTTCTCCGTCATACCAGCCGAGCAAAGTATATTCGCCCGTATCGAGCGACGGCTCCGTCACTTTCTGATTGTAGATCACATATTGATCGGGTATCGTTTTCCCGTCTATCAGCGTTTCGAACGTTACCGCATTTCCCTCTTTATCGTTCATGATTTCATTGTATTTATTGGACGCGATAATTTTGAAATCTGCAAGATACATCGTCAGCTCGTCTCCGGGTGTATTGACGGAATCATCCCTGTTGCAGAACGACAAGACAAGTTCCATATAATCGTAGACATCTTTATTGCTTTCCATATCCACCATAATGGTGTTCCATTCACCGAATTTGAAAGTGGTTTCCTGCATATTTTCGTCTACGACCTTCCAGTCGCCGTCAAACTTCATCGTGGAGGTGTTAAGATAATTCGCGATATCTTCGCTTGCCGAAGTCGTGCTGTTTCTGGGATAAGAATATCCGCCGGGCAGGTTGCCCTCTTCCGCGTACAGCGAGAACAGGTAACAGCCGCCGTATCCCATGGTATAATAATCTTTCAGGCGCATATATCCTACACGGCCATTCCATATATCGCCGCCGGCAACATACTGCACGCTGAGTTTTGCAACGTTCGTCTTTCCCGCAAAATCTACTACGGAAACAGTCCCGACTCCGTCTTTAAACTGATCGCCGTACGATTGCAACGCATAGCAGGAGCTCGTGACGTTTACGTCCGCTTCATAAATAAAATCCGAGGTGTAAACGACGATCTCGTTGTTTCCGATCGCAAGCGAAGATTTCGGGATCTCCGTGCCGTTATTTTCCGAAATGATCTGTCCGTCCGCGTTATAGATCGCCTCGATCTTGTCTTCTTCGATCAAAGACTGGCTCGGGAAAATAATATAAGTAACATCCCCCTCATTTTCGTATCCGTAATCCCAGGAAAGATCGACTGCAGCCGGATAGCTCTCCGTTATGGTTTCCCTTCCTACATTTACGGTTACCTCGCTTACAACTTCCCCTTCCGTTTTGAAATTGTATTTTGCTTTGATCTTGACGACACCCGCTTTCACGGCCGTTATGACGCCGTCCGAAACAGTCGCGATGGTCGGATCCTCCGACTCCCACACCACACCGTCGGCCGAACAATCTGCACCGTTTTCTTTGAGAGTCGTCACAGTCACGGTATCGGAAGTCAGGTTTGTGCTGCCGGCGGCTTTTTTAACCACCAGATCGACAACGTTTTTGTCGAGTTCGATGATGACGTCATTGATTATTCTGACGGGTACGGCAACGCTGTCCGAATAGCCGTTGTAGGAATAAGAAATGCTTATCGACGCCGCACCTGCCTTCACCGCTGTGATCACGCCGCTATCGGAAACCGTCGCGATCGCACTGTCCGACGACGCAAAAGCAAATTCGTAACTTACTTCCGTTCCCCCCGCCATCAGCTTGGGTTCCAACGTATACGTCGCACCGACTTTGAGCGTACGTTCAGAATCGTCGATATCGATTACCGGCACTATGCTCGATCTTATTACCTGAACGGCACAAGTCGCTTCGCCGCCGTCCGAAGCGACCTTTATGTTGGCACTTCCCAGGGCTACGCCCGTAACGACTCCGTTATTGTCTACCGTTGCGACTTCGGTATTATCGCTTGACCAGGTGTACGCCGTTCCCCCTTCCGCCGTAAGCGTGATCGTCTTGCCTATTTCGACTTCCGCAGAAACGGGCTGAACCGTAATTGTGACCTTCGGCTTATCGCACGCCGCCGTAAATATCGCAATACTCACCACCAAAAGCACCGACAGCGCAACGAGCCATAAACTTTTTACCTTCCTCATTTTTTCCTCGTATAATAATGTTGTTTGGATTTGACCGTTCTACGGGTCAGCAACATTACTT
>ERZ1090881.317-NODE-318-length-23438-cov-16.363982_pt1 | contig 23438 bp, 22 predicted proteins | sample MGYA00478470_ERZ1090881 | MGnify/ENA primary metagenome ERZ1090881 (study PRJEB33644, sample SAMEA5815736) | chicken gut metagenome | biome: Chicken; feature: Gastrointestinal Tract; material: Caecum | place: Ireland | collected 2019-01-01 | study: A study of the...
AAAAGATGCTCTTGGAGGAGGGGGAAGTATCGGACGCGATCGGCAGGCTCACCGATCAGGAGTACTACGCCACGCTCACCTACGAGGAAAAACAGCGCTACACCTTAGAACTTTCCGAGCGGTATCTGGAGGCGCTCAAGCGTTTCAAAAAGGAGTACGAGTTCGAACAGGGGAAGCGCAGCTAAGCTGTTTCTTTATGGGCGAGTGCCAGCGGGATCTGCACGAGAAGCGCGACGATCGTTCCGGTAAAGAAGCCCGTCCCGTGCCCTAAGTTATGCAGAAGGTCATAGGGATAGGGCGCAAACGAGACGGTCGAGGTGCCGCCGCTGAAGCACATTGCGAAGCAGATGAGCGCGATGACGATGCCGCCGAAGATGAGATCGGTTTTGTTGCGCCGCGATTTCGTGAGCGAGAACAGATAGTCAATGATGACATAGGCGTACAGCGCGTAGTTGACGCCCGAAAAACCGTGGAAGCGCAGTGATCCTTTGGCAGCGGCGCAGACGCAGCTTTGGAACACGGCAAGGGAAAGCACTAACCCCAATAACCCCAGGCTGCCCGTTTTGCGTTCCAGATACAGTCCCGCCACCAGGAAACACAGCATATTGAGTAGTGCGTGCTGCCAGTTGGCATGGGAGAAGTTGCAGAGGAAACAGCGTCAGATGCGCCCGAAATCAAAAGAGTTTTCCCAGCTCACAGACGCATTGCCGTATGCTTCCTCCCAGTCGCCGCCGAGCAAGGCGTAGAGCAGAATGTTCGTCAGGACGACGGCGATCGTCGTCACATAGAAATAATTGCGGGAATACCACGTCAGACGTTTTTTCGGGGAATCGATAAACTTCATGGCAGTGCCTCCTTGTCAGGAGTATATCATACGGCGTGTGCGTTTGCAAGATGCTTTTTGCTTTTCGTCTGCGGGCGGCGCAAAAACTTGTCATTTTTTCCCGCGTATGGTATAATGGCAGGGTTATGGAAGAACTTTCACTGCTCAACGAAGAACAGCTTGCGCCCGTCATGGATACCGAGGGCGCAGTTTTGGTTTTGGCGGGCGCGGGGAGCGGCAAGACGCGCGTGCTCACCTCCCGTATTTCCTATCTCATCACCGAAAAAGGGGTGCCCGCGGAGAATATTCTCGCCATCACCTTCACCAATAAGGCGGCAAACGAGATGCGCGAGCGTCTCGACGCGATGACGGATGTCTCCCGCATGTGGGTGTGCACCATTCACTCCATGTGCGTCAAGATTTTGCGCATGTTCGCCGAAAAACGCGGGCTCTCCGCGAATTTCTCCATCTATTCCGAGCAGGAGCGCTCCGCCGTCATCAAACAGGCGTTCAAGGAGTGCGGCTTCGAGGACGAGGACGGGCAGCTGAAGTCGGTCAAGTGGCACATCTCCAACGCCAAGATGCTGGGGCTATCACCCAGGGAGTACGGGCTGCGCTACCGCCTCGAGCGCAATATCGATGCGGCGGTCAAGGTGTACGAAAAGTACGACGCGCACCTCAAGGCATCCAACGCGCTGGATTTTGACGATTTGCTCACCGAGGCGCTCGCCCTTCTCAAGGAGGACAAGGAGGCGTGTGAGTATCTTTCGGGCAGGTTCCGCTATGTCCATGTGGACGAGTTTCAGGACACCAACGCCGTGCAGTTTGAGATCATCAAGTGCCTCGCGACCGTCCACGGCAACCTCTTTGTCGTGGGCGACGACGACCAGTCCATCTACGGTTGGCGGGGCGCGAAGATCGAAAATATTCTGGGCTTTGAACGCGTCTATCCCAATGCCAAAGTCTACAAATTGCAGCAGAATTATCGCTCGACCAAGGCGATCCTGTCCCTTGCAAACGCCTCGATCGCACACAACGCCCACCGCAAGGGCAAGCAGCTGCACACCGACAACCCCGAAGGCGACAGACCCGTCTATTACGAGGCGGACGAGGAGGCGGGGGAGGCGCTCTACGTCGCCCGTCAGATCGCGGAGCTCGGCCGCCGCGGCTACAAGCCCTCCGACTTCGCCGTGCTCATGCGCATCAACGCCCTGACCCGCTCCTTCGAGCAGGAATTCACCAAGTACGGCATTCCCTACAAGGTGTTCGGCGGCTTCAAGTTCTTCGAACGCAAAGAGATCAAGGATATTCTCGCCTACCTGCGCGTCGCGGGCAACCCCTTTGACAGCGAGGCGGTCGCGCGCATCATCAATGTGCCCCGCCGCGGCATCGGCGAAAAGACGGTACAGGCGCTCTTCGACTATGCCGAGCGCGAGGACGTGCCGCTCTTTGACGCGGTGCTCGACTGCGACAAGCTGGGCGTCAACGGCGGCACGCGCGAAAAGTTGCGCGCCTTCGGCAAGTACTTAAAGGAAATCGTGCTCGACGCGCAGACCATGGCGGTGGACGACTTCGTGCACCATCTTGTGGAGACCTCGGGCATGCGCGAACAGTACGCGGACAATTCGGATGAGTCGGTGACCAAGCGCGCCAATATCGACGAATTTCTCAATTCGGTGGACGAGTTCGTGCGCATGAATCCCGAAGCGTCGCTCTCCGATTACTTACAGCAGATCACGCTCTATTCGGACACGGACGAGATGGACGAGAGCGAGTATATCACGATCGCGACCATTCACGCCGTCAAGGGACTGGAATTTAAATGCGTGTTCGTCGTCGGGCTGGAGGAGGACATCATGCCAACCAAGCGCGCCAACGACGACCCCGCCTCCATGGAGGAGGAGCGGCGGCTCATGTACGTCGCGATCACTCGCGCAAAGGAAAAACTCTGGCTCACCCGCTCCAAGAGCCGTTATCTCTACGGTCACCGCGAGCCGACCATGCGCTCCCGCTTTATCCGCGAACTGGAGGATGAGCTGGAGATCCCCGCCGAGTCGGAGCGCTTCAGCGGCTACGGCTACGGTGCGCGCTATTCGGGCTCGTACGGCGCGGGGCGCACGGGCTACGGCGCGGGCAGAGGCGGCTATTCTTCCGGCTACGGCGCGGGACATGGTTCGTCCTATTCAGGCATGGGTGCCTCCTACTACGGAAACAATTCCTACGGCGGACGCGCCGCGCAGAGCGTGCCTTCGGGCAACGCGCGCAGCACGCAGGGCGCGCAGGAGCTGCCCACCTTCGGCTCTGGTTCCCGTCCCGCGGCGGGCGCTGGCGTGCGCTTCGGAAACGCCGGCAAGACCGCCGCGCCCACGCAGCCGCGCAAGGACACTTCCAGGTTTGCCGTCGGCACAAGGGTGCGGCACGCGCGCTTCGGCGACGGCGTCATCACGGCGATGCGCGGCGCGGGCGGCAACGTCATCGTGACCGTCCGGTTCGAGCAGGCGGGCAATAAGGACTTGGCGGCGGCGCTCGCGCCCCTGGAAGTTTTGGAGTAAGTTATGGACAGAATGCGCTATCTTGTGGATACGCTCAACCGCTGGGCGTACGAATACTATGTGCAGGACGCGCCCAGCGTTCCGGACAGGGAATACGACGCGCTCTACGACGAACTTCGCGACTTGGAGCGCGAGACGGGCACCGTTCTGCCCGATTCGCCCACCCGCCGCGTGGGCGGCGAGCCGGTCAAGGGGTTTGCGCGGCATACGCACATTGCGCCCTTGTTCAGCCTGGACAAGGCGGTCACCGAGGACGAGCTCGACGCCTTTCTGACGCGCGTGCACAAGGTGGACCCCGACGCCGTATTCACGGTCGAATACAAGTTTGACGGGCTGACCATGTGCCTCACCTACGAGAACGGTGCGTTCGTGCGTGCCGCGACGCGCGGCAACGGCAGGGAGGGCGAGGACGTCACCGCCCAGGCGCTCACCCTGCACAGTTTCCCGCTCGCCATTCCCTACAAGGGCACGCTCGAAGTGCGCGGCGAGGCGATCATCCGTCTGTCCGTATTGGAAAAATACAACGCTGCGCATCCCGACGAGCCTTTGAAGAACGCGCGCAACGCGGCGGCGGGGGCGATCCGCAACCTCGATCCCAAGGTGACGGCGTCCCGCCATCCCGAGATCGTGTTCTACGACATCAACTACATGAGCGAGTCGCCCGTCTCCTCGCAGGTGGAGGCGTACGAGACGCTGAAAAAGTGGGGCTTTGAGACCTTTCCCTACCTCCGCGTGTGCAAAACGGCGGAGGAGGTGCAAAGCGCCATCGACGAGATCGAAGTCGAGCGCAAGAAACTGGATATTCTGACGGACGGCGCGGTCGTCAAGACCAACGAGGAGAGCATCCGCCGCAGGATGGGCTATACCGATAAATTCCCCCGCTGGGCGATCGCCTACAAGTTTGAAGCGGAGGAGGCGGAGGCGACCGTCGAGGAAGTGCTGTGGCAGGTGGGCAGAACGGGCAAGCTCACGCCGCTCGCGCGCATCACGCCCGTCGAGCTTGCGGGCGCGACCGTCCGCCGCGCCACCCTCAACAACTACGGCGACTTAACGCGCAAGGACGTCAAAGTCGGCTCGCGCGTCTTAGTGCGCCGCTCCAACGAGGTCATTCCCGAAATTTTGGGCGCAATCTCCCATGCCGAGGGCAGCGTGCCCGTCACAAAGCCCGCCGTCTGTCCCGCGTGCGGCGCGCCCACGCTCGAAGTGGGGGCAAACCTCTTCTGTACGAACAGGGCATGCCCGCCCCGCATTATCCAAAAACTCACGCACTACTGCTCCAAGAACGCGGCGGACGTGGAGGGCATGTCCGAAGCGACCCTGACCATGCTCTACGAAAAGCGGGGCGTGCGCCGCTTCTCCGACCTGTACGCGCTCACCGCGGAGAGCTTTGCGGGGCTTGAGGGCTTCAAAGAGCGCAAGACGGGCAACCTCCTGCAGGCGATCGCGGCGAGCAAGACGATGCCGCTGGAGCGCTTCTTGTACGCCATCGGCATCGAGGGCATCGGCAGGGTCGCGGCACGCGATCTTGCGGCGTTCGGCAGCGTGGAGGCGGTCGCGGCGCTCACCTTTGACGAACTTGTCGCGCTGGAAAATATCGGCGACGTCACGGCGAACGCCATCCTGCGCTACTTTGCCGACGAGGAGAACAGGGAGGAACTTGCGCGGCTCAAAGAAGCGGGCGTTTCGCCCACCGTGCAAAAGAGGGCGGCGGAGGGCGTCTTTGCGGGCGAGAACGTCGTGTTGACGGGCGGACTCTCCTCGATGTCCCGTCCCGAGGCGCAAAAGCGTATCGAAGCGCTTGGCGGGACGGCGCAGAGCTCCGTCACGCAAAAGACGACGCTCGTCATCGCGGGCGAAAATGCGGGCAGCAAGCTCAAAAAGGCGCAGCAGCTGGGCATCCGCATCATCGGAGAGGAGGAGTTCCTCGCCATGCTTCAAGAGAACTGAGCGCAAAGACCGCCTTGCGGGGCGGTTTTTTCGTGCAATGGCGTTCTTGCATGAAAAAATCTCAAAAAGTGCTTGAAATATGTGCCGCCGCGTGGTATAATGATCAGGTATCGAATATACGGTTCGGAGGTGGCGTGCTTTGTTCAGCATGACGGGATACGGGAAGGGCGTTTGCGCAGAGGAAGGCGTGGAGCTGACGGCAGAGGTCAAGTCCGTCAATAACCGCTATCTCGATCTTGCGATCAAGAGCCCGCGCATCTTCCTTGCACAGGAGGAGCGCATCCGCGCCATCGCCAGGGAGCACATCTCCCGCGGGCACGTCGATATCTTCATCAGCTATACCGATAAGCGCGAGAAGGAAAAGTCCTACTATGTCGACCTCTCCGTCGCGCGCGCCTATCAGCAAGCAGCTATGCAGCTCAAAGCGGCGCTTCCCGGCGTTGCGGACGATACGACGCTCTCCTTTTATCTGCGCCTTCCCGACGTCGTGCGCACCGAGGAGCCGTCCGCCGCGGACGAAGTGCTCGAGAAGCTCTTAGAGCGGGCATTGCACGAGGCGTTCTCCTCGCTCTCCGCGATGCGGGAAAAGGAGGGGGAGCGCCTGAAGGGGGACCTGCTCTCGCGCATGCAGGTCATTGAACGCCTGACCGAGGCGATCGCGGCCCGCGCGCCGCACGTCGCGGAGGAGTACCGCAAAAAGCTCACCGAGCGCATCGAAGAGTACCTTGCGGGCAAGGTGGACGAGGCGCGTATTTTAACGGAAGCCGCCGTCTTTGCCGACAAGTGCAGCATCGATGAGGAACTCACCCGCCTCCGCTCGCATATCAAGGCATTCCGCGAGATCTGCGCGCTCGCGCAGGTGGGCAGGAAACTGGATTTCCTTGTCCAGGAGTTCAACCGCGAGTGCAATACAATCTGCAGCAAATCCTCCGACAAGGAGATCACGGCAAACGCCCTGCAGATGAAGAACGAGATCGAAAAGGTCCGCGAACAGATACAGAATTTGGAGTAACGCATGAGAAATGTCCTGATCGTCATTTCGGGGCCGTCCGGCGTGGGGAAGGGGACGCTCGTCGATCTGCTTCTTCAGGAGGATAAGAGCCTCGTCAAATCCGTCTCCTGCACGACCCGCGCGCCGCGCGAGGGGGAAACAGAGGGCGTCAGCTATTACTTTATCACGCAGCAGGAATTCCGTGCGCGCATTGCCGAGAACGACTTTCTGGAGTACGATGAGCACTTCGGGAACTACTACGGCACGCCGCGTTCCTTTGTCGAGCGCCAGCTCAGAACGCATTCGGTCATCTTGGAGATCGACGTCGTGGGCGCGCTCAACGCTAAGCGGCTCATGCCCAGGCAGACGACGCTCATCATGGTGACGCCGCCCTCGCAGGAGGCCTTGGAAGCGCGCCTCGCAGGCAGGGGGTCGGAATCGGAGGAGGAGCGCGCCGCGCGCCTTCGCCGCGTCAGGTACGAATTGGAACAGGCGCCGCTCTACGATTACGTCGTCGTCAATGACGACCTGCAGCGCACCAAGAATGAAATTTTGCAAATCATCCGCAAGGAAAAGGAGAAGACAGTATGATCAATGAACCTTCGATGGACGCCCTCATCCGTAAACTGGGCACGCCCGAGGATCCCGCCAGCCGCTATGAGCTGTGCGTGGTCGTGGCAAAGCGCACGCGCCAGATCATCGAGCAGATGCAGGCGACGGGCGTGACGGAACTTCCCGGCAAGCAGAAGGAGATCGTCCTCGCCTGCCAGGAGATCATGAACGGCAAGGTGACCATTGCCCGCGACTGAGGCGAGCAGGAAAAATGACCAGGAATGCCCCGCAAGGGGCTTCTTTTGCATCGGGGAAGTATGATCTGCGAGGTGATCGTCGATATCGCGCACAGCGAGGTCGACAAAGTTTTTGAGTATGTCAGCGACGGTCCCGTCGCGCCCGGTACCCGCGTCGCCGTGCCCTTCGGGGCGAGCGTCGCGACGGGTTTTGTCATACGCGAAAAGGAGCGCAGCGACTATCCCGCCGAGAAACTCAAGCGCATCCTGCGCGTCGAGGACGCAAAGCCCGCGATCAATAAAGAGTGCCTTGCGCTCGCCAAGGGCATTGCGGCGCGCTACCGCGTCCCCATGGCGCTCGCGCTTCGCCTCTTTCTGCCCGCCGAAATGCGCACGGGCAAGGTCGCCGAGACCTACCGCACCTATGCGCTCTTTTTGGCGGACGTTCCCACAAAAAACGCACCGCAGCAGGCGGCGTGCCTTGCCTATCTGCGCGAGCACGGCGAGGCGGACGCAGCGGAACTGAGAAAGCAGTTCGGCGCCGCCGTCAACGCGCTCGTCAAAAAGGGAGGCGTCGCGCTCGAAAAGCGGCGCGTTTTGCGCGATCCGTATAAGGAGGTCGCGGGCGAGAACGTGCCGCGCACGCTCACCCCTGCGCAGATGCGCGCCGTGGAGACGGTGGAGCGAACGGGCAAGTCGGTCGTTTTATTGCACGGCGTGACGGGCAGCGGCAAGACGGAAGTCTATCTCACCCTCATCGCCCGCGCGCTGGAGCGCGGACAGACGGCGATCTTTTTGGTGCCCGAAATTTCCTTAACACCGCAGATGCTCTCGCAGCTGCGCGCACGGTTTGGCAGTCTTGCCGCCATCATGCACAGCGGGCTCTCTGCGGGGGAGCGCTTCGACGAGTGGCAGCGCCTTCGGGAGGGCAGCGCCCGCATTGCGATCGGCGCGCGCTCGGCGGTCTTTGTGCCCGTCGAGAACGTGGGCGTCATCGTGCTGGACGAAGAGCACGACGGCAGCTACTCCTCGGAGAGCGCGCCCCGCTACAATACCTTCGATATCGCGCTTCAACGCGCGAAGTACAACGGCTGCAAGCTGGTCCTGGGCAGCGCGACGCCCTCCGTCGAGACGTACAAGCGCGCATTGGACGGCGAATTTGAGCTCGTCAGAATGCCCGATCGCATCAACGCCCGCCCGCTGCCCGACGTCAACATTGTGGACATGCGCCGGGAAGTCAAGCGCGGGAACGCCTCGCCCTTTTCGGCGGCGCTGCGCGATCGGCTTTCCTCCTGCCTTGCAGAGGGGCAGCAGGCGATCCTGTTTCTCAACCGCCGCGGCTATTCGCAGACCGTGTTATGCCGCGACTGCGGGTATGTCGCCAAGTGCGAGCACTGCGACGTCTCGCTCACCTATCACAGCGAAGAGGACTGCCTCAAATGCCACTATTGCGGCACAAAATATAAAATGCTCACCGCCTGCCCCATCTGCGGCGGTCACCATATCTACTACGCTGGGACGGGCACGCAGCGCGTCGTGCGCGATCTGCAATCGCTCTATCCCAAGGCGCGCATCCTGCGCATGGACAACGATACGACGAGCGGGAAGGAGGGGCATTTCCGCATCTTAAAGCAGTTTGCCCAGCGAAAAGCGGACATCCTCGTCGGCACGCAGATGGTCGCCAAGGGACACGACTTTCCGCTTGTGACGCTCGTGGGCATCCTCGATGCGGACATGAGTCTGCATTTTCCCGACTATCGCAGCAACGAACGTACCTTTCAGCTTGTGACGCAGGTCGCGGGCAGGAGCGGGCGCGGGAGAGAGAAGGGGGACGTCATCTTGCAGACGTACGACCCCGACAACGCCATCCTGCGCTATGCGGCGGCGTACGACTACGAGGGGTTCTATCATCACGAGATCAACATGCGCGCGGCGCTCATGTTTCCGCCCTTTGCCAAAATCGTGCGCGTCATGGTCACGGGCGCGGAAGAGAAACTTGCGCTCGAAGCCCTGCGCGAAGTCTACGAAAAGCTGCAGCGGCTGTATGTGACGCACAGCGAGGACTTTCTCTTCTTCAACCGCATGCACGCGCCCATCCGCCGCATCCAGGGCAAGCACCGCTATCAGGTGCTCATGCGCCTTGCCTCGGATGCCCTGCTCGAAGAGATCTACGACGCGGCGGCCTCCGTCACGCGGCGGGATGTGCTGGTGTATGTAGAGGAAAATCCCTCCAATCTTTCTTGAAGCGCATTTTTGGAGCGCATTCATCCCGCAATCCTTTGTCGGGCTTGCGCACGCCTCGGTTTCGTACGATTTCGTACGCGCCCTTCGGCGTTTGCGCGCCCTCCTTGTCTTGCGGGCGACTGCGCTCCAAGGGGTGGAACCATTCATCCCGCAATCCTTTGTCGGGCTTGCGCACGCAACATGCTGTCGGGTTATAATTTTCGTTTTCAATTTCAATTTGCAATCAGGAGATACCTATGATCAGAGAGATCGTACAGATCGGCGCTCCCGTCCTGCGGGAAAAGTGCACGCCGGTCAAGCAATTTGACAAGGAGCTTTGGACGCTTCTTGACGACATGAAGGAAACGCTTCGCAACGCCGAGGGCGCGGGACTTGCCGCGCCGCAGGTGAATGTCCCCGTGCGCGCCGTGGTGGTGGACGTCGATGAGGGCTTCTTTGAGATGGTCAATCCCATCCTCGTCTCGCAAAAGGGCGAGCAGTACGGCCCCGAAGGCTGCCTTTCGGTGCGCGGCAAGGTGGGCTATGTTGTCCGTCCGGACAAGGTCAAAGTCGTCTTTTCCGATCGCAACGGCAACCGTTGTTCGCTCGTCGCACGCGGCTTCTTTGCCCGCGCGGTCTGTCATGAACTTGACCACCTGGACGGCATTATCTATACCGACAAGGCAACCGGCGTGAGGGACGATGACTGAAAGGCGGCCGCAGCCGGCGGCCGATTTGTTTGCGACGGGAGGAACAGATCATGAAAATCGTCTTTGCGGGCACGCCCGACTTTGCCGTCCCCGCATTTGAAAGCATCGCGGAGAACTTCGGCGTCGCCGCCGTGCTCACCCAACCCGATAAGCCGCAGGGCAGAAAGCGCGTCTTAACGCCCTCGCCCGTCAAGCAGGCGGCGCTGGCGCGCGACATCCCCGTTTTGCAGCCCGAAAAACTGCGCGAGGAGCTTGCCCCCCTCAAAGAGGTGGGCGCTGATCTGATGGTCACCTGCGCATACGGGCAGATTTTATCGCAGGAGACGCTCGATCTCTTTCCCATGGGCGTCTGGAACGTCCACGCGAGCCTGCTTCCCAAGTACCGCGGTGCGGCGCCCATTGCGGCGGCGATTGCGGCGGGGGAGAAGGAGACGGGCGTCACGATCATGAGGACGGACGTCGGGCTGGACACGGGGGACATGTTCCTGCGAGCCGCCCTCCCCATTGCGGCGGACGATACCTGCGGCTCGCTCACGGAAAAACTCTCCCGTGTCGGCGCGAAGCTCATCTGTTCGGCGCTTGCGCGCATCGAAAGGGGGGACGTCGTCCTCGAGAAGCAGGGCGAGGGGACGATTTGCCGCAAGGTGCGCCGTACGATGGTCGACTTTGACCGCTCCGCCGGGGAAGTGAGCGCGCTCATCCGCTCGCTCTCGCCCGCGCCGCTCGCCTATTGCGCCATGGGGGACTGGACGCTCAATTGCTATCAGGCGCAGGAAGTCGCCTATGACGGGGGACAAAAACCGGGCATGGTTGTCACATGTTCGCCAAAACGCGGACTGATCGTCGCCTGCAAGGAGGGCGCGGTGCGCCTTTCCGAGGTCCAGCCCGCGGGCGGTAAGCGCATGGCAGACACCGCATTTGCGAGCGGCGGCAAACTCCAGGAGGGGGACTGCTTTGACAAACCCGTTCTATGATCCCTATCAGGTGCTCTCCAAGGTGTACGGCGCGGGCGCGCACTTAAAGCTTGCCCTTGCGGATACGCCCATCGAGGAACTGCACCGCGCGCGCACCGTCCGCACGGTGTACGGCGTGCTGGAGCATGACGGGTATCTCACCGCCTGCATCGCCACGATCGCACAAAAGAGCCCCAAGAGCGCCGTCAGGATTGTCCTAAAAATTGCGCTCTACTGGCTCATCTTTCTTGAAAAACCCAGGTACATGGTCACCGATACGGCGGTGACGCTCCTCAAAAAGCTCGGCAAGGGCGGGGCGGCGGGCTTTGTCAACGCGGCGCTGCGCGCCTTCGATGAGAAGAAAGTTGTCATTCCTGCAGGGGACGAAGGACTTGCACTCACGACGCCCTATCCCTTATTTGCCATAGAGAAGATCCGCAGTGACTGGGGCGCGCGGACGGAGGCGATCGTCAGGGCGAAGAGCTGCGGCGTCACGGTGCGTTTCGTGCGCGGCGCAGAAAAATACCTTGACAGGCCGCATATCGCGACCCCCTTTGAAAACGTATATATCTTCGAGCGGTTCGCCCGCGACGAAAACTTTCTCGTCGGCGACTACACCTTTCAGTCGGTGGGCAGCATTGCGATCTGCGGCGTCGTGGAGCCGTGCGAAAATATGCTCGACGCGTGCGCCGCGCCGGGCGGCAAGTCCGTATTGCTTGCGGGCAAGTGTGCGCACGTCACTGCAAGCGAACTGCATGCGCACCGCGTCTCGCTCATTGAGAGCTATGCCGCGCGCATGGGGACAAATAACGTGACTGCCGTGCAGGCAGACAGCACCCTGTTTCGCCCTGCATGGGAAAATGCCTTTGACGGCGTGCTGTGCGACGTACCCTGTTCGGGCTTCGGCACGGTCACGGAGAATCCCGACCTGCCTCTTGGTAAGACGGCGGAGAGCGTTAAGGGGCTCGCCCCGACCCAGTGCGCCATTTTAGAGAACTGTGCGCGGTATGTAAAGCGCGGCGGGCACCTGTACTATTCGACCTGCTCGCTCTTCTCCGAGGAGAACGACGGCATCGTCGCGCCCTTTCTTGCGGCGCATCCCGAATTCGTATGCTGCGAGGCGCAAAGCCCGCTCGCGCACGAGAGGACGGCGTGCGGTCTGCAATTTCTGCCCGATACCGCCTACGGCGCGGGATTTTATATCGCCAAAATGAGGAAGCTATGAAAGAGATCCTGCAAGACAAGTCCCCTGAGGAGATCGCCGCGCTTGTAAAAGAGGCGGGGGAGAAGTCCTTCCGCGCGGGTCAGGTGTACCTCGGGCTGATGCAGGGGAAAAGAATCTCCGAGCTGCCCGTTTCGCCCGCGCTGCGCGCCTTTTTCCTGGAGCGGTTCGAGGATGAGCCCGTGCGCATTCTGCGCACGCTGGAGGCAAAGGACGGCACAAAGAAGTACCTCTTCGCGCTCGCGGACGGCAACGTCATCGAAGGCGTGCTCATGAAGTACAAGTACGGCAACACGCAGTGCATCTCTACGCAGGTGGGCTGCCGCATGGGCTGCAAGTTCTGCGCGTCTACCCTGAACGGACTGGTGCGCAATCTGACGGCGGGGGAGATCCTCTCGCAGGTGCTCGTCGTCAACCGCACGGAGGGCGGCACGCTTAAGGAGCGGGCAGTCACCAACCTCGTTTTAATGGGCAGCGGCGAACCTTTTGACAATTACGAGAACGTCGTGCGCTTCCTGCGCCGCGTGACGGACGCGCAGGGCATCGGCATCAGCGCGCGCAATATCAGCCTTTCGACGTGCGGCATCGTTCCCAAGATGATGCAGTTTGCAGGCGAGGGCATTCCGCTCAATCTGACCGTTTCGCTGCACGCCGTCACGGACGAGGAGCGCGCCCGCACCATGCCCGTCGCCAACGCCTACAAGATCGCGGACATTCTGGACGCTTGTGCGCACTATTTTGACAGGACGGGCAGGCGGTATATCTTTGAATACAGCCTGATCGCAGGCGAGAATGCGGATGAGGCGCACGCCATTGCCCTTGCAAAACTCCTGCGCGGCAGACCCTGCCACGTCAATCTCATCCGCCTGAATGAGGTCAAGGAGCGCACGCTCATTGCCGCGCGCGAGCAGGAGGCGCAGAAGTTTCTGAAAGCGCTCACCGACCGCGGCATCTCCGCGACCCTTCGCCGCAGCATGGGCTCCGACATCGGCGGAGCGTGTGGACAATTAAGAGCGAGTTATCTGGAAGAAAATGACGCGCCGCCGATGTCATAGGGCTCCCGAAAATATTTGCGCAGCGAAGATTTTTGGGAAGAGGATGATTGTGTACGTTATGCCGATAGCCACGATGTGGCTTCGGCGTGCGCAATCATTTAGCAATTTTGAATTTGTGCACAAAATTGCTGACCGAACGCAAGGTCGACTTGCGTGAGACCCGCAACGGAGCGAAGTTGCGCTTTGGCGGAAGCCAAAGTGCTTTGGGGCGCAGTTTGCGGCGACGAGGGGGAGCGTGTGGACAATTAAGAGCGAGTTATCTGGAAGAAAATGACGCGCCTTCGGGCAATGAAGAGTGATCTGAGAAACAACCATGCCGCGATCATTACGGCAACAAAATGGGGGAAAATAAACGCCTTCGGGCGTTGAGATAAGAGGAAATTATGTTACAAGTGAAAGTAGCGCCGTCCATCCTTGCGGGCGACTTCGCGCGCATGGGCGAGACGGTGAAAAGGCTGGAGAACTGCGGCGCGGATTATATCCATTGCGACGTCATGGACGGTAACTTCGTGCCCACGATCACGTTCGGCAATCAGATGATCGAGCACATCCGTCCCTATACGACGCTGCCGCTCGACTGTCACCTCATGGTGCTGCATCCCGATACGCGGCTGGAAAGTTTTGCACGCGCGGGGGCGAATATCGTCACCGTTCACGTCGAGGAGTGCCGCGAATTCACACTCCAGACGCTGCGCATCATCAAGAACTACGGCATGCGGGCGAGCGCGGTCATCAACCCCAACACGCCTGTAGGGCACCTCTTTGACTGCGTGGAAGTCGCGGACATGCTGCTTCTGATGAGCGTGCACCCCGGCTGGGGCGGGCAGAAGTTCATTCCCTCCACGCTGCAGAAGATCGAAGCCCTGCGCGACTTCTGCGTGCGCAACGGAAGACCCGATCTGGATATCGAGGTGGACGGCGGCATCACAGAAGAGAACGTCCGCGACGTCATCTCGGCGGGCGCGAACGTCATCGTCGCGGGCAGCACGGTCTTCCGCGCGGCGGACATGCAGGCGACCATCCGCCGCCTTCACGGCGAATGAGAGCGCTCATCCTTCTCAACGGCGAGCCATACCGCGGCGCGATCGATGATAGCGGCGCCGTTGTCTACTGCTGCGACGGCGCGTATGACTGGGCAAAGGGCAGGGTGAAGATCGACGTCAATCTTGGCGACTTCGACTCCCTCTCCTATGTTCCCGATCCGCCCCCCGCGGAGGTCTATCCGACGGAAAAGGACTACACCGACGGCGAACTGGCGCTTCGTCGCGCGCTCGATGCGGGCGCAGCGGAGATTGTCATCTACGGCGGCGGCGGAAAGCGGGAGGATCATTTTGTCGGCAATCTGCACCTTTTGTATCAGGCGGCGCAGCGGGGCGCGCGTGCAGTCATGGTCACAAACCATGCGCGCATCTACGCGGCGACGGGCGAATTTGTCCTTGACGGCGCAAAGGGCAAGACGGTGTCTGTCACACCCTTCGGCGGCGAGGTGCATATACTGGAGAGTAGCGGGTTCTACTATCCCTTGCCCGCGCGCTTTGTCTACGGCGCGACGCTGGGCATCTCCAACGTCGTGACGGCGGACGTCGTGCGCTTTCGGGTGCAGGGGACGGTGCTCGTATTCGTCAATGAGGAGGCATCGTGAACGTCATCGTATGTTGGAGGGCGCCGCTGCCGCTGCGCCTTGTCCTGCGGCTTTTCACCAAACGAAAATGAAATACTGCGATATGCACTGCGACGCCCTCACGGTTGAGGGCGTCGCGCAAGTTACAAGGGAAAATCTGACTGCGGGCGGGTGCCTGCTGCAATGCTTCGCCGCGTTTGTCGGAACGGGCGGCTATCCGCGCTTTTGCGCCCTTGCGGACGAGTTTGATGCGCTCTGCATGCGTGCGGGATATCATAAGGTGACGCGCGCGTGCGAGATCAAAGAGGACGCCGTCAACGCGCTCCTGACTGCCGAGGGCGGCACGTTTGAAACGCTCGAAGAACTGGACGGGCTGTACGCGCGCGGCGTGCGGATGGCGGGGCTGGTGTGGAACACACCCACGGCGGCGGGGTATCCCAATTTCCCCGATTACGCGGGGCTGTGCGCGGGCAGGGTACCGCCCTCCGTGCGGGAAGAAACGCGCGGGCTGACTGCATTCGGGCGGCAGGCAGCGGAGCACATGTTCGCGCGCGGGATGCTCGTCGATATCTCGCACGCGAGCGACAAGCTCTTTTTTGAGGTAGCGGCGTACGGGCGTCCCTTTGTCGCCTCGCACTCCAATTCGGCTGCCGTGCACGATTGGGCACGCAATCTGACGGACGCGCAGCTCAAAGCAGTTGCGGACTGCGGCGGCGTAATCGGGCTGAACTTCTGCATGGACTTTTTGTCGGACGACAAAAACGCAGAAGGGCAGCGGCGGGCGCTTCTTTCGCACGCGCGGCATATTTTATCCGTAGCGGGCGAAGATATATTGGCGCTTGGCTCCGACTTTGACGGCATTCCGCCAAACAGTTTTGTGCCCGACCCTTCGCATATGCCCGCGCTGTTGGAGCTGTTTGCCGACGAATTCGGCAGTCGCGTCGCGGAGAAGATCGCCGCGGGAAATTTCCTGCGCGTCTTTGAAGAAGTGTGCGGATAGGGGACGGCGGCAGGAAGCAAGACACGCAAAAAAGGACTGCCGCAGCAGTCCTTTTTTTGTCAATAAAACTTAAACGCGCTCGACTTTGTCGCTCTTCAGGCAGCGCGTGCAGACGTAATCGGTCTCGACCTTTCCGTCTTTGACGAAGGAGACCTTCTGGACGTTGGCCTTGAACGCACGCTTGGTCTTGCGATTGGAGTGGCTCACGTTGTTACCGGCCGTCTGACCCTTGCCGCAAATACTGCAAACTCTCGACATACTATCATCCTCCCGAGGGGCGAAATTTTCTCTGCTGTCAAAACGCACGGGGCATTCCCCGCGCGCCGAACAAATCAATGATAGCATTTCTTCCGAAAAAAAGCAATGAAATTGAGGTCGAAAAAGGCAATTTTTTTGCAAATATCGAAAAATTTCCCAAGAATGCTTGCAAATTGAAGCGCGATGGGGTAGAATAGATGGGAGAACGTTTGGGAGCAATCATTTATGTCTGTAAGCACGAGCAACGCATACGGTAAAATTTCCATCTCGGACCTTGCCATCGCAAAGGTCGCGGCGCAGGCTGCGCTGGAGAGCTACGGCATTGTAGATACTGCGTCGCGCCATTTTACGGATACGTTCGCCGAACTGTTCAAAAAAGACGCGGGAGGCAAGGGCGTGAAAGTCGTCACGTCCGGGAACCGCATTTTCATTGACATCTCCGTCCTCATCAAGTACGGCGTCTCCATCGAGGCAGTCGCCGAATCCCTGAAGGAGGCCATCAAGTACAAGGTGGAAAACTTCACGGGTATGATCGTGGACACTGTCAACGTCAATGTAGCCGGCCTGAAATTATAAGGCGAGGCTTCCCAGCGACTTCAATATTCGGGAGAATCAGGTTTCATGCAAAAAACGATCAATTGCGCCACATTCCGTAAGATGGTCCTTGTCGGCGCGAAGATGCTGGAAAATAATCGGGCAAAGGTGGACTCGCTCAACGTCTTCCCCGTGCCCGACGGCGATACCGGCACCAACATGTCGCTCACGATGCAGTCGGCGGTCAAGGAACTCTCCACTGCCTCCAACAGCTTCCCCGACGTGTGCGATCACGTCTCCAAGGGCGCTCTGCGCGGTGCGCGCGGCAATTCGGGCGTCATCCTCTCGCAGATCTTCCGCGGGATCTGTTCCGTCCTGCACGACAGCAAGCCCGAAGTGGACACCAGGACGTTCGCCAAGGCATTGGAGGCGGGCACCAAGGTCGCATACAGCGCCGTCTCCATCCCCAAGGAGGGCACCATCCTCACCGTCGTTCGCATGATGAGTGAGTACGCCGTCAAGATCGCGGGCAAGTACAAGGACTTTGAGACCTTCCTTCCCGCCGTCATCGAGGAAGGGGACAGGGCGCTCGCGCAGACCCCCGAACTTCTGCCCGTTTTAAAAAAGGCGGGCGTCGTGGACTCGGGCGGCGTGGGACTTATGACCATCATGCGTGGCTTTCTCTCCGCGATCATGGGCGAGGAGATCGTCTCCGAAGTGCAGACCGAGGCTTCGAGCAACGCGGGCAGCGAGGCGGACTTCGGCGATAACTCGGATATCATCAATATGGACCTGGGCGAGATCCAGTTTGCCTATTGCACCGAGTTCTTCATCATCAACCTGAAAAAGAGCACCACCCTTGCCGACATCGACAAGCTGCGCGAAAACCTGATGGGTATCGGCGACAGCGTCATCTGCATCGGCGACCTGGAGATGGTCAAGGTGCACGTGCACACCAACAGCCCCGGCGTCGCGCTCACCTACGCGCTGGAACTGGGCGAGCTGGATCGTCCCAAGATCGAAAACATGCTCGAACAGAACCGCGCCTTAAAGGCAAAGCGCGAGGCAGAGAAGAAGGAGCAGGGCATGCTCGCGATCTGCGCGGGCGAGGGCATCTCCGATATCTTCAAAGACCTGTTTGTCGACCGCGTCATCGAAGGCGGTCAGACGATGAACCCCTCCGCGTCCGACATTGCGACGGCAGTCCAGAAGATCAACGCGGACAACGTGTTCGTATTCCCCAACAACAAAAATATCGTGCTCGCGGCGGAGCAGGCAAAGGCGCTCGTCGACAACCGCACGATCCATGTCATTCCCACCAAGAACGTCCCGCAGGGCTTTGCGGCGGCGCTCGCGTTCAATCCGGAAGCACCCGTCGAAGAGAACAAGACCAACATGATCCACGCGATCGACAACGTCAAGTGCGGTCAGGTCACGCATGCGGTGCGCACGACCAACGTCAACGGCTTCTCCATCAAGGAAGGGGACATCATCGGACTGGACGACAAGAAGATCCTTGCCAAGGGGCACGAGATCGACGAAACGGTGCTCAAGCTCCTTGATAAACTCAAAGACGACTCTCACGAGGTCATCACGCTGTACTACGGCGAAGGCGTCGACGAATCGGATGCATCCGCACTCTCCGAAATGGTGCTGGAGGCTTTCCCCTAGTGCTAGGTTTACTTCCACTACGGGGGACAGCCGGTTTATTATTATTTGTTTGCATTGTAATAAAATGTTTGGCGGCGCGGGCGTTTTCTTGCCCGCGCCGCCGTTTCATCAAAATGGAACTTATCAGACTCAAAGGCGTCACTGAAAAGCGCGCCGAACAACTGGAAAAGCTCGGCATCACGGACAGCGCACAGCTCGTGCGCTGTTTTCCGCGCGCCTATCTCGACATGACTGACCGCACAAAGATCACGTCGGTCTATCACAATGACATGGCGCTCATTGCCTGCCGCATCGTCTCTGTCGAGCCCCCCAAGCTGTATTCGCGCAACAAGACCGTCCGCGCCTGGCTGGAGCAGGATGGCGTCACCTTCCCGGCGGTGTGGTTTCACATGCCCTACCTCGCGCAGCGCTTAAAGCCGGGCGAGTACCTCTTCTACGGCAGAGTGCAGAACCGCTACGGGCAGATCAGCCTCGTCAACCCGACATTCGAGCCGATGGAAAAGAATGTGCGGCTCAAGGGACTTGTCCCCGTCTATCCCCTAAAGGGCGGGCTGACGCAGCGCATCGTCCGCGACGCCGTTTCCTCGGCGCTCGCCGTCGAAAAAATCGTCTCCGTCATTCCCTACGAACTGCGGCAGAAGTACGCGCTTGCGCCCCTGGAGGCGGCATACCGCGCCATTCACGCCCCCAAGACGCAGCAGGAGATGCGCGAGGCGGCGGAGCGCATCGCCTTGGAGGAGTACTTTACGCTGCTCTCGGCGTTCAAGCTCATCAAGGGGGACCGGCAGGAGGCGCGCGTCAACAAGTACACTGTCACCGAGCGGGAGGTCGCCGACTTTGAAAAGCGCTTTCCCTTCCCGTTCACGGCGGGGCAGCAGGCGGCTGTGCGCGCGATCTACGATAATGTCACCGGCCCCGTGCGCATGAATCGCCTCCTGCAGGGGGACGTCGGCAGCGGCAAGACGGCAGTTGCATTGACGGGCATCTTCATGGCGCTGAAAAGCGGCTTTCAGGCGGTCTACCTCTCGCCGACCGAGGTGCTCGCCGCGCAGAACTATGCGCTCCTGCAGCGCACCTTCCCCGAGTACCGCGTCGGCTATCTTGCGGGCGGCAGCACGGCAAAGGAGAAGCGGGAATTAAAGGCAGCGCTTGCCGCGGGGGAGATTGACGTTTTATGCGGCACGCACGCCGTCCTGCAGGGGGATGTACGCTTCAAGAACCTTGCCTTCTGCGTCTGCGATGAGCAGCATCGCTTCGGCGTCGCCCAGCGCAACAAGCTCGGCGAAAAGGGGGAGTCGCCCGATATGCTCGTCATGTCGGCAACGCCCATTCCGCGCACGCTCTCGCTCGTCTTTTACGGCGATCTGGACGTGACCACCATCCCCGACAAGCCGCTCGCACGCCAGCCCGTTACGACCGCCATCGTCCCCGCCTACAAGTACGAGGATATGCTCGGCTATGTGCGCGGGGAGTGCAAAAAGGGGCGGCAGGCATACTTCGTGTGCGCCAAGATCGACGATGACGAGGGGGAAGTGACCTCCGTCACCGAACTGTGGGAGGAACTGAAGGGGCGGCTTCCCGACGTACGCTTCGGGCTGCTGCACGGCAGAATGAAGGACAGGGAAAAGAGCGCCGTCATGACGGCGTTCAAAAATCACGAATATGACTGCCTCGTCTCGACCACCGTCATCGAGGTCGGCGTGGACGTGCCCAACGCGACCATCATGGCCATCATGAATGCCGAGCGCTTCGGGCTTTCGCAGCTGCACCAGCTGCGCGGCAGAGTGGGGCGCGGGAGCGAGAAGAGCTGGTGTTTTTTGATGATCGGCTCGGACAGCGACGCGGCGCGCGAGCGGCTCGGCATTTTCAAGAGCACGTCGGACGGCTTTGCGCTCGCGGAAAAGGATCTGCAGCTGCGCGGCAGCGGCGATTTTCTCGGCACCCGCCAGAGCGGACACTTTTTGACGGACATCAAGAACCTGCGCTATTCGACGGACGTCATCTTCACGGCAAAAAAACTGACGGACGAGGCGTTTGCGCGCCGCCTGAACTTCGAGGAGATCAGACGCGCCGCCATGGAGAAGTACGAAAGCCTCAAGGATGTGACGCTCAACTAAAATCTTTACTCAATCACATTAGAATGCGAGGCAAAACAGCCGCCCCTGAGTCATCGGCTCAGGGGAGACTTCTTTGGCAAGCCGGAAGGGTCAAGGAGAATGATATGACCAGGGAACAGCAGGAATATTTTGCAGATCAATTTGTCAGGAAGGACTTGCGGGAGCGCGTCCTGCACGAGATGCGCAAGAAACCCGATCGGTTTGAATGGAGACTTTGCCACGACGTGCTCGGGATGATCGATGAAAAGGCGATCGTTTTTGGGGGCGATAAACTCAACGAAGCGCAGGCGATCACGCAATTGAAGAAGTATACCCATGCGGGGGCAGGGTTTCTCGTCTTCTGCGCACGGGACGGAGAGGTCGTATCGATCGAAGAGGGTGTTGAGGCATGTTTTGCCTCAGGGGGCGGCAGTGCGTATGTCATGGACAAGGTCGCCCTGTTCAAAGAGGAGTATTTTTTCGGTTCGCCCGATAAGTTCATCGTTTTGGCGTCGTCGGCACGAAAGGGGTGAAAACGCCTTCATTTTGTTTGACAAAACGCGCTTTGGGGTATAATATAATAAAACAAACTCCATGGGCCTGTTTCGGATTCGATTGCAAGCGGAGTTTGACGGACGCACGTCGGAGGCTCGGCTCCGGAAAAACGGAACAATTTTAAATGCTGATTCCAAAAAGAGATCGGCTGTTGCGCGTCGCGCTTCCGCGCGCCGTGTAGCGCTTGCGGCTTAACGTTTTAAGCCCCGTCCTGCCCCGATTGCCCACGGTCGGGAACAGGGCGTCAATCGAGTGGGGAACCTACTCGGGGGAAACACTTCCGTCCCCTGAGAGGATAACAGGGAAGTATGCCCAAGGCGCAGGTTGTCTGTGGACCGCCCGCGGGCGAGATCTGATCACAGACTAAGCGTGTAGTGTCCGCAGACGAACCTTGTAAGACCGCAGTTCAATTCTGCGCAGGTCCACCAAAAAAAGCCACGGGGCAAATGCACCCTGTGGCTTTTTTGGTGGACCTGTCAAATGACTGCGTTGCGCCGGGGAAGCGGAGCGGGATATAGAAGGCAAAGGGGCGCACGCAGTTCATCCCGCCGAAGGCGGCACGAGCGCAACGCACGGCGAAAGACAAGGAAAGATGGCGCGATTGGCGCGAAGTATTCTGCGCAGGTCCACCAAACGCGACGTATACGCACACTCTGCGTTTATGTCAGAATTAGAAACCGCTTTGTCGGTTTCTTTTTCATTTTCGGGCATTTTTTTGGCGATTTCGCCGTCGTCGCCGTGTCCGTCGGGATAATCGGGGAAAAGCAGGTTTAAGAGCAGTTCGCCCTGTTGCCCGCCTTTTAGGTGGAACAACACTTTCATTTTATCGTCGTACAGTATCACTCTATAAATAAAAGTGTCTATCAGGTCTTTGCGGTTCTTTGTTTTGGAATATCCTGTATTGACAAAAAAAGAACATATTGTTATAATGAATGGGATGAAAAGTCGATTTGATTTTAAGCCGGAAGCTACCGGTTTGAGATCCCCTATATGGCAGAAGACACCGCCGCGCTCTACTATTCCACGCTGAACGGATACGAGGAGATCGGCAGGAATTATTATCTTGACAGAAGCGACATGAACAATGTTCTTCTTTCCATGACGCTGAAGGGGACGGCGCATGTCGCCTGTCCGGCAGGGGAAGCCGATCTGCGGGCGGGAAGCCTTGCATTTGTGGATTGCCGCGAACGGCATGTCTTTTATCCGACTTGCGATGATTGGCACATTCTATTTGTGCATATTTCGGGCGCCGATGTATTCTCCGTCAGACAAAAATTTCTTGAAGCGTTCGGCGTCGTCTGTGAGGATTTTCCCGTCAATACGTTCACCTCTTTTCTGGAAACGCTTTTCCGTTTGGAGCACGCCCGCGACCGTGATCCGTGCGAGATGTCGGCGGTTCTGTACGGGCTGCTGATGAAGGTGCTGGCGCATGCAAAGCAAAGGATGCGGGGCGGGCCTTTCTATGTCAAGCGTGCGGAGAGATTTATTCATGAGAATTATGCGCGTGGGATCGGCGTCGATGGAGTCGCCTGTGCTGTGGGGGTCTCCAAATTTCATCTGTCGCGAGAATTTCACCGCTGTACGGGCATTACCATTGCTCGTGCCATTGCGGATGTACGGTTTGAACGCAGCAGGGCGCTGCTTGCCGATGGTTCAATGAGCGTGGCGCAAGTTGCCGAAGCGGTCGGCTTCGGCTCGGTACAGGCGATGATCAGAATGTACAGGAAACGGCTCGGCACGACGCCTTCTGCCTATCGTAAGTATATCGATCATGTATGAAATGCAATTTTAATGCCGCGGGCGTTCTTTTCATGGATTTTTGTCAAACAGACCTCCAAATTTTATTTTTGTCCTTCAGCAGGGGCGACAGGAGCATTGGGCGAGATAAACTCTTATTCACTTGAAATCGGTGCATCGGAAGTCAACGAAACAGGCGAAAATTATTGCGTATGAATAACGGAAAAACTGCTATAAATGCAAAAAAAGCCGAGCAGGTCAATTTGACCTACCCGGCTTTCAGATGCTTGGATAATTGAGTTTTTCAGCGATAATTTTTCCCGTTGACTACCGCGAGAACTGCGCTACGATGGTCATGATGAGGGGCAAAAAATTTTTGCACCTGCTTTCAAGATAAGGAACGACTCATAATGGGCCGTTGTGGGTTCGATTCCCGCCGGGAGTACCAAAGGCGCAACCCTTGCAAAGGCAAGGGCGCGCCTTTGGTATTTCAATAGGGGAGGACCTGCCGCGCAAGGCGCGGCGATTCGTCCCGACGCAGTCGGCACGAGGGCGCAGCCCGAAGTATTCCCGCCGGGAGTACCACTTTGACCACAAGATATTGTGGTCTTTTTCTTTTCTACCACAATATTTAGGCAAGATTTTCTAAAATTGGTATAAAAATCGGGTTATACCAGAAAATTTTACTATCCAGCAAAAAGG
>ERZ1090881.325-NODE-326-length-23148-cov-38.781622_pt1 | contig 23148 bp, 17 predicted proteins | sample MGYA00478470_ERZ1090881 | MGnify/ENA primary metagenome ERZ1090881 (study PRJEB33644, sample SAMEA5815736) | chicken gut metagenome | biome: Chicken; feature: Gastrointestinal Tract; material: Caecum | place: Ireland | collected 2019-01-01 | study: A study of the...
TTGAAAAGATACTGACTGAACTTCTTTTGCGTCGTCGGCTTTTCCAGGTTGTCGGCGCACCACCTGTTATAGGCGCGGAACAGGTAAGTGGACCTGGCCGACCTTTCCGGGTCGAAACGGACGTAGGAGCTGGCCTGCATGAACTGGTCGAGGTGACAACCGTCCTCCATAGCGGCGGCAAGGTTCTGCCTGGCGCGTTCGCTGAGGGTGAAGCGGTACTGATTCGCCAGCAGCCGTTTCAGCCCCTCCAGCGCCCAGAGCAGGATACCGGACAGTTCCTCTGACAGCTTGTCGATCAGGTAAGGGTCATCGGCCCGGCCTTCTGGCTTGTCCTTGACCGAGATCAAAATCTGCCGCCTCCAGAAACCATCGCTGGTGTCGTGGGCGGCCACCAGATTGCCGTTGCCGAAGCAGAGCAGCCGGGCATAGAGCAGGCCCTGGGTGGCCTGCTTGCCCTTGCGTTCCACGCAGATGCGATCCTCGGCCGTGACGATGGACTTGATATTCCGTGTCTCAGGGAGGGCGGTCATGTTCAGGTCATCGTCGATCATCACCAGCTTGTGTTCCAGATTGGCGCTGGCGAAACGGTTGGTTTCCAGCCGGAGGACGGCCTCCATGTGGGCAGCAGGCCCGAGCAGTTTCTTCAAAAGCAGCCCGATGCGGGATTTGCCCTCGCCGCCCTTGCCGGTCAAGATCAGCATCTTCTGTGCCTTGGTGGAAGGGATGAGAAGGTAGCCGATATATTCCTGCAAAGTCAAAATATCCTCGGGAATCAGCAGCTCGTCCAGAAATTTCAGCCATTGCACGGGAGGTGCGGCATCCGCCTGGTATTCGACCGGGAGCCGGTTCAGGCAGAGTTCCTTATCCAAAACAAAACCACGCTCGTCCAAATAATAGGTGCCGTTCTTGAGGTGGATACGGTCGAGTTGCGGCTTCCACTCCTCGCGGTATGCCTCGATTTTGAGGGCCTCTACCAAACGCTTGACCTTTTTGGCAACGTCATTGCGGGCATGATAGCGTATCTCCTGGTGAATCTCGTAGATGAGCTTATCCTCGTCCACTTCGCCGTCCAGGTCAAATAAGGTCTGTTTCAGGCACATCAGGGGATGCTTTGCGAGGAAGTACTCGCAGAAGGCGGCCTCCAAAATTTTGCCTTTGTCATCCACCCAGGATGGACCTTCGTCTTCCTCCTCATCCTGCTCGTAGATTTCATCGCGGACATTCTCATTATTTCGCGTCGGCCCTCTGCGCGGTGCAGGGCTCCAAGCTTTGCTGAACGGTGTGACAATATTCGATAGAAAGACAGCACAATAAACTTCCCGCCAACAAAGGCGCGTGTCCTTGCTGGCGGGAGTTTCTGTGTTTGATTATACCATCAAACGGTTATGCGGATTTGTCCTGTGATTTTTGGCGGTAGGTCGGGATGAGCCGGAAACATCCCAGCGCGGCAATGCAGACGAGAGCCAGAAAAAGCATAAAACCTGTAGTGCCTGTCCGGTCCAGAATGCCACCCAAAACAGAATAGCTCACGGCAGACATCAGTGACCGCAGCATGGACACCGCTGAGAGGATGGTAGCCCGGTATTCTGACGCAATGTACGTCTGGATAATGCTGTCCGCCAGGATATAGACGACTTCCGGTGTCAGGCAGCAGATGAAGGCGAACGCCACAAACAAAGCGGGCTGCCGGGTGAACGCCAGCGAGGCAAACAACGCGCCCTGCAAAGCGATCATACAGGAAAGGATAATCCGTTTGGACAGCCATCTGGACAGCCAGGTCGCGAACAGATAGGCCGCTGATGCGGCAAAATAATTGGCAGAAAAGAAGATGCCAATGAGGGCGACCGGTATCTGCGCTTGCTGGAAAATGATTTGGTTATAGTTGTAATAGCTGCCGGAAATGCCGTCCATAAAGCTGAATCCAATGACGCAGAGCAGAAATGCCGTGAGATTAGGGTACAAAATCCGCTGTCGGAGACGGGAGAAAGCCCCCTTGCCGCCGACGGTTGGCAGCGGTTTTGAAATGGCAGGTTCCCTGAGTGGCGTCAGCACCAAAAGAGCGCTGCCCAGACAGAGGGCAGTGATACCGTATACAGCCTCCCAGGACCAGGAGACGATGAACGCGCCGGCGGAAATGGTGGCGCCGGTCAGGATGGACTGGGCCGACTTGAGCCTGGCGTTCAGCTGCAGATAGTCTTGCTCCTGATGGTTCTTTTTAAGAAGCTCATAGAACAGTGCATCGTCGCTGCCGCTGCTGAATGTATAGCCCATGCCCTCCAGAAAGCCCAGGGCGACCAGCGCCGCAGGCTGCTGCAGCGCCATCATGAGAACGCAATGGAGCAGCAGCAACAGTGTCCCGATTTGAAGGGAATGAACTTTTCCCACCTTGTCGCCGACTGAACCGGTGGGGACTTCCAGTAGGAACATGGAGAGCTGTACCAGCATTTGGTAGAGGCCCACCTGGGCAACAGTCAGCCCCTTGTGGGTCAGATACAGCATGAAAACACCGCGTGAAAACAGGCAGGACGTCAGCAGTGCATAACAGAAAAACCGGGCGATGTCCCACTTTGCCTTGATGTGATTCAATTTTGTCATGATGAATTCCTTTCTCAAACTATGGGTGGAATAGGCTCATCATTTACTTGCGGTATGCTTTTTTCACCACTCCTGTCTTAGGACATTGCGAGAGCGCCCTTTGGCTTTCTGTTTGCGCTGCCAGATATAATATAATTATACCATACTGGGCTGCTGGACACAACTTGTAAACACCACATCCTCAGCGCTTGCGCATGAAACAACATATTGCACAAAGCAGTTTGAAGATTTCCCGGATTTTACTCGGAAATGGGACATACAAGTTCTAGTTGACTGCTCCGAAACGCTTAATAGACTCTGATTCTTTGTGTAAGATGACATTCATGTGTGGGTTCTGACCACGTCCCGGAATGATACTCATACAAACAGCGCGCAGCAAAAGCAGGGTTTGGGGAAGGCACTCCCCAACAAGTACGACCGGTCAGTGAGACACGATTTCAAATTTTGAAATTGTGGCCACAGGTCGATACTTGCTTATCGCTTTTTCAGAACTCTTTTCATTTTAATTTTTCAAAATGACGAGCTGTCCTCAAAGCGAAGGGGAGAGGTTGCGAATAGAAGTGTCTCTTACTTGTGGTCGCCGTTTGCACCGAATCTGCGTTCCTGCCCCTGTGTTGCAGCGGCGTTGTCCGGCTCGCCCGCATTTTGTGCGGGGTCATGGCGCGGTATCCAGATCCAGACGGCTCATGTAGCTCTCAAGGTGCGCAGTATGAAGAATTGCAGGCCGGTCGCCCGGCTGCAAATTCTCTCGGAAAATAAAGAAAGCCGCCCCGCAAGGGACCAAAAGATTTTGTCGGGGACAAGCGGCGGCAAAATGGTTCGGTGTGGCTGCGGAGCGGCGGTTTATCACAGTAAAGTGATTGATATGGGTTAGAGGATACCATGGGAGGGGCAGAGTGTCAATAGTTTACCTCTGATTTTGGACGATTTCACGAATACACCACGCCTGGTTTGTTGAATCACACAAAAGTGAAACGCCCCCTGACAAGCCGCCCGCGGCGTGCTATACTATAAAATGGATTGTGATCGAAAAAGACGGAGGTTTACACCATGGCAGAGAAAAACACCGCCGACATTGGGTTTGAAAAGCAGATCTGGGATGCCGCCTGCGTTTTGCGGGGTAACCTGGACGCATCGGAATACAAGAGCGTGGTTCTGGGGCTGATCTTTCTGAAATACATCTCGGACCGCTTTGAGGACAAGTACAAACAGCTGATGGACGAGGGCGACGGCTTTGAAAATGACCAGGACGAGTACCTCGCCGAGGGGATCTTCTACGTCCCGCAGGGGGCGCGGTGGGAGGAGATCGCCGCCAAAGCCCACAGCCCCGAGATCGGTTTGGTGATCGACAACGCTATGCGGGCCATCGAGAAGGAGAACTCCCGCCTGAAGGACATCCTGCCGAAAAATTTTGCCCGTCCCGAGCTGGACAAGCGCCGCCTGGGGGACGTGGTGGACCTGTTCACCAACATCAAGATGATCGACAGCGGCAGCGAAAAGGACATCCTTGGCCGCACCTATGAATACTGCCTGTCTATGTTTGCCGAGCAGGAGGGCAAGCGCGGCGGCGAGTTCTTCACGCCGTCCTGTGTGGTGCGCACCCTGGTGGAGGTGCTGCAGCCCTTCCGCGGGCGCGTCTACGACCCCTGCTGCGGCAGCGGCGGGATGTTCGTACAGTCGGCCAAGTTCATCGAGAACCACAGCGGCAACATCAACGACATCTCGGTGTACGGCCAGGACGCCAACCCCACCACCTGGAAGCTGGCCCAGATGAACCTTGCCATCCGAGGCATCGAACCGGACCTGGGCAAGTACGCCGCTGACACCTTTCTGAATGATCTGCACCCCACCCTGCGGGCCGATTATATCATGGCCAACCCGCCCTTTAACCTCTCGGGCTGGGGCGCGGACCAGCTCAAGGACGACGTCCGCTGGCAGTACGGCATGCCGCCGGCCGGCAACGCCAACTTTGCCTGGATCCAGCACATGATCTACCACCTGGCCTCCGGCGGCCGGATGGGTATTGTGCTGGCCAATGGCTCCCTCTCCTCTCAGTCGGGTGGCGAGGGCGATATCCGCAAAAACATCGTGGACGCTGACTTGGTGGACTGCATCGTCGCCCTGCCGTCCCAGCTGTTCTACACCACCCAGATCCCGGTGTCCCTCTGGTTCATCACCAAAAACAAAAAGCAGCCGGGCAAGACCCTTTTCATCGACGCCCGCAAGATGGGCGCCATGGTCACCCGCAAGCTGCGTGAGCTGACCGATGCCGATATCCAGAAGATTGCCGCCACCTACCAGGCTTTTGCAGCCGGTACGCTGGAGGACGTCAAGGGCTTCTGCGCGGTGGCCGCCACCGAGGAGATCGCCCGGCAGGACTACATCCTCACCCCGGGGCGGTATGTGGGCATCGAGGAGCAGGCCGACGACGGCGAGCCCTTCGAGGAAAAGATGGCCCGCCTCACCTCGGAGCTGTCTGATTTGTTCGCAAAGTCCCACCAGCTGGAGGCGCGGATCAAGGAGCAACTGGGGGCGATTGGGTATGAAATCTGAGTGGAAAAAAGATACTCTTATTAAATATATCGACTTGATAGGTGGTGGAACACCTAAAACTTCTGTTGCCGAATATTGGAACGGAAGCATTCCTTGGCTATCAGTAAAAGATTTTAATAATGATAATAGATACGTATATACTACTGAAAAGCATATAAGCGAACAAGGACTATTAAACAGTTCAACAAAACTGCTTCAGAAAGATGATATTATTATTTCTGCCAGAGGAACAGTTGGCGAGCTTGCAATGATCCCGTTTCCAATGGCTTTTAATCAGTCATGTTATGGTATCCGTGCAAAAGACGGATTAAATAAAGCTTTTTTATACTACTTATTGAAAAGTAAAATTGCAGAACTAAAAAAAATAACACATGGTTCAGTGTTTGATACAATAACGAGAGAAACTTTCTCTAATATTATAGTAGATATTCCAGACTATCAAACACAATGTACAATAGCATCTATTTTAGGTGGGCTAGATAGTAAAATCGAGCTGAACAACAAGATAAACGATAATTTGGAGCAGCAAGCACGACTGGCTTTAAATCATTGGATAGAGGAACATAGCGAAGAATATAAGATGTTGCCGCTTTCTGATGTTGCAACCGTTAATGATGATACATATGCTCCAAAGGAACAATGGCCTTTTGTAAACTATCTTGATACAAGCAGTATAACAGATGGAGCTGTTGCAGAGCTTCAATATATTGTGCCTTCTATTGATAAATTGCCTAGCCGAGCAAAACGAAAGATAACTGCAAATGATGTTGTATTTTCAACGGTTCGGCCTAATCAGCGTCATTTTGGAATTATTAAATTACCTGTCCCTAATATGCTTGCATCTACAGGATTTGCTGTTATACGGAGCAAAGTAAAAGAAATCTGTAATGAGTTGATTTATCTACGGCTGACAGAAAACAGCTTTATTGAGTCAATGCAACAAATAGCAGAACAAAGCACATCTACGTTTCCGTCTATAAAGCCATCTGATTTGTATCAGTGCGAAATACCATGTCCAATAGATGATAAATTGACGATATTATTGGAAAACGTATTTTCTATTATAGCAATAAATCAAAAGGAAAATTTGGGATTGTCACAGTTAAGAGATGCACTGCTACCAAAGTTGATGAACGGAGAAATTGAACTTTAAGCAACGGAGTAAGATTATGTATGAAAAATACACGCACCAATCCCTTCCTAGTAAATATTACAGAGAATTGCTAGGTAGCGCGATATGTGTTTTTAATTCAAATAATGCTTTTATTATTGAGACCATCTTAAGAATGGATATATCAGGGCAGTATGATTGGTATCACCTTACAGATTTGGAATCAGGGAGATTGCGGCAAAATGTACATGATACCATATCAAAAGAATGTGGAGACGAAATAGAATCTCTATTTGTTGATCTTATTCAACGAAGAAACCGAATCATACATAGTTATAGAATAACAAACAAACAAAATGAGCAAGTTTTAGCAACAAAAACAAAAGTAACAGATGGAAATCGGCAGTTTGAAATCACAGAAGAATATTTGCTGGAATTCATAAAATTAAATGACAAGTTAAGCCAAATGCTACACAAGATTAGAGGATATTGATGGCATGGATTGTAAAAAGGATTGTAAAAAATTGAATATAAAAAATTTTATCATGGGAAGATGGTTCCCTCTTATACTGGCTCTTTTGATTATAGGACTGATTTTCACTGTTGGTTTTTTGTTTGGTTTTCGCATTACATATGCACCAGAATTAAAAAACGATTGGGATGCCATTTCAGGTGTGGCTGCATGGGGTGGAATTATTGTTTCTATTGCAAGTGCGGTAGCGTCTTTTATGGCTGTATGGTATGCAATTCGAGTTGCTGATAAACAAAATAAAGTTACGCTGTTTGAAAAAAGATACGATGTATACAGTATGTTGAAGCGCTGCACAAGTTTTTCAGAAAGCATAAAGGATAATCAAGATAATATAAACGTTCGCTATCTATTCATTGTATCCTTTAGCTTTCACCCTGTTATTGAGGATAAATCAGAAAAGGCAATTCATATAGAATGCACAAAATATGCAATGCAACTCAAATCAGCATTGGATAGAGCTTCATTCCTGTTCGATTATGATACAGCCTACTACTGCCGCCCTGTTGTATACGAATTATTTCGGCTATTGTATTCTACAAACTGTGATAAAAAAGAACAAATCAAGAAATATCAGGTATGCGTTCAAACAATGGAAAAAAATCTTTTGCCACGGATTGAAAGTGATTTATCATTAAAAAAATAAATCAATGAGAGGTGTCTCCTATGCCCGCCATCTTTACCGAATCCACCTTTGAACAGGCCATCATAGAGTTGTTCGAGAATATAGGCTACACCCATATTTACGCGCCCGACCTGAACCGCACCGATTATACCCGCCCGCTGCTGGACGAGCACCTGCGGGATAGCCTTGTGCGGGTCAACCGGGGGATGCCGGGGGCGGCCATCGACGAGGCGGTGGGCAAGCTGAACGACCTGGACAGCGGGAGCCTTTTGCAGAAGAACCGGGTCTTTACCGACTGGCTGCAAAACGGCGTCACGGTGAAGTATGTCCAGGGCGGGGAAGAGCGGTCGGGGATCGTGCGGCTGGTGGACTATGACCGGCCGGAGAACAACGAGTTTTTGGTGGTGAACCAGTATACCTTCGTGGAAAACGGCAACACCCGCCGCCCGGATGTGATCTTGTTCATCAACGGGCTGCCGCTCGTGCTGATGGAGCTGAAAAGCCCCTCCCAGGAGGGGGCCGGCACCGAAAATGCCTACCGGCAGATCCGCAACTACATGCAGGACATCCCCTCGCTGTTCTATTACAATGCCATCTGCGTCATCAGCGACCTGTCCACCAATATGGCCGGCACCATCACCTCGGGGCTGGACCGCTTCATGCAGTGGAAGCGGAAAAGCGCCGACCAGGCCGAGGACACCGCCGTGGTGCAGTTCGAGACCTTTTACGAGGGGATGTTCCAGAAAGAGCGGCTGCTGGACATTTTGCAAAACTTCATCCTCTTTTCGGGGGACAGCCAGAAGCCGGCCAAGATACTGGCGGGGTATCACCAGTATTTCGCGGTGCGCAAGGCGGTGGAGCGGGCCCGGCAGGCCGCCCGCACCGACGGCAAGGGCGGCGTGTTCTGGCATACCCAGGGCAGCGGCAAGTCGCTGTCCATGGTGTTCTACGCCCATCTGCTACAGACCGCGCTGGACAGCCCCACCATCGTGGTGATGACCGACCGCATCGACCTGGACGACCAGCTCTACACCCAGTTTGCCCGCTGCGCGGAATTTCTGCGGCAGACCCCGGTGCAAGCCGAGAGCAAGGAGCACCTGAAAAAGCTGCTGGACGGCCGCCAGGCAAACGGCATTATTTTCACCACCATGTTCAAGTTTGAGCGGGGCGAAAAGCCGTTGTCCGAACGGCGGAACATCGTGGTGATGGCAGACGAGGCCCACCGCGGACAGTACGGCTTTGAGGAAAAGCTGGTGCTGCAGGAGAACGCCCAGGGCGAAAAGGAGGCCCGCACCGTGGTGGGCAACGCCCGCGTCATCCGGGAAGCGCTGCCCAACGCCACCTATGTGGGCTTTACCGGCACCCCCATCTCGGCCAGGGACCGCAACACCCGGGAAGTGTTCGGCGATTACATCGACATCTACGATATGACCCAGGCGGTGGAGGACGGGGCCACCCGCCCGGTCTACTACGAGAGCCGGGTCATCAAGCTGCACCTGGACAAGGAGACCCTGGCCCGGATCGACGAGACCTACGACGCGCTGGAACAGCAGTCGGACCCCGAGACCATCGAGAAAAGCAAGCGGATGCTTGGCCAGATGGAGAGCGTGCTGGGGGCGGACTCCACCATCCAGTCCCTCTGTGAGGACATCGTGGAGCACTACGAAAAATACCGGGCGGGCCTCCTCACCGGCAAGGCCATGATCGTGGCCTATTCCCGGCCCATCGCCATGAAGATCTACCGCAAAATACTGGAGCTGCGCCCTGCCTGGCAGGAGAAGGTGGGTGTGGTCATGACCAGCGGCAACAACGACCCCGAGGACTGGAAGGAAATCATCGGTACCAAGGCCCACAAGGAGGAGCTGGCCCGCAAGTTCAAGGACAACAGCGACCCCATGAAGATCGCCATCGTGGTGGATATGTGGCTGACCGGCTTTGACGTGCCCTCCCTGGCCACCATGTACATCTACAAGCCGATGCACGGCTATAACCTGATGCAGGCCATCGCCCGGGTCAACCGGGTCTTTCAGGACAAAGAGGGCGGCCTGATCGTGGACTATGTGGGCATTGCCTCGGCCCTCAAGGCCGCCATGAAGGAATACACCAAGCGGGACCAGTCCAACTATGGAGATGTGGACATTGCCAAGGTAGCCTACCCCAAGTTCCAGGAGAAATTGCAGGTCTGCAAGGACCTGCTGCACGGCTTCGATTTCAGCGGGTTTGCGGGCGGCACGCCGCTGGAAATGGCCCGCCTGGTGACCGGCGGCGCGGACTTTGTGCTGGATGCGCGGGCCGCAAAACGGAAAGACCTGTTCCTGAAGGAAGCGCTGCTGCTCAGGCAGGCGCATTCCCTCTGCGCCAGCATGACCACCGACCAGGAGATGCACGAGGCCGCCTATATGGAAGCAGTGCGGACCACCTGCGTCAAAATCACCTATGGCGGCGCCGGCGGCAAGACCCTGTCTCTCCGGGAGATCAATGCCCAAATCAACGAGCTGCTCAAGGCCAGCATCCAGAGCCAGGGGGTCATCAGCCTGTTCGACAGCAAAGAGGAGGACAAGAGCGTCAGCCTCTTTGATCCCGCTGTACTGGACGAGATCGCCCACATGGAGGAAAAGAACATCGCGGTAGAGATCCTGAAAAAGCTGATGGCGGAGCAGGTGTCGGTTTATAAGCGGACCAACCTGGTGCAGTCGCAGAAGTTCTCGGAAAAGATCACCAAACTGATGAACTCCTATTACAATGGTCTCATCACCAACGAGGAGGTCATCCAGGAACTGCTGAAAACAGCCCAAGAGATCGCCGAGCAGCACAACAACGGCGAAAAGCTGGGTCTCACCCAGGAGGAGCTGGCCTTTTACGACGCCCTCACCAAGCCCGAGCACATCCAGGACTTCTACCAGAACAACGAGCTGATCGACCTGACCCGGGAGCTGACCGAGATACTGCGCAAAAACCGCACCATCGACTGGCAGAAGAAGGTTTCTGCCCGCGCCGCCATGCGCAAAATGGTCAAGCGCCTGCTGAAAAAACACCGCTACCCGCCCGAGGATTATGACACCGCGATCGATACAGTGATCGGCCAGTGCGAGCTGTGGACGGATCATATGGTGGCGTAAAAATGACGATAAGCATGATTGCAATAAAACAAGGCAGGTGATTCAATGACCTCTCAAAACATCCTCTACATTGAAGCCTCCAAGGCGGACTACAAAGAGCAGCTGGAAGAAAAGAAGCCGCGCAGTTGGCTGAAATCGGTCTCTGCCTTTGCCAATACCCACGGCGGGCATTTGATCTTTGGCGTCAAGAATGAGCCGCGGACTGTAGCAGGTCTTGCGGACCCGCAGGCCGTCATTAGTAAGGCGACCGAATTGATCAAGGCACGCATCGACCCGGCACCCCGCTATATAGTGCAGGTGGTCGAGATCGAAGGCAAAGCCTGTGTGGACCTGGAGGTTCAGAACGGCCCGGCCTACCCGTACTATTATGCGGCAGATGGAGTCCGTGTTGTCTACGTGCGACACGGTGACCAGTCGGTGGAGGCAACCGCGCGGGAACTGAATGAACTGATCCTGAAGGGGATGAATCAGACCTTTGACGCGCTGCCCAGCCCCTACCGGGTGGGAGATGTCAGCTTCACGCTGCTGGCGGCGACCTTCAAAAACCTCAGGCACGAGGAGTTCGACCTCGCCAAGGAGTTGCCATCGGCCGGGTTGGTGACGCTGGACGGTCAGGTGACCAACGGCGGTCTGCTGCTCTGTGACCAGGGGGTGCTGAGGCAGTCCCGGGTGTTCTGCACTCGCTGGAAGGGGAACTGCAAGGGCAACATCGACGAGGATGCGCTGGATGATAAAGAGTTCCAGGAGGCGAGCCTCATCACGCTGCTGCAAAATGCGGAGGACTTCATCCGCAACAACAGCAAAAACCCCTGGAGCATCCGGGGAATGCGGCGGGAAGAACGCAGCGACTACCCCTACAAAGCGGTCCGCGAGGTGCTGGTCAACGCGCTGATCCACCGGGACTACCAGATTTTGGGCTCGGAGATCCATGTAGACATCTTTGATGACCGGCTGGAAATCTTTTCACCGGGCGGCATGATGAATGGCCAGCGCATCCAGGATATGGACCTGCACCACATCCCTTCTATGCGGCGTAATCAGGTGATCTCCGACGTGTTCTCACGGCTGGACCTGATGGAGCGCCGGGGGAGCGGCATCGACCGGATTCTTAATTCCTACGCCGAGGTCGCCCAAAAGCCTTCGTTCTACTCGGATTCTGACATTTTCCTTGTCACCCTGCCCAACCGGAGTATGGCAAGCCCGGCGCAGATAGCATTGGGAGATGGTGCAACCTCCGGTGGAAGTGTAGCAACCTCGGCCCAAGATTTAGCGACTGACCCTGAAAATTTAGCAACCTCGGGCCCGAGTTTAGCAACCTCCCCTGAAGATTTAGCGACTGCACAGCCGCTGACCCCGAAGGAGGCAGAGCGGGAAGCGTTCAAAGCGATGCTGAAAGATCTGCCGATTTCCAATGGCACCCGAGATAAAGTGGCGGAATTGTTCCGGCGCTATGGCTATGGGTACACCTTCCACTCAAGCAATGTGGCTGATATTTTTGGGGTCAAGTCGGCTGCAGCTACGGCAGCGCTGCGAAAGCTCCGTAAGCTGGGCGTGGTAGAATCCCCTGAGTATAGCGTTTACCGGTTCATCAAAAAATAAAACAGCGGCCGCCTGCCACGCCATGTAGCGTGGTGGGCGGCCGTTCTGTGTGCCTTGACCTCTGCCGGAGAACCGGTGAACGATTTGTCCATATAGCCTCTCTGCACATTTTTGCACACATTTTGCACACATTTTGCACATCAGGACGCCTGTATTATGGATGCAAAACGATACATGGAATGCAAACAATGCAGAAAATGATAATAACAAAATGACGATGACAAATTAAAAATATCGAATCTGCGTAGATTGGAAAATTGACGAATGTTGCCCAGAAAGTCCTTTTAATCAGAAGGCCTGGGATTCGAGTTCCCACGAGCGCACCAAAATCCCACGAGGAATCGCAAGATTCTTCGTGGGATTTTTCTGTTTTAAACCGCCTGCACAGTTCTGTGTGGATGGGTTGCTTTGTGAGAAGGGATATTCATCGGAGCCCTCCGATCAAGAGAGCCAAAGCGACAACCGGCAGCACCGCCCAGGAAATGTACCGGCCTGCTATTTCCCATTCGGATGGCTCCGCACGGCCTGCATCGCGGATGCGAAAGGCCAGGTTGAAACGGAACAGTTCGTCTGCAAACAAAACAGAAACCACGGTGGCTGCACAGATCAGCATCCCGCCGGCCCATAAAGGCCAGGCCCCTTTATGGGTCAGTTCGGGGCCGGTCATCAAATCCAGGATGGTGTAGGCGGAAGGCTCCATGGGATCAATTACGTTTCCGCTGCCGTCCATGGTGATAACATTCTCCGCACCACCATTAACGGTTACCGAAATGCCTGCATCTGCTAAACTGCCATCTGTATGATAAAGCAATAAACGGCCGCTGAGGTCTGTTATGCCGCCATAAAAAAGGAGCTTTTCACCGCAGTAAAGTTCCACGCCGGTCATCTGTGTGTGCATCTCGCTATTCTGGGGGATGGCAGCCGGATTCTCCCGAACGGTGTAGGGCCCGTAGTTCCGATCACCGTATTGAAACGTCACCGTTTTATCTGCCTCTACAGCAAAACATGCCGGCTCTCCCCGGATCTCCCCGATGTAGAACGTGCGGCCGTCTGCCTGTTGCGGGATGAGAAGTGCATTCTGGTAAAGAAAGCCCTTCCGGGAGGCAGCCATGAGGTAGATGGCAGTAAAAAGCAGCATCATAGCGGCAGTCACAGCCAGAACGGCTTTTTGGAATCGGTTCAATGATTGGATCCTTTTCATAACCATGTCCCTTTTTCATCAGTTGGAGTTGTTCCGTTGCATTACGGCTGTCTTACGGCGAACTTTATTTGAAAATGGACAAATCGCAAAGAACAGCGTGCCTGCTTACCGCAGCAGCTCCTGTTCCGGTCCTGAACTGCACACCACTTGCGCAGCGCCGGCAAAAGTGGTATCTTTCCCATAGAGCCCGCGCGGGGGCTGCCCCCGCAGACAAATGGATCAATAGGAGGCAAACAGGATGGAACATATGGCATGGAAGGGCCGGGTCAAGCCCGGCTGCAAGGCGGAGTACCAGCGGCGGCACAGCGAGATCTGGCCCGAAATGGTCCAGGTGCTGAAAGAGGCCGGCATCTGCAATTACAGCATCTTCTATGTGAACGACGAGCTGTTCGGCTATTATGAGTGCGCCAAAGGGGTGGCCTATGCCGAAAAGGTGCAGGCCGAGAGCCCGGTGGTGGCACGCTGGAACGAATACATGAAGGATATTCTGGAGCTGGAGATGGACCCCGAGACCGGGGCGCAGCCCAAGCTGGAGCAGGTGTTCCGGTTAGACTGACCGGCTTGCCCGGTATTCGGCGGGGGAACAGCCGTACCTGGCCCGGAAGCGGCGATAGAAATAGCTGCTGTTCTCGTAGCCGATGTTCTCCAGGATCGACTCCACCGGCAGGGGAGTGTGGCCCAGCAGATAGGCCGCCTGCTGCAGCTTGCGCTGCTGGAGCAGCTGGCGGAAATTCTGGCCGGTATGGCGGGTCAGCAGGCGGCTGACGGCGTAGGCGGGGCGGTGCACCAGGGCCGCCGCGTCGGCCAGGGTGCCGTCCCGGTAGTGGGCCTCGATGTACTGCAGCACCGTAAAGACGGTGTTCTCGTCCAGGCGGTCGGGGCCGGCCTGGTTGATGTCCTGTGCAAACAGGGACAGGTTGAGCAGCAGCAGGCCCATGGTGGTCTCGTTCAGGTCGTTGACGCCCCGCTTGTTTTCCAGCAACGTCCAGATCATGTTCTCCAGCAGGTTGTGCACCGGCAGGATGTCGTGGGCCCGGATGTGCAGATAGCCCGCAAAGGCCGACTCCCCCGACAGGGTGGACACCAGAAAGTCCCGCAGGACGTTCTCCTGCTGCAGCATGGCAAAGCTCCGGTCGAAAAACTGGGGCAGGATGATGAAGTTGACCGCCACATCGTCCTGGGCGGCGGGCAGGATCTCGTGGTATACCCCCTGGTTGAGAAAAAGCAGGTCCCCCGTCTCGAGCACCACCTGCTGGGCGCCGTTGAGGATGTGGGTGGTGGAGCCGCTGCACATATAGATCAGCTCCACGTAGTTGTGCCGGTGGCGCGGAAAATGGACGAACCGGGTGTGGGGCCGTATCTCGATCAGCTTGCCTTTTTCCAGCAGGCGGGCGCTGTCGATGACGAACTCGTGGCGGGTGGTGTACAGGCTCCGCCGCACGGTGGCGTCCCCCGCAAGGATGGCGCGCTCTTCGTCGGTGATCTGGCGCAGCCGGGCCAAAAGTTCCTGGTTCATGGCGGGTCCCTCCTTTCACCCACAAGCATACCACAGCCCGGGCCCCGTTGCAAGAAAGGTCCCTGTTTTTGTCCGGACGGCGTCCTTACCGGGGCGCTTCAGAACCGTTATACTTGTAGCAGAACAGACAAAAGCTGCAAGGAGGCGGTTCTTTTTTTATGGGCAATACGCATCTGGCCATCGACATCGGGGCGTCCAGCGGGCGGTGCATCCTTGGCCGGCTGGAAGGGGACCGGATGGTCCTGGAGGAGGTGCACCGGTTCGCAAACCGGCAGGTGCGCCGGAACGGCCACGACTGCTGGGACCTGGACCTGCTGTGGCAGGGAATCTTGGACGGGCTGAAAGCCTGCAAAGCCTGCGGGACCATCCCCGCCACCATCGGCATCGACACCTGGGCGGTGGATTTTGTGCTGCTGGACCGGGAGGGCCGGCTGCTGGGGGACGCGGTGGCCTACCGGGACAGCCGCACCCGGGGGATGGACGCCGTGGTGGAGCGGGCGATTCCGGCGGCGGAGCTGTATGCGCGCACCGGCATCCAGAAGCAGAGCTTCAACACCATCTATCAGCTGGCGGCCCTCCAGGCCGAACACCCGGAGCAGCTGGACCGGGCCGGCAGCCTGCTGATGATCCCAGACTATTTCAACTACCTGCTCACCGGGGTGCAAAAGCAGGAGTACACCAACGCCACCAGCACCGGCCTGGTCAACGCCAGGGACTGCCGCTGGGACCGGGACCTGCTGGACCGGCTGGGCCTGCCCTCCCGGCTGTTTGGGGAGCTGTCCATGCCGGGGACGGTGCTAGGCCCCCTGGCGCCCGGCATAGCCGGGCAGGCAGGCTTTGAAGCTCAGGTGGTGCTGCCGGCCACCCACGACACCGGGTCGGCCTTTTTGGCGGTGCCCGCAAGGGACAGCCAGGCAGTGTACCTCTCCAGCGGCACCTGGTCTCTGCTGGGAGTGGAGAACCCCGCCCCCATCACCACCGAGGCCAGCCGGGCCCAGAACTTCACCAACGAGGGAGGGGCCTGGCGCCGCTACCGCTACCTGAAAAACATCATGGGCCTGTGGATGATCCAGTCGGTGCGGCGGGAGCTGAACGGCGAAGGCTATGTGGCGGGCAAGGCCGCCGCGCCCTGGCAGCTGGATGTGGAGGCGGGGCAGAAGCAGTGGTCGTTCCCCGACCTGATCGCCGCGGCCGAGAGGGAAGCGGACTTCCCCTCGGTGGTGGATGGGAACCACAGCGCCTTCCTGGCGCCGGCCAGCATGATCGCCGCGGTGCAGGACGCCTGCGCCGCCAGCGGCCAGCCCCGGCCCGCCACGGTGGGGCAGCTGATGCAGTGTCTGTACCGCAGCCTGTCGGCCTGCTACCGGGACGCCATCCGCAGCCTGGAAGAGCTGACCGGCGTCCATTACACCAGCATCAACATCGTGGGGGGCGGCTGCCAGGATATGTACCTGAACCGGATGACCGCCCGGGCCACGGGGCTGCCGGTCTATGCAGGGCCGGTGGAAGGCACCGCCATCGGCAACCTGGCGGTGCAGATGACCGGCGCGGGGGAGCTGGCAGACCTGGCCGCCGCCCGCAGCTGCATCCGCAGGAGTTTTGACGTCCGTGAGATCCTGCCCTGAACAGCCTGACGGGCAGCGTGATAACAACCAAAAGGAGGAAGATCGCATGCAGTATACCGAAGCGCGAGAAAAGTACATGGCCTTGGGCGTGGACACCGAAGCCGCCATCGAGACCCTCAGACAGATCCCTGTCAGCCTGCACTGCTGGCAGGGGGACGACGTCCGCGGGTTCGACGGCGACCCCTCCAAGCCCCTGACCGGCGGCATCCAGACCACCGGCAACTACCCCGGGCGGGCCCGCAACCCCCAGGAGCTGATGGCCGATCTGGACCAGGTGCTGGCCCTGATCCCCGGCCGGCCCAAGATGAACCTGCACGCCAGCTACGCCATTTTCAACCAGGACAACGGCGGCTGGGTGGACCGGGACAAGCTGGAGCCCAAACATTTTGAACCGTGGGTCCAGTTCTGCAGGGAGCGGGGGCTGGGCTGCGACTTCAACCCCACCTTCTTCTCCCACGACAAGTGCGACCCCCTGACCCTCACCAGCCCCCGCGAGGAGACCCGCCGCTTCTGGATCGAGCACGGCCGGGCCTGCATCCGGATCAGCCAGTATCTGGCCGAGCAGCTGAACGACGTGTGCGTCATGAACATCTGGACCGGCGACGGCTTCAAGGATGTGCCCGGCGACCGGATGGGCCCCCGGGAGCGCTACCGGGACTCCATCGACGTCATCCTGGCCCAGCCCTATGATTTCAGCAAGGTCAAGCCCTGCGTGGAGAGCAAGGTCTTTGGCATCGGGGTGGAGGCCTACACCGCGGGCAGCGGGGAGTTCAGCCTGCTGTACGCGGCCATGCACAAGGATAAGTGCATCCCTCTGATGGACAACGGCCACTACCACCCCACCGAGATGGTCAGCGACAAGATCCCCGCCCTGCTGACCTTCTTTGATGAGATCGCCCTCCACGTCACCCGGCCCATCCGCTGGGATTCCGACCATGTGGTGCTGTTTGACGACGAGACCCGGGAGATCGCCCGGGAGATCGTGCGCTGCGGCGGCCTGGACGGCCGGGTGCACATCGCCCTGGACTACTTCGACGCTTCCATCAACCGCATCTCGGCCTGGGTGACCGGCTACCGCAACCTGCAGAAGGCCCTGCTGTTTGCCCTGCTGCAGCCCGGCGCCCTGCTCAAGCGGCTGCAGGACGAGGGGGACTTCACCCGGCTGATGGTGGAGCAGGAGCAGCTCAAGACCATGCCTCTGGGCGAGGTGTGGGACGAGTACTGCCGCCGCTGCGGCAAGCCGGTGGACGGGGAATGGTTCCCCCGGGTGCTGGAATACGAAAAGAATGTGCTGAGCAAGAGAGGTTGAGACGATGAAAGACATCCTGACTGCCCCCTTTGTGGAGGAAATGAAACAGACCACCGCCAACATGTACCGCCTGGGCTGGGACGAGCGCAACGGCGGCAACATCAGCTACCTGCTGCGGGAAGAAGAGGTGGCGGAGTATCTGGACACCGGCAAGGTGCTGCGCACCATCCCCACCGGCTTTGACGCCAAACCCCTGACCGGCCAATACTTCATCGTCACCGGCACCGGCAAATACTTCAAAAATGTGGAGAAGGACCCCGAGACCAACCTCGGGATCATCCGCATCGCCGCCGACGGCACCACCGCCGAACTGCTGTGGGGCTACAAGGACGGCGGCCGGTTCACCAGCGAGCTGCCCGCCCATCTGATGAGCCATATGGCCCGGCTGGAGGTGGACCCCGAGAACCGTGTGGTGATGCACAGCCACCCCACCTATACCCTGGCCATGAACTACGTCCACGAACTGGACGAGAAAAAGCTCACCCATACCCTGTGGGAGATGTGCACCGAGTGCATCGTGGTGTTCCCCGACGGGGTGGGGGTGCTGCCCTGGATGCTGTGCGGCACCAATTCCATCGGCGAGGCCACGGCCGCCAAGATGAAGGAGTTCCGGCTGGTGATCTGGGGCATGCACGGCATCTACGGCGCGGGCAAGACCCTGGACGAGACCTTTGGCCTGATCGAGACGGTGGAGAAGGCCGCCCAGATCTACATGCTCACGGCCCACCTGCCCCGGGTGAACACCATCCGGGACAGCGAGATGCAGCAGCTGGCCGAGTTCTTCGGGGTCAACTACCGCAAGGACTTTCTGGATCTGTAAGGCGCGCCGGCGGGCGTCCCGGACTGAAACGGTCCCGGGTTCCTTTTTGGGCAAAAGTGTGCTATGATAAAACCAGACAAAGCGGCGCCGGGGCGTCCCGGCCTGCCGGAAAAAATGAAAAGGAGCGTAATCATTATGGCTGACCGCATTGTTCTGAACAGCATTTCCTACCATGGGCACGGCGCGATCGAGAACATCGTCCCCGAGCTGACCGCCCGGGGCTACACCAGGGCCTTCGTCTGCTCGGACCCCGACCTGGTCAAGTTCGGCGTCACCGGCAAAGTGACCGCCCTGATGGACGCGGCGGGCTTCCCCTACAGCGTTTACAGCGAGATCAAGCCCAACCCCACCATCCAGAACGTCCAGGACGGCGTGGCCGCTTTCCAGGCGGCCGGCACCGACTGCATCGTGGCCATTGGCGGCGGCTCCGCCATGGACACCGCCAAGGCCATCGGCATCATCATCAATAACCCCGAGTTCGCCGATGTGCGCAGCCTGGAGGGCGTGGCCCCCACCAAAAAGCACGCGGTGTTCACCATCGCCGTGCCCACCACCGCCGGCACGGCCGCCGAGGTCACCATCAACTACGTCATCACCGACGTGGAGAAGAAGCGCAAGTTCGTCTGCGTGGACACCAACGACATCCCCGAGATCGCCGTGGTGGACCCCGACATGATGGCTTCCATGCCCAAGGGCCTGACCGCCGCCACCGGCATGGACGCTCTGACCCACGCCATCGAGGGCTACATCACCAAGGGCCACTGCGTCATCTCGGATATGTTCCATCTGGAGGCCATCCGCCTGATCAGCCGCAGCCTGCGGGGCGCGGTGCAGAACACCCCCGAAGGCCGGGAGGGCATGGCCCTGGGCCAGTACATCGCGGGCATGGGCTTCTCCAACGTGGGGCTGGGCATCGTCCACAGCATGGCCCACGGCCTGAGCGCCCTGTATGACACCCCCCACGGCGTGGCCTGCGCCATCCTGCTGCCGGTGGGCCTGGAGTACAACAAAGAGGTGGCCGGCGAGCGTTACCGCGCCATTGGCGAGGCCATGGGCGTGATGGACATCGAGAAGATGAACGACGCCCAGGCCGCCGACGCCACCATCGCCGCCGTCAAGCAGCTGTCGGCTGATGTGGGCATCCCCGCGAACCTCCAGGGCATCCTCAAGGAGGAGGACATCCGGTTCCTGGCAGAGAGCGCCTATGCGGACGCCTGCCGCCCCGGCAACCCCCGCGACACCAGCGTGGAGGAGATCGTGGAGCTGTACCGCAGCCAGCTGTAAACCCGCCCGTTGAAAAGAGGGCGCACCCATCGTCGGGGTGCGCCCTCACCGGCGTGTCCAAAACAGCAAAACGGCCCTGTGACGTCCTTGCGCCACGGGGCCGTTTTTGCTTGCCTGTGCGGTCAGAGGCTGTCGAGGTCGTCCGAGGCGTCGTAGCTCTCGGTGCGGTAGCCGCTCTTGACGGCAGCGGCGGACAGCATCTGCAGCAGCTGGCGGAACTGTTCGGCATAGGGGCCGTCGTAGTCCTCGTCGGCTTCGCAGTTCACCGGGCCGCGGGCGCGGATGGCGGCCAGCTGGCCGTTGTCCTCCCGCTCGTAATCGACGATCCAGCCGTAGATGGATTCGTCGGTCACCGAGAAAGAATAGACCTGCGGCATAAAGGGGGTCCAGCAGGCGGTGCAGTACAGGGTCCGCCCGTCCTCCTGGCCCACCAGCTCGGCGACAAAGGTGTCGATCTGGCAGGGGTTCAGCTCCACGTCCTCGTGGTCGCCCATGTCGGTGTCACAGCGGCGGTTCAGTTCGATCCACATAGTTGATTGCTCCTTGTGTTGTATGGTTAAAAGGTGACCCGCATCTGGTACCACACCACGTCCCCGTGGGTGGACTGGGACACGCCCTCATTCACAAAGCCGAACTTGGCGTAATAGTGGACCAGGCGGTCTTTGCAGGTCAGGACGACGCCCTTGCGGCCCTGGGCCCGGGCCTGGGCCAGCACGTGCTCCAGCAGGCGGGCGGCGCAGCCCTGGCGGCGGTAGGCGGGCAGGGTGTCCACCCCGAAGATCATCTGCCAGGCCCCGTCCTCCTGGTGGAGGGTGGGGTCGTCGTACATGGCGTCGGCCAGGTCGGGGGCGTCGGTGCACATCCCGTTGACAAAGCCGACGATCTGGTCCCCCTCCTCCAAAAGCCAGAAGTGGCCGGGGTAGGCATCCAGGCGTCCGGCCAGGCTGGCCCGGCCGGCGGCCTCGGCCGGGGGGAAGCAGGCCGCCTCGATGGCGGCCACGGCTTCCAGGTCGGCGGGGGTAGCGGTGCGAATTTTCATAGACGTCTTCCTCAATCCTGCAGCATGATCTTGACGATCTCCTTGTCGGTCTCCCGCATCCCTTCGCGGCCCAGCTGGCTGACGTTGCGGATGGTGTTCTCGACGCCCTTGGTGACGATGCCGTCCCCGGCGCGGAACTGCTGGCCGTTCAGGTACATGTGGTAGCCCATGATGCCGGCCTCCACGCTGGAGGCGATCTTGGCGGCGCAGCTGGGCTTGGCCCCGTCGCAGATGATGCCCGAGACGATGGCCAGCGAGTTGACCAGGGTGTGGGCGATGGCCTCGTAGTCCGCCCCCTGCAGGTAGGCGATGCCGCAGCCGGCGGCGCACCCGGCGCTGACCGCGCCGCAGTAGGCGGACAGCCGGCCGATGCCGCTCTTTTCGTGGATGGCGATGAGGTTGGACACCGCCAGGGCCCGGTACAGCCGGTCCTTGGGGACGGCCAGGGCCTTGGCGTACTCGATCACCGGCACCGACACCGTGATGCCCTGGTTGCCGCTGCCCGAGTTGATGACCACCGGCAGCTCGCAGCCGCTCATCCGGGCGTCGGAGCCGGCGGCCGCCTTGGCGATGGCCCGGTTGCGGACGTCGTCGCCGTAGAACTTGAGCATGGTGGAGCCGATGTTGGCCCCGTAGTCCCCCAGCAGCCCCTCCTCCGAGATGAGGGTGTTGTACTGGATCTGGGTGTCCAGCACCGGGCGGATGTCCTCAAGGCTGCAGGTGTCGGCAAAGTCCAGGATGTCCGCGATGGTCAAAAGGTCCCGGCCGGCCAGGCCGTCCCCGGCGGGGGCGCCGCCCTCGTGGCCGCAGGCGGCCCCGTTCTCCTCCACGGGAACATCCAGCAGGACCTGGCCGTTCTTTTCGATGTGGACGATGTTAGTGTGGTACTGGGCGATGCGGACGGCGGCGGTCTCCTCCCCGGCGGCCAGCCGGACGGTGATGTCGAAGATCTGGCCGTAGTCCACCGCCTCGACCTGGATGGGGGTGCTTTCCAGGAAGCGGCGCATCTCCGCTTTCTGCTCTTCGGTCACCTCGGAGATCACCTCCAGGGCGCGGCCCGCCTGGCCGCCCACGATGCCGGCGGCCGCCGCGGCCTCGATCCCCTTCATCCCGCCGGTGTTGGGCACGATGACGCTCTTGACGTTTTTGATGATGTTGTTGCTGACCCCCAGCCAGACTTGGCCGGGCAGTCTGCCCAGCACCTCCCGGGCCTTGGCCGCCGCGTAGGCGATGGCGATGGGCTCAGTGCAGCCCATGGCGGGGATCAGCTCTTCGTGTAAGATCCGCAGATAGGTTTGGTACAGTGCGCTTGTTTTATCCATCGGTCTGTCTCCCTGGTATGGTTGTAAGATGCTACCAATATACACGTTTTGACCATTTTTTGCAATGGGGGCGGCCCCGGCAAAAAAATCCTGCCGGGTTTGGGCCGCTTGCCCTTGACAATCGGTCCGATGTTTCGTAAACTAATAACGAGTACAAACAACGGGGTTCCCGGCCTGCACAGGCGGGCGGGGCGCCCCTTTGGATGGGCAGCGTTCCGGGGTCCTGCCGCCGTGCGGCGGGCAGCCATGGGCGCTGTTCCTGCCGGATGCTGCTTGCAGGGCCGACGCCCACAAATGAACCGAGCGACCACGCTCGTTTATATTTATAAGCTTGAAACTGAAAATTGGAAGCCGCCGACCCGCGCGCCGGCCTTGTTCCCGTGTGCGGTTTTGTTGTCTTTTTTGTTCGAAAGCTCACTTATAGATAAGATCGGTTTATGCCCGCGCTCTGCCGCAGCATCTCCACAAACATTTTGATTTTGAGGAGACAAAACAATGGATGCAACCACAATCGTGATCACCGTGGTGATCGCGCTCGTTGCACTGGCTGTTGGCGTTGTCGCGGGCTTTTTTGGCGGTTTCAACTACCGCAAAAAGACCGCGGAGGCCCAGATCGGCAGTGCGGAGGCCGAGGCGACCCGGCTGGTGAACGAGGCGATCAAGACCGCGACCCAGAAGAAGAAAGAGGCCATTCTCGAGGCAAAGGACGAGGTCTTTCAGATGAAGGCCGAGGTGGACGCCCAGAAGGCCGAAGCCGACCGGGAGATCAAGCAGCGCCGGGCGGAGATCAGCCGCCAGGAGAACCGGATCGACCAGAAGGAAAACGCCCTGGACAAAAAGACCGAAGCCCTGGAAAAGCGGGAGGAAGAGGTCAAGAAGCGCCTGGCCGAGGCCGACGCCC
>ERZ1090881.330-NODE-331-length-23046-cov-34.462833_pt1 | contig 23046 bp, 36 predicted proteins | sample MGYA00478470_ERZ1090881 | MGnify/ENA primary metagenome ERZ1090881 (study PRJEB33644, sample SAMEA5815736) | chicken gut metagenome | biome: Chicken; feature: Gastrointestinal Tract; material: Caecum | place: Ireland | collected 2019-01-01 | study: A study of the...
GATGAGCGCTAGTCTCGTGGGCTCGGAGATGTGTATAAGAGACAGTATTTATTTAATATCAATGAACTACTACCACTCTCTATAATATCTGGTGGTACTATAGTATATGGTATTGGTTTGCCCTTTTCTGCTTCTCCATTTGCCCTTTTGGGCAAATCGAAATTGCCTAAATGGCACTCGAAAAACGCCTTATCCGTCAGCGCATACCATTTCGTTCTGTCATACGGGGAATTGTTAAAATTCCCCGTAATAATCAACTCCTCCGCTTCCAAGTGCGATAGCGCGCGCCGGATTTGTTTAGGGCTCGCATAAGGCATCATTTCGCAAAAAGCCTTTACGCTATTATAAGTCCACACGCGCCCATCGTGGATATGAACCTCGTTTGCAGCATTTTTTACCGTCCAGAAGCAAAAATTATCCAACAAGACCGCCTCGAGAATTCCGTACTTTTCCGCCAAATCCACATCAAAATGATGCTGCAAAGTTTATCACCCCCTCCCTCTTTGACCGGACCTAGAACGGCAAATCGTCGTCTTCCACTTCGGTGAACCCGCCATTTTGCGGCTTTTGCGCAACCGGCATTTCTGCGCCGGAAGGCTTCACGGTTTCGCGAAAATAGTAGTTAAGATATTCGCCGTTTTGCTTCACGTTAATGGAGGCCACTGCGCCGGTAAAGTATGCCAGCCATTCATCCAGCAGTTCAATGTCAAATTTTTGCTTGTCGTCGCCAAGCAACGAATAAATATTTGATTTAAGATACCCAAGCCCTTTCTCGTTCAAAAAGTTTGAAAATCTAGCCGTAAGGATATCTTCGCCCACTTTGCCGCGAATAGTCCACGACACGAACGGCCCGCTGCGCCCATCCACCACGCGCGCCTCCACGATGCGCACCGTGTGCACGCCTGCCGGGAAGTCGTCAAAAGTTTGGTTAGTTTCTGCATTCGCAAATTGACTTTTAAGATAGCCATAATTACCCATTAATCTGCACCTTCACTTTCTCGTTTTCCGCCGCGCCTATATCGCGGCTTTCGTCATCCAGCATGAATCCCATCAGCACGTTTGGGCATTCAATCCGCGCGAAAAACGCGGCTGCGCGGTATTTCAACATCTGTTCCGGCATCGTCTTCCACTTAGTGCCTTTCCGCTCCATCCAGCCTTCATCAATCGCCAGCTGGATGGTTACTGTTGTGCCCTGCACATGCTCGCCGGTGTCCGCGCGCGTCGCGCTGATGTAGCACCCACGCGAAGGCGTGCCCATCTCGCCGACCATGTTAAATCGCACGTCCTTAAACAGCCCACAGCCGTTAATCAGCGCGATGCACGCTGACGAAGACCAGGACGGACGCCCCTCTATCACATGCAGGTTTTGCATCACGAAAAGAGGCGAAACGTCCATGCGCGCGGCCATTTCACAGGCCACAAAACAATTGGCCACGTTCCCGCGATACTGCGCGGGAAGGATAGAGCTATTCGAAAGCGTCTTGGCGATCTTCACCAAATGATTCATCGCTTTCGGATTCATTATCGCCGTTTCGTAAGACGCTGTGGATAGTGTTCCATCCGATTCAAGCATTTCGCCCTGTACCATCATTTCGTTGTTCTCCATGGTGCAAATTCCCCTTTCTTAGTAAATTTTCGCTGCAAAATTAGCAGCGCTTCCCAATAGCCATCATCTCGTTCGATTCGTCGAAACCGAAATTGCCCGTCCCCCATTAAGTGCAGCACATACAGTTCATCCACTTTCCCCCTTCCATTTCTTTCCCACAGCCACGCATAAGCCGTTAGCTGCGCCTGCGCCAGCCGGGTTTCTATGCGCGATGATGTTTTAATGTCTATTATCACGCGTTTTTGGTTTACAATGGCGCACCTATCAAGCCTCCCGGCGAACCATGCTTGCGTGTCCGCCAGCGCCAATTCGCTAGCAATATAGCGCGGATGGAATTTTTTCAAAAATCCCACGTATGCCTCGACGTATGGCGCTATGTCGGCATCAACATCTGCGCTGCCACTTTCGTCAATGGCCAGTGTGGCATCATGCACGCGCGTTCCTCTATCGGCTGCGTTGTCCAGCCGCCATTGGTCAACGCCGCTGTACACTTCGCGGCTGGCGAAGCGCATCACTTCGCTGACGCTGGGAATCCTCTGCCCGTCTACCTCGTAGACGTGGCCCGCGTCAAAAAAAGTTAGCTGCGCCATTGACAAGCCCCCAAATCCGTGATATAATCTAATCGTTCCTTCATTTTTCTCCTCTCTCTCGGCGGGCTAGATTACTAGCCCGCCATCATTTTCTTTTTGAATAAACTTCCGCGCGTACAACGCGTCGTCCTCCGCGATGTGAATCACATCGAACAGGTCTTCTTTCCCGTTGCACACGCCTCGCAGCGCGCATCTTAAACAGCACCCGGCTTTGCCGCATGCATAGATGATTTCTGCTGCATCTGCTGCCGTACAAATGATTTTCATTTTTTCGCCTCCCCTTGATTTGCTGCGTATTTCACGCGATACTCGCGCAGCAGGGCCTTCTCTGCCGAGCTGATTGTCTGCGCCTCGTCTTCGGCGATAAGCTGCCGCACGGCGTTGTGCAGGCCCTGCAAATGGATCTGCGTCAGCCGCTCGCGCTCATCCGCACGCTGTTCGTTGCGGTACAATCCACGAAGGTTACACAACCACGCGAACACGCCGCCAGTCAGTGCGCCGGTGGCAAAAACCAACATGTGAAGCATTTTTAGTCTCCTCCCCAAACTTTTTCCCATGCGTCCATGCCCGCAAGCATGTCGGCCCGTATCGCGTGGATGTCGTATAACACGTCGCCAACCACGTCCGCCAGTGTTGCTTCCTTCAAATCCTGAAGGATTTCAAGAAGCGTTGCGGCGGCCATTTCGGCTTCACTGTAGTCGAAAAGGTCTTCGCGGGCCTTCTCGTACTCGCTGGGGTTATTGATTACCACCTGCATCCCCTCCCTCTTTCTGGCGCTTATCGTACTCGCGCCAGTGCTTTTCAAAGTCCGCCATGGTTATGCCCATGGCCTCGCACAGCGCGCAAAGCTCGCTGACGCTGAGCTTACGCCTCAGGCGGAACACGCCCCATATCGCCATGTCGGTCATTCCCGCCTTCTCTGCGATGGTTCGATGGATGAACCCGCGTTCATCCATATATGCTCTAAGTGCGATTCGCACATCTATCATTATTTACACCTCCTCGTTTAACCTCTGATACGTCTCAACTGAATACGTACCATGCTCTACAAATTCAACAATATCGTCGAACGATATTTCGAAGTCGCAAAATTTTTCGTCTTCGTCAATTGCGGCGACGATGTAATGGTCGCCCCAATCTTCCCACTCCTTGGTAATCTCATAGGCCATCTCCATGGCCTTGTAGGGGTCGTAGCTGCCGAACCCCCAATCGTCGTACGCGTCGTTTTCGCGTACGACCGCGAACCAGCGTTTCATTTCAATTCCTCCTTTCAAATTTCACGCGGCTTAGAGTATCGCTTGCCGGGTACCCGCCAAATGTGTCCTCGCGGCCATCTTCCGTCTGAATCGTCCAGCTGTGCGCCTTCGGGCTCGCGCCGAATTTGAACAGCTTGCGCTTGATGCGGTCATAGACCGCCGCGCTGATATACCCGTCTTCCATGCGGGCGGTGTGCAGCACTTCCGTGCGCACACACTGCCCGTTCCGGTGGTTGTAAAGCTTCGCGATTATCTTTGTGTTTTCCATTTTTTCTTGCCCCTCTCTTTGTTTGTATATACATTATAGCATATACAAATCTATTTGTCAATAGATTTTTATATTAAGTTAGTGTGGCAATCCGCCAATCATGATGACCGTCTTGGGGCCGGAAGTGCAGCCCCATTCAAATTTATGCACTTCACTGACGCTCTGCGGCTGCTTGTCGCCGATAGCGACAAATTGTTTGCAGCCCGCGCAAATAACCGCGATGGGCTTGCCGTGGAAATCTACCAAGAAAAACTCTCCGTATTCGTTGCGGATTTTCTCGCGGCGGAGAATCTTGCACTCCGCCCACTTGTACGGGGCATCGGTCCAGACGCCAAGCGCGCCAGCGTCCGGGGCTACGCCGTAAGGCATCGACCAATCGGAACGCACGCCGTCAATCCCATCCGCGGCGCAGTACTGTTCCCACAGCTCGTTGCTGTAGTCGTACGCTCCGTCCTCGTCATCGTCGTTCTCTTCCAGCCATTCATCTATCAAGATGTTGGCCGCATCGCAGATTTCATCCGCGTTGCGCGGGGGCACACAGCCCCATGAATCTTCATCCCAATAGTAGTTATGCATCTTCTTTGCTCCTCCCTTTTCTTGATGTACTTATTATAACACAAAATGTATTGCTTGTCAATACTTTTTTGTGTTAAAAAAATATTCTGGAAGCCCATCCACGATTTCAGCCTCAATCCCGTGGGTGTTTACCCACCGCCATGCCGGAATTTCTTCCAGCGTCAGCGGCTGCTTTCCGCCCCAAACGGCGGGTGTGAATTGCTTTCCGCCGTGCAGAATTACAGCCAGCACGCCGCACGGGGTGGGCGAGTGCTCTAATAGATAGAACGCTCCATAGCCTTCTATCTCTGTTTCTGCCACGATTGGCAGAAACACATCCTCGCCCATCATAAAGTTCCGCACGGAGAGCCGGTTGGGGATGCCGCGCAAATAGGCCTCCGACACGCCCAGCGCTTTTGCGATGCGCGGCATTACGGTCGTGCCTACGCGCTGACCGTTTTCATATAGGCTAAACGTCTGCACGCCAATGCCCATACGTTCCGCCACTTCCTGACGGCTCAAGCCGCGCAGGGCGCGGCAGAATTCAATATTCTTCCTGTTTTTCATATAATTCCTCCATTCACACGTGCGCCAGCCCGCGCACGCCAATGATTCTCCCATTCTCATCGCGGACTGAATCGTCCACGATGAGAACGTCCTCGCGCTCCGGCACGGCTTGCGCCGTGATTGCGGACACGACGTAAATCGTGCCAGCTTCCGGGGTGGGCAGGCCATCCACCGCCCCAAACGCAGAGCGGGTGACAGGCAGGGTTACGCCGTCGGCATCGATGGTGCCGATGTTCTCGCGGCGCTGGGCTGCGCGCGCAACGCCGGAGCTGGGCACGGTTAGCATGACGCGGTTTTCCGCGTCGAGGAAATTTAGGGCGTGCGGGGTAAGATTTACGATCTTCATTTTCTAAAAAGCTCCCTTCACCACATGACGACGTCCGTCTGGATTCCACCAACGTATTCGTAGTTTTTTTCATCATAGGCCACAAGACCCATGATGTTTTCCACAAATTGAATTGCCCCGTCCGATTTGCGAAGGTACACATCAATGTACCCTTCAAAGTCCGCTTCCGCCGCCATCTGGCCGGCAACTTCCATTGCATCTTCAATTTTCATTTCCGTTTCTCCTCCCTTGCTTATGTGCGCATTCAACGCACAAATTCGATAGAATCCAGGCATTCCTGGGTGGAATCCGCAGATTCTTCCAGCAGCGCGCGAGCTTCTTCCTCATTGGCCGGGAGCTCCGCGCCGTTGAAGAACACGCAGTCCCCGTCACCAAATTCATCGCCCAAACAATGGGCGTACACGCCTTTCTGTCGGATTTCCGGCTCCACGCTCGCGCAGGCCGTGCAGGCGGCGTACAACACGCCGTCGAAGGTCACATGCGCCGCCATTTCGCGGGCTGCTCCAGCGAGATTAAAGTACTTCTTCATTTTTTTGTTCCCCTTTCCTTTTGTTGTATACATTATAACACATAATGTGTGCGTTGTCAATACTTTTTAGTGTTAAAATATTATTTAGAAAGTGCGAGGCTAAAATTTCCCAGAAATAAAAGTCGCTCCCCGCGAGGGAAGCGCGGGTAGAAATTTTAAAAGCTGTGGCCGTAGTACTTTTTTAAGAACCATTCATCGATGTTGTACAGCGATTGCAGGCTATTATAAATTTTCTCTTCTTCATCCTCCGTAAGCTTGTAAATTTCTCGAAGCTTGCAAATATCGCACGCGTCGTAGCCGTGGCGATAAAGGTATTCAGCGAACGCTTCTATATCCTCGTTCTTGTCCGGCGCTTCCTCCTCCACGGCTTCGCGCGGCAGGGCGTACGTGCCGAAACTTTCCTCCCATGTACCATCTTCGAACGCTTCGCGTTCGTCGATGTAGTACGCCTCAAGCACCAAGCCGAAGCAGTATGATTTTGCGCTGCATTTAAGGTTCTGGGCGCTGGCGGCTTCCTGCGCTTCTTCCAGCGTACCATACTCGCCAAACATTTCCGGCATCCAATCAATCCGGCCCTGGATTTCGCCGTAGAAAACCACGTTCAAAATGTCCCCGCCGTCCCATTGGGCAACCCTTTTATGCAGCTCTCTTTCAGCGCGAATCCGCTGATAATCCTTCAACGTGGCGACTTCCCTGCAAACTACGTATTTAATCATGATGTTCTTCTCCCTTCTCGTTGCTGTTCTTATTTTACCGCACTTTCCGCGCGGTGTTAAATTGTTTTTTTTCTGCCCGCGGACAACGCCCACGGGCGGGCAGGTCTTCAGCGCTACCGGTGCGCTTGATGTTTTCGACCGCCGCTGTATACTGGCGGTTGATTTGGCTTATCTGATGTCGCCTTGCAACATCAACCACATTATGTGGTCTGAAGACACAAGGCAAAAATCTTTGCCGTCAAGCACGATTCCCAAGGCAGCGCTTGGGTGGCGCTTGCGAACGTCAAATTTCCAACCTTCCCATTCAGCGTCTTTGGGGCTCATTTCGTTCTTCCAGCCGTTCCGGCACATCGCCTTATAAACGGCTTTGATCTCCGCCCATTCGCCAACAATCAAAGTGTTGGCCCAGGCGTCTAAATTATTATCGTACATGTCAAAAAATTTCATTCTTTATTCCTCCTCTTTGTTTGTGTATATATTATACTATAGATTTCTAGATATGTCAATACATTTTGTTGTTAAATGCAAATTAAAAAAAGAGTAGCCGTTTGGGCTACTCTAGGCTGTGAATTTTTCGCATTACGCTGCTGTAGGCGCGATGATTTGCAACCTGCAATGTGTCCATCAAATCATCCAAGATTTCCAGCACATCTACCAGATTTTTCCCGGCGACAGCGCGGAGGAAGTCGCTGTCGCCGGAATCTGGCACGGATGCGGCAGGCGTGCTTAGAGGTGCGGGCGCGGAGGAATAGCTTCCGTTATATTCGCCATTTTCCGCGCCCTCGGCGCGCCGCATCTGGTCGCGAATCGTGTACAGGTCGGCCAGCTTGGCGTACGCCGGATAACTGCTTTCTCCATACTCTAGCCGCGCAATCTCAATGTCGATTTCTCGGGCGTCTAGCATGCGGCGCGCCCCCTTCCTTTAGGCTTGTTCTAGCTGCTCCATCGCACGGCGGATGATTTCACGCTCGCGCTCGTTCTGCGTGCCGTTCATCATCTGTTCCATCTGCTCGATCATATGGGTTTTTGCGTCGTCGCGGCTATAGCGCCTGTCGCTGGTGTAGCGTCCGCGGCTATCACGGCGGCGCGCGTAGCTGCTGCCGCGGTTATAGCGGCCACGGCCCTCCATCTCCCAGTCGCCGTCGCGGCTGTAGCCGCCATCTTCTTCCAACATCTCAATTTTGTCCAAATTTTTGATGGTGTCGGTCAGCTTATGGACGATTTCAAGGTCGCCAGCGCCAAGTTCGCCCTTGCGTGCAATCTCTTCCAATTCCTCGCAAAGCTTTTCTTTAAGTTCGTGCATATATTCCATGTTCTACTCCTTTCAGCACACGCGCGTAACAATCACGCTGGCGTTGGTCAGCTCGATGGTTTGCGCGTTCACATTTTTAATCGCGATGGTAACGCAGCAGCCGCGCGGCACGTCCACGTATGCCGCTGCGCTTACGTTAAATTCGTCCCCAACCGCCGCCGGGGTGACTGTGGCCGTAGCGCTGCCCAGCGCCTCGCCCTCGATGGCGATGGCGATGGAAATCGGGCCTACGGTACCGCCGGTGGGGATGGCGATATTGCCGTTAAACTGCACCAGATACCGCGCACGGCACTGGTTGGTAATGCCGCGCAGCGTGATGATGCCGCTTCCATCGCGGTGGACGATGCAGTTGGAACCAGCCACCGGGGTTTCGCTGAAAACCGCGTTGGCGTTTGCGGCAATCTGCTGTACAAAGATGTTGGTAAATTGCGCCAAAACAAATCCCTCCTAAAAAAAACGCGGCAGGGCTATGCCCCGCCGCAATTGTAGAATCGGCTCGGGGCCGACCATTTTCGTGAATCCACGAAAAAGCTACCTAGATTACGCGCACATAGTCCCGCCCGGATTGTAGCAGCAATTCGGATTCGGAACGACGTATGCTGCAACCGGGCAATCGCGGCCCAAGCGACGGATAAGTTCCGCCTGATTGGCGTCCATCGCGGCGGTAAGCACCGCGTTCTGGTTCGCCTGCGAGGCGGCCAGCTTAAGGCTCTGGTTCTCGCTTTCAAGGCTACGGATGTAGTTTTGGTTCATCGCGTCCAAAATTGCGCGCGCGTTGCTGTTCTGGTTGTCAATGATGTCGCGCGTGCTGTTCTGGATAACGTTGCGCGTGTCGCAGGCCTGCGTGGCCATATCGTAGCGCACGCCCTGGATGGCGTTGTTAATGCCAGCCGCCTGGGTCGCCATGTTGTAATTCACGCCGTCAATGGCCCGCTGGGTGGTGCAGCAGCAGTCCGCCAGTTGGCTGGAAAGCGTGTTAATGCCCTGCTGCACATTATAGCCCAGTTGGCACACAGCGTTGTCCACGCCATGGAAGCCGTTGCTAATAGCGGCTGTAATGTCGCGCTGGCCGTTTTGCAGGCCGTTAAGCGCGAAGCCTTCATTGATGTCCGCGCGCGTGGCCCAGCCCTGGCCGTACGGGGAGCCGAAGCTGCTGCCGCCATTATTGCCGCCCCAGCCGTTGCCCCAGCCCCAGCCGCCGAACATGCCAAAAATCAAGAAAAGGACAAACCAAGAAGACAAATCGCCGCCCCACATGCCATTTCCGCAGTTGTTATACCCGCCCTGCGTGTAAATCGGCGCTACAGGCATCGTCATCGTCGCATTGTCGCTAAGTGCCATATTCTTATACACCTCATTCTTTTATTTTCAAAACCGTGGCCACGGGTTTTGATTACTTCCCAAACATTCCGCGCATTTGCGAAAACATGCTGTTCAATTCATTTGCTTTCTGTTGTATCTGATTCAATTGATTTTGCGATATATTGTATTCCGAAATCTTTTGCTGTATAAGCTTATTGGGGTCTTGTCCGCGCATATCATTCATGAATCGCATAAATTGTGAAAACATGTTATTGTTTCCGCTATTGCCATTATTAAGCGCACCAAAAATAGGATTAGGCATTAGATTCACCTACACTTTCGCCATTATTATTGATGTTTGCCATTATATCGTTAATTCGCGCGGATAGCGCATCAAACTCTTGTCTAGTTACATATTCCACGTTTGGTTTTATATTTTGCGTTTGTTGTTTTGCGTTTCTTTCGACATAATCAAATATCCTAAGCGGCATGGGCATGCCGGAGTTATCACTGGATTTTATATAAAACGCACTGTTTTCGCTATCCATTAGCAAAACTGAATTTCCCGGCGCAACCATATATGCTTTTGCGCCTTCTTCGCCTTGAACCCATATTATTCCGTTACTTGATTGCTGATTTTGCGCTTGCTGCATTGATTGCATCGGCTGCATTTGCGGCATCTGCATATACTGATTATTTCGCATTTGCGCAAGATTATCTTGCAGCGGAGGTTGGTAAAATTGATTATAGTTTCCGTAATAAGGATAGCTAGCCATTATATTCGCCTCCAATAGTACAGTGGGATTTCATTCCCGCTATCCCACGTATCGCACCAATCGCCATCAATCAAGCACACCACATGCCCAGATAGGGCTAAAATATAAACGCCAATCGGATTGTCGCGTGCAAAATCTGCGACAGTGTAACAATCTGGGCAATCATCAGGAATTACGTTTCGCGTAAATCCGCATCTTCGCAAATACGCGCCCCATACCGAATTTGCGGACGGCATGTCGTGCATCATGTAGCCCTGAAGCGCAAGCGCTATAAACGTTTGTTCCCATTTTTGGTTTGTGGCGGCGGAAATGGCGCGTATAACGCAATCCCCAACGTTTTTCCCATCTGGGTTAGGATTATAACGCTTCCACATGCTTCACCACCACCATTTTTGCTATTTATATAGTAGCGGTTTTTCAAAAATCATGGGACGCATATCAACAATATTTAAGCATCGTTTTTGGTTAAATGAAGAATAAAAAATGGTGCCCGGCTGCATGCCGGGCACCATTCATATATATCCCATTTTCCTCGCGGCGTTTTCGATACTGGCCACTATCTGCGGCAGGTTCCTCGAAATTGTGCTGCGCGTTATGTCTAGCGCAGCCGCAATTTCGATTTGCGGCATGCGTTCCAATAGATATAGTTCTGCAATCCTATAATCCCTATCGGATAGACGTGCTTGACAAATGCACTCTTTGCATTTATCATAGATAAGGTCATCCAGCTTTGTATGCTTCGGCTTGCAACGCATATATTTCCTCCAAATATGCAAAAATAGCCCGGGCAAACAGCCCGGGCGTAACTCTCACGCTTTTTCTTTCGCAATCTCGATGGTAATTTCCTTCACTGCGGCTTCGATTGCATCAACGTCAACATCAAAGCCTTTTTCTTGCAGCTTTTGCCTAACGTATGTAAATTTTTCTTTGCCTTTGCCCGCGCCGTAGAGCTGCTCCGCCGCGTAAACAAGCGTTCGCACAGTAGCCATAAGAATAGCCTGCTGGCTTTCAGTTGTGCGCGCCTTTAGCCAAGGAATCAATTTATAAGTAACTAGCGCAGCGATAAGCGCGATGATTGTTTCAAGGATAGGCGTCAAATCAATCATTTCCTAAATACCCCCTAAGAATTATATTTTTCCATGCGCGTTTTGAAATCTCTAATGTCGTGCTGACATTCCTGCATCTGTCCCTCAAGCTTATATGTTCTCTCCACAATCTCGTTATGCTTCGAGACTTTTTCTTCAAGCTGCCCAATCCTGTACATTGTTAGATTGGCCTGCTGTTTACTTTTGCGAGAAGACACAATCATGCTCATCAAGCTACCAACTAATGATACACTCGCGGAAATCAGTGCGACGATAATTGCATCACTCATCTGTTCGCCTCCCGAAACGCTTCCGCATCTTTGATAAGCGCCACCATCGCCGCATCTGTTTCCGCACCATAATCGCCATCTGCGCCATACTTCGGAAGGCACATGGGGTCGTAGACTAGCAGCAGCCGTTGCCACTGCGCAACCGTGCGCTGCGGGGCCTGCTCAGCGGTTTCATTCCCCTCGATTTCGTCCCGCAGCCATTTGTGCCGCCCGAAGTGCGTCCACGGGCGCGATTGCTGCGGATACACTTCTACGCCGTAGCCGCTGGCGCGCGCCTCAATCACTTGCCCGTCGCGCGCCACATAGCCGATATGCGTTTTGCGCCCGTCGGTATCGACGAACACGAAATCACCCGGCTTCAAATCGGCTTTGGAAATCTGCTTGCACCCCAACCAAAGCGTATTAGCGCTGGCGTCGTTTTTGGAAATGCCCTTTAGATTCTGGAAAAAGTACATCGCCAATCCGGAGCAATCGAAAAACCGAATGTTTTCCGCGCCAATTTCCGACGCTTTTTGGCGATAGTATTTTTGTGCCTTTTTCGCGGTAGATTCACTGGTGCTGCGCCGGTCAATCCACGCATCCACGTCGCCAACCTCCGTCGCGCGCTGCCCCTGCGCGCCATACACATACACACCACGGCCCACCTGTGCTTCCAGGTAATGCAGCCATTCATCTAGTAAGCTCACGTCATCGCCCTCCAATTTTTTAATTTTCGTGCCGGGGTAGTAAAACGCCAAAATTTCCCTGTAGCTTTTGCCTGCATCCCCCATTTCCTTCGCGCCCCACTGGCTCATGCCGATGCCGTGCCCATTTTTGGTTTTTCCCGCCATAGCGTCCCACGGGTCGGGCCGCGCCGGGAGATAGGGCTTACTGCCGTAAACCGTCTGCCCGCCGTTACTGGCGCAGTACTTCGCCATAGCAGGTGCGCCGTCATAGGTAAGGATTTCGCCAGCAGTAGCTTCTGCTGCGTAAATGTACTCGTTGCGAAAATTATCCGCCTTGAACGATTGAAAGCCGGAAGTATCATCCACGTCATACGGTTCATCCGCGCGCTGTATGGCTTTTGCCGCCGCGAACGTGCGCGCCGCTACAGCCTGCGCCTTGAGGGTTTCTTCCGGCCAACTGGCGTACACCTCTCCCGCCAGCACGCCGGAAGTGTACTCGTCCAGGTCAACGTTTACAACCGTGCCATTCGGCACTTCGAAAAACGCCTGGTTTGCTGGTTTGGTGATTTTTACACGAACTAGCATTTATACACCCCCCTTAATCCAATAGCGTATAGTTCCCCGCCGCATTGGGCGATTCGGATACGCGCAGGCTGCCCGGCAGGTTGCAAAGCGGGCGAACGCCGTGGATACCTCCGTAAGCGTAGAAGCTGTCTTGCCCGCCATCGGTATTGACGCGGCGGACGTAGTGCGGGCTCGACGAATGAGGCGTGCGAAGCCACCAATACCAGCCATTTGAAGTCGTGAAGTTACTGTCCGTGTATTCTGAATTACTCGCGCATTCCGCCGTAGGATAGGCGATACGCGAAGCGTTATTGCTGAACAGGGCAAGAAGCGCGCCTTCGGCAATCTCGTTTTCATTTGCAAACCCTACTTCGGTGACAGACGCAAGAAACATTTTCGCCGCGAAAGTTTCGTAACCGCCACCGTCCGTCGAAGATTTTACAACGGTAAGCGTTGTGTCGAGAAGCTCCGTAACAAACTTCGGATCAAGCATAGCAAGGAAGCCCGCCCAGCCGTCGTATTCGTTGTAATTGTTGTAGACGTTCGCGCTTGTCGGCGGCGCGTCGGCGCTGTGCTTCGGGCTATACCAATTTCCCGCCGTCGCGTTGCTGTTCAGCCATTGAAGCAGATTAGAATAAATGTGCCTGTTGTTGCCGTTATTTTTTCGGTTGCTGTTGCTATTGTTCGGCTCTTTCGCGTCCCAAGCCATAATCTGGATAATTTTATCCGTGATCAGCGTCACCGAATCAGTCGGGTACCCGGCATGGTTTTTGTCCGCCACTTTCCACACGATGTTTGCGCCGAATCTGCTTGGCCAATCTTGCCAATCCGATACAACCGGAACTTCCAGCGTGTCGCCAACATTGAGCGTGGATAGTAGTTTCCCCACGACAGGCTGTATGTTGGCTCCCGCGCTCATGTTCATGATCATGCGCTCACCTCCATTGCGTGCACGTTCACGCTGATATTACTCTCCGGCTGGCTAGCCGCCTTAAACGTAAGCTGGTTTGCCGCCTGCGCGCTACAATAGATTCCGGCATCCAAAAACGCGCTGCGCGAATCCGGGTGGAACGCTACGTACACAATTGCCGTGGCTGTCACCCCGGTCGCCGTAACGGTTTGCGAATACCAGCTATCATCGCCCTGCGTCCAGCCGGTGGAGAGCAGGGACACCGTGCCGTGGAAAGCGGATTGCAAAAGGCCCGCGGGAATATCGCCCGCGTCCGCCTTGCCCGCCAGCGCCGTATAAATCGCGCCGCCCGTCACGGGGTTCGTGCCGCCCTCGGTGATGGTGGTGTCCACGTCGATTTCCTCGGCGATGTTGGGTTTGTCCGTCAGGTCGTTGTAGCTGCCGCTCGTGGCCACGGTGGCCAGATCCGCCGCATCGACTTTCTCCGCCAGTTGCGCTTCCAGTCCGCCCATATCGCCGATGGTATCCCAGCCGCTACCGGTGATAGTGGCGGATAGGGTATCCGCGTCAGTAAAAATGTTCACCACGCCGGGCTGCGGGGCGATCGGCGCGACGGGGGATAGCGTTTCTGTCGTAGGCTCGGCCAACTCGTAAACTACTTGCGCTCCGGTTGTTGGTGTTGTTCCGGCTGCGTAAACATCATGACTGCTTATCCACCCGCCCGGCAGGGATTCGTCGCTATAACTGGCAATATAACCCGTCCGCCGCGTCACCGTTACGTCGCCATCCGTGAACACCTCCACCGTGTCTTTGGCGTCTGGCAGGCCGTAGAGCGGTTCCGTCGGCGTAACCGTGCCGCCCATGGAGCGGTAAGGTTCAAACGCCGTGGCGGTATCGCCTGCCTCCAACTGCGGATAGAGCGTCACGTCGTAGGTTTCCCCGCCGCCGACGCGAATGAGCCATCCATAGACATACTGGCCATCTAGTTCAAATGTGTTTGTGGCGTTCGCGGTGCTCGCGCCGAAATTCGTTGGCACCGTCGAAACCTGCGCGTTATTAGATTCCAGCAATCGCATTTGCAGGTGGTCTCCGATTGCCTGCGCATTCCCCATGGAAAATGTGTGCTGCCCGCTGAGCGTAACGCCCATGAGCACGGGAAACGTGATCGGGTCCCCCTCCGCCGCTGTACATGTGCCGGTGAGGTGCACGCCGCCGTCCGCCTGTACTGTGAGCGTCACGCCGGATTTCGTTTGGGGTGTTTGCCGAGGCAGCAGATTTTTCCCACACGCGCGCACGTCCACGCTCTCGCGGCCCGAGATCGCGCGGATGTTCTCTAGTGATGGATCGCCGCTGCCAGCCTGCTTCGCTACGCAGCCCATCTCCAGCGCCACGGAACGCAGTTGCCCCTGCGCGTTGTCGATGGACAAACTCGCGCTTCCGGTATCAGCGCTAATGGTTTGCTGATACTCCCGCCCCGTCGGCACATCCGCCCCGCGCCAACGGCGTAGCATGGTGGGGGATACGCCGGTGTCCACCCAAAATTCGCTGTCCTCCGGCGGCGTATCGGACACGGGCAGCGAAGCTTTTTCAGCCAGATCGTCCATGCTGGCATAGTAGGCCGGAAGCTGTCCACCCAATTTTTCCGCATCATCCACGATGCCATTTTCGTTGGCATCGTATGTTGCGCGCACCATGTCGCCCGCGCCGCTGCCGTCTGCGCCGTCGTTGATGGTGGCGGTATGCGGGCCGGTTGCGTCCGTGATGGTGATGGTCGTCACCTTGCCGGTTTTGCTGACTTCCACTGTGGGCGAAACACCCGCCGGGCCTTGCGGGCCAGTTTCCCCGGCTTCCCCGGTTGGGCCTGCCGGCCCTTGCGGCCCTGTGTCGCCCGTATCACCCTTAGGCCCTTGCGGGCCTTGTGGGCCCGTATCGCCCGTATCGCCTTTAGGCCCTTGTGGCCCAGTTTCACCCGCCGGGCCGGTTGCACCCGCTGGCCCTGCTGGCCCCTGCGCGCTAACGCCTGTATCAGTGTAAGACGCGGTATCCGCATCCCATTCGAACCAGTTGCCATTTTCGCCGACATACGGAGAACGGCCCAAATACACGATTTCATCCGGCGTTGCAGGCTCAACGGTTACGATGCCGGGTGCTCTCGTGGCCGTGATTTTAATCGGAATCGTGCAAGCAACGATAAGATTCCCGCTGGCCGTATCCGTAAGCTGGATGACTATGTTCGGCGTTCCTGATATCAGCATATCATCCTCGCCAAACGCGCCGGAAGCGGTATCTTCCGAAATGGACATAGTAACCGACCGCGTCATTTTGTTTTTCGCAGGATAATACAAATACATCGTCGCCGATGTTCCGGAAGGAATGTTGTAAGCGCTGCCATTATTCGTAAATTCAATTTCGATTTTTACTGAACCCACTTCACCAGTATAAGCTGGCGGCATATTTGTGATTTCCAGCACGCCAGTGCTTATTTCGCATTTGCCGGATAAGGTTCTTTGTGGAATAGGCATTATATCACCTCGAATCATTCACTTATTCTATAAACTTTGCCATCGTCGTCAATATAAAGATTTGGAGATACACCTCTAATCGGGTAAACATACAAAATTGGTCCGTCGATCTCCGTGCGAGCTACATTGTTCGAATCTGTATAAATCCTAAAACCATAATGATTGGGAAACATAGTTGTCGGAACGTACCTAAATTCGCTTATTCCCGCACTCTCCGCACCGCCGATAAGCCCTATATATTTACCGCTAGACGAATCATAGTAGCGCTGAATCACCATTCCATTAACGACGCTCCACTCATTATCCGACCTAAGCTCTGTACCACCGGGGCCATATATCGAATTTTGTCCTATCGTAAACCCGCCTATCGTACCCCCTGTTGCGTTGAAATCGCCGTTCGAATCAATACTAAAGCTATTGTTAATTGAAACAAAGCCCTCTAGCGATATTTTCGAAGCTTGTATTTTAATTTGTTCCGCAGTTTGATTAATTGAGCTAATTATTTCATCTTCGCCAACTTTTCCGTTCAAATCGGATTTATAGCCGCTCGAAGAACGAACGGTTGACACGATTTGCGTAGGTTCTACTTTAAATTCAACGCTGTCCATGCGGCTTTCCAAATTGTTGATTTCGGATTCTACGGCAGAAAAGTTAATGCCGTTAAAACTAATCGCACTTTGCCACGTTTTCCCACCATTCGTGGTAAAACCTATGCCGTAGTGCGTGCCGTCATACAAACCGAACCTGATTTGTTGATTCTGGTTGTTTGGATTCGTCGCAACGATGTTTGCCGCGTCCCAATAAAAATTGCTGTTGCCCAGTATCCTAACAAGCGAAGCTTGCAAAACGCCGCTTGTAATGTAGTTCGCAACAATGCCGGTTTCCAGCGTCCACGCATCAGAATATGGCCCATTGATGCCGTTGTTGGAAAGCGCAATGCCGCGGTTATTAAACCAAAGCACGTTTACCGCATCTTCAGCGTTCATCGCGTCGATGATATAGAAGTCTTTCCACGCTTTGCCATCATCGGTTTTCGTTGCGATGATGCTGCCGCCGTTTGCGTTTGTCATCCATTCGGTTGCGGCCTGCGCCAAACCTTGAATGTAGGAAGATGTCGGTATGTTGCTTGTGTCTACTTTTTGCTGCGCTACAGTATCAGCAATTGTTGCGCGCGCTTTGCCCAATTCAATGCTGTCGTATCTATCAGTTAGCGGATTGTACACTGTTTTTACTACTTTTGCGCTCGCGGATACGCCTAATGCGTCATAGTAGATAGATACAGTATCACACAAAGAAATATGTTCGAGTACAGCAATATCTTTGTATTCATCCGTTTGCCCAAGCTGCACGAACGACACAGAAATACTAACGTCCGGCGAAGTTATATCATTGTCTTCGATGTATTTCTCTGCGCGTTCGCGAAGTTGTTGCTCCGTGGGTGCTTCCTGCCATTCTCGCGACAAATCAAGCGGCATTATACGCGTAAAGCCAAAATCGCCCTCCGCGTTTATTACTCCCTCTGGCAAGGTTACAACGTTTTCATCTTCCGAACCAGACCAATAAGGGTAAACTCCTGTATACAGGTTTTGTACATCGATATCTTGCTTAATATCAGTTAGATTTTTGCCATACCGAATGGAAACACCATTATTTTGCCCGCGTGACGCAAGCAAGCGCACCTGAAAGCCCCTGTATTGATACTCGCCGCCATAAACATCTAGCAGGCTTCCGGTTCTGCCGCCCATAATACCGCGCGCGCTAGTGGGCACGCGAAGATTAAACGCGCTTGTGGTGGAAATGTTAGTATAGAAAGAAAATCCGCTGTTTGCAATCTGACTATTGATTGTTTGAATTGTACCAGCCGCAGATGATTGCGAAAACGGCGCAAGCACAACGCCGCTTAAATCATAGCTAATGTGGCAAGCAGAAACCGTAACAACGCCAGAAATTGGGCGAGAAATCGCATAAATCCTAAATGGCTCGGCCGAAGAATTGGGATCCGGCTTCGAAACAACAATATTGCGCGGAATTATATCACCATAGTGCAAGCCAGTGATTGGATACGTAAATTCAAGCTCGAAAATGCCATTTCGTTCTTCAGTAACTTTTGCGCTAATCGCATCTGATAAAACGCCGATACCGTTGTTATCGAAGTCTGTTGTTCCTGCGCTGTACAGCCTAATCATATCAGCCACCACCTCGGTTTCATTTCGATTCTTGTAATACCGCCGGAAAATCCTATACTGTTGATTCCAGGTTGCAAAACCGGGAATTCGGGCGCGGAAATTGCATTGTTTCTGTTCAAAAAGCCTTTGTATGCGTTCATTGTATCGCAATCAATATCGATGTATTCATCAATCGAATTGATTCCGATTGTTACACCTTCAATCGATAAACTTCCGCCGCTGGAACTGCCATATACGCGCATCAACGGCTTTGCAGGCATTCCGGGATTCCGCAATTTTGATTGCGGTTGCGAAATCGTTATCGTGCTTTGCCCAGTTTTTAGCCATTTTTGCGGCGCGCAATCAAATTCGATTTCAAATGGCGCTACATTGTACATGCGAATTTCAAGGCCTGTGGTGCTGATAACGTAAGCGTCCCTGTACACGTCCGGCTCTTCCGACACTTCCAACCGCCTGTATCCGTCGTTTCGGACGATATATTGATTTATCGCGTCCATCACTTCCGACACATCGCGGCGAAGCGCAAAGCATGAGGCCCGGGCGGTGACGTTTTCATACGCGCCGTCTGAAATGTGCAGGTCGCCAGAGCGCCCGGATACGCTTATCGAAGTATAACGTTTTTTGGTTGCGCCAAAAGTGACGGGGGCCTGCAGCTGGATGCCCAATTCGTCCGACCGCACCCCATCAAGCCAAAAGTAACTATGCAAATACAGCCCCCCTCCGATTCGTCATGATTTCCATGCGCTCCGCAATCGCTTCCGCCAGCGCGTTTTCATCGCTGTACCGCGCGCCATCGATGTTAATATTGATAGTGGTTCCGGCATAAGCGCCGCCGCCGAAAGCTCCAGCTTCACCCGCGCCGAGCGCTCTGCCCACCGCAGATGCATCCATATCTATCGCGGCGCTATCAAATTTCAATCCATCTTCAATCTGGCCGCGAACATCGCCGAATTCTTTTTGCCAGCCCTCGCCAACGCCCAGCGCCATGTTTATGCCGATTTCATCCTCAAAAAGTTTGGAAGGGGACGCAATGCCTAGGAATCGCTTTACGCCGTCGACCACGCCGTTGAACCAGCCAGTGATTTTTTCAGTAAGCCATTTTGCTGCATTAGAGATGCCTTGCCAGATACCTTCAACAATGTTTTTGCCGACATCAAGAATGCTTCCCAGCAGCGATCCTATTCCGCTAACTATAGCTTCTATGATTTGCGGCAAAGCGGCTATTAGCTGTGGTATCGCGCCTATAATGCCCTCAATCAGATTGGTAAGGATGTCGATACCGCTCTGCACTATGGTCGGCAGATTAGAAGTCACGAAATCGACAATTTCCGATATTACCTGCGGTAAGTTAGACACGAGCGTAGGGATCGCGCCAATAATGCCGTTGACAAACTCATTGAGCAGCTGCGTGCCCTGTTGCAAAATAGTTGGGAGCTGGCTTGAAATGAAGTTAACGAACTCTGTGATTATCGTCGGTAGCTGCGCCACCATCTGAGGCACATATGTAATAATGCCGTTGGCAAGCTGCGTGAGTATTTGCCCGCCCATTTCCATCACTTGCGGGGCCAGCGCCATGAGCGCAGAGCCTATCTGCGATATTATTTGTGGTATTGATGATATCAAAGTAGGCATAGCCTGTATAAGCCCGCTGGCTACACTGCTGATAATTTGGACACCGAAGGACATGAACTCCGGCAATCTTTCAACCGCTGTAGACACAAAGTTGCTGATTGCTTCGGCAAACTGTTCGTCTGCGCCCTCCACCCCGGTCAGCATCCCATTAAATGCCGTTGCCACATTAGAGATAGCGGGCAAAAATTCAGATATCAGATTGTTTTTGACGGTTGAGACAGTCAGGCCCAGCTGCGCCAACACGGCGTCCATCTGGGCCTGCGCGTTTCTGGATTCAACAAGCGCGGCATTGTTCCTGTAAAAAGCGTCGCTCGCTTCATCGTACTGCGCCGCCAGCGTTTCCATGATAAGCTGGTTGCGCTGCGATTCAGTGCTGCACTCAGCCAGCTTTTCATTAAATTCGTCTTCGCTAATGCCTACCCAATTTAAGGCATCAGCAAGAACGCCGGTAACAGTGCCCACATTGGCGGTTTCGTTCGCGGCTTCAATCAGTCCTTCGATTGGCAGGCTGTCGCCAAAAGTGCCGCTAACGCCTGCGGCGATGTTCGTCCATACGGATACATCTTCCGCGCTATCTGCTAGCTGTGCCAGCAACTGCGAAGCCTCTGTGGCCGTGTCGGTGTCCCCAAGAATGCCGTAAAAGGCGCTGTATGCCTCCTGCGCGGTCTCCGCGCTATAACCTGCGGTTTCAAACGCAGTGTTTAATCTGCCTTGCGCTTTACGGTATTCTTCGGTGCTTTCGTCAAGATTCCAAATGCTAGACGCAAGGTTTCCAACCGCGCTAATCGCGCTTTGGATGCCGGTGGAGATAAGGTCGCTTAGAACGCCCTTGGCTACGGTGAAGCCGTCGGACATCTTTTCTGTGGCTTCCGCTGCATCCTTCAGCCCTTTGGAAGCGTCTTTTGTGGCTTTTGGCAAATCGTCGCCCAATTCGTCGCCCAGTTTATCCGCGCTTTTACGTGCATCTTTTACTGCGTCATCAAAATCGTCAGTATCTACGGATATTTTAACCATCAGGTCGAACAGTGTCACTGCGTCTCACCTCCAATCCGGCCTTTTTAATCACTTCAGCGGCGATTTCGTTTCCGCTTCTTGTGTCCTTAGGTTTGTTTTGCACAAAATCAATCCAGCGTTGCTTAAAATAGCTTCCTCCACTAAACTTTGCGGTATTTTCGCTGATTATTCTAAGTGCGTCCGAAACGTATACTCTGTATGATAATTTTTTCTGATGTTCTTCAAACTTTGCAATTGCGTATCGAACAAATGCCTTTACGCTTCGGCCTTTGAATTCACCGGCGCAGAGCCAGAGGAAATTCCGCTCTGCGCCGAGATAAAAAGGCCAATAAATTCTGAATCGTTGGCAATATCAACAAAATCGTGCATAAGCTTAGCGATGTTTAGTGCGTTAGTGTATTCTTCGACGCTTACTCCTTGAATTGCTGCAAGAATCGCAATAATATCGTGTTTGTGCGTTTTAATTAGCGAAATCGCGGCATTCTTCAGTTTTTCAATCGCAAAACTTCTTGCATCCATGCCTTTTGGGGCTTTTTCGCGCTTAAAAAGCGCTGCCGCTTGCTTATCTTGCGCGATATTCGAAATCGGCTCGATGATTTCCGCGATAACGTCTAAAGTGCGCTCGCCTTTAATATCTGATAGCTTCATGCTTACGCCTCCGGTTCAGCTGCGCCAGCCTTAATATACACTTCGAACGGCACGGTGCCCTGCGCGTCGATGGAGTAGTGGCCAGTAAATTCAAATTCAAACTGGCCCTTTTCGCGGTTTCCGCTCTGAAGTTGGAAGCCGCCAGTGGAAAGACCATTAAGCATGTGAATGGCCACATACCCGCCGTTAGTGTCGCCGTTCTTGTCGGAGTAGTCCCCCACCCACCAAATATCTTGGAAGTCCGTTTCCAAAACGTCGTTGCGTGGCTTTACAAGCGTCGCATTGCTTTTGTCAATATCTGCCGCGCCAATCATCAATTTTGCCACATTTGTATCAACCGTGACAAAAGTGCCGCTCATGGTCACTTCCCAGCTATCAAGGTCCTTAAGTTCTTTAACGTTGATTGGGCAGTTGTCGATATCCTCGCCCTTGTCCGAATATGTGGCCGTGGCGGAAAAGCTAACGCCGCCAGTAGTAGCGCCAATAATATCCGTTTCATCTACAGTACCGGTCGCGGGCGTAAACTCTGAAACCAAAATACCCGCGTTAAGCTGCAATTTTTGAAACGTTGTTTCAGGAATTCGGGTAAACTTCATTAAAACCCCTCCTTAGAATGTGTTGTATTCAAGCGTTATATTCAAATATCTGCGCTTAATTCTCAAATCTTCGCTATCTTGCAAGCTTTGACACCACGGATTGCCCTTTTTAATCCATATCACGCCATCATCGCAAATAACCTGCATTCCGCCTAGCCCTATAGCTTTAGCAATTTCCTCTGCTTTTGCGTTCGGAATGGATTCAGATTCCGTGTAATACCACAAATTAACCGTCAGTGCTACTTCTCCCTCTTCCCACGCGCTAGTGATTAACTCGTACGTTCCGTATGGGAAAACCACATCATCCGGCACAGAACTAGCGGGGTAGAATGGCAAAAACTGATTAAACCATTGATGCAGTGCAGCGGCTTTTGTCACGTTGGCAACACCCGCCTTTCTGCCGTAAAAAATTTCAGCGCCTGTATCACTGGCCCCGCGGACTTTGGTGCTTGCCGCTCCTCCGGGTTGGATGTTACTCTATACGTCACTCCCGAATCGTCATCGCGAAAATAATCGTTGTACTCGATGGGGACGGCCTTATCCACCAACGCGCTGTACAGGCTGGTCACGCCTTCTTTTTCTGCGCGGCGGGCTTCCATGCTTGTATCCAGCGCCTGATAGTTTTTAAATTGCGCTCCGTCGCTCCAAACCGTGATGTACCCGCCCTCGCCATCTGGCGTGCGATTTTTTTCTAGCAACGTGCAATTTCGCGCAAAATCATCTAGCAGCATAGCATTTACCTCCACCAATAGTATTGCCACGGATTTGGCGGCGTCATGTGCGGATTCGGTCGCGCGAACGCATAGTCCCCGCCAGCTTTTCTGTATGGCGCTAGCTTTTCAGCAAAAACATCAAACACGGTAAGCATTTTTCCGTTTTTGCCGGTGGCTTTTGTATAACTGTATCCGCCAAACGATTCAGACGAATATTGCCCGCTGTTGCTATTTTTGCTTTGCCATTCCTCCATTTCGCTCGAAATGCTTATAAGCGATTTGGGGATGGCCAAGCTTAGTATGTTGCCATTAAATTCTTCGTCGGAAAGCGTGCTCGTTGGCCATTGATGCAGTCCATCATTAAACACACTCCCGATTATTCGAAAATACTGGCCGTT
>ERZ1090881.331-NODE-332-length-23032-cov-12.018540_pt1 | contig 23032 bp, 18 predicted proteins | sample MGYA00478470_ERZ1090881 | MGnify/ENA primary metagenome ERZ1090881 (study PRJEB33644, sample SAMEA5815736) | chicken gut metagenome | biome: Chicken; feature: Gastrointestinal Tract; material: Caecum | place: Ireland | collected 2019-01-01 | study: A study of the...
CAAAATGCCGTCCTTATACTTGGCAACATACCCCGTGGACGGATCGCCCATATATTTATGATAGCCGTCTGTTCCCAGATACCAGCCGTCGTTGAGCTGTCCGCCCTCGATGCCTTCGATGTAAATGATAGAGTAAGGGGCAAGCGCAGTCTCCGCGCTTGCGGCTTCTGTCGGCGCGGCAAACACGACGCCCAACGCAAGCGAAAGGCACATCGCAAGACACAACAAAAGCATTGCGATTTTGGTCTGAAGAAAACTTTTGATACACTTTTCGTTTCCGCTTTGATTTTTCATTGTTTTCTCTCCTTTTTTATTTTTTTACAGTGCGTCCAACGCGTCGGCAAGATAGTCGGACGGGACGGATTCGTAAAAGAACGCGTCGATCGCCCCCTCTTCCTTGGCGCACTTGACTTTGTATGCGCTGCTTTCATCCGACACCTTGTCGCAAAGAAGAGCGACCTTGATGTCGGGGTTTTGCGCTTTGACGGATTTTACCGTCTGCATTCTCAAATCAAACGTTCCCTCTCCGTTTCTCGTCACGTCCATAACGAGAAGGTGCGCTTTTGCCGCCTCGCACGCAAGCAAAATTTCGGGCGCGCTTTGAGAAGAAGTCTTTTACACGGCAATGCCCGCCCTTTTCAAGGCAAGCGTTACCGCTTCTAAAATGAGTCTGCTTCTGATCGAAAGAATTGCTCGTTTCATCTTTTTCCCTTCTCCTTGGCTCAATTTTTTCTTTCTGCGCCTTTATTATAAAAAAATTTTTTAGCCTGCACAATACCCGTTCGGGTACCTTTGGGCAACTTTTTTCAAAAATTTTCAAAAATTTTTCGTATTTTTTCGGTTTTTTCGGCAAAAAGGAAAGAGCAGCCGCTTTTTTTGCGACTGCTCTTTGATTTCGCCTTTCGGCGGTAATATGGTTTTTCCTTAAATATCTTCGTCCGTATTTTCTAATATCACAAGACCCGTTTCGCGAGCCTTGACCGCAAGCTCGGTACGCGAACGCAGACAGGTTTTTTCCAGCATATTGGAAATATGCTTTTTGACCGCGTTGAGTGACACGCCCAGTTTGTCGGCAATTTCCTGATTGCTGTATCCGCCTGTCATGAGCCGTAAAACCCTCAACTCTTTTTCGGTAAACTCATTGCTCTTTGCCACGCCGATATTCACGACCTGCAATCCGTCGGGATAGACGATTTCGCCGCTCATTACCCTGTCCATAACGGAAATAAGGCTTTCTTTGCCCGTTTCCTTATACCAAAAGCCTTCCGCGCCGAGTGTTTTTGCTCGGTTTATATACGAACATTCGGGCATACTCGTCACGATAATTATCTTGATATGCGGGTATTTCTTTTTGATCTTTTCCGCCGCATCCAGTCCGCTTGCTCCCTCCGCCGTCACCACGTCCATGAGCACGATGTCGATCTGTCCTGTCATACAATACACTTCCGCAAATGCCGCGCACTCGATACTGCGCGCAAGTTCGTACCGCTCCGACGTTTGGATAAAATGCTCGAATAATTGCGTCGGAATGGTCTGATCCTCGACTAATAACACTCTGTATTTTCCGTTTTTCATACGCTCTCTCCTTTGGGCAGTGTGATTTGAAGCAGAAAGCTCGGTCTGCTCTGTATTTTCATAACTCCGCCCTCGCGCTCTACCAACTGGCGAAGCGAAGAAAATCCGCCACCTTCTTTGATTGTCGATTTCGGCGGCTCGCCGTTGTTTGTCACCGCTATTTCCAAAAACGAGCCCATTTCCGTCAGTGTCACGGTTACCGCGTTGCCTTTTGCGTGCTTGACGGCGTTCGTGATACACTCGATTGCCGCGGTCACCACGACCTTTTTTAATTGCTTTTCCTCGGGTTTTCTGCCCGTGATTTTCAAGGTCACTCCCACCGATTTTGCCGCCGAGTACAGTCCGCTGTATGTGTCCGTTACCTTTTCGCTTCTCGCGCTGCCCATTGCCAAAAGGTCGATTTTCCATGCCGAAAGAAGTTCGCGCTTTGCTTCGGGCGTTAAATCTTCGGACAGGCTTTTTCGCGTGGACAAAAGCAGTTTCCCCAGTTCGTCGTGAATGCGGATCTTTGCGTTCAGCGTTTCTTTTTCGGACGTCAGCTTTTGTATATTCTCGCCGTATGCGCGCATGCGCCTGTTCAGCGCGGCAAGCTCTTTGTTTTTCTTTGACAAATCCTCGCTCAGTTCGTATTTTCTCGTAATGTCCGTCGCCACGATTTCATAGACCTTTTTCCCGTCTGTCTCGTGCTCTATCCGCTCGAAAGAATAGACCTTGCCGTCCTCCGTTTTGATCATCGGCGTTTTGTCGCTTTCTATTCGTTTGTTCGGCTCTATCGGCTGCCCTGCCGTCAGCGTGTTCCAAAATTCCGCGCCGCTGAGTAACGGTTTTCCTGTTACTTTCAGGCAAAGTTCTTTTATTTGCACATTGGCAAGCCGCAAAAGTCCGCTCTCTTCGTAAAAACAGATCCCGCTCGGCAGGTTGTCAAAACTCTCTTTCACGCTCATTCTCGAAACATGACGTTTGTCCGATCGGTATCCCATCAGAATCGCCACGGCGCACAGCAAGATCATTGACGTTTCCGCCGAAACAAACAGCCATACGGGGAGTTTCACCACTTCCATTGACACCCAAGGATATTTCTCCACGCCTTTTTCGTCGACATACACCGCAAGGTTGACAAGCAAAAATGCCGATAATAAAAAGACAATCGCTTGCATAACCGCACTTAAATAGGGCTTTCCTTTGCGCCTTGCACAAAGGTATAGGTCACACGCCGAAAATACAGTCGTCAGCAAAATCCCGATGAGAATGATTTTCTGCAAAAACGAGGGCGCTGTCATAAAACTCATCTTTCCGCACCTCCCGTTTCAAACGTCAATGTTTCGTAAAGGCTGTCGTCTTCTGCCGCGACAGTCACTTTGCCGTTACATTTTTTTATCTCGTCATCAAAAAAGTCTTTTACCGAGCCTGCCGCGTCCGTTACGACCGCACGAAGCGCAATTTTTCCGTTCCCCGCAGAAAGTTTTACAATCACGCCCGAGAGCGTGGGCAGTGCTTTTTTGATGCACTCCTCGAAAAACTCGTAAAGGAAAATACAGATCTTTGCGTCATACTCTCCGCTTGCAATTCCTACAAACGACGTCGTGATCCCGCAGTCCGTAAGATACCCCAAAGATTCCTTTACCGACAGTGCGATTTCATTTATGTCTATGTTTTCGCTTCTATTTCTCAGCATTTCCAGATTGCTCCGCCGCTTGATATATGCCAGATACACGCACGCAAGGCGCAGATTTTTCTCATAGTCCGCGCTTGTTTCGTCTATCCCGTCCACAAGCGCGTTGACCTCGCTAAGCGATGCGGATACGATCTCGAATATTCTGCTGTAAAGTCTGTTTTTCTCCTCCGTTTTTGCCTTACGCTCTTTTAAGTCGTTTTCGTATGTAATCAGCTCGCCCTCTTCCGTCAGCTCTTCGTTGACGATAGAAAGTTTTCCCAAAAGTTCATTGATCGCCGCAAGATTTTCCGCATAAAACACGCTGCCGCCCGATATGCTTTTTGCCGAAAGCCGCGTATTCTCGTCAAGCAGTATCGAACCTTCCGCTTTTGCGCGCTCGTACGGCTCTCTGCCTGTTTCGGGCAGTTTTTCCGTGCGGAATACGGGTTTTAGTTCTTCGTCCGTGATCACCGACGACACCGACGACATCGCAAAGTATTTTTCGTAGTTTTCATTGGACGGGATCAGACCGATCCGCACGCAGCTTTCAAATATCGCTATGAACGTAAAACACAACAACTCCGGCACTTTGTACGAGCGCACCTCGAAGGCAAAACACAGTCCGCTCACCACCGCGCAGACCGCAAATACCGTGAGCGGTATCCATACTTTCTTTTTACAAGCCGATATACTGCATTTCAGAAACAGCGTCGCCACCGCCGCTATCATTCCCAAAGCAAGCCACGCCATCGTAATATAATAGACCGGACCGTGCTTGTAGTCCGTTTCAAAATTCGCAAAATTTTCTTTGAACACGAATGCCGTCTGGTGCAAGTCGTTGGTCAAAATCAGCAAAATCAAGACGATAGCCGGCACCAATACCAAATACAAACATTTGCAGACCGAACGGCTGCTCTTTCTCGTCAGCCCCATCGCCGCGATCCACGCAAGCGGCGGCACAAGACATTGCGGGATATAGTACATATACCATAAATAGCGGCTTGCCGTTTCGTACGATGCAAAAAAGTAGTATTTGACGTAGCGCAGCAAAAGCCACATAAACATCAGTGTCGCAACAGTAATCAGCAATCTCCTCGTTGATTTTTCAACAATGCGGTTTTTCGCCGAGTTCCCCCAAATGAAAATCAGCAGGAAAAAAATCAGGTTAATGACAAGCGATAAGAGTTTGTCCCAAAAAATCGTAACTTCATTGTCGATATACTGCAATATCCCCGCAAGCGCAAACAAGCCCGCGCATAAGATATACGGAATGATTCCTTTTTTGATTGTTCTTGTCCGCATTTGCTCTTCTCCTTCTTTCCGGCAATTTTCTAAACCACTATACTAATGTTTACTTACACAGCGGCTTTACTGTCCGTTTTCTTTTTATAAATCAGCCGATGTTTACCGATGTAACTTGCTGTTAGTATCATTCATCAAAAGTTATATCTTTCTCTTTACACAGTGCACCGAACTTTTGCATTGCCGCATAACTCGGTAAAGATTTCCCCTGCTCCCAACGATTTACGGTAGAAAAAGACACTTCTAACAACTGCGCCAGTTTTTCTTGACTAATTTTCAATATTCCCCTGACAATTTTGACTTTTTTGGCAAAATCCATTTTCTACCTCCAAACACGCTATAGCAATTTAATTATAGCATATAAGCGATATAATTTCAATATTTCTAAGATGTTTTCAACTTAACGGTTTGTCTGTTTTTATTTGGATTCGCTCATCGGCACGTTACATCACCACATTTAATGAAATCTTGCTTTCTCTCTATCCAAACCTAAAAGGAGTTACGATATAACTATCCGGATTTATGGAAAACAGTATTGATACTCTCTGCTATACTTTAATTAAAAAGACTTTACTTTCCGCTTTGCTTCTTTATATAGTGAAACAAACTCAATAGTTCTTAACATACACTTGATTTCTCGTTCGAGAGATATTTGCATTCTCCTAAAATCTTATTATTTATTCAAGTCTAAAACACAAACATACTTATTCTTCTCTTCAAAATTGAAGCTGTACCGAGCAAACTTTTAAGTATTTAGGTTCAAGTCCTGTTTTTACTCGAAAAGGGCTAAAAGACAGCATAAAATCGAAACCTGTTTTGGCGAAGCACAAAAGTCGCATTTTTGCCCTAAAAATAGCAAAAAACCCTGAAAAACTCATCATTTTTCAGGGTTTTTGCAGTGGACAGCATTTTTATCCACTAAACATGGCGCAGAGAGTGGGATTTGAACCCACGGTGCTCTTATGGGAGCACACACGATTTCGAGTCGTGCGCGTTCGACCACTCCGCCATCTCTGCATTCGGCGAAATTTTACGCTTACGTTTTATTATTATATTCTTTTATTTATAATTTGTCAATCTTTCGGGCAGGTGTTTTACGGATAAAATCGTCAAAACCCCAACGATCACCCCTGCCGCAACGGAAAAAACACAGACAAACGGCAGCTGCAGATACAGCGAAGGCGTCTGCATGAGCAAGACAACCACGCTGACGCGCGCTATATTGCTTACGATTGCCCCGCAAATGCTGACGGAGATCAGACTGACGCGCGGGAACACGGCCGCATAAAGCCCCGCCATCACCAGATAGGCACACAGGCTTCCCGCCAGATTGAGCAAAAAAGCGAAAGTACTCCAGGCGATGAGCGCCGTAAGGAGATTTTTTGCAAGAACAAACACAAACGCCTGCCACGCCCCGAAATAAATGATCACGAGCAGCACAAACACGTTTGCCAGCCCTATCTTTACGTATGGCGCCATGGGAAGGAGGGGCGGGATGAGAGATTCGATCAGAAAAACGATACACGCCGCCGCAAGCAGTACTCCCATCGCGGCAACTCTCTTTGCTGAAATTTTCATACGTCTGTCTCCAACCCCTTGCCGTCGATGCGGATGTGAAGATCGTGCGGCAGGCAGAGGATATCCCCTTTTGCGATACTTCCGAAATAACGGCAGGTGTGGTCGGGGCAGTCCGACGCGGATACGCCGACTTTACCCTCCCGCACGGAAATGACGTTGTAATCGGAATAAACTCTCCCTTCTTCGTACAATGTAACTTTGCCCGCAGTACCTTCGATGTAGAACACGTAGTCCGCATTCTCCGCAAGTGTCGCGCGAAAAATCTCTTCCCCGCGGTACAGGACGGAAAAAGTCTCTCCCTGCGCCGCAGAATTGACAAAAGACAGCAAAAAAAAGAGGATCACAAGCGCAGCAGCCGCCGCAAAAACGGCGACGTCTCCCCATACAAAGTATTTTTGTCTGCGTATGCAATCGATCTTTTCTTTTCTGTCCATGATCTTATTTTTCCGTAAACAGAGAAATATACTCTTTTTCGCGTTCGTCCGGGACGACTGTATCCGTCGCTTCCCCTTCCCTCAATGTAAAGACGTTTTCCACGCTGTCTGCGAGTTCGGGGCGGACGAGCGCCGCATATTCCTTCGGCTGTAAAACATGATAATTCCCGATCACCTCATAGCAAAAATCGGAGGTCAGGATGACGGCGCCGATACCGCATTCCTCCCAGAGAGAACGATAAAATTCCAGTGCATCCGTGAGCGGCATACAAAAACCCGCCGTAGAACAGGCGTCTGCCAGCGCTCCCGCATTCTCTTGCGAAAGCGGCACGAGCACGGTGATGGAAATGACGCCGTTTTGCGAAGGCTTCCCCGTAAACGGATCGATGATGTGTTTATAGATCGTATCCCCGTACACGTAAAAGCGGTAATTGTCCGCACTGGTGCTGACAGCCGTGTCCGACAGCCCCGTAAAGTACAGCGCGCCGTTGGGGCTTGCCCCGCCCGTGACCTGCGCGCGCGGATTTTCCAGCGTGGCGGTATAACCCAATCCCGCGGCATCTTCCTGTTTTTGCCCCATCAGCACGGCATTGGACATGACCGAAAAGGTGCCGCAATAATCCGGATATTTTTGACCGATGAGTTCGCGGACGCAATCGCTCATGTACCCCTTTGCGATCCCGCCAAGATCCAGTTTTACCGCGCCGTTATGTTTTACAACGACGTTTCCGTTGATCTCGATGTCGGCAAAAGAGCTGTCTGCAAGCGCTTCCGCGATCGCCTCGGCGGAAGGTTCGGGGCGCGGAACTGAGTATTTTCCCTCAAACTCGGGAGTAAATCCCCAAAGCTGAGAGAGGTTGTACAGAGCGGGAGAAAAAGCTCCGCCCGTCCTTTCGTACAGGCGCGAACAGATCTCCAGCATTGCCGCGGTATGTTCGCCTACCTCGATCTCCTCCCCCGCCGCGGCGGCATTGATGCGGGAAAGATCGCTCCCCTCGATTTCCGTACTGACCTGGGACTCGATCTCATGCAAGAGCTCCGAGATCTCTCCCCGCAGTTCGGAAAGTTGGCTTTGAGAAAGTTTTACGCCCTGCGAATAGGCGTTCTGCGAAAGGGTAAACTCGACAAAGTAAGACGGCTGCTTCGCACACCCTCCCAAAAGACAGAGCGCAAACAACAAGACAAAGGCAAGAATGCGTTTCATCCAATCAGCGGTCGCCGTAGAAGATGAGTCCGAGCGTTCCCGGCCCGCAATGCGACGCAATGACGGGGCCTACGATCTGCAGATCGTAAGTGATGTCTTCCCCGAATTCCTTTTTCAGCACTTCGACAAAGGCTTCGCCCGTTTCGGGACAGTCCGCCTGCATGATCTCAATGCGGTAATCCTTTGTGTTGGCGTTGTGTTTGTGCATGAGGTTGACAAACTCCGAAAACACGCGCTTGCTCCCCTTGATCTTGCCCACGCTCTGCAGAGAGCCGTCCTCCAGAATCGAGATCATGGGCTTGATGTTGAGCAGGTTCCCCACTGCCGCCGTGACGGCAGAGATCCTGCCGCCGCGCTTGAGATAGACGAGATCGTCCACGACAAAATAGACGATGGTATGCTCGCGCAGGTGCGTGAGGTACTCTTCCAGCTCGTCCATGGTAGCGCCCGCCTTGTACTTTTCCGCCGCATAGCGCACCTGGAATCCGCTTCCGAGGCTGATCGCCTTTGTATCAAAGGTGCGGATGACGCGGTCGGGATACTTTTCCTTCAGCGCGGCGATCGCCCTGTCCATACTCTCGAACGTGGCGGAAAGCTTGTGCGAAAAGGTGATATAATAAATATCCTTTCCCTCTTGCAGGACAGGTTCAAAGTAGTCGATATAATTCTGCTCGTTGATGGCCGACGTGGTAGGAACGGCTCCCGCACGCATACGCTCGTAAAAATGCTTGAAATCCGTCTTTTCTCCGAGATCGTAATAGTACTCCACTCCGTCCAGCACGTAAGGCATACGGATGACTTTAAGCCCGTATTCCGCCGCGACGGTATGCCACAATTCGCAGTTGGAATCACAAAAAAGCTGATACATAACTTGTCCCCTTTGTCAAAAAAGTAAAATGCAACAATGCACGTTTTTATTGTAGCACAAAAAAAGGCCCTTTGCAATCGAATGCGCAAATTTCAGAATTTTTTATGCACAAAAATTCTCTTTTTGTCCTTTTCCAAAAGATAGCAATTCAAGATGACGCCGATGACGAAACAGATCATCAGCAGATACAGCCAGAGCAGAAAGAGAATGAGAAAGACTGCCGCCCCGTACAGCTTTTCCATGGAACCGAAATTGACGTACACGGTAAACCCGAAAGACGCGATCCCGCCGAGGAGCAGGGTGAGAAGGCTGCCCCATACCGCATTTTTTACGCCGATCCGATAGGGACAGATGTACAGGTTGAGCAGGAGCAGAAGCCCGAACATAAAAACGCCGAACAAGGCATAGACGGACACCTGCGCGACAAAGGAAGGAAACAGGCGGGACAAAAGGGAATTCCCCAGCAAAAAAAGAGTGACCCCCGCGAGAAAAAGGATCATTACGATAAAGATGAACACGACGGCGGAAAGGCGGATGAGCCACCCGCCCTTTTTGCGGGTACTGTCGTAGATGATCTCCCCGCTGCGGCGCATATGATAAAAGAGATTTGTGGAAGAGTACAGCGTTGTGGCCAGCAGGACAACGGACGCGCCCGCCGTGGCGTTTTGTGCGGAATCGCGAAAGTACAGCAGAATGCTCTTGAACTCGATAAAGATCTCCAATTCGAGCAGCTGGGTGTAATCGATGTTCAGTTTGCCGAAAATGAGGGTCAGCCAGAACAAAAACGGTACGACGGACATGACGAGAAAAAAAGCCATTGTTCCCGCCAGCGTCGTGTATTTTTTTGCGGAGAGGTAAGAAAATGTTCCCCGAACCTTTTCAAAGGCGTCTTGCAGCAAACTCTTCATAAAATTATTGTATGCAATCGCCGCAATAAAATTTATCCCTTTCCCTCCGCCAAAACTCACACTTTTTGCAAAGCTTTCGCCGCGACCTCGTCCGAACGAAGAAGCGCCTGCATAAACTCCCGATTCTCCGAAATCTGCAGGATCTGTTCTCTCTGTGAAAAGCAATTTTCCTGCCGCACCCTGCAACCGCAGAACGACATAGCCGTTAAAATGCGAGGTTGCTCCGCACCCTCCGTTCCCTCAGCGGAGGGAAGGCAGATATCCGCCATATTCTGTAAAAAGGCATACGGCGCAACGTGCGCACACGGCGCAAGCACCGTAAAAAAGTTTTTTCGCCTGTTTTCCCCCATCCCGCCGAGGAAAACCCGCTCCGCTTCCTCCTCTTTGAGCACACAGCGGAACGTAGTGCGCGCGCAAGATCGGCGCAGGGAAAGCGCTTCGGCAAGTTTATCCCCCGCGGGAGACTGCTCTTCCCCGCAGACAGAAAAAAGAAGGGGGCGGAAATAAAGTTCCGACAAAACGGAAAAGGCCGAAGAGACCCCTCCCCCGTACAGACAGAGAGTACTGCGGTGCAGATGATCGGCGCGGTTTTTTACCACCTTTCCGGCCACGACCTTTCCCCCGAAAGAGAGTTCGGGAAACTGCTCTTCGTATCCCCTTTTCACCGCACGGAGAGAGCGGAAGAAATCTTCGTCCGCTTCGGGCAGGACAAGGGTCGCATCCGCCAGCCAGCAAAGTGGCAGCAGGAGCGCCGCAAAGGGCAGGACGGCAACGGAATCGGGAAGCATTTCCGTATTGCAGTCGTATTCGACGGTAAACGGCTTGCTGTTGCTGAAATAGTTGACAAGATTGCCTTCCACGCTGAACTTGTACGCAATTTTGTTCTTATCGCGCGCAACGGCGGAAAGATACACGGCATTGTGCACGCCGATGTCACTCTTTTTGACAGACGGTTGCTGTTTTTCAGGCCTTTCAAAGGTCAAAGGCTGTGCGGCGGGAGCAAGGTCCAGCCCGTTTTTCTGCGCAAAATTTACAAAGTTTTTGTATAGCTTCGGATAGCGGCTGTTAAAGCGCGTGTAGTCCGCCCTATCGTAATACCACGAAAGCGGCTTTGTTTCGTCAAACGCCTGCATCTCCATGGCGGGCAGGCCGAAAAAGTCGGTCAGCTCCCTCGTCCGCGAATCGGTCGTGAGAAAGAGCGAGCGGATCCCGTTCCAGAGGGCGATGACGTTTCCGTGAAATCTCCCGCCGAGGGAAAAATCGATGCCGTTGAGCGCATCGCACCACTCCCTATACCCGCAGGGCAGAACGGAACGCCTGTCAAGCCAGCTTTTGATATACTGAAAGAATTTTTCGTCCCTTGCATTCTCCTGGGTAAAGGGAAGTTCCGTCTGCTCCACAAACTGCATATCGTGTTGCGCACAATAGCTTAAAAAATGCTTTTCCGCCGCGCTCAGCCTGCCGAAAAATGTCTTGAAATTCGCGCTCGCCCTCTGCGGCTCCGCTTTTGTATCAATGCGAAATTCCGGATTGTTCCAATAGTACATGGACGGACAGCCGATGACGCAAAGATTTTTGACGCCGTGTTTTTCCAGGACGTCCGCCGTGAACTGTCCGCGGACGCCGAGGGTGGCCCGCTCCTCCAATTTTTTCAATAGACGCAAAGTATTTGCGGACAGCCTGAACCCGGGATCGAATTTCTCCGCCTGCAAACCCACGCTGATTGGAATAAACGGGATCGCGTATTTGTCCGCCAACTTTTCAAGATACCCGTATTCCGCATTTTCACGGATCCAGATCAGATCGGTGACGATCACGCGGTCGCAGGAGGAAAGCCTTTCCGACTGCGCATACGGGATCTTTTCGGGGCTAAGCAACCTGTCCAGCGCCTCCCAAAAGACTAGGTTCCCCGTATTTCTGCCCAGCTGCTCCACCTTTGTTTGCTTGGAAGCGCTTTCCTCTACGTTGTTTTTCAAAATGCCCGTCTTCATGTTCTGCTCCTTTTCTCTGCCCTTCTTTTTTTCATCTTTTCGTGAAAGGTTTTCCTGTCAAACAGCCAATAATACAGCGCCCTTTTCCATCTTGAACACCCTCGGAGCGCCTCCTCCACCGTCTTTTGCCGTGCGGGAAGGACGGGCGGCACGCTTTCCTGCGTTCCGCTCTTTCCTGCACCGATGGCCTGCAGGTTTTCCTGCCAGCGATAGACGAGGCTGAGTCCGTCAAAGCCGCTGTACACGCCGTCCTCTATGGTATGATCGATAAAGACATAGCGGTCAAATTCGGTTGCCGTCTTGCAGAAATATTCAAACAAATAACCGCTTTCCACGTTGCGCAAATCAAACATTTTTAAAGAATGGGAAAAAGTCTGTATCAGATCGTGGGCAAAGCAAAGCGCGCCCCTTTGCATCATGTGCAGGGCAAAATTGCGCGGAGCATCCTCCTTTTCCTCCCCGAACAGAGGGCGCACCCCCTCCTTTGTCCTTTCAAACCCGATGCACGAGGGAGAGGTGTCCGACAAAAAAGTTTCGCGCAGAATGTCCGTCACGACGGGACTGTACGGATAAAAACAGCTGACCCGAAAGCCGCCCGCCCTTGCCATTCTGCCCGTGGATTCGCCGTTGTCGTGCAAAAACAGCGCGTCCACGGGATGCGAACACAGATCGGAAAGCGCCTTCTGGATCCTTCCGCTGTAGCCTGCGTCAAAGGCGGCGCACCTGCCCGCAAAGATTTGGCGATAATACTCTGAAACCGCTTCCCGCGCTTGCCCAGCTTTTGCGGCGTCGAAAGAGATCTTCAAAAACGCGACGATAAAATTGCGGAACCGATTTTCGTCCCCGATGTGCTCGTCCAGAAAAATGCCGTGCGAGGCGTACTCCTTTTCAAGCTGAGGAGTGAGCGGAACGCACACGTCCGCAAACAGCTGCAAAAACTTTTTAAAGGTCTGATCGGGAGAGAAAATGTTGACAAAATTATCCGACGTATAGAACTTTTCAGGTCGATCCATGACGTACGGAAGCACACACTTGCGCGTGGCATAGACATATTGGCTTGCAATTTCCGCGCCCGTTGCACGGCACATTTCTTCAAAAATTTTCTGAACGAGAAACCCGTCCCTTGCAAGAAAGGCGATCATTTCGTATCCGCGTTCTGCCGAGATGTCCAGGATCCATTTTGCGACCCCGAACAAATACGGCCCCATCGCAAAATAGCCCATGACCCACGGATCGCCGTTAAAACGCGACTGCGCCTGAAAGGGAACAAATGGATTGTCAAACAACTCGTGCGCGATGGCGGCATACATGGTTCGGACGCACAACTGCCCTGCAAAGGTGCGCGTATCGAACTCGTCCGACAGATTTTCTTTGAGAAAAGAGGTGCAATTCCCGTTGAAAATATCGTGAACGTTCCCCGTGAACACGTCTACGGCCTTTGGCAGAAAAGCGGCGTGCATCCCCAAACTGCGCGGGACGACGACGTCGTTTTGCCACGTATCCCCGATGTGGAGGACTTCCTGCGGCGCGACGCCGAGTTTATCGAGAACGACGCGGAACAGATTTCCCGTATATTTGAGTTTACGGTATTCGCAGGAAACAAACAGCGCATCGTACCCTGCGATGCCGCATTTTTGCAGCATTTCCTCCACGCACTGCGCAGGCAGGTACATATCCGAAACGAGGACAACTTTTTTCCCCAGCGCACGCGCCAGAGAAAACAGTTCTTTCCCCGATCCGCGCGGTGCGATCAGCTTTTTTTCCGTCTCCTCTTCCGTGCGTTTCAGAGCAGCTGTATCCTCCTCGGAAAGGAAATACTGCTGCGCCATTGTACGATAAATTTCCGCGAGCGTGACGTCCTCTGCCGAAGGATTATATACCCTGTTCAATTCGCGGCAGCGCTGTTCGGCAAAGAGGCGCATTTTGACAAAGGCATTTTCCTCCGCTCCGCCGAAAAAGGCGGAAGCTTCCTGCTGGACAAAATAAAAAGCGTCCTGCGGGGCCCATAGCGGCCGCCTGAGCAGAGTATCGAAAATATCGAAACTGATCACAGTATGATTTTTGTCGCAGATCTGCTCTTTCAGCTGTTCGTACCGATCGTCCCATTCGGTATTGAGCGAATTGAGATGAAACTCGTACTGGGTGCAAAATTGCGGCTCCTCTTCTTCAAAGCCGCGCAAAAGAATGTGCAGGGCCTGCTTGTCCTTCAACAGCCCCGCGGCGGAGAGATTGTTGCACCAGATACGGAAATATTTTTTGCGGAAAGCCGCAAAATCCTCCTGCGTCTGCGAATAAATTCCCCTTTCTTTGAGAACGTCCCTGAAAAACGAAAACACGCGGACGACGTCTTTGAGGTTTTTCAGCGTCTTTTGCGGGGACTGCTCCGAACCCGTGGACGCCTCCTTGTGCCTGCAATAAAAATAGCAATCGCAATCGGCAAGCTGCACGTTTTGCGCGTACGAATACAGCACGCAGGAAAAGGCAATGTCCTCCGTCATGACAAGATGTTCCCCGAGCGGCGCGTAATGGGGCAGGCACTTGCGGAAAAAGGCGAGATCGTACACCTTATTCCACATGACGTGCCAATAAAACAGGGCGCCGCGCTGGGACAAAAAAGTTTTATACACCTCCGCTCCGTGCAGGGACGGTACGGCCCTGGGCAGGCGGCGCGGAATGTTGGAATAGTGTCTCCACCCGTTTTCGTCTGTTTCCACAATGTTGCCGAGGACAAAATCCGCCTTTTCCTCCTCCGCGCGATGGACGAGCGGACGGTAAAAATCGCAGGAAACGTAGTCGTCGCTGTCCGCAAAGGCAAGCCATTTCCCCCGCGCCGCGGCGACGCCGCTCAGTCTTGCGGCAAAAAGCCCCCTGTTTTTTTCGTGTTCCACGATTTTGATGCGCGGATCGCGCGCCGCATAGGCGGACAAGATCTCCTTGCACCCGTCAGGGCTGGCATCGTTTACACAGATTACTTCCACGTTGCGGTAACTCTGCGACAAAAGGCTGTCCAGACAACGCTCCAGCCATTTTTCCGTATTGTACACGGGAACGACGATGGAGAGAAGTTCCCCGCTGTTATTTTTTTCCATTTGTGACCTCTTTACCCTGTATTTTATTTGATGTATCCCACTTCTTTTAAAATGTCCCGGACGGAAAGCGGATTTCCGTTCGGATCCAGGCAGGCGTGAAAAGTCCGATACAAATTCAGATTGTATGTCTTGTTTGCGTTGATGATCGCAAGCGGAGCGCACGCCTCTTCCCCCGTAATTTCAAACGGGCGCGGAAAACAACCTTCCGCTTGCCGAAAGGCAAGGCAGAAATCCTCTATCCCCTCGCCCATCTCGCGCACCGCCGAAGGCGTATTTTCCTGCTCCCCGAACAGGGGCGCGTTTCGTCCGTCTTCGTCTTTTGCGTATCCGATCGTCGTGGGTTCCGCAGAGGAAAACATGAGTTCCGTCAGAATGAGATGATTTTCCCGTACCCGATCTGTGAGGTAAACATACCCCTTGAGCGCACCGAAATCGGTGAGGCTTTGCGAAAGCGAACAATCGGAAACGCCCAACAGCGCACCCTCGCATTCCACTGACGGCATAGTCTCCCGCCAATAGCCGCTCAACAAAGCAAAGATGGTTCCGCGCCATCCGAGATCGACGAGCAAGATCCGCTCCTTTCCGCGCAGAATTTCCGACGACATTTCCCCAAACGCTTTGGCGTCTTTTTCATAGATCTGAAAGATCTCTTCCCGATGGTTTGTCAAAAATTCGAGCATACGCGGCAGCGTTTTTCTGTCAAGTAAGGCTCCTTGCGGAAGTTCGGCGGGCAGCTTTTCTGACAGAGCGGCAAGCTCCGCCTGCCGCAAAGACTGTGCAATCGTCACCCGATTCTGCTTTTCCGCCTTGCTGACAAACATCCTGTCCAGAAAGACGTTGAAATACTGCCTGACAGCAACTTTTAGAGCCGCCATGCGCGACGTGTACAGATAGACGGCGGCGACGCTTCCGAAATACTTCTGATAAATTCTATAAAAGAGTTCGGAGTCGCGCGCAAGAAACACGATGCAATCGTACCCGCGCCGTTTGGCAAGTTCTTCCAGCCAGCCGCAAAAACCGTAAGCTAGCAATCCACCGTACACAAAGCCGTGTTCGTACAGGGCGCTGCGCACCATCCCCCGCACATGGAGGCGCTCGTTCACGATGCCTTCATAGACGGACATTGCCAAGGAATGCGCTTGCAACGGCCGATAAAGGGCAAACTTTTGCGCGACAGGCTGCACATACATCGCCTTTAACCCCGCCTTCCGCGCGGCAATACAGCGTTCCCGCGAAGATAGGTAGAAGATCCCCTTTCCCGATAGTTCGTCTGCGATCTCTTCCCATAGTCTGCCGCACTCTGCGCAGGTATATACCTTTTCACAAGAAATCCCGTTGCTCCGCAGAAGTTTGTCCCAAAAGGCGGACGCAAGCCTGCTTTCGCAGCAGACAAAAACTTTTTTCCCCTCCCTTTGCAGACAAGAGATCAGCGAAACATAAAAAGGGTCGGCATAGCTGAGCTTTTCTTCCAGTTCCTGCTCTGCGCGCAGAAGCTGCTTTGCATCCGCGCCGCTCCACTCGGAAACAATTTTGCAGACCTCCGCCAGGCAGGCTTTCCCCTTTTTCCTCCTTTTGTCCGCCTCCGCTGCGGCGGCACGGCGCATACCTTTATAGTCGGCGATCCCCAGCTTCGCACCCGCCGCATCCCACAGCTTTTCAATGTGCGATACGCGCCGCAAAAGAAGGAGTTCCCCGTCAAAACAGACAAAATCCTTCTTTTTCAAAACCCGATCCATTTTTTTGCGGGACGGATGCGCGCAAACTGAGGACTCTGGATAGACCAGGCACGTGCGCGGATCCCGCCCGAGCAGTCGGAACAAAAACACCAGCCACAGCGCATATACAGCGCTTGCCGCCTTGCAATATTTATGGAACTTCGGATGGCGGCGCTTATATCTTTGATAATAAAATCGGACAAAGGGATCATCCCCCATTGCCTTTCGGAACAGCTCGTAAATTCTTCTCAAGTATTTTCTCCCAAAATCAGATCGTCTTTTTTCTTAGTGTGTGTGAGTCCTGCGGGATTATCCGAACCTCCCATGCATTTCCCTGCGGCAAATTTTGCTGCTAAACGGGATTTGTTTTCTTGCAGAAAACAAATAAAGCCGGCTTTATTTGTTTTCTTGCAGAAAACAAATAAAGCCGGCTTTATGCCCCGCTCACTGAGTGTTCCCATTGTATCATGTTCCGTTGCAAATTGCAAGAATTTTACACCATGTGCTATTTTACGACAAAAAAGAGGAGAGTTGAATGATATGCACCACAAAAGTTAGACACTTTTGGAGGTGCATATTTTTATGAGAAAAAAGGGAACAAAGAACAAAAATTATGGATAACGGAGCAATGGAAAACTTCTTCGGACGACTGAAAGTTGAAATGTATTACGGGGAAAAATTTGAAACGGTGGACGAATTCGTCCACCGCCTCAAAGAATACATTTACTATTGGAACAATGAGAGAATCTCTCTCAAACTAAAAGGAATGAGCCCGGTACAGTACCGAACTCATTACCAACATTTTAATTAATTTTTTGTCTAAACTTTGGGGTTCACTTCAGAACGCTCTCCTCTTTTTGTACTTTGTCCGTCGGAACGGACGCGGAAATTATTCGATTTCGATTTTGTTTTCCTGAGGACGCGAAGGCGTTTCCTTGGGGATGAACACGGACAGAATACCGTTTTCGTATTTCGCCCTGACGTCTTCCTTGCTGACGTCACCGACATAATAGCTGCGGCTGCAGGAGAAACTGCGTTCGCGATGGATGTAGTTTTCCTTTTTGCCCTCTTCCTGCTTCTCCTCTTTCTTGACGGAGATGTTGAGGTAACCGTCCTTCAGATCGATGTGGATATCCTTCTTGTCCAGCCCGGGGAGTTCGACTTCCATCACATACTCCTTTTCAGCCTCTTTGATATCCGTGCGCATATATTTCTGACCGTTGTTTCTGCCAAACCCATAAAAGGAAGGGAAGAAATCGTGCATTGCTTCGTTAAAGAAATCGTAATCGGAATAACCGTTCTTTCTCGTCAATTCATTTTTCATAACAATCAACTCCTTTTTTGTTTTTAGCACTTTGTTTTTATAAGTGTTAGCACTCTCTTATTGAGATTGCTAACATTATATCACTTTCTGAAAGTTTGTCAAGTGTTTTTTATAAAATTTTTTAAAATTTTTTTAAAAAGTTTTTGTAGGAAAAAATCCGCAAAAAAAGGGCGCCCTGCGGCGCCCTTGATAAGATCATTTCGTTTCAAACATTTTAAAAAATTCGCGGACGGCGAAGGAGGGAGTGGCGCCCTTGGGGAAGGCGATCCCCACCGAACGCGCGGGAAGAGCGGGTTCGGTTTTGATTTCAAAGAGAGTTTTGTCCTCGCCCAGTTCGCGGCTGACGTATTCTTTGGGAACGCACGCGATGCCCACGCCGTGTTTTGCGAGGCGAATCATCAGTTCCAGACTGCCGCACTCGATCTCCGGGTGCAGATGCACGCCGATAGAATGGGAAAAATTGATGATCGCCTTGCGCGTGACGGTGTTGGTATCCAGCATGAGTAAGGGATAATCGTGCATACTTTTCAAGGGCTGAACGCCTTCCGAAAGCGTTTTGAAGTTTTCGTTTGCGACAAAGGTATCGTGCAAAGGCATGATGGCGCTGGACAGAATAAAATCTTTGTCATCCACGGGAAGGTTGAGGAAAGCGATGTCGCACTTGTTATTTTTCAGAAGGTCGAGCGTGTCCGTCGTGATACAGTTGATGAGATTGAGTTTGACCTGCGGATATTTCTCGTGATATTCTGCGATCTTGTCAATGAGCACATAGGAAAAAATGGTATCCGACGCGCTGATGCGGATGGTACCCGTGGCAGTGGTATTGATCTCTTTGAGTTTGTTTTCCGCAGCGTCCAGTTCCCCGAGCGCCTTTTCCACAATGTCAAAGATCTGTTTTCCGCCCTGTTCGGAAAGTTCCATGCCGCGGTGGGTGCGGTTGAACAGCGGCGCGCCCAGCTGGCTTTCCAGCTGTTTGATCGCCTGGGAGACCGCAGGCTGGCTGATGAACAGTTCGTCCGCCGCGCGCGTAAGGCTGCCGCAATTGGCTACCGTATAAAAGACTCTGTACAATTCGAGATTGACCATTCTTTCCTCCTTTGCGGTTACTTGCCTACGCAGAATTTTGCAAAGATCTCGTCGATGATTCGTTCGTTTGCCGTTTCGCCGCTGATCTCGCCGAGCGCCTCCCACGCCTCTTTCAGGTGAACGCCCAAAAGGTCGAGCGGAACGCTCCCGCACACGCTCACCGCTTCCGAAAGAGCCGCGTGCGCACGGCGCAGCGCCTCGAAATGGCGCTCTTCAATGAGAAATTCCCCGTCCGACGTGTACCCTTCCATACAGCGGCTGAACATGAGCTGCCGCAGCTTTTCGATGTTTTCGCCCGTCTTGGCAGAAACGCGGATGTCCGCAGGCGGATCGCACACGTCCTCGCCCAGATCCGTCTTATTGTAGACGACGAGCTTTTTCTTTTTGGAAAGGCTCTCATAGATCTCGCGGTCTTCCGAAGAGAGGCTCTGCGATGCGTCCAGAATGAACAGCACGAGATCCGCCCCTTCGATCAGACTGCGCGCGCGGGAAATGCCGATGTTTTCTACTTCGTTTTCGCTCTCGCGGATGCCCGCCGTGTCGTACAGGCGGAAGCGCACCCCTTCGATCTCCAAAGTCCCCTCCACCACGTCGCGGGTGGTCCCCGCCTGCGAGGAGACGATGGCTTTGTCGCTGCCGAGCAAGGCGTTGAGCACGGAGCTTTTGCCCGTATTCGGTTTGCCCGCCAGCACGACGGAAACGCCCTGCATGATCTTTCTGCCCGTGCGATAGGTGGAAAGAAGCGCCTGCAGCTGCGCGTCGATGCGGCCGATCTCCTTTTCGATGTCTTTGAGATCGGTGTGCTCGATGTCCTCTTCGGGGAAATCGATGTCAGCATCGATCCCTGCAAGAAGTTCGGTGATCTCCTCCTGGAAGGAGCGCGCCTGCGCGGTGAGCCGTTCGCTGTACAGCATAAATCCCGCGCGCACTTCCGCCTCGCTTTCGCCGTTGATCATATCGATCAGGCCTTCCGCCGAGGCAAGCGTCAGTTTTCCGTTAAGAAACGCGCGGCGGGTAAACTCGCCGCGTTCCGCCATGCGGCAGCCGAGGGACAGCGCCTTGCACAAAATTCCGCGGGCGATGCTCGTGCCGCCGTGACAATGAAATTCCACGACGTCCTCGCCCGTAAAGCTGTGCGGCGCGCGAAACCACACGCAAAGGCCGTAATCGCTGAACGAGTCCGCCTGGATCGTCCCCGCGTACATCATGCGGGGCGCAAATTTACTCACGGGCACTTTCCCCGCGGGATCAAACATTTTTTCCGCAATGCCGAGCGGCGATCCGCCGCTGAGACGGATGATCGCCACACCGCCTTTCCCCGGCGGCGTTGAAATGGCTGCTATGCAATCGCTGTTCATTTTTTACTCCTGAGTACGCAGATTATACCATAATCGCGGCATTTTGTCAACGTCCGCCGCCCGTCAATCCCGTTCATACATACCAAAAGGGCGCCCGAAACGCCCTTTTTAATGCGTATTCAGCTGTTCCCAGAGAGAAACAAGGCTCCCCACCGTGTCGCTGTAACTGCGCGTTCCGCCCGGTACCCCGTTCGCCTTCAAAAACAGATCGTTAAAAAAGGAAGAAAGAGTGTCTATGATCCCCTCGTATTTGTCGTAATGTTCGTTTGCGTTGCGGTACTCCCGCTTGACTTCCTCCGACAGGAGGCCGTACACTTCCCTGTACTCCTCCTCGGGCAGGGCGTTGATCATGGACGCCGCCGCACTCATCAGGCCGCTGTAACGGATGGTGTCGTTTTCCGAACGGATACACAGCACGTACGCCGCAACGTTGGCCTCCCCTTCCTGCGAAACGCCTTTGGCGTGCGTCATCTCGTGCGCCATCGTCACGGGCAGCGTATAGGCGGGAACGTTCGTGTTGATGTTGGCTTCCGCGTAAAAGGGAAAATAAATTCCCGTGATGCCGAGATAACTCATCAGGACGGAAAAGGCGACGGGTTTGGGCCGAACCTCAAAAAAGGCAAAATAAGAAGTCCCCAGCGCGGAAAAAGATTTGTTCAGCTCGTCCGCCGTCTGAGAAAAGGACAGAGAGGGAATGATGTTCCCCTGCCCGTCCCGCTCCATGCGTTCGGAAAGATCGTTGAGTTCCTGCACATAGAAGCGCGCCGCAAGATACACCTTTTCTTCGGTGAGGACGCTCTCCTCCAACCCCAGCGCGGACTGCACGGAGGGGCGCTGATACAGGGGCGCGTACAAGATTCCGAAAGAAATGAGAACGCACAATCCAGCCATGGCAAGACGATACAGCCAAATTTTCAGTCGTGCAAATTGCCTGTTTTTCAGCAGAAGCACGACGCCGACCACGAGCGCAGCCGCTCCGAAAATGAGCAGAAAAGCCGTCAGTTCGTACAGGGAAAAGGGAAACAGCGCGGAAATTTTGCCGAGAAGAAAATTCAGCGCGCGCGTAATGCCCCTTGCAAAGAGATGTTCGGCAAGAACGGGGATCTCCGACAAGAGCCACACGATCGCCGCGGCAATGGCGGCAAGGAGCAATTTTTGCAGGCGGGTGAACCTGTTTTTATAAAACAATGTCTGCATGGCAAAAGCATAGCACGGCGCCGTGAACGCCGTGCAAAGAAAAGCTGAAAACTAAACAAAATCAGGACATATACCTGTACAGGAAGTACAGGCCGACAACGACCGCAATGCCGAGCACGACGAGAACGGCGACTTTGAGCGGCGAAACGGGCGCTTGCCCCGTCACCTTGCCGTTGAGTCCGTTGACAAAAAAGTTGTACACCTTCTGGTGCCACTTGCAATGCCCTACATACACGGGAAGAAGAACGTATTTATATGTAATCCCCGAGTACTGCGTGTTGATATTGAATGAGGATACGACGTCGTAACTGTATCCGCTGAGGATCGCCGACCGCAGGCGGGCGCCGATCTCCTGCTTTGCATCCGCCCAGCAATCCAACCCCGAACGCGTCTTTTGCGTCGCCGTGTATCCGCTTAGATATTCGGGGGAATACTCCTTGCTGCTGCCCGTCGCAAAGGGCTGCAGCTTTTTCAGGTTTTTCTCCCCAACAACATTGCTTGCCTGCACGAGCACGTCATCGAAAAACATTTCATACTGCCCGCTTACGGTAAAATACTTGATCCTGCGTTCCTGCACCGTTTTTCCGTCGACGCGGCGGGTGACATAGTAATATTTCCCGAGCACGGCGGTGTAATAGGAATGCGTCTGCGAATCAAAGGTAAACGCAGGCAGATAGACGGCGTTCATCTTTTCGGGCTTGGCGCTCCTGCGGAATTTCTGCGGGGCAAACAGACGCTTGCGCACCCATTGCCGAACCGACGCCCCCGCCTGCTTCTGCGCAACTGCAAAGGGCACGACGGCATTGGGCCGAAGTCCCGGAAGTTCGTCCGTTGCCACGATGTTTGTGGCGCCGCAAAAAGGACAGGTCTTTGCGATCTCCTTTTTGTCGAGCACTTCCTGCGCGCCGCAGTTTTCGCAGCGGAACACGTGCGATTCGCTGCCCCAATCGTCCCGCTCTTCCAGAAGTTTTTCAAAATCCTGCTCCTCGCTGAAAGAGCCGACGATCTCCTTTCTGGTGCCGCAGTGCTCGCAGTACAGTCCGCCGGTCTCCGCGTCGTACACCATGTCCGCGCCGCAGGCAGGACATTTTTCCACCGATGTTTTCTTTTCCACTTCTGCGGGAATTCCCTGTCCGTTCAGATCTTGCATAGCCATCCCTTCCGATGTTTTTCTATATTATAAAAAATTAAAGATTTTTTGTCAAGGCTTAGGAAAAATTCCTTTTCTTTCCTTGACAGGAGGCAAAAGTTAAGATATAATAAAAGTAATAAAATTCCATGACAAAAGGAAATTTATATTACAAACAGTCCACAGTGTAACTCTTCTTTACAAGAAAACCGCCGCAGAAGCATCTGCGGCGGTTTTCCCTTTTATTTCACGCAATACGCGGAAATATTTTCGAAGGAAATGGGACGCTTGCCCTCCTCGATCTCATGCACCAGCTGTACCGTTTTATCGTTGCAGGGTGTGGGCACGCCGTACTTTTTCCCGAATTCACACACCACGCCGTTGATAAAATCGATCTCGCACTTTTTCCCCGCGCGCAGATCCTGCAGCATACTGGAGATCAGCCGCGCGTGCTTTTTCATGGCAACGGGAATGAGCGCAAAGGAGAGCGCCTTTTTCAGCTTTCCCTTATAATCGAACAGCTTGTCGATTTTATGCCCCTGCACGGGTTCGATGCGGATGCCCGCCGCCTTGGCGACGTCGATGCACTCTTTCATGATCGCCTGCGCCACCCTGCGCGA
>ERZ1090881.333-NODE-334-length-22940-cov-18.272187_pt1 | contig 22940 bp, 20 predicted proteins | sample MGYA00478470_ERZ1090881 | MGnify/ENA primary metagenome ERZ1090881 (study PRJEB33644, sample SAMEA5815736) | chicken gut metagenome | biome: Chicken; feature: Gastrointestinal Tract; material: Caecum | place: Ireland | collected 2019-01-01 | study: A study of the...
CAGCTAAAACCCCCCCCCCCCCCCCCCCGCCCCCCCCCCAACAAAACATTTCTGCCACACTCCCCCACAAAAAAAAAAAAAAAAAACACCACCCCCCCCCCCCCCCCCGGGGGGGGGGCCCCCCGGCGCTGTATTTGTCAGGTTCCTTTTGTCAGCGGATGCGGATGACGACGCAGATGCCGTCCTCCTTACTGTAAGAGCGCGAGACGGAGAGCGCGTCCACCAGAAACAGCCCCCTTCCGCATTCTGCATCCACGCCGGAGCAGGCGGGCTTTTCAGGCGGGCGGAAATCACTGCCGCTGCGCACGCGGATGACGACTTCGTCCGCCTGTGTCTCGGCAGTAAAGAGCGCGTGCCCGCCGCCGTGGCGGAGCGCATTGATGAGCAGTTCGTTGGCGACCAGCTTGCAGTCAAAGACCGCATTCTCGGGAACGGACTGTGCCTCGAGCGCACTGCACATACTCTCGAGCGCCGCTCTGAGCGCCCGGATATCGTCCACTTGAAACTTCATTTATCCCACCATCGATTGCTTCAGGGTCTCACGCAGTTTCTGCAAGATCTTGCGTTCCATGCGCGAGACGTTCATCTGTGAAACCCCCATTTTTTTTGCCGTCTCCATCTGCGAGAGCTCCTGCACAAAACGGTAGTGCACGAGCTTGCGCTCCTCCGGCTCCAGCATCTTCAACGCCGATTCCAAGGCGTCCCTGTCCTCGATATCCTCAAAGACGTCGTTGTCCGCAGGCAGGACGTCGTGCAGGCTCATGCCGTCCCCCTCGCGGTCGACGGGCGTATCCAGCGAGACGACGCCGCCCGCATCCGAGCAACGCAGCACCTCTTCCTCAGTGACCCCGAGCTTTTTTGCAAGTTCCGCCGCCGTCGGTTTTCTGCCATTTTCTGCAAAGAACTCCTCCGAGGCGCGCTTGATACCCACCCTGAGTTCGCTGACCTTTCTGGGCAGGTGCACGAGGCGCGAGCGGTCGCGGAAGTAGTTCTTGATCTCTCCCGTGATCGTCGGCGTGATGAATGTGGAAAATTTGAGCCCCTTTCTCTCGTCGAATCGGTCCACGCCGCGGATGAGCGCCAGGGACGCCACCTGATAGAGATCGTCATAGTCCACGCCCCGCCCGACGAACTTCTTCGCCAGGACGGACGCGATGTAGAGGTACTTTTCGACGATCTGATTGCGCAGCGCGACGTCCCCCGTTTCGCGATATTTGCGGAACAGTTCTTCTTCGTTCATGCCTGAGACCCGAATACAAAGCTGATACAGCCCTCAGCCTCGCGCGTCGAGACGCTCTCGGCAAGCGCGTTGAGGAGGGCAAGTGCGATCTCGTCCTCATCGGTGAGCGAAAGATCGGCCTGACCCTGCGTCCCCTGCACGCGCACGTCGATGCCCTGATCGCACGCCGTAAAGCGCACGTCGGCAGCCGTAAAGCCGCGGCGCATGAGCAAAAGGAGGCTCTCGGTGACGCACACCTTGCAGTCCTCGCCGCCGTCATAGGAAAGCCCCGCGACGGCACATACCCCGCCCGTTGCAAGGCGGACGGTCGTCATCATCTCCCGCCTGAGCGGGAGGGAAAGGCAAAGATATTCCTTCATCCCTCTATCTCCATGATCGTATCGAGCGCACAGATGACGAACAGCTTTTTAAGCCTCGGCTGCAATTTCTTGAGGCGCAGCGTGTGCCCGTCCGTCTTGGCGCACTTTAACAGCTTCACGAAGGTCCCGAGCGTCGTGGAATCGATGAACGAGAGCTTTTCGCAGTCGAAGGTGATGTCCGAAGGGCTCAATTCGTACAGCGCTTTGATCTCCGCATAGAAGTCGTCGGCATTCTCCGCAGCGATCTCGCCCGAGAGCGCCACGACAATGTCAGGCTTGGTTTGCAGCACTTGGATTTCCTGCATAAATTCCTCCGCCGCAGCGACGCGCGTCCACGTGAGGCGGGCGTACCTGCGGTATTTTCTATGTTATATGTACCACCTTTTCGGGCGGTTTCAAACGCGTTTTACAAAATTTCGGCAAGGCTTGCAAGCACCAGATCGGGCTTGTCGGGGAAATTACACATACTCTCCCGCGTCGTCTCGCCCGAGAGGACCAAAAGCGCCTTCATGCCGTTTGCGTTGCCGAAGCGGATATCGGTGTGCATCCTGTCCCCGACCATGCAGGTGCGCGCCGCAGGAACGCGGTACTTCTGCGCGATGCACGCGCCCATGACGGTGAACGGCTTGCCGCAAATGACGTCCGGACGCCGCCCCGAGGAGCGCTCGAACAGCGCGAGAAAGGAGCCGACGTCGGGCATGGGCACGCCGTCCGTCGGGCAGACGTCGTCCGGATGCGTCGCGATGAATGTTGCGCCCGTCGCGAGAAATTCGTTGAACTTCTTCATCTTTGCAAAGGTGAGCCGGGTATCGTAGGCGAGCAGACAGACATCGGGGTTTTCCTCGGTGAGCCGTACGCCCCGCTCCCGCAGCTCCTCCCTGACGGCGTCCGTCGCGAGTGCATACACCTTCGCGCCCGCATGGTGTGCGCCGAGATAGGTCGCCGCGGCGTGTGCCGAGGTGTACACGTCATCCTCCGCCCCGAACAGCCCGAGGCGGGTGAGTTTTTCGACATACTCCTCCCGCGTGCGCGAGGAGTTATTGGTGAGGTAGACGAGCCGCTTGCCCATGGCGCGCAGCCCTTGCAGCGCCTCTCTGACACCCGCGATGGGCGTGTCGCTCAGGTACACCGTGCCGTCCAGATCGAGCAAAAACAGGTCGGTTCCCTTCAGCAATTCTTCCTTGGTCATGACCACTCCAGAAGCCCGAAGTCGCGCAGGACGGCGCACAGTCCGTCGGGCGCGTGCTCGGGCAGAATTTTGAGTTTCTCGAGGGCGGGCGAAGCGGAAAAATGCCCGTCCAACGTGCGCATCGCCGCAAGCTGCGCCTGCTTCGCCGCGCGGATATGGCGCATCTGCGTGAGAAGTTCGCCGCGGGCGCGCTCCAGTCCGAGTGCACGCGAGGCGTACCCCGCCGCCGTGGGCAGTTGCAGATCGGCGTACTTTGTCCCCGCCCTCTGCGCACGCCCGGCATAGTCTGGCACCATGTACCGCCGCGGAACGCCGCGCTCTAAAAAGGCGGTATAGAGTGCGGAGAGCGATAAAAATGCCGTCGCCGCGGGATAGCGCTGCTCACTGCACAGGGACGCCAATGTGGCGCCCTCTCCCACGGGCGCACCGGCTGTCTCCAGCTGCCGCAGCCGCGCGTTTGCCGTGACGATCTCCTCGGGCGCGAGCTCCCTCCGCACGGGTTCGGCGATGGAAAACGCCTCCTCGTACGCTTCGCCGCCCCATTTCCTGTGGCAGATCATGCCGAGCGCGCGCGCCTCAAAGAGCGCGAGGCGACTAAGAAGCAGCCGTGCATAGCCCTCGGCGAGCGTCCCCGTCATACAGGCAAGATCGGCGACGGCGTGTGCCTGAGCAAGCGGGACGTCGAGCGTATTCTCTCCCAGCCGTACCCGGGCACGGGAGCCGAACGCGCCGTCCAATGCGGCGTGCTGCGGGAATACGGTGCACGAAATTCTGCGGACGTGCGCAAAAAACCGCGCCGCCTCCAGCGCGTCCCGCCCGCCCGAGACAAGGATCTGCTGCACCTCGGGCAGGGCAAAGAGCGCGAGCGCGTCACCCTCCCACAGCATGCAGAGCGTGTGCTCCGAACGCGCCGCGGGCACAAATTGCGAAAAGGCGGTGCTGTCCGACAGGATGAGCGTTCTGCCGCTCCTGTCGGCGAGCGCGCGCTCCATTCCCTCGCGGAGGGTAGAGAGCAACAGCCCGTCCTCTCCGTCCTCCCCGCAAGATACAGGGTTTGTCTTTGGTACGGAAAGGTCGAGCCGCATGAGGTCTCCTCCCTATGATAAGATGGTATGCAGTTGTGAAAGGAGAACGTCGTTTTCCTCGGGCGCCCCCACCGTGATGCGCACAAAATCGCGCAGAACGGGTTTCTCCCAGTAGCGGACGAGCACGCCCTCCTGTTTGAGCCTTGTGTAGATCTCGCCGCCGCTCACCTTGGCGCGGCCCGCGAAGAGGAAGTTGGAGCGGCTTTCGGGCACCGTGAAGCCCATCGTGAGCAGCGCCGCGCGCACGCGCTCCCGCTCGGAGACGACACGCGCCGTCACCTCGGAATAGTACGCCTTATCCCCGATCGCTGCCGTGCAGACCGCCTCGGCGACCATGTCCACGGGGTAGGAGTTGAAGCAGTCCTTCATGCGCGCGAGCCCGTCGATGAGCGCCGCGTCTCCCACGGCGTACCCGCAGCGGATGCCCGCCAGGGAGTAGCTCTTGGAGAAAGTCTTGACGACGAGGACATTGGAATATTTCCTGGTGAGCGGCACGCAGCTCTCGCCGAAGAAGTCCATATATGCCTCGTCCAGGATGACGAGTTTTTCAGGGACGGACGCGACAAAGCGCTCCATCTCCGCGCGCCCGATCCCCACGCCCGTGGGCGCGTTGGGATTGGCGATATAATAGCCCTGACAATCTGCCGCCTGCATCGCGGCAAGATCAAAGGTAAAGTCCGCTCTGAGCGGCACGATTTTTGTGGGAATGCCAAAGAACGCCGCAAAGACCTCGTAGAAGGAATAGGTCAAATCGGCAAAGCACGCGCCCGCTCCGTCTCCGTCAAAGAAGGCGGGAAAGGAGAGCGCAAGCACCTCGTCCGAGCCGTTGCCGCAGAAGACGTTTTCCGCGCCGACTCCTTCCGCTGCGGCGATCGCGGCGCGAAGCTTTCCCGCATCGGGGCGCGGGTAGCGGCGCAGCTCCTCCGTCTCCAGCGCGCGCAGGACTTCCGCGACACGCGGCGAGGGCGGATAGGGATTTTCGTTGGTGTTGAGTTTGATATAGCGGCGCTCCTTGGGCTGTTCGCCCGCCGTATAGGGGACGATGCCGCGCGCCTTTTTGCTCAAAAAATCCATAGTCGCTTCCTATTATACTACACGGCGCCGCAAAAGTCAACGGAGAAGGCAAAGTTCGATGGCGTTGACGGCGTATCCGAGCGCAATGCCGAGCACGAGCATGAACGCGACGATGGCAAGCGTGCGCTTCCACGCCCTGAGATTGCGGAAGAGGACGAGATAGCCAAGCCCAGTATTGACGATGAGCCCTGCGAGGCAGCTCCCGAAGGAGATGCCGCCCATTGCGTACACTTCGGCGAGAATGACGGAGGATGCGCAGTTGGGCACAAGTCCCAGCACCGAGCAGATGAGCGGCTGATACCAGTACCCGCTGCCCTGCAAAAAGCCGATGACGGTCTCCTCCCCCACCCAGAGAAAGAGCAGGTTAAAGACGACGTTGACGAGCAGGATGAACGCCGCGACCTGGAGCGCGTGCAACAGCGGCGAGAAGAGATAGAGCGAGAGCGCGCTCCACTTGCCGTGCTTGTGCTCGCAGGCGACAAACTCTCCTTCGCCGTGGTCGTGATCATGTTCGTGGTCATGTACATGGTCGTGCGCATCGTGGGCATGGTCCTCATTTTCGGGGTGCGCATGTGCATTTTCATGACCATGCGCCGTTTCCGGCAGCGGGAGCGGATTTGCGGCGTCTCCCTTGCGGCGCTTTACGATCAGGTCGGCAAGATAGCCGACGGCGGCGCCGAGCACCAGTTTGATGCCGCACATGGCGAGAATGGAGACGGCCTTCTCCGCCCACGGCATTTCCGAGAGCAGGAGAACGAGGAACGCCTCGTCGCTGGTCGTGATAAACACGGCAAGGAGCGTCCCGAGCGTGACGTACTTCCTCTCATACAGCTTTGCCGCCATGACGGAGAAGCCGCACATGGGAATAAGTCCCGTCGCGCCGCCGACGAGCGGTCCGACCTTGCCCGAGAGTGCGCCGGAGGCGCGCCCGATGCGGGTGTTGTGCTCCATCAGTTCGATGAGGATATATAACAGCAGAAGAAAGGGAAGCAGCTTGAGCGTATCCAAGAGCGCTTCTAAGATCGCATCCCACATGACCGAGCACCTCCTTGTTGCTTTATGCGGTATATCATACAGATTTTAGCCGCGTTTGTCAATTTATTCCCGCCCCGTGCAAAAAAATCGCCCGTTTCACAACGGGCGATTTTTATCTTGTTTTGTCAGATCATGCTTCTGGAGTGTTGCTGTCGGACTTGTCCTCGGGCTGCTCGGCGGCTTGCTTTTCTTCCGCAGCCTTGCGGCGGGCAGCCATCTTGGCATCGTACTTCGCCTGCTTCTTCATTTCCTTGGTGACGACGCGTGCCGCATCGATCTGCGCCTGCATCTCCTGAGGTGTAGGAGGCACGAACGCCGCGCCCTCTGCATTTTCGGGGATGACTTCATAGTGCTCGTCACGCTCCAGCATCGTGGACTCGGTGTAACCGTCGAAGAGGTGGATATGCTTTGCATCGAATGCAAGCTCGACGATCTCGCCCAGTTCCACGGACGCACGCGAAGAGATCTTTGCGATCATCTGCGACGCGTTGTCGACGATGATGTTCTTATCCTGTTCGTACTCAAGATCGCAGTAGATCTGCGTCTCTGCGCCCAGCTTTTCGATGACGTCGATGCGCGCCTTGACGACGGTATCGGGCGATGTGGAGATGAATGCCTGATCCTCGTGAATGTCCTCGGGACGGACGCCGAGCGTGACCGTTTTGCCGGTGTTTGCGTACTCTTCAAGGTTCTTGATCTTGGCAACCATCGACTTGGGAAGCAGGATCTTGTTTCCGCCGATGAAGTTGACATAGACCTTTCCGTCCTCTTCGGTGATGGTGGAGTTCTTGAAGAAGTTCATCTGAGGCGTGCCGATGAAGCCCGCGACGAAGAGGTTGATGGGATAGTCGTAGAGGTTCTGAGGGGTATCGACCTGCTGCATAAAGCCGTCCTTCATGACGACGATACGCGTACCCATGGTCATTGCCTCGATCTGGTCGTGCGTGACGTAGATGAACGTCGTCGCAAGACGGACGTGCAGCTTGGAGATCTCCGTTCTCATCTGTGCGCGGAGCTTTGCATCGAGGTTGGACAGAGGCTCGTCCAAAAGGAAGACCTTGGGCTCACGGACGATGGTTCTGCCGAGCGCGACACGCTGACGCTGACCACCGGAGAGCGCCTTGGGCTTACGGGACAGATAGTCGGTGATGCCGAGGATCTCTGCCGCAGCCTTGACCTTCTCATCGATGACGTCCTTGGGCACTTTGCGCAGCTTCAGACCAAACGCCATGTTCTCATAGACGGACATGTGGGGATAAAGTGCGTAGTTCTGGAAGACCATCGCGATATCTCTGTCCTTGGGGACGACGTCATTGACCAGCTTGCCGTCGATGTACAGCTCGCCCGAGGAAATCTCCTCAAGACCTGCGATCATACGCAGCGTCGTGGACTTGCCGCAGCCCGAAGGACCGACGAAGACGATGAATTCCTTGTCGCGGATATCGAGGCAGAAGTTGAACACCGCCTGGTTTCCGCCGGGATAAATTTTGTTGATGTTTTTGAGCAACAGACCTGACATAATTTCCTCCTGATCATAATTTCAAATTGATCGTATTTATTTTACATGGTTTTGTTCATTTTTGCAACCGTCAAACGCTACAAAAACCCACTTTTGTTTTGTATAAAATGCACAAAACAATACATATACGGGCGCCGTCGGTCAAGCCGACGGCGCCCGTATATGTTTACTATGCAGATTTCTTAAAGACAAGTTTGGGTTTTTCGCCGTTCACGACGCAGTCGCGCGTGATGATGACCTCCTCCACGTCCTGTTCGGAGGGAATATCGTACATGACGTCCGTCATCAGATTTTCGATGATGGTGCGCAGCCCTCTTGCGCCCGTCTTGAGGCGGATGGCGGTATTGGCGATCTCTCGCACGGCGCCCTCCTCCACCGTCAGCTTGACGCCGTCCATGCCGACAAGTTTTTGGTACTGCTTGATGATGGCGTTTCTGGGCTTGGTGAGGATATTGACCAGCGCATCCTCGTCGAGGGGCTGCAGGGAGACGACGATGGGCACACGGCCGACGAACTCGGGGATGAGCCCGAATTTGGTCAGATCCTGCGGTTTGACGTCGTCCAGAAGAGTGTAGTCCACTTCGTTCTCGCCCATCTTGACCTTGCCGCCGAAACCGAGCCCGGAATCGTCCTTTCTTGCGCCGACGATCCTGTCCAGTCCGACGAACGCGCCGCCGCAGATGAAGAGGATATTGGTCGTATCGATGCGCATGCAGTCCTGCTGCGGGTGCTTTCTGCCCCCCTGCGGCGGGACGTTGGCAACCGTGCTCTCGATGATCTTTAAAAGCGCCTGCTGAACGCCCTCGCCCGAGACGTCGCGCGTGATGGAGACGTTCTCCCCCTTGCGCGCGATCTTGTCGATCTCGTCGATATAGATGATGCCGCGCTGGGCGCGCTCAATATCGTAGTCTGCGTTCTGAATGAGCTTTAAGAGGATATTTTCGACGTCCTCGCCGACATAGCCCGCTTCGGTGAGCGTGGTCGCGTCGCAGGTCGCAAAGGGCACGTTGAGGATGCGCGCGAGCGTCCTTGCGAGCAGCGTCTTGCCGCTGCCCGTGGGGCCGAGGAGCAGAATGTTGCTCTTTTCGATCTCGACGTCGTCGCCCTCCTGCTTTTCGCCTGTGAGCTGGGAATTGATGCGCTTGTAATGATTGTAGACGGCGACCGAAAGAACGCGCTTTGCCTTGTCCTGCCCGATGATATACTGATCAAGCTCCTCCTTGATCTCGGCGGGCTTTTTGAGATCTATTTTCTCCGCCGCCTCGTTGGACGGCATTTTTGCAAGCATATCGCGGCAAAGCTCGACGCATTCATCGCAGATAAACACGCCGTCCGGCCCTGCAATCAGCTTTTTGACCTTGGACTTATCCTTGCCGCAAAAAGAACAACTTTGTTCGTATTTTGACATAAAAAAACCTCTACTAAATTCACGAATTTTCTCACGCAAAGGCGTGACAAAATTCCGTGATCTGAGAGGGCGGTCGCGGGCACGCCGCTTCGCGGCTGACCGCACCTCCCTCTCTTTGTGCGAGAAAGGGCTTTCAAAATAGCCTCGCACAAATTCACACCCTCCCCCATGCTGCGTCAGCAGCAAACAGGGGCATACTGCGGAGGGAAACCCTCCTTGTATCTGTGATCATAGCAAAAGACGTGGCATTCTGGCTCCCCTGACTTTGTTAGGGGAGCTGGCGCCGAAGGCGTCTGAAGGGTGAACTGAGATAAACCCCTCATCACCGCCTGCGGCGGAGCTGTCTCGCACAAGTAGACCTTGTGCTTCGGTCAGCGATTTTGCGTTGCAAATACAAAATCGCTAAGCTCATGTGTGCGCAGAAGCCGCACCGCGGCTGTCTGCATAACGCACACATTCGCCCCGAGGGAGAAGCCGGACCCTTCCGTCTGCTTCGCAGCCACCTCCCCTGAAAATCCTGCGGATTTTCAGGGGAGGCAGGAAAAACGCACCGCCTTTTGCTATATAAACGCGAAAAAAGGCTTCACTTGTTATGCCTTTTTTCACCCTATTTGCCAACCCTTTGGCTTGTGGGGGTGAGGCGTGCGTCATGCGCACCAGCACGGTGTGCTGTGCGCGCACGCCGAACTAAGAAATCGCCTTTTTCAGCGGCGATTTCGTGACCGCAGGCAGCGCACAGCCTTGGCGCTGCCAAGAAAGAGTGAATGCGCAGGGGCTATATTGTAAGCCCCTAAAATCCCTGCGCAGAGAGAAAACGAGCCGCTGTCTCGTCGCGGCGGCGTTTTCTCTGAACCTCACGGCGAAGATTTTTGCCTTTGCAAAAAGATTCGCGTGAATATATCATCTCTTTTCATACACCCGATCGATGAGCCCGTATGCGAGCGCCTCGTCCGCCGTGAGATAGTTGTCGCGGTCGGTGTCGCGCTCGATGACGTCCACGGGCTTGCCCGTGTTCGCCGCGAGAATGCGGTTCATCTTCGCCTTGATGCGCAGGATGTGCTCCGCCTGGATCTTGATATCGCTCGCCTGACCCTGCGCGCCGCCGAGGGGCTGATGAATCATGATCTCGCTGTTCTTGAGCGCATAGCGCTTGCCCTTGGCGCCCGCCGCGAGCAGGAAGGCGCCCATGGACGCCGCAAGTCCGATGCAGATGGTGGACACGTCGCACTTGATATAGTTCATCGTGTCATAGATCGCCATGCCCGCCGAGACCGAGCCGCCGGGGCTGTTGATATACAGGCTGACATCCTTGGTGGGATCCTTCCCCTCCAGATAGATGAGCTGCGCAACGACGGTATTGGCGACCGCATCGTCGATCTCGCCGCTCAAGAAGATGATCCTGTCCTCCAGAAGGCGGGAATACAGATCATAGCTGCGCTCCCCGCCCGAGGTGCGCTCGACAACATAGGGAATGAGGACGTTTTTTTCCATGCTGCTTATTTCGCCTCCGCGACCATTTCGTTATTTGCCTGCAGATAGTCGAAGAGCTTGGTCACCTTGATATCGCCCTCGATATACTCGAGCTGACGGGGATCCATGTTCTTCTTGTATTCCTCTGCCTCTTTGCCGACGCTTGCCGCCTGCTCGGCGACCTTCGCATCGATCTCCTCCTGCGTCGCCTCGATATTCAGCTCCTTGATGAGCTTCTCGACGATGAGCTGATGAAGAACGGTGCGGCGCGCCTCCTCTTCGAAATGCTTCTTATACTCGTCGCGCGTCTGCCCGACGTACTTCAGATAGTCATCCAGACGGATGCCCTGATACATGAGATTGTACTCCATTCTCTGCATGGAATACTCCTCCTGCTTTTCGATCATCGCGTCGGGGATCTCCGCCGTTGCGCCCTTGGCGATCTCGGTGATGATGGAGTTCTCCGTCTCGTTGAGCGAACGGGACGCTGCATTCTTCTCAAGGCGCTCGCGCACCTTCGCCTTGTAGGCGTCCACGGTGTCCGAACCCAGCTTCTTGGCGAACTCGTCGTCCAATGCAGGCAGGATCTTGCCCGTGAGCTTGTTGAGCGTGACCGTGAATACGGCGGGCTTGCCCTTCAAGTCCTCCGCCTGATAGTCCTCGGGGAAGGTGACGTCGATATCCTTGGTCTCGCCGATGCTCATGCCGACGACCTGATCTTCAAAGCCCGCGATGAACTGCCCGGAGCCGAGCGTCAGATCAAAGCCCTTTGCGCTGCCGCCCTCGAACTCCTTGCCGTCCGTCTTGCCGACGAAGTCGATGTTCGCGACGTCCGTGAGCTGGGCGGGACGATCGGTGACCTCCACACTCTGCGCAAAGCGCTCGCGCGTGCCCTCGATGTCCTTGTCGACATCTTCGTCCGTCACAGTATACTCATACTTCTGAATTTTTATACCCGTGTACTTCTCAATCTGCACGTCGGGCTTGACGGGGGTCGTCGCCGTGAGGACGACTTTTTCCTCGGAGATCTCCTCGACGGAGAGCGAGGGATCGCCCACAGGCGTGAAGTTGTCCTTTTCCGCCGTGAGGATCTCGGGATAGTTGTCGTTGAACAGATCGTTGAGGGCGTCTTCATAGAACAGGCCCTTGCCGTAGTACATCTCAAGGACGTGCTTGGGCGCCTTGCCCTTGCGGAAACCGTTGACGGTGAACTTGCCGCGGTTTCTCACATACGCCTTGTCGTTTGCCGCCGCAAACTCTTCGGGCGTGAAGGTGATCTCGATCTTGACGGTGCTCTTTTCTGCGGGGGTTACGTTGTACTTCATAGTTTTTCTCCAAATTATATCGATATGGTTTCTCAGACAATCATTTTAGCATAATCATGCGAGAAAGGAAAGCGATTTTATTTACAATTTTATTTTTTTCGGGTATAATTCAATCGTCTCACACCAAACCACAACCTTGGGAGGAAGGTATGCCGCAAGACGCATTTACCCTTCGGCTCAACGCCAAAGAACTTGACGCCACGCTCTCGGGCGGGCGCATCAACCGCATCAGCCAGCCGGGGCGCGAAGAAGTTTCCATGGTTATATACACCGGAAAACGCACCGTTAAACTCATTCTCAACGCAAATGCCTCCGATTGCGGCATTTATTTTTCCGAAGACGAGCGCGAAAACCCCCTCGTCGCGCCAAACTTTTGCATGCTCCTGCGCAAACATCTGCAGAGCGCGGAAATTACATGCGTCGAGCAGGTGGGCTTTGAGCGCATCCTCGCGCTGCACTTTCATTGTATCTCCGACTTCTCCAGCTGCGAGCGCATTTTATACGCCGAGATCATGGGCAAGTACTCCAATCTGCTTTTAACGGAGAACGGCATCATTTTGGGCGCGCTCAAGACCAACACCATAGGCGACGGCTGCCGCCGCCTCATCCTGCCGGGCGCGAAGTACGTCCTGCCCGCCCCGCAGGACAAGATCGACCCGCGCGATAAGCTCGCCCTTTCCGCGCTCTGCGCCCATGCCGAAGGAGATCTGGCGCACTTCCTGTTTGCCAATGTCTCCGGGCTTGCGCCCTGCACGGCGGAACTCATCGCAAAGAGCTTTTCGGGCGGCGATCTCGCGGCGCATGTGCACGGCTTCATCTTCTCGGACGAGGTGCAGCCATGCGTCGTCGAGCGCGGCGGCACGGTCATCGATTTCCATGCACGTATGGCGGAAAACGCGACCAAGTTTGCGACGCTCTCCGAGGCGCAGTGCTATTTTTACGCCAAAAAGCGGAGCAAAAACATGTTGGAGGGCGCGCGGCGCAGGCTGACGTCCGCCGTCAGTCAGGCGATCAAAAAGCAGGAAAAGCGGCTTGCACAAATTTTGGAAAAGCAGCGCACCGCCGCCGACGCGGAGAGCATCCGCCAGAAGGGCGAGCTGATCACCGCCAATCTGTGGGCGCTGACGCGGGGCATGAAGTCATGCGAGCTCGTCAACTACTATGACGAAAAGGGCGGAACAATCAAGATCGCGCTGGACGAGCGGCTCACCCCCTCGCAGAACGCGCAGGCGTACTTCAAGCGCTACCAGAAGCAAAAGCGCACGCTGGAGGCGCTTGCGCCGCAGGAGGCGGAAGTGCGCCGCGAACTCGCCTACCTGGAGAGCCTCCCTCCGCTGCTCGCCTCCGCGGACAGCACGGACGACTTGAAGGCACTTGAGGAGGAGCTTGTCGCGGCGGGGCTCATCAAACTCCCGCAGCAGCCGCAGGCGCGGGGCGCGAAGAAAAAGCCCGAGATCCCCTTCCGCACCTACGAGGCAGGCGGCTTTGCCATCTACGCGGGGCGCAGCAACCTGCAGAACGACAGGCTGGTCCGCAGCAGCGCGCCCGACGACATCTGGCTGCACGCCCAGCGGCTGCATTCGGCGCACGTCGTCATCCGCACCAACGGCAAAGAAGTGCCCGAACGTGTCCTTGCCTATGCCGCCGCGATCTGCGCGAAGTATTCGGCAGGCAAGGGAGACAAAATCCCCGTGGACTGGTGCCGCATTAAGTTTGTGCACAAGACCAAGGGCGCGAAGGCGGGATTTGTCACCTATACCGACTTTGAAACGCTGCTCGGCGACCCCGCGCGCGCCGATACACCCTTTGACGGTGGAAAGTAACCTACCCCCTCCCCCTGACAATCCCCAAAACGGCACAACAGCAGCGCGCCGCGGCAGAAGCCGCGGCGCGCATTGTTGATCGGACACCGTACCGAGATGTTTACTTTTTACAGCAGCCCTTGCCCTGCGGGTAGAGAGGCAGTTCAAAGAAGCCAGAGCAGACTTCCTGCGAGTACTCCTGTGCAGGCGGGATGGCGCAGTAGCCATAGCTGGGCACAAGAAGCTCTACCTGCATCGCAATTTTGAGGATACACGTCACGCAGGCGCTCACCGTGAAGTTGTTGCACTCCGCGTTGAACGAACCTTCGGGCACGACGCAGCTTGCGACCGCCGTCACGGAAAATGGCATGACGGAAGCGCTGGGGACGTACATGAGGACGTCCTCGTTGAGGACGATCGAACTTGTCGCCTTACCCTCGACGCCGCACGCGTCGGTATAGACGACCTCGACGGGAATGGTGATCCGCGCCTGTACGCGCGCACAGCAGGAATCTGCCTGGCGCTCGACGGAGAGATTGGAAACGGTGCCCGTCCCCGTGAGAGAACGTGCGCTCACGAACGTCAACGGATATGTAGGCTCGGCGGGCACGAGGTCGGTCAGCGCAAGCGTGTAATTTTCAAGGCGGGTCTGAATGATGCCCGCGTCAAAGATCTTTTCCGCCTGGATGCAGACCTTCTCACAGAGCCCGTTCAGCGGACTGCCCGTAATGGGACCGGGACAATGGTCCGAGGAAAAGTTAGAAAAAAACGACATTGGTTACCTCCGTGGAAAGAACATCAATGTTCTATTCCATGCTATGCGGAAGCGGGAAAAAGCGTTCATATCCTTTCGTTCGCTAAATATGTGCGCCTGCCAATTTTTATGCGCGGCGCCGCGAAGATTTCGCGGCGCCGCGCCTTCCCTTCCCCTGCTTGTCCCTTCGGCGCCGCTCAGAGCAGCACTTCCTGCGTCGGATAGAGGTGTGCGGTCGCGTTGCGCTTTTGAAAGTTCTCCACGGAACCGCACAGGAGCGTGCACGACTCCCCGCCCTGCACGCGGTATACATTCCCCGCAGGCGGGATGGTGAGCAGCTGCCCTTCCGTTACCTCGCAGGTAAGATGATTGTGCGCGGCGAGCAGACGCGGCGGCACGCCGAAAGTGCGGGCGATGGAGGCAAGCGTCTGTCCGCGGCAGACGCGGTGCGTTTTGGGGCGGATGAGCTGAAGTTCCACGCTCTTATCCTATGCGCACAGGCATAAATGTGTGACGGCTTCCGTAAAATAGGACATGAATTTGTACCGCACCGCCGCCGTGGTCACCTTTTTCAATGCGGCGGAACATTGCCTCGGGTTTTTGTATCGCATCATCCTCTCGCGCACGCTGGGCGCCGAGGGGCTGGGCGTCTATCAGGCGGCGTACAGCGTGTTCGCCGTCTTTTTGACGGTCTCTTCGAGCGGCCTGCCCGTCACCCTCTCGCGCATTCTCTCCAAGCACCGCGCGCGCGGACACCGCCTCAAGGAACAGTCCGCTTCTACCGCAGCAATCCTTCTGTCCCTCTGCTTCAGCGTGCCGATGACCGTTCTTCTATTCCTCTTCCGCGACCCCTTCACGGGCGTGTTCGCCGACCCCAGGTGCGCGGACGTGTTCTATATCCTCTTATTGGGGCTCTCCTGCACCTCCGTCTATTCCGTCCTGCGCGGCGTGTTCTGGGGGAACAAGCGCTTCTTCGCCTACTCCTTTGTCGAACTCGTCGAGGAGATGCTGCGCATCGGCGTGGGCATCGCGCTACTGCTATTGCTCCCCGCCGCCAACGGTATCACGCTGACCGCTGTCGCCGTGCTCGTCTCCTACGTCTGTTCCTTTGCGATCGCCGCCGTCTACTTCTTTGTGCGCGGCGGCAAGCTCCGATCCCCGCGCGGGGAACTCAGGCCTCTGCTCTTTTCCTCGCTGCCCGTGACGGCGATGCGCACGAGCTCGTCGCTTTTGTCCTCCCTCATCTCGGTGCTGTTTCCGTTCATGCTGCGCGCGGCGGGCTATTCCTCTGCCGCCGCCATGAGCGAATACGGCATGGTCTACGGCATGGTCATGCCTGTGATGGCGGTGCCCTGCGCCTTTATCGGCTCAATCGCGCTGGTGCTCGTGCCCGAGCTCTCCGAACAGTTTTACCGCGGAAACAAAGAGCAGGTCTCCGCGCTCGTCGGACGCGCCCTGCGCGCCACACTGCTCATCTCCGGCGCGCTGCTGCCCTTCTACCTCGTCTGCGGCGGCGATGTGGGCATCATGCTCTACTCCAACGCCGCGAGCGGAGAACTCATCTCGCAGTGCGCCTTCCAGCTGCTGCCCATGAGCCTTACGATGATCACGACGAGCATCTTAAACTCCCTCGGCTGCGAAAAAAAGACGCTCGCGATCTTCCTTGCGGGCTCGGCAGGGATGCTCCTCTCCGTGCTCATTCTGCCCCGATTCTTAGGCAGCGGCGCGCTCATCGTCGGCATGATCGGCGACGCCTGCATCACGGCGCTTCTGTCCTTGTTGCTGCTGCGTAAAAAGGCGGGAAAGCTCGCCATGGGAAAATTCTGCGTGCGCCTTGCCGGCGCCATACTCCCCGCCGCCGCCCTTGGATATCTCGTGCGCAGCGGGTTTGTGCTGGTGCTGAGCTACCTCCCCGCGCTCGCCGTCACGATGCTCGTCATCCTCATTGCCGAGCTCGCACTCCTTTCTGTGTTCCGCCTTGTCGACCTCCGCGCGCTTTTTGCCCGATTTTTGTGCAAAAAACGCAAAAAATCTTTGGCGAACCCTTGAAATCGTGCAGCAAGTATGATACAATAGGTGCAATGATCTGATAACGGAGGAATACAGAGCGATATGAAAATGACCGAAGAACTGCGCAGATCTCTGCGCATCAGAGTGGATTACACGAACATGACGGACAAGTACCTTGGCGACAAGGGAATTTCCGAAAAGAAGCTGGATGCGCACAAGAAAATCGCCAAAGCTGCACACGCGTACGTTGCGGAGAACCGCGGCAAAGACGAGCTGTTCATGGGCTGGACGGAGCTTCCCTACAACCAGGATGCGATCGTCGCGGATATCCTTGCGACCGCCAAAGTCGTGCGCAGGAAGTTCGATAACTTCGTCGTCCTCGGGATCGGCGGCTCAGCGCTCGGCCCCACGATGGCATTCAACGCGCTCTGCCACCTGCACTATAACGACCTTCCAAAGTCCAGGCGCCGCGGCCCTAAGTTCTTCGTCGAGGACAACGTGGACCCCGTCCGCATGAAGGACCTTCTGGACGTCATCGACGTCACCAAGACCTGCTTTAACGTCATCTCCAAGTCGGGCGCGACGAGCGAGACGATGACGCAGTATCTGATCATCGCCGATCTTCTCACCAAGGCGGGCGTGGATATCAAGGAGAACGTCATCTTTACGACGGACGCCGCCAAAGGCAACCTCGTCAAGATTTCCGCATCTCTGGGCGGCGTCAAGAGCTATGTCCTGCCCGACGGCGTCGGCGGGAGATTCTCCGAGCTCTGCCCCGTGGGACTTCTGCCCGCGGCAGTTTTGGGCATCGATATCAAGACGCTGTTAAAGGGCGCTGCGTACATGGATAAAATGTGCAAGACGGCGGACCTTAAAAAGAACCCCGCCCTTTTGTGCGCGACGCTGCAATATATCGCCATGAACGAGGGCAAGAACATCGGCGTGCTCATGCCCTATTCGGACAATCTGCGCTATGTCTCCGACTGGTACGCCCAGCTGTGGGCGGAGTCGCTGGGCAAGAACGTCACGCTGGACGGCATGCCCTGCAACGTCGGGCAGACCCCCGTCAAGGCGCTCGGCGTCACCGATCAGCACTCGCAGGTCCAGCTGTACACCGAAGGCCCCTATGACAAGGTCGTGACCTTCCTCTCCGTGGACAGCTACAAGGAAAAGACGCCCATCCCGCACGGCTGCGAGGACATTCCCGACGTCTCCTTCCTGGGCGGGCACACGATGGAAGAGCTCATCCAGGCGGAGAACAAGGCGACGGCGCACGCGCTGACCATGGCAGGCAGGCTCAACTACACCATTCACCTGCCCGAGATCAACGAATTCACTCTGGGACAGCTTTTGTACCTCTTTGAGCTGCAGACGGCGTATGCGGGAGCAATGTTCAATATCAACACCTTCAACCAGCCCGGCGTGGAAGCGGGCAAGAAGGCGACGTTCGCGCTGCTCGGCAAGCCCGGCTATGCGGACAAGAAGGCGGAGCTGGATGCAGCTGCGCCCGATCCGAAGTATATCGTCTGATTGCGTATCGTTTGGAAAGACACCGCCCGCGCGCGGTGTCTTTTGCTAAGGAGATCATATGGGAATTTTTGACAAACTCTTCCATGGCAACGCGGAAAAGCGCGCGCAGCGGCAGTGGGAATACATGTGGCGGCTGTGGGCGGAGGGCGCGCTGCCCTCGCCCTATCAGGAACTGCTCACCTACGACAGCGAGATGCAGGACGGCGGGCATCTGCAATTCTTTCTCAATTCAGAGATCCGCGCATACAACATGTTTTCCGTCATGGCACAGCTCAAGGAAGTGCTGCCCGAAGGGCTTTCCGACAACGTGGCAAACGCCTACCGCGCCTATTGCAGGCTGGGCGTGGACGTCAACGACGACAACTCCATCGCCGAAGCGCTGGAGGAAGCGCCGCTCGTCTCCTATGACAGCTACTATTTTGAACACGAAGAAGAACTGATCGATCTGCTGGAAGCATACGCTGCAGCGCTGTGATCGTGCTCTCTTACAAAGGACACCCCCATGAAGCATTTTCCCCTCATCCTTACCCTGCTGCTCTGTCTCCTCGGACTGACGGCCTGCGCCTGCTCTCAGCCCGAGGACGAGCATGTGCATGATTGGGACGATGGCGTCGTCATTGCGCAGCCGACCTGCACGACGGCAGGGACGTGGCTGAGAACCTGCCGCATCTGCGATGAAAACACCTATGCCGCGATTCCCGTCACGGGACATACGTTCAGTACAGTCTGGTCGTATGATGCCTCGCAGCACTGGCACGCATGTCTGGGCGGATGCGGCACGGACACCGACCGACAGGCGCACACCTTTTCGGGCGGCATTTGCATCATCTGCGGCGCAGAAGAGGAAATCGGTGGATCGGACGACACCGGTGGATCGGACGACACCGACGGGTCAGGCGACACCGGCGGCTCGGACGACGTCTGCGAAGACGGAACACACAGTTGGACTTTGGAGTCCCGCACGGAGGCGACCTGCACGCAGGACGGCGTACTTTCCTACCGCTGCACGCTGTGCGGCATTACTATGCAGCAGACGATCGCGGCGCTCGGCCATGACCCCGATCCGGAATGGTGCTATGACGACAGCACGCACTGGCACATCTGCCGCCGCTGCGGCGGGCCCGATGCGCAGGAAACACACCTGTTCCTCGGCGGGTCCATCTGCCTCACATGCGGTGCGGAGCGCGAGGAGCAGAGCGATATCGGACACACACACGACTGGGACGACGGCGTCCTGACACATGAGCCGACCTGTACGCAGACGGGCACGCGCCTTCTGACCTGCCGCGACTGCGGCATTACGATGACGGAAGAAGTCCCTCCGACCGGGCACGACTTTGGTACCCGGTACACCGCCAATGCGACCGCGCACTGGCATGTCTGCGCCAACGGCTGCGGTGAGACAGACACGCCGGAAGCACATCGCTGGCGGGAAGATGACATCATCTTGGCTCCTACCTGTACCGCAACCGGGCTTGTCCGCTCTGTCTGCACCGTGTGTGACATGCAGACCACCGAGGTCCTGCCCCTTGCCCCGCACAGTGCGGGCGCCGTAGAATATAACGACTCCTTCCACTGGTCGCGGTGCACCGCCTGCGGCGCCACTCTGGAGGCAAGCGACCATGTCTGGGCGCTGCGCAGCACGACCCCGCCCACCTGCACGTCAACGGGCGCCGCGGTCTATGGCTGCACCGGCTGCGATGCCGTGCGCACGGAGGAGCTCGCCGTCACCGCGCACAACTGGTCGGCGTGGTCGCCGGAGGAGGACGGACATGCGCGCAGCTGCCTCTACGGATGCGGCGCGCGGGAGTGGGAGGCGCACCGCTACGAAGGAGATACCTGCGCCGTATGCGGCGAGACAAACCATGCAATCGGGCTGATCTTTGTGCGATATGATACGCAGACGGATGGCTATATGTTTGCAGGCAGTACAGAAAATGCCGAGGAGATTATCATCCCCGACACCTATGACGGGCTTCCCGTCGTCGCCATCGCCAGCGAAGCATTCCTGGGACTGACAGCGCTCCGTCACATAACGATCGGCGACAATGTGACGGAAATCCTGCCCGACGCATTTATGGGCTGTACGCAGCTCGCTTCCATCACCTTCGGCGCGTCCCTCACGCCGGACGCCATTGACGCGGAGCAATTCCGCAACTGCTCCGCGCTCGCGGAAATTTCTGTTGCGCGCGGCAACCAGAGCCTGTACGCACAGGACAACTGCCTCATGAATGGCGGAACGCTCCTCCTTGGAGGGCTGACGGCCGCTATCCCGGAAGGCGTGACGGCAATCGGCGCATACGCCTTCAGCGGGCGGGATATCCTGACGGCGCTCAGCATCCCCGACAGTGTGCGCGCGATCGGCGCGTATGCGTTCTATGAATGCAGCCATCTGGAGACCATCGAACCGGGAACGGGCATCACCTCCCTTGCCGACTATACATTCGCTTCCTGCACGGCTCTGAGGGCGGTCACCTTTCATGGAGCACTGACCGAGATCGGCACGGCGGCATTTCAGGGTTGCGGCGCGCTTGAAAGCATCGACCTGCATGCCGTCGTCCTGATCGGCGAACTGGCGTTTGAGAACTGCGAGTCGCTGCGCACCATTGTACTGGGCGAAGCGCTGCAGGCTGTTCTGTACGATGCCTTCTGGAATTGCAACAATCTGGAGATCGCCTACTACCTCGGGACAGAGGACGATTGGATGGCGGTGGACCTCGGCGGCAACGACGCGGTGCTCGATCCGACGCGGGTGTACTTCTATTCCGACACGCCGCCCTCTTCCGGCGGCAACTACTGGCACTACGAGGACGATCTGCCGACATTGTGGGATAATAAATTGTAATATACAAGTGCGCGGCGGGATATAAGTTCCGCCGCGCACTTGAATTTGATTGCATTTTTCAGGGTACGTATGCCCTGTTTTCATTCCGCCGCATATGTCGGGCGGCGCAGGTCATAACACCGTGATCTTGCCGCCTTCGATCTTCGCCTTTGCCGCAAGGCGGATATCCTCGCTCGAAGCGCCGATCAGAATTTCATAGACGCCGTCCGTGACGACCCACTTGTCCTGCGAGGTCGACCAGTGCGCAAACGCACGCATGGGCAGGGTCAATACAACGATCGTTTTCTCCCCCGCCCGGATGGCGGGCTTGACAAAGCCTTTGAGTTCCCGCGTCGGGCGGTAGATGAGGGGCGCGCATTCGTGCACATATACCTGCGCCGCCTCCGCGCCGTCCCGGTCGGAGATATTTTCCACGCCAAAGCTCACGCGCACGCCTGTCTCCATGGGCTGAAGGGCGAGATCGGAATACTCAAACGCCGCATAGCTCAGCCCGTGGCCGAAGGGGAACAGGACGGGCACATCGTAGGTCGCAAAATAGCGGTAGCCGACGTCCAGACCCTCCTGATAGCGCGTGACGCCCGCGCTCATAAAGCTCTCGGCGGCGGGGACGTCCTCCAGTGCATAGGGGAAGGTCTCGCTCGTCTTGCCGCTGAAGTTGCGCGCGCCCGTCAGAAGATCGGCGAGCACCGCGTCGCCGCCCATGCCGGGAAAGCCCGCATACACGACCGCCGCGACGCTGTCCACCCAGCGGCTCATGTCCACCGCCGCACCCGCAAACAGCACGACGACGGTGTTCTCGTTCTCCTCCGCCGTCTCCAGAATCAGCCGCTCCTGCACCGCGGGCAGGCGCATGCTTCGGCGGTCCCCCTCTTCAAACTCCAGCCAGTTGCCCGTGCCGACGCAGACAATATTGACGGCGCTTCCCGCCGCGTTCATGCGGGCGCGGCGCATATCCATGCGCACCGACCAGACGGTGTCGACCGCACAGCCCTGCTCATAGACATTCTCCACGCCGCGCGCCGCGAGCTGTGCGGGAAGATCAAAGACGGCGTCCTTCCAGACGACCTGCGACGAGCCGCCGCCCGCGAGCGTCCTTGCGTCGTCCGGCTTTGCGTAGTACCCGCACACCGCCGCTTTTGTCCCCTTTTGAAGGGGCAGGACGCCCTCGTTTTTGAGCAGGACGATGCCCTCCGCGGCGATGTTCATTGCCGCCTCGGCGCGCTCCGCCTCCGTGCGCTTGGTAGCGCGTCTGGTACGCATTTCCGCCATACGTTCCCCCAATTTGAGGACACGCGCCGCGCAGGCGTCGATCTCGGCTTCCGTGATCTTGCCCGCCTTGTAATCTGCGACTAGCCGCGAATAGTTGTGCTCGTTGAAGGGCATCTCAAGATCCAGCCCCGCCCTTGCCGCGGCGGTCCGATCGCGCACCGCGTCCCAGTCGGAGATGATCGCGCCGTCAAACCCGAACTCCTCCCGCAGAACGTCGTAACCCTTTTGATATTCCGAGCCGTACGTTCCGTTGATGCGGTTGTAGCTGCACATGACGGCGACAGGCTGCGCCTCGCAAGCGATCTCGAAGGGGCGGTAGTAGATCTCGCGCAGGGTGCGCTCGTCCACGTCGCTCGACTGATGCAGGCGGTCAAACTCCAAGTTGTTGCAGCAGAAGTGCTTGACGCACGCGCCCACGCCGCGCGACTGCACGCCCGCAACATACGCCTTTGCGAGCGTGCCCGCAAGGTAGGGATCCTCCGAAAAATACTCGAAGTTGCGCCCGTTCAGAGGGTTGCGCTTGATATTGACGCCCGGCCCGAGCAGCAGATCGACATTCCGCTCCGCCGCGTCATCGCCCAGACACTCGCCCATAAGGCGGGCGCAGTCCTCGCTCCAGGTGTTGGCGAGCACCTGCACCGAAGGGTATGCGACGGCGGGCCAGGTCTCCCATGTCCCATTCTCCGCCTGATACATGGTACGCAGTCCGACGGGACCGTCCGACATGGAGACGGCAGGCAGCTTTCCGCCAAAGTCCTCCGTGTGCCACGAGCCCTTGCCGCAGATGAGCCGCAGTTTTTCCTCTATCGTGAGATCAGGTTTCATATACTTCCTCCGAAATTTCTGCGTCTATTATACCCGAATGCCGGTCAAATGTCCACCCTTCAGCGAAAAAAAGCGGCGGCGAAACGAAAAATTCTGTCGGCTGCCCCCTATCTCGAAACGCCGAAAGCGCGCCCCCGCCCAATTTCCCCGCGCGCCGTAGGAAAAAAAAATTTAATAATACCCCCCCCCCGCATTTTTTTA
>ERZ1090881.342-NODE-343-length-22704-cov-14.063402_pt1 | contig 22704 bp, 23 predicted proteins | sample MGYA00478470_ERZ1090881 | MGnify/ENA primary metagenome ERZ1090881 (study PRJEB33644, sample SAMEA5815736) | chicken gut metagenome | biome: Chicken; feature: Gastrointestinal Tract; material: Caecum | place: Ireland | collected 2019-01-01 | study: A study of the...
ATTTTACACAAATCGTGTAAATAGTACAATTAATTATTGACAAGTTTTAAAAAAAATGTTGTAATGAATCAAAAGAAAAAGGAAACTTCATGATTTTAAACAAAAAAGAAAGAACTTTGCGCCGCCGCTTAATAAGATTGGAGTCTTATTAAGTTTATTTACGTGCAAAAGTTTCAGAATAAATTTATTTAAGCCTCCCTAGGGTAACTCTCTCAGGGAGGCTTTTTTATAACAGAAAGGTAAAAAGATGATTAAAGCTTCAATAATAGGTGCAACAGGATACTCGGGGGCGGTGCTTGCGGGAATACTTTCGGCACATAAGGATGTTGAAATAATTTCTCTTACAAGCAAAACATATGCGGGTAAAACATTCAGTGATATTTATAAAAATTTCAAAGGCATTTTGGATATTGAACTTGAAGAACAAAATATCGAAAAAATTTCCAAAAATGCCGATGTCATCTTTGTCGCCCTTCCCCACGGCATAGCTTCCGCTCAAATTGACGCCGGGGTTCTCTCAAATGCAAAAGTTATTGATTTAGGCGCCGACTTTAGACTTAAAGACAAAGAAGTCTATGAAAACTGGTACAATACCAAACACCATGGCGAAGAACTTTTAGACAATGCGGTATACGGACTTTGCGAATGGGAAAGAGAAAAAGTAAAATCAGCATCTCTTGTTGCAAATCCCGGATGTTATGCGACAGCTTCAATTCTTGCGGCTGCACCGCTTTTAAAAGAAGGTGTAATTTGCCCTGATGACATTATAATTGACGCTAAATCAGGAGTATCGGGCGCGGGCAGAAGTCTTGACCTTGGTGTGCATTACTGCGAATGCTCGGATTCAATTAAAGCCTATAAAGTGGCGTCACACAGACACACCCCTGAAATAGAGCAGGTCTTATCCTGTATTTCCGGCAAAGACCCGCTTGTTAATTTCACCCCGCATCTTGTCCCGATGAAAAGAGGCATTCTTGCAAGTGTTTATATGAAGCCTGTTTTGGACATTTCTTTAAATGATATAAGGGCAATTTATAAAAAATACTATAAAAATGAATACTTTATAAGATTTCTAAATGAAGGAGAAGTGCCTGAAACCCGATGGGTGCAGGGCTCTAACTTCTGCGACATTAATGTCTTTAAAGACCCGCGCACAAAAAGAATAATTGCTTTCAGTGCAATTGATAATCTGGTTAAGGGTGCTGCAGGGCAGGCGGTACAGAATATGAACATAATGTTCGGACTTGAAGAGAAAACATCACTGGAAAATATTGCAATGTTTCCTTAAAGGAGAAGAATATGATAGGAACCAAAGAAAAATTTAATAAAATAAACGGTGCTGTAATTGCGCCGCAGGGTTTTGAAGCGGCGGGCATAAGAACGGGCGTTAAAAGAAGAAGAAAAGACCTGGCTATAATTTATACCAAAAAAAGTGCTGTTTGCGCGGGTGTTTACACGACAAATGTTGTAAAAGCCGCCCCGCTTCTTGTTACAAAAGATATAGTAGAGAAGGCGACCTCTGTAAATGCGGTTATTATTAACAGCGGAAACGCTAATGCCTGCACGGGTGCACAGGGTTTGACAAATGCCTGGAGTATGGTTGAAAAAACCCGGGAAGTCCTGAATCTTCCTCAAAGGAGCGTCCTTGTTGCCTCAACGGGTGTCATAGGGGTGCAAATGCAAATGGAGAAAATTCTTGACGGTATTGAAGAAATTGTAACCCAGCTTGGCAGCTGCGAGCAGTCGGCACTTAATGCCGCAGAAGGCATTATGACAACCGACACTTTTGTAAAAGGTATTGCCTATGAATTTGAAATAAGCGGTAAAACGGTAAAAATAGGTGCAATTGCAAAAGGCTCGGGCATGATTCACCCCAACATGGGTACAATGCTTGGTTTTGTAACGACAGATGCGGTTATTTCAAAAGAACTTTTACAGAAGGCATTGAGCGACAGCACAAAAAATACCTACAATATGATATCGGTTGACGGGGATACTTCAACTAATGATATGGTTATTGTTCTTGCAAACGGATGTGCGCAGAATAAACCCATAGAATCCGAAAACAGCGAGGATTACAAGACATTTGCAAAAGCTCTCGATATGGTAAATAAACACCTTGCAAAACAAATCGTTCTTGATGGCGAGGGTGCAACAAAATTTCTCGAAGTAAATATTCAGGGCGCTAAAGATGAAAAATCCGCAAAAATTCTTGCAAAATCTGTTATAACTTCAAATCTTGTTAAAACGGCGTTTTTCGGAGAGGATGCCAACTGGGGCAGAATACTTGCGGCACTTGGCTACAGCGGGATTGAGTTTAATCCTGATAATGTATCAATTGAATTTTGTGCCGGTGATAAATCAATGTTTCTTATGAAAGAAGGTACACCGCTTGAGTTTGATGAAGATGAAGCGCACGAACTTTTGAAAAACAAGGAAATTACAACAAATGTTTATATGGGCGAGGGTGCATTTTCCGCAAGCGCCTGGGGGTGCGACTTGAGCTATGAGTATGTAAGAATTAACGGCGAATACAGAACATAAACGGGGGAATAATGAAAGAATTTGTACAAAAAGTAAGAATTTTAACTGAATCACTGCCATATATAAAAGAGTTTGCAAATAAAACGGTTGTTATAAAATATGGCGGCGAGGCGCTCAAGGACGAAAAAGTTTCAAAGACAATTATTGAAGATATCGCGCTTATGAAATTTATCGGTATAAAACCTGTCGTGGTGCACGGAGGCGGTGTTGAAATAACCGAACTTCTAAGCAAAATGAATGTCAAGACGGAATTTGTAAACGGACTCAGAAAAACCGATAAAATAACTTCCGAGGCGGTAGAAATGGTTCTGGGTGCAAAAATTAATAAAAAAATCGTACGCGATATAGGTGCTCACGGAGTTGAAGCGGTCGGCATATGCGGATGCGACGCAAATTTATTTGAAGCGGTCAAAATATTCCCGAACGGTGAAGATTTAGGATTCATAGGTGAAGTTAAAAAGGTAAATACAAAACTGCTCGATATTCTTATCGACAACTCTTATATCCCTGTGATTGCACCATTTTCAAGTGATTCTAAGGGCAATATATATAACATTAACGCGGATTATGCCGCACTTTCCGTTGCCTGCGCACTAAAAGCCCAGAAGCTTGTCTTTTTAACCGACATTGAAGGTGTTATGCGCGACAGGTTTGACCCGACTTCGGTTATTTCAACTCTCAAAATAAATGAAATTGATAAATATATTGAAGATAAAGTAATTGAAGGCGGAATGATACCAAAGGTACAAAGCTGCAAATATGCTATTGAAAACGGTGTGAATACGGTGCATATACTGGATGGCAGACTGGAACACTCGCTGCTTCTTGAAATATTTACTCATCACGGAATAGGAACAATGGTGGAAAAATAATGAAAAATAACTGCTTAATGAACACATACAAAAGATTTGACGTAGTTTTTGACCATGGCGAAAAATGTTTTTTATATGATATCAACAATAAAAAATATGTCGACTTTGCGGGAGGAATTGCAGTATCTGCACTGGGCTACAGTTCCCTAAAGCTGAAAGAAGCCATAAAAAACCAGACAGATAAAATGCTTCACTGCTCAAATCTCTACTACAGCGAACCGCAAATCATGCTTGCGCAGAAGCTTGTTCAAAACAGCTGTTTTGATAAAGCATTCTTCTGTAACAGCGGGGCTGAAGCCAATGAAGCGGCGCTTAAGCTTGCAAAGAAATATGCAAAGAAAAACAAGGGTGCCGAATGTTTTAAGTTTATAGCTTTTAAAAACTCTTTCCACGGCAGAACAACCGGCGCTTTGAGTCTTACGGGACAGGAAAAATATCAAAAGAACTTCACCCCTCTTATGGACGGTGTTGAGTTTGCGGATTTCAATAATATTCAATCGGTTAAAAACTTCATTGCTCCTGATGTATGTGCTATTGTACTTGAACCGCTGCAGGGAGAAGGGGGAATAATTCCCGCGGATATTGAATTTTTAAAAGAGCTGAGAAAACTTGCTTACGATAATGACATTGCACTCATTTTTGATGAAGTGCAATGCGGAATAGGACGCTGCGGGAAGCTTTTTTGCCATCAGGTGTACGGTGTTAACCCTGATATCATTGCCCTTGCAAAAGGTCTTGCGGGCGGTGTGCCGGTTGGCGCCATGCTTGCGGTTGAAAAATTTGCAAACGTATTTGAACCGGGCGACCATGCAAGTACATTTGGCGGAAATCCTCTGGCTGCAGCAGCCGGCAATGCCGTAATCGATGAGATACTCTTGAATGGCATTCTTGAGAATGTAGGGGAAATGAATAAATATTTCCTTCAAAAAATGCATATCCTTAAGGAAAAATACTCTTTTATTAAAGATATCAGGGGGCTTGGGCTTATGCTCGGTATGGAGGTTTCAATTTCTCCGAAAGAAATTGTTGAAGCCGCCCTTAAGGATGGGCTTTTAATATTGAGTGCGGGCACTAATGTTGTTCGATTCGTGCCGCCTCTTGTTATAGATAAAAAGGCGGCTGAAGAGGGTTTTGCGATTTTAGACAAGGTTTTAAAAAACATAAAAGGAGAATAAAATGAAAGAAAAAGTTGTTTTAGCGTACTCGGGCGGTCTTGATACAACGGTTTTGATACCGTGGTTAAAGGAAACTTATGATTATGATATTATCGCAGTTTGTATTGACGTGGGGCAGGGCAAGGAAACTGACGGTCTTGAGCAAAAGGCTCTGAAAACGGGCGCGCAAAAATTTTACCTGCTTGATGTTACGGAAGAATTTTTAAAAGAATATGCCTGGCCCACCCTTAAAGCCGGAGCGGTTTACGAGAGTAAATATCTTCTAGGGACTTCAATTGCAAGACCTATAATAGGCAAGTGCCTTGTAGATATCGCAAAAAAAGAGGGCGCTTCCGCCATCTGTCATGGTGCAACGGGAAAAGGAAATGATCAGGTGAGGTTTGAACTTGCAATAAAAGCGCTTGCGCCTGAGCTTAAAATTATTGCCCCGTGGAGAATCTGGGATATCCAATCAAGAGAAGACGAGATAAAATACCTCGAGGACAGAGGTATTGAAGTGCCGATGAAAAAAGATGACTCGTATTCAAGGGATAAAAACCTCTGGCATTTAAGTCATGAGGGTCTGGAGCTTGAAGATCCCGCACTGGAGCCTAATTTTGATAAGCTTCTTCAAATGTCGGTGACACCGCAGGCGGCTCCCGATAAGGATACATATGTCGAAATAGAGTTTGAAAAAGGTGTACCCGTAGCGCTTGACGGTAAAAAAATGAGCGCAAAGGAACTTTTAATGCAGGCAAATAAGCTTGCCGGCGAAAACGGCATAGGTATAGCCGATATCGTAGAAAACAGGCTCGTAGGCATGAAATCAAGAGGGGTGTATGAAACCCCGGGCGGAACACTTCTTTATCAGGCACATGAATACCTTGAACATCTCTGTCTTGACAGAGATACTTACCAGTACAAGTTAAATATTGCAAACGAGTTTGCAAAACTTGTCTACAACGGCTTATGGTTTACACCATTAAGAGCCGCCCTGAGCGCATTTGTGGATGAAACCCAGAAAACCGTTACAGGCAAGGTAAAACTTAAACTTTATAAAGGTAATATAATTTATGCAGGCGCTGTTTCAAAATATTCTCTCTACAGCGAGTCGCTTGCAAGTTTTACAACGGGAGAGCTATATAATCACAAGGATGCCGAAGGTTTTATAAATCTTTTCGGACTTCCTCTTAAAGTAAGAGCAATGCTCATCGGAGATAAGGCAAATGGCTAACGATAAACTCTGGGGCGGCAGATTTTGCGCCCAAACAAGCGAACTTACGGATGATTTTAACTCATCCGTAAGGTTTGATAAAAGGTTGTATGCGCAGGATATAGAAGGTTCAATGGCACATGTAAAAATGCTTGAAAAACAGGGCATAATATCGGGCGATGACTCAAAAGCCATTCAAGACGGACTTAATGAAATACTCTGCGAGATTGAAAACGGCAAATTTGTTTTCAACACTTCGCTTGAAGATATTCATATGAATATTGAGAACAGACTTATTGAACTTACGGGTGAAGCCGGAAAAAAACTCCACAGCGCAAGGAGCAGAAACGATCAGGTAGCGCTTGATACAAAAATGTATACAAGGCTTGAGATAACAAATATAAAAAAACTGCTCTTTGAACTTCTTGAGGTAATACTTAATAAGGCTAAAGAAAATACGGATACAATAATGCCGGGTTTTACCCATCTGCAAAAAGCACAGCCTGTTACTTTTGCACACCATATCAGCGCGTATTTTGAAATGTTTAAAAGAGATATTTCGCGCTTTGATGACGCGTATAACAGGCTAAATACCTGCCCTCTGGGTGCATGCGCTCTTGCGGGAACCACTTATAATATAGACAGAAACTACACATCGGGGCTGTTGAAATTTGACCTGCCTGCTCAAAATACCATTGACGCAGTATCTGACAGGGATTTTGTAATTGAAACAATAAGCTGTATTTCCTTTGTAATGATGCACCTGAGCCGTTTTTGCGAGGAAATTATCCTCTGGTGTTCAAAAGAGTACAGCTTTATAGAGCTTGATGACTCTTATTCTACAGGCTCAAGCATTATGCCGCAGAAGAAAAACCCCGATATAGCAGAACTTGTAAGGGGTAAATGCGGCAGGGTTTTTGGCGATCTTACAGGTATTTTTACGGTCATGAAAGCGCTCCCTCTTGCGTATAATAAGGACATGCAGGAAGACAAAGAGCTTCTTTTTGACGCGATTGATACGGTAAAAATGTGCCTTGAAACATTCATGAAAATGTTTGAAAGCGCAAAGATAAATAAAGATGTAATGTATAAAAGCGCTCAATCGGGCTTTTTAAATGCAACGGATGCGGCTGATTATCTGGTTAAAAAAGGGCTTGCCTTCAGAGATACACATAAAATAGCGGGTGAAATTGTATTTTATTGTATTCAAAACAACAAAAACATAGAAGATTTAACAATGGATGAGTTTAAAAAATTCAGCCCGCTTTTTGAGGATGACATATACGAAGCTGTTGACTTGAAAAACTGTGTGGAAAAAAGAACAACAACGGGCGGTCCTTCCAAAAAAAGCATGCAAAGAGCAATTGAGGCATATGAAAACTATATTTTAGAATATAAAAAGGAGCAAAAATGAACTTAAAAGGAAAAGATTTTATATCGCTTACGGATTTTAGCGCAGATGAGATTTTATATCTTCTTAATTATGCGCAGGAACTTAAAGAACAAACCAAAAATGGTGTCTTAACCCCTGTTTTAAAAGACAAAAATCTCGTTTTAATTTTTTCAAAACCTTCACTAAGAACGCGTGTCAGTTTTGAAATCGGAATGAAACAGCTGGGCGGAAGCTCTCTGACGCTAAAACAGGATGAAATTAATCTCGGTGTCAGAGAAACAATATCAGATACCGCGCGGGTGCTCTCGCGCTATGCGGATTGTGTTATGATAAGAACTTTTGCACATAAAGACGTGGAGGAGTTTGCAAACTATTCAAGTGTTCCTGTTATAAACGGTCTTACGGATGATTCTCACCCGTGCCAGATTATGGCGGATTTGCTTACAATAAAAGAACATTTTAAAACATTAAAAGGCTTAAAACTTGTCTATGTCGGAGACGGCAATAATGTTGCAAACAGTCTTCTTGCAGGATGTGCTCTTGTGGGTGTTGATGTTACAATAGCATGTCCTGAGGGTTATGAACCTATGGAGAAATATTTTTCTTTTGCAAAGGAAGCCGCGAAAAAAAGCGGCGCAAAGGTGGAAATTGAACACAATCCCCAAAAAGCCGTATCAGGTGCAAACATTATCTATACCGACGTCTGGGCAAGTATGGGGCAGGAGACACAGGCAGATGAAAGAAAAGAAATTTTTAAGTCTTATCAGGTAAATGAAGAACTTGTCGCCAAAGCCCAGAGTAATGTTATAGTGCTTCATTGTCTGCCTGCGCACAGGGAAGAAGAAATAACACACAATGTTATTGAAAAGTTTGCCGATATTATTTTTGAGCAGGCGGAAAACAGAATGCACGCGCAGAAAGCAATTATGGCGGCATTAGTAAAGTAAGGATAAAAATGTTTAGAGATTATGAAACTTTTCTTTGTGTACTGGATAAAAAACTTAACGGTTTTTTTGAAAATCAAAAGGAATACATTTGTTGCAGCAAAGGCTGTTCCCTGTGCTGCAAGACAGGTGTTTATCCGATATCCGAAGTTGAGTTTCTCTACATTAAATACGCTCTTGAAAGACTTCCCGGTGATGTGCGCGAAAATATACTTTCAAAAATAAGGACGCTTAAGGCGCAAAAAGCTGCGGAATCGGGTGATAAAAACTGGACATATGTCTGCCCTTTTCTTGAAGAGGAAAAATGTCTGGTTTATACTTTTCGCCCCATAGTTTGCAGGACATTCGGACTGCCTTATTTTGATGATAACAATAAGATAAAAGTCCCCTCATGTATGTTTGAGGGGCTTAACTATTCGCTTGTTTACGACCCTCAAACAGGGCAGTTGAGCGATGAAAAATTTCGCAAGTCAGGATATAAGAATGAGCCTCTTGCGTTTAATTTGAGCAAAAAATTTCTGCACCACTCTAAACTTGCACAGCTTACAAATATGCATTTTGGTGAAGAAAAAGCGATGATAGACTGGTTCTGATTTTACTTACTTGCGATTATCTCAACTTCCGCAAGGGCACCTTTAGGAAGCTGCGCTGCCGCAACGCAGGAGCGGGCGGGTTTTGAAGTAAAGTATTTTCCGTAAATTTCGTTGAATGCGGCAAAGTCATTCATATCTTTAAGAAAACAGGTTGTTTTGATAACATCTTCAAAAGAAAACCCTGCCTCTTTAAGAACGGCTTCAAGGTTTTTCATAATTCTTTCCGTTTGTTCCTTTATGTCCCCGCCGATAAATTCATTTGTCTTAGGGTCAATTGCAATCTGCCCCGAGCTAAAGAGCATTCCGTTGCAAAGATAAGCCTGCGAGTATGGGCCTATGGCGTCCGGAGCGTTTTTTGTATAGATAATTTTTTTCATATTTACTCCTTAAAAACTTGAAGATATCTTGTAGCCTTTGTCTGTAAATGTTTTCTTTATTTCTTCAAGGTGCTGTGCGTTTTTGGTTTCAAGGGTGACACTCAGGTAGCACTCGTTTATTTCCATTCCTTTGCCGCCTTGATTATGCCTTACGCGCACAACATTTGCACCCGATTGGGCAATAATTGTTGAAACATCTCTCAGCTGCCCCGGTTTATCCAGAAGTTCAATTGTTAAATCGCTTAGTCTGCCTTCTTTCATAAGACCGCGGTTAATCACGCGCGAGAGTATGTTTACGTCAATATTCCCGCCTGATACGAGGCATACTGTTTTTTTGCCTTCAATGGGAAGTTTGTTGAATATTGCTGCCGCAACACTCAGGGCGCCGGCGCCTTCGGCGATAAGCTTTTGTTTTTCTATAAGGGCTAAAACTGCATTTGCTATTTCATCTTCGCTTACTGTTACTATTTCATCCACATACTGTTCGCAAATTTCAAAAGTATGTTCTCCGGGCAGTTTTACTGCGGTACCGTCTGCAAATGTGGATACGCTTGCAAGTTCAAGGCGTTCGTGTTTAAGGTGCGAGTTTAGCATACTCGGAGCACCCGAGGCCTGTACCCCGTACACTTTGCATTTGGGGTTGAGCATTTTAACGGTGTAGGCAACACCTGAAATAAGCCCTCCGCCTCCAATCGGGACAATTACCGCTTCCATATCACTTAACTGTTCCATAAGTTCAAGTGCAATTGTGCCCTGTCCTGCGATAATATCTATATCATCAAACGGGTGAATAAACTCTCCCTTCGTTTCTTCCTGATATTTTACCGCTTCGGCATATGCATCATCATATACACCGTCAACAAGCATTATTTTTGCGCCGTATTTCCTTGTGGCTTCAATTTTAGAAATGGGTGCGGTGCTCGGAATAAAAATGGCTGATTCTATACCGTTTTTTTGCGCACTCAGCGCAACGCCCTGGGCGTGATTGCCTGCAGAACAGGCGATTATTCCGCGTTTTTTCTGCTCATCGCTCAGTCTTGAAATTTTATAATATGCGCCCCGCACCTTAAAAGAGCCTGTTGTCTGCAGATTTTCCGCTTTAAGGTAAATCTGTGCCTTTTCGCTCAGTGCGGGTGCGTATATTAAATCGGTTTTTCTTATATTGTCTTTTAAAACTCTTTGTGCGTCGTATACTTTATCAAGTGTAAGCATAATATCCTCTTTTTGTTAAGTATAGCACTAAAGAGCAACGGAGTGCAAAATATTAAACATTAAGTTCGATTGAACTTATAAGCGCGCCCAAAAAAGATATTACAACCGAGCCTAAAAATGCGCTTAGAAAACCGTCCACTTCAAACCCCGGAGCAATTCTTCCCAAAAGCAGAAGCAAAAGTGCGTTTATTACAAAGATAAACAACCCCAGTGTCAGAAGATTTATAGGCAGTGTAATGAGCACAAGCAGCGGTTTGATAAAAATATTTATAAGCGCCATAATCACAACCACAAGAAGCGCGCTTTTAAAGCCGTCCACCTCAATTCCCGGTATAAGCCAGGCTGTAAACATTATTGCAAGTGCAAAAAGTATCCATCTTAAAAGCAGTATCATATTTTCCTCCTTTTTATAATCCGACCGCCCAGGCGAACTGTTGTCCCGTGAGCGAGTTGTAATATTTTCCGTCATCTTTTGCAAAGAGCCATTCCCAGTGGCTCTCGGGTGTATTATCAAGCGAGTAGTTAGGGTTTGTCATCATAAGCAGATGTGTGTTTGTATCGTATCTCAGCGGAAAAAGGTCTTCCATCTGCATAAATGACGGTAATTTGTCCGATGCACACTCAAAGCCAAAGAGGCAGGAGTGCATTCTTTTTAATCTGTCTTCGTAGCTTCTTCCGCCTGTGTCATTGTCGTTTGAAACCTCGGGGCCGGGAGCGTACTGCCTGTAGTATTTGAGTTTTTCGCTCCAGTACCTTACTTCATCTTCGCACTCTGCGTTAATAATCGCCGTTCCCGCGCTTAAACCCATATTTTTATATCTGTCAAAATCAAAAGAACTTTTTTCGCCCACTATGCTTACGTGCGGATTATGCGAGCGTTTTCTTATTTCATCCGTGATATATTGCATCTGGTGATAATAAGGAAGTCTGCCTACGCCTGTGTAATTCGGACAATCGTAACCGCCTATGTGTTTGGCGGAGTCTACAAAGATTGCTTCAAATCCGAGATTTATAACCTCAACACAGGCGTTAATAAACATTTGCACATGTTCATCGTTATACCATCTGAAGTTCTCGTCATCTCTGTCTTTTCTTGCGACTTTTATCTGATCTTCCGAGATTAAAACCCGAAAACCCGTTTTAATCCCGCGAAAATGTGCAAGGTCGCAAAATGCCTTCAATTGTTCTTTGTCTGAAATTTTATCTTCAATATCGCGCACAATGAGATTATCCGAATATCCCGCATTAAGTTTCATTGTGTAAGCGGAATTTTCTTCCCATACGGGTTTATTGTAGCCATCACCGTACATAATAGGGAAGATATGGGATACCATAATGCAGCTTGCCCAGCTTTTAGCACTCGGGGGGATGGCGGGCAGCATTTTAATCAGACTCAGGATACCGTCTTTGCAGCGGTTTCCTTCCATTTTTGCAATTGAGCGGTTATTTATTTCTATGTAATTTGCAAATCTGCCCCAATTATCGCCATAATCCGGCGTTTCAATATTATCCGGAAAATAATCGTAAATTTCTCCTTCCGAGAGTGTCATTACGGATTCAACAGCTTTTTTTATATTGCGGGTTAAAAGTTCATACGGCACTATATTGCTTATCCATTTTTTTCTTTTGCCGGTTTCCCCTATACCGCGGTATGCTTTTTGTTCGCTCCATTTATCAAAATGCAGCTTTTTTGTATGCGAAAGAGCTTCCAATAGTTTATTTACACTGTTCATAATCTTAAATTCCCAATTAGAATATAGTACTTTTAAGATTTATAAACATTGAAGCATTTATTGATTTTTATAATTTTTACTTGTGCCAAAATCCTCTGAAATGCTATCACCTGTGAGGGTAATCTCTTCTTTGAGTTTGTTAAGCTCAAGTGTATTCAGTGCGTCTGTGCCTTGTTTTTGCGGGTAGATAGAATATTTTTTTCTCTCGTTATATGGTGTAAGATTTGGCATAACAACATTTGCTCCGCTTTTAAGAGCGCGCATTCTGCCGTTTTTTTCAAGAGTTTCCATAGCGGTTGTTGCGGGGATGTTTATCTTTGGCATTAGAATTCTCACAAGTGCCATTATTTTAAGTGCAAGCTCCATATCGCCGTTTTGTGCATTTTTGAGTTTTGTTTCACTATGCGCTATAAATGGCCCGAGACCTATCATATCGGCATTTAGTTCTCTAAAAAACAAAATATCATCCGCATAAGATTCAATGCTTTGCCCCGGAAGCCCGACAAGTATGCCTGTTCCTGTTTCAAACCCTGTTTCTTTAAGGTTGTAAAGACATTTTATCCTGTTTTTAAAGTCTGATCCGGGGTGCATTTTTCGATAGAGTTCTTCATCGGTTGTTTCAATTCTTAAAAGATATCTGTCGGCACCCGAGGCTTTATATGCTCTGTATTCTTCTTTTGTTTTTTCTCCGAGACTTAGAGTCAGTGCGACATTCATTTCTTTTATCTTTTCGATTATTTTACACATTCTCTCTGTGTTAAAAAAGTCATCCTCGCCGCCCTGAAGCACTATTGTTTTAAAACCTGAGCCAACGGCGTATTTTGCTGTTTTTATGATTTCTTCTTCGCTTAGTCTGTACCGTTTTAGCCCTGTATTTTTGGAATTAATGCCGCAGTAAAGACAGTTTTTTTTGCAAAAATTGCTAAATTCTATAAGCCCCCTTAAATGCACCAGATTTCCGCATTCCCTGCGTCTTGTTTCATCTGCTTTTTTATAAAGTTCTTCATTAAATGAGTTATCTTTTAAGATTTCAAGGATTTCTTTTTTGTTCATAAAATAATTATAGATTTTTTTTAACTCTTAGTCGATAATAATTTTTATGGGAAGGTATGAGAGAAATATTTTAATAAATAAAATAGGTGATGCGGGGCAAAAAAAAATATCTGCCGCCCGTGTCCTTGTGTGCGGTGCCGGAGGACTGGGTTCAACCGTTATTGCAAACCTTGCTTCACTGGGTGTCGGACATATAGGTATTGTTGATGATGATATTGTAGAGCTTTCAAATTTAAACAGACAGTATATACACAAAATGTCTTCTCTCGGTGCGGATAAGGTTAAAAGTGCAGCAGGATGGATAAGGGAATTTAACCCCGATATCGGGGTAATGCCTTATAAAATGCGGCTGGATGAGAAAAACGCACCCGAACTTTTTTTAAATTTCGATATAATTATAGACTGCTTTGATAATTACCGCTCAAAGTTTATCCTCTCCGATACAATTATAAAAACTTCCAAAACTTTGATTCATGGCGGGGTGGAGGAGTTTTACGGGCAGGTATGCACAATAGATTCCAAAAGTGCGTGTCTTGCATGTTTTGTGCCCGAGTTATATAATTGCTCCTGCGACATTATCCCTAAAAAGGGGGTTATAAGCCCTGTTGTTTCGGCAATAGCTTCAATTCAGGCGATGGAAGCCTTTAAAGTGATAACAGGTATCGGAAATACATTAAAAAATACTCTTTTGATATACGACGGGCTGAGCCAGGAATTTAGGAAAATTCGACTGGAAAAAAATAAAAAATGCCCTTCCTGCGCAAAATAATTCATTTTGATACATTAAAAAGATATGAAAATTAATCCCGTAAGCATAACAACAAAAAATCAAAATTTATATACAACAAACAGAAGCCCGATAGCAAAGACAGGCTTAAATAGCTGTAAGTGCGATGTTTTTGTTAAATCAAAAAGTGTATCCGATGTCAATTTTACATCAAGAGGGCTTAAATCATTATCAGATAAGCTTGCAGACAGGGTTTCAAGGCATATTATGAGCAGGTTTAAGAGATTCGGTACGGATGATTTTAAATCTCTTAAAGGGTTTGAAAAAAATATACTTGCAAAAACTTCAAACGGTTTTTGCGACGACGCGTATCAGGCAACGCTTGATGCTTCGGGGCTTATGAAGAAAGCTTTTGATAAAAAATACGGCAGAGGTAACTATGTTTTTGTTTCCATAGGACGCTCTCTTGAAACGTTTAGCGAGGCTATGTCTTATATGGGGGCTGATACAAGAATTCTCCCTATATCAGGTTTGCACGGCTACACAAAGGGTGCGGATAAAATCATTTCCCAGAGCGGTTTTGATAAATATCGGGATTACCTAAAACAAATAGGACTTGACGCTAAAAGTATAAAAGAAAGCGGAAAGCATTACATATTCAGTGATTACTCATACTACGGGGATACCATGCGAACGGTAAAAGAAATGCTTGAGAGCGAGCCTGTGGGTATAAAGGAAAAGTATGTTGAGTTTGTGGATTTTGAGCCTCTTTATCGTGAGCTTTATTTAAGGTCCAAAAAGCCGCCCCGGACAATTCCGGAGGTTATGCACCTTCATTTGGGGTATGAATATTTCAAAAAATTTTCTTCCGTGAAGCCGCTTCACTACGACAATCTTCAAAATGTTCAAAAGGCAGTGAATTCGCCGCAGAGCTATGAATCAAAACTTTTTAATTTCAGGCTTATGAGAAAGTTAATTAAGGATTAATCTTTAAAACCGCGCTTATACGGTTTGTTGTTTTGTTTTCAAGTCTGTATGAGAAAAACAGATCATTATTGCAGCAGGTGCAATAAGGGCAGATGTCAATGTTTTTCACCCCCTGCTCCTTTAGCTGGCGCGCATTTATGTTTTTAAGGTCTGCATACATTCTGCCGTTTTTCTCCCTAAAAAGCCCGTTTTTGTTTTTAACGGTTTTCTCAAGCGCGTTTATAACTTCACTACCTGTTTCAAAACACTCAAAACAAATGCACGGCCCTATGAGGGCAAAAATGTCATCGGGGTTTGACTCCATAATCCTGAGTGTTTCGACGCATATTTTAGCGGCGCTTCCCCTCCAGCCGGCATGGATTATTGCACCTTTATTATTTTTTATGTCATATAAAATAACCGGTGTGCAGTCTGCATAATTAAGATACACGGCGCGCTTTGGGTTTGTAATAATAAGTGCGTCGGTATCGGGAAATGTTCTTGTTTTGTCTGCGCTGCATACCCTCGTGCCGTGAGTTTGTTCTGGGCTTATAAAATCTTCTTCTTTGATTTTTAGGCAGCTGCAAATATCTTTTTTATTTTTGCGCACAGTATTAAACAGGCTTTCATCTTTTGTTTTTATAAAGCTTTCTTTTGTTGTAAAAAAGACTTCCGCGTTTTTTATAAGCGTGGATTTTAAAATTTTTTTAGAGTTTATTTCATCAAAATAAAACATTGAAAATCAAGTCCGAACCTGCTTTCAATGTTTTATTTTATCACAGTTTGAAATTTTGGGTTTACTTAAAGTTTTCATCGTAGATGTTTTGTGCGATTTCTTTAAGTTCTAAGTTTTTAAATTCTTTTATGGCTTGTGCATTTTCTTTGCTTATCAAGCCGTCTACGGCGTCTTTGTCAAACTTTGCACCGTCTGCGGTTTGTACCATGCCATCAGCCGCAATTAAATAACTTGCATATTCTTTTGCGGTAATATCTTTTTTGCCTCCTGCAAGATTCATCTCTTCAAGCGCTTCTTTGGCATTTCCGTCATATTCCATATATGAGTGCAGTTCATGCAGCTGAAGTTTTCCGTTTCTTTCGCACTCTTCGGCTGCCATCTGGTATGCTTTTTCAATTGCATCAATATCTGCTTTTGCAAAATTAAGCGCCGATTCATAGACGCTATCCCCGCTTTTTGCATATTTTATACCGCCGTTTTTGGCGATGTCGCTTTTAAACAGGTCACTCTGGTATATTTTTCCGCTGTTGTTTACAAGTTCTTTTCCTTCTTCTGACTGAAAGATATTATTACTGCCCTTGCCAAAGAATTCCGCCGCTTTTTCAAAAAAATCTTTCTCGGTATTTTCCGCCACAATATTGCTTGAATTTGAACCGTTAAATCCGTTTGTGGTTTTTGAAAAATCTTCAAGAGCAACCGTAATGCCTGATTTGTTTTCTTCCTTGTCTGCTTTTTTATCGGCAAGATCCATAATGGAGGTGTCTGTATTGTCCTCGTATTTTGAATCGGCCTTATTTATACCGCGCAAAATCTGATATGCTCCGGCGTCGCTGTAATCATTAATTCTAAAATCCGACATTATTTTCTCCCTTGTTATTTAAAATCCTCTTGCAATAATAAAAACATTTGCGCTTAAAAAATTGCCGAAAGGAGGGAGAAATAAAAAATTAAACCGCTCTTGCGCTCTTCTCGGGCGTGTTTACAAGATTTAATATTATTTCACAAAGTTCGTTTGTGCTATGTGCACTGTAGCGGGCGAAATTAAGATTTTCACCGTAGCCGTATTTTGCGGCGATACTTATCATTCCGTTTTTGTGCGCCGCCTGAATATCACTCTGCGCGTCGCCTGCCATAAAACATTTTTCGCAGTCTATAGAATGCTTTTTTACAAGGAAGCTTACAATATCAGCCTTGGTGCAGTTGTTTTGAACGGTGTTATTCCAGGTCGGAAGTTCGGTTGGAGTAGCCACGTCAATATATAAATCTTTAAAGTATTTTTCAAGAATTTTTGAAGAGAAGATTTTAGGTTTAAACGTTGCAATGTAAGTTTTAATGCCGCATTCTTTAAGTTTGCAAAGCAGCTCTGTTATACCTTCGTAGGGTTTTGATATGGGGAGGTCAAAACGATGATATGCGTCCCTGAAATGCTCCGTTATCCTTTCCATAAGCTCTTCGTTTGCATCCGGAAAAACACTCAAGATAGTATCATACAAAGGAGGCCCTACGGGAATTTCCTTATCTTTTGGTACTGTGAGTCCGCATTTTGAAAAAGCGTCTTTGAGCCCGTTTATGATTCCTGTCTTTGAATCAATTAATGTTCCGTCTAAATCAAATATTGCGGATGTAATGCCGTTAATGCTCATTTTTACCTCTTTTTACGATTTATAAAATACTACCACACTTTTACACTCTTGAACAAGACCTTTTTGGCTTTATATGAGTTGTGAATTTTTTTGTTAAATGGAGCTTTTATAGTATAATTCCTTTATCGGCAGGAGTTATATGAAAAAAATACTAATAACGGGCGGAGCGGGTTTTATAGGCTCCAATTTAACAAAAAAGCTGCTTGATGAAGGCAGTTTTGTAATATGTCTTGATAACCTCTATACAGGCTCTATGGCAAATATAGAACCCTTTATGACAGATGATAATTTTGAATTTGTAAGGGCTGATGTAGTTGAACCTTATTATTTTGAGGTTGATGAAATATACAATCTAGCCTGCCCCGCAAGTCCTCCGCATTATCAAAAAGACCCTGTTTTTACTTTTAAAACATCGGTTTTTGGTATATTAAACGCCCTTGAACTTGCAAGGAAAACAGGCGCCGTTTTGTTGCAGGCGTCTACCAGCGAGGTATACGGCGATGCAAAAGAATATCCCCAGAGAGAAAGTTATTTCGGGAATGTGAATCCTAACGGCATAAGAGCCTGCTATGATGAAGGGAAAAGAGCTGCGGAAACTCTTATTTGCGACTATATCAGAAAATACGGCGTAAAGGCAAAGATTGCACGAATTTTTAACACCTACGGGCCAAATATGGATAAAAACGACGGACGCGTGGTTTCTAATTTTATTGTGCAGGCGCTTTCCGGGGATGACATTACAATATACGGAGATGGCAGTCAGACAAGGTCTTTTTGTTATGTTGAAGATTTAATTGAAGGTCTGATACTCCTTATGAAAAGTGATTTTTCAGGCCCGTTTAATCTGGGTAATCCGGAAGAGTTTACAATTTGCGAGTTTGCCGATTATGTGCTTGAACTTACGGGTTCAAAATCAAAAAAAGTATTTATGCCGCTGCCTGATGATGACCCCGTCAGAAGAAAGCCAGATATTTCATACGCCTCTTTAAAACTCGGTTATGCTCCGAAAGTGTGTGTCAGGGACGGACTTATAAAAACGGTTGAATATTTTAAAAAGGAGCTTTTGGGATGAAAGTCTGTGTAATAGGCACCGGATATGTCGGTCTTGTCGCAGGCGCCTGTCTTGCGCAGATGGGCAACAGTGTTATTTGTGTTGATAAAGACGCCGATAAAATTGAAAAACTGAAAAACGGAATTATTCCTATATATGAACCCCTCCTTGATGATTTAGTTGCTCTTAACTCATCAAAAGGGAGGCTTTTTTTCTCCTGCGATTTAAAAGATGCGGTTAAGAAATCGCAAATCTGCTTTATTGCAGTAGGCACTCCCGAAGATAAAAACGGCTGTGCGGATTTAAGTTCGGTTTATGAAACGGCGCGCGAAATAGCGGGCTGCCTTGACAACTATAAGATAATTGTTAACAAATCGACCGTTCCTGTCGGCACGGGGTATAAAATCCGTGATTTGATAAAATCCGTAACAGATGTTGATTTTGATATTGTTTCAAACCCCGAGTTTTTAAAACAGGGTGCTGCGGTCGAGGATTTTTTAAAGCCCGACAGGGTGGTAATCGGCTCTGATTCGCCCCGTGCAACAAAAATCATGCAGGAGCTTTATGCACCTCATACACTAAACGGAAATCCGGTTATGATAATGGATATAAAATCTGCCGAGATGACAAAATATGCGGCCAATTCTTTTCTTGCGCTTAAGATATCTTATATTAACGAAATAGCCAATATCTGCGAAAAAACAGGCGCTGATGCTCTAATGGTTAAAAACGCGGTTTGTGCCGACAAAAGAATAGGCTCAAAGTTTTTTTACGCGGGCATAGGTTTTGGCGGAAGCTGTTTTCCTAAGGATTTAAAAGCCCTCATAAACACCGCAAACGATTTCGGTATTGACCCTGTAGTGCTGAAAGCGGCATATGACACTAACCTTAAGCAGAGAAAAGTTTTTACGGATAAAATATTAAAAAGGTTTAATAACAATTTAAAAGGTAAAACTTTCGGAGTCTGGGGACTTTCTTTTAAGCCGCAGACAAGCGATATGAGGGAAGCTCCCTCAATAACAATTATAAATACTTTATTAGACTGCGGTGCAAAAATTAAAGCCTTTGACCCCAAGGCGTTTGATGAGGCAAAAAAAATCTTTAAAGACTCAATTGAGTACTCTAAAACCTCTTATGAAGCACTTTTAGATGCTGACGCACTTTTGCTTTTAACAGAGTGGCACGAGTTTAGAATGCCGGATTTTGCTAAAATGAAAGAAAATCTCAAAGCCCCTGTAATTTTTGACGGAAGAAACCAGTATGACCCAAAAATACTTAAAGAACACGGGTTTGAGTATCATTGCATAGGCAGAAAAACTCTTTAATGTGAAGAAATGTAAAAATATTTAAATCACTGCAATTTGCGTACACGTATATACTTTATATATATAAGGTAGATAACGAGCGCAGATATGACAGTAGGACTTTCAGGCGATTTATCAAATTTATTGCAAGATGTACAAACTGCAGTTTCAAGCGCAGGTGCTTCAAATGCTTCTGCTTCCGATACAAACACGTCTGCACAAAATTCCGTTTCTTCCGCTTCTCAAACTTCCGAGGACTGCGCTATCGATACGCGTTTTCTGGCAGGATGTGATTTAACTGAATACACTGCCAAAATTGAAGAAGGTCTTAAGGGCGAAAACAAAGCATTTTTTGAAAGGCTGAAAAATCGCGGTATTGAAACAACTTTTGCAGCTTATGATACTGACGGTAACGGCAGACTGTCCGGTCAGGAGGCCATAGGTGTAAGCTCGGCAGGTATTAACCAGAGAAAATTTTCAAAAGCCATAAACGGCGGCGGCTTGAGCGCTTTTATGGATAAAATGCTTTCTCAAATAGGTACAATGAACACATCGGGCTCCTATTCAAGCATTTTATCGTCGCTTGGTTCGCTGACGGGCGGCGCTTCTTCCGTTGCGGGGACAAGTTCTTCCGCTGCGGTTAATTTTGCACTCCAGTTTGCAGGAAAAAGTGCCGCTGATATGTCAGGCATGATGAGCGCCACAGGATTCCACTCGGGACAATGGTGTGCGGATTTTGTATACTATTGCCTTTCTAAAGCCGGACTTGTACCCGAGGGGTACGATTCCATAAACCATGCTTATTGCCCCAGTATTGCTCAATGGGCAAGACAAAACGGCCGGGCATTTACCGACCCGAGTCAGGCAAAACCGGGCGACCTGCTTATTATGAACTCCGAAGGCCACATCGGTATTGTTACGAAAGTGGATTCCGAGGGTATACATACTATAGAAGGCAATACTTCAAATTCAAGCGGAGCATACGACGGTCCCGGAGGCGGCGGCTGGGTTTGCGAAAAAGTCCGCAGTTTTAGTTGTGTTTCAACATTTGTTCGCATATAAAAATTTTATTTTTTGTCTTGTAAAAAAGAAAGGGGCGACGAGCCCCTTTTTCTTTAGTCATATTTTTGTTCAACCACAAAGAAGAATGATTTCGGATGTGAACAAACGGGGCAGGTTTCAATTGCGCCTTCACCTTCATATCTAAAACCGCAGTTGGCACATTCCCAGACAACCTTTTGCTCTTTTTTAAATACTTTTCCCTTCTCGACATTTTCAAGAAGTTTTTTGTATCTTTCCTCATGGTGTTTTTCAATTGCTGCAACTTTTTCAAAAAGAAAAGCAATTTTCTCAAAGCCCTCTTCTCTTGCTTCCTTTGCAAATTGCGCATACATTTGTGTCCACTCGTAATTTTCTCCCTGTGCCGCTTCTTTTAAATTTTCAATTGTAGTGCCTATCGAGCCTCCGTTTAAAAGTTTAAACCAGATTTTGGCGTGCTCTTTTTCGTTGTTTGCGGTTTCTTCAAAAACTTTTGAAATCTGTACATAACCGTCCTTTTTTGCGGCGGAGGCAAAGTATGTATACTTGTTTCTTGCGCCCGACTCGCCTAAAAATGCCTCAAGAAGGTTCTTTTCGGTTTTTGTACCTTTTAATTCTTTTTGCATTGTTTCCATATTACAGGCTCCTTTTTTGTGTATCTTTCCAGCATACATTTTTGCCTGTCACTTGTCAAAAAAAATATTGTTTGCTTTTTATAATGTTATATAATTATAAAAACAAAATACTGTATTATGAAAAAAAATAGAATCACACAAATTAATTTTCCCAAGCCCGACTATGGAAACTTAACACAGCCAAAAGAAAAAATTGTGCTCACATGGCTTATAAGCTGGGTTACAAGTGCAATTAAAACGGGGGATATTGAATACGGCATGCTGCTGCCTCTAAAGTCACAGCTTGCAATATATCTGGGAGTCAGTACGGGTACGGTGCAAAATGCCATACGGGAAGCCGAGGATATGGGCTATTTTGAATCCAAGCAATCTGTGGGCACTCTGATAAAGAACCCTCTCTCGGACGAAAAAACTTTTGAAAAGATGATTTCCAAAAAAGACGCGGCGCTTGAAGCAATAAAAAAATATATTATTGAAAATAAAATCAAGCCTGGTGCCGCCCTGCCCGATGTAAATGACTTTTCTCTTATACTCTCGGCGCATACAAATACTGTGCGGCTTGCGCTTATGACGCTTGAAAGAGAGGGTGTTATTGAAAGATTTTCCGTTAAGGGTAACAAAATTTCAAGAATTTTAAAGAAAAAAATTGATTTTAATACATATGATACCACCCCTGTTCACGCAGTTGAGAATGTTAATCTTATTAAAAAAACGGCTGATAAAATGAAAAATTATATCGCCGCTAATTTTAATGCGGGGGATAAAATTCTGCCCAATGAAGCCTTTGCAAAGATGTTCCATGTCAGCATAAGAACCGTAAATGAGGCTGCAGGCATACTAAAGGAGCAAAAAATCATACTCTCAAGGCGCGGACGCTACGGTACGATTTACCTCAATGACCCGCAAAAAATTCAAAAGCAAAAAGAAAGAGAGGAGAAATCTCTCTTTATGAGCGGTACACAGGGAGCAGCATTGCAAAAAACTTATCTTTACAGCTGGGAAACAACCCTTGAAGTGCTTAAAAAATACATTATTCAAAACCATGAATCAGGCGACAAAATCCCCTCAATGAAAAAACTTGCAGATATTTTAAATGTAAGTACAAATACAATTAAGCGCGCTGTTTCAATACTTTGTGAAGAGGGTTATTTGATTGCCCAAAGGGGTAAATACGGCGGTGTTTTCATTCTGGAAATGCCCCAAAAAGACCCCGAAGCATTCAGATGGCTTGCACTGAACCCTGATGTTATCAAAGTAAAAAAACCTGAGAAGTAAATTTCTTGACAGAACTTGTGCCCCGTTAAAATTTACGAGCAGGCAGAAGGATGTAAGGGCGTACGGGAAGGCGGGGAGCCTTGCCGTTAGCCCGTAACTGGACTACCTACGCGGTTTTTACTTAGCGCGACTGCGCTTAGTAAAAACAAGGAGGCAGAAGGATGTGAGCACATGCACAGCGGCGATGAGCCGGTGGGCTTGTGCGACACTGGACTACCCGCGCCGCTTGAATCGTGACGCG
>ERZ1090881.346-NODE-348-length-22550-cov-34.666859_pt1 | contig 22550 bp, 15 predicted proteins | sample MGYA00478470_ERZ1090881 | MGnify/ENA primary metagenome ERZ1090881 (study PRJEB33644, sample SAMEA5815736) | chicken gut metagenome | biome: Chicken; feature: Gastrointestinal Tract; material: Caecum | place: Ireland | collected 2019-01-01 | study: A study of the...
CTCCTTATGGGAGCTCTTTTGTTTATCCCTCACGGGGGATTATGGAGCGCTTACGGAGCATCTTCAAGAAATACCGGGCTATCTTTGAGTATTTCGATGCCATTCTGGTTGGGCTGACCGCCACTCCCAAGACCGACATCGACCGGAACACCTACGACTTTTTTGAGATGGAGAGCGGCGTCCCCACCTACCCCTACGATTACGAAACGGCAGTGTATCAGGACCATGTCCTGGTGCCCTACTACAACTACCAGGTCAAGACCCAGTTTCTGGAGGAAGGCATCACTTATAATGACCTGTCCGATGAGGATAAAGAACGCTATGAGTCGGATTTCGCCGAGGATGGCCCCATGCCGGAGTATATCCCCCCGGAAAAGCTCAATAAGTTCGTCTTCAATGAGGGAACGGTGGACCTGGTACTTCAAGACCTGATGGAGCGGGGCATCAAAGTGGCAGGCGGCGACCGGCTGGGCAAGACCATCATCTTCGCCCAGAACAAGCGCCATGCCCAGTTTATCCTGGATCGGTTCAATAAGCTCTATCCCCAGTACCATGGAACCTTTGCCGAGCGGGTGGTCTGTGAGGATAGCCGCGCCCTGGATATCATCGAAGACTTCAAAGTGCCCGAAAAAGAGCCGCACATTGCGGTTTCGGTGGATATGATGGACACTGGTATCGACGTGCCCGAATGTGTGAACCTGGTGTTCTTCAAGAAGGTGCGTTCCAAAACAAAGTTCTGGCAGATGATCGGCCGGGGAACCCGTCTGTGCAAAGGGCTGGCCTGTGTGGATCAGATCGACGGTGAATATACCGACAAACGACGATTTCTGATCTTTGACTACTGTGGGAATTTTGAATTCTTCAAGGAACACAAAGAGGGCTATGAGGCCCGGGAGACCAAAACCCTGTCCGAGAATATTTTCGGCAAGCAGGTTCGGCTCATTGCGGCACTGCAGGAAAGCTGTTTTGCAGGAGAGGATTATCAAGCTTTGCGGGCAGAGCTGGTACATACCTGCTTCCAGCAGATTCAAAACCTCAATCCAGAACTGATCGAGGTCAAACTGCGCCGACAGTATGTAGAAAAATACAAAAAAGAAGATGCTTTTCGTTCTCCCTCGGAGGAGGACAAAACCGATCTAATAAAGGAAATCGCGCCCCTGGTCCAGTCGCCGGAATCGGACGAATTTGCCAAGCTATTTGACAACTTCATCTATGGCATGATGCTGGCACACATCGAGCAGATGCCCGCTTTCAAGTATGCCAAAAAACAGCTGTGCGACACCGCTGCGCTGCTGGAGCGTAAAGCCAGTATCCCTCAAGTTCGGGAAAAGCTGCCGGTGCTCAAAGAGATCCAGACAGATGCGTTCTGGGAAGCAAATGATATCCTTCTGTTCGAGCGTGCACGGCGGGAACTACGTGGACTGATCCAGTTTCTGGTGGAAGGTGTGGATGGTCGGAAGCCTATCATCACAAAGCTCACCGACCCCATTCTGGAGCAGAAAGAAGGGACCCTGCTGGATGCCGCCTATGACTTTGAAGACTACCGCGCCAAGGTGAACCGCTATGTCAACGAACATGGAGACACCCTAGCCATCCACAAGCTGACCCACAACATCCCCCTGACCCAAACCGATTACCAGGAATTGGAACGGGTGCTGACCAATGAATTGGGAAGCCAGGAAGATTATAATCGGGAGTTTGGCAATACGCCCTTTGGCTTATTAATCCGCAAGATTGCAAAACTGGATCATGAGGCTGCCATGCAAGCTTTCTCCCAGTTTATCAACGACCAGTCCCTCAACCCACAACAGATTGCCTTTGTCCACAAGGTCATCCATTATGTAGAAACCAACGGTTATATGGAAAGCATGGTCGAGTTGACTCGTCCTCCCTTTGATAAGCCGGTCAGCTTCATCAAGCTGTTTGACCCCAAAACCCGAGCTGCCCTGATTGATGCAATCCAGCAGATTCGGGAGAACGCGGAAGTTACTGCGTCGTAAAAATTAAAACCAGGTATACAGAATGCCAGCGCTAAGCACAGCAATGGGAGACGCTGCCAGGACACTTAATTTGGCTTGAATCAGCCCAATCCCAAAGAGATATCTACACATTATGCTGTCCCATCTTCCTTCCATGGGCTTCCGCCAGCATCCAGAGCTGCTCAAGGATCTGATGCCCTGGAGCGACTACATGCGCAGTTGTTTTGAACAGGAATAACCTAGGGGACCGGCTTTGGCCGGTCCTTTTCTGTTGTCAAGTACGGGGTCTTGTGAGGCGCTTACGTCTTTCGTTTGTAATGGAACGTTTGAGGATCGGACTTCCGGCAATACGACAGAACACCGGCACCACATCCTCTGCCAGGGGCAGCGTTCCCAATGGCAGATCGGCCAGAGCCTCCTGGACAAGTACCCCCACTACGACGCTGGCACCTGTAGCCAGGATTTTAGCCGTAGACCGTACCCGCTCGCCAAAGGGATAGGTGTCCGGATTGATTAGAAGCACTTTACAGACTTCTACAATCAAGGTGGTGGTAAGGCTGGCTAGGACTCCGGCTGTTGCGCCACCAAGAAATTTGGAAAACAAGTCCGGAAACTTCTGCTTTGCATTTTCAAATCCACGCTGGATGCCACGGCCAATCCGTCCAAGGAAATCGCCCAGATCAAATGGCCGTCCTTGGCATCACATGCCTGGAATTCTTCCTCGACTGCGAACCACATCTCGGCAAAGGCAAAACCAAGCGCCTGCCGCACCCCCATCCGCAGCCCCACATTGGCCGCGGCCAGCGTCAAGTCCTTTGCAAAGCGCGGACTGGTATAATAGGCAGCTGCCAGCTTGGCGTTGTAATCTTTGCGTGCGGCAGCATCCACCTTCCACATAGTTTCTTTCTGTTTGTCGCTATACTCATCTCCGCGCCGCTCCAGCAGTTGGTCCATTGTCTTATCTTTCTTGGTACGATTGGTGTAAGATTTGTTCCCGCCAATCGAACACAAAAACTATACTCCAGTTAAAATATATCATAGCTCGTCTTATCATTCAAGATATTTACTGGACCAACGACAAATTGTCCGCCAGAGTATTTTCCCCTTGGCAAATCAGGCAGACCTCCATACGTTGCGTGAGAATATCATCCGCAAAAATCGGATAAGTGGAAAGAGGCACGGTCGCTTTATCCAGTCAGCAAGCTAACTTTGCTTGTTGAAGATAAAGTGCATCGCGGATAAAAATCCTTTTATAAGGACGAAAAATATGATAAAATCAATGAACACGGCATGAAAATGGAGGCAGATCGATGGGGGAATCATTTCAAACCGATATCAATGATTGCGAGAAAAAACTTTTGGAGCTCTACAAAAACACTTTGACCGAGCAAAATCCAATTTGTAGAAAGTGCAAGAATAACAACGACGCTTTGACAAGGCCGGTGGGTGCATGGGTTGTAGGAAACAAGTTTTACAGCCACAAAAAGCGTGTTTTGTTTGTTGGCAAAAATGCACGTGGAAATCCTGGTAAACCCTATTGTGATTTTCAGTTTGCTTTTTGGGAGTCCAGGAATCATTTGTGGAAAAAATCGTGGCCCTATTGGAGTTATACCAGAGCCATTACAAATGCCGTCTATGGAAATGATGATATCGAAAACATTGCCTTTACGAATATTGTAAAATGCAACGATTCCACCGGAAAGGACTGTACCTCTTGGCACACAAAAGAATGCTGTATTTGTGAGTTGAAGATGATCGGAAAAGAAATTGCTATCATTCACCCCACTCATATTGTTTTTTATACATCGTGGAAATATGACGATTATATTCCTTGTATTTTTGACACCTATATCGAAACGAAAAAAACAAAAATAAAGATCGGTGCAAAAGAAATGCCATGGATGGAAGCAAATGGACAACTGAACGGAAACTCGATCAAAATACTGATAGTTGGTCATCCGGAAAGAATGAAGAAGAACGATTATGTAGCCGCTGTAAGTAAATGGCTGCAGTTTTGCTCTCCATCCCCGTAAACCCACCTCTCACCCCCTTTCCCAGAGAGTTTATGCTGGAAACTGTGCTCCGTGCCAAAAGCCCGAATCCACACAGGCCGACCCACAGATCCGGCCGTCACTTGTACTTTACAACCGTATACGGCACCACAATGCCGCCCTCGTCTCCCACTGTGTTCAGCAGTTCCACCAGACCGGGCAGGCGTTCTGCACAGAAGTCCTTCCGCAGAGGCACCGGGCTGATCCCCAGTTTCTCGAAATTCTTCAAGATGCCGGAGGTATCGTATCGTTTGGCTTCCAGCTTCTCCAGGGCTTTGTCCACAGACTGGACCGTCTTCAGAAGCTCGACCAGTTTGTACATGGCCTCTTTGTTTTTCTTTTTATAGTGGGATGCCCGAATCTTTTCCTGCAGGACTTCGGCCTGATAATAGCTCACGTTCGGGAAGCATTTGCTGAACTTCTTGACGAGTTCCTCCCGGGTGTGCTGAACCAGTGCATGGAGCAGGCTGTCGGTGTCGGAACATCCCAGCTTCTTTTCCAGACGGCGCAGATACTCCCGCTGACAGTGCATCTCAAACCGGATGACTCCATTCGGCATCTTCTCATAGGAGAGCTCCAGCCCGTTTTCCTTCATCTGATAGCTCTTGTCGTAGATCACCAGCTCGTGGGTTCCACAGGCAAAGCGCAGGTAGTGCTTGTTGTAGCGGTTGGCCTTCTTTTTGTTTTGTTTTTTGTCCTGGTAGATCATTCGTGTGTACTTGGGCGGCGTGGGAAGTTTCCGCAGAACACGCACCAGTTCACGGAAGATCTTTTTGCTGTCGCAGCGGATGTTGGTACAGAAATCCACTCGGGAGAGCTTGTACTGGTTTATGTCATTTTCAAAGGTTGTCTTCCAGAACAGCCTCCGGAAGGCATCTGCCACGCGATCCACGCTCTCCTGTGTGGGCTGCAGGATACCCAGGTAAGAGTATTCGTCCAGCGGTTCAATCAGCTTTCTGGGGTTGATGGTCATTTTTAAAAAGTATTCGGAAAAGAGATCGTTGCCGTCGTCGTCATAGTCAGAGGGATGCTCAGCCTTGGAACCATTGAAGCCGCACTGCATGAGACAGATCCGTACTCCGTAGCGGTTGAAGGCATTGCAATGATGGAAGATATAGGCAGCTCCCTCTTCCCCCTTTGAGACGGTTTCATATGTACCGGGGCAATTGAGGTACATGTTCTCTTTGATTGTATAATACTCGATCCGTGTCAAGTGCCTGGTCAACGAAAAGGTATGAATCGAAAATCCATCTGGTTCCAGATTGAACACTGCCGTTTTGTGTTTGGTAATCTTTCTGCTTTTACGGTTTCCTTGATTCAGGTTCTTGTTCTTACTCATAGTAAAAACACCTCCATTGGATTGATCTATGAGAGATTCATCATTATAGAGATGTTACAAAACAATCAAAAATAACGCCATTGTACTGAGAATGTTTAAATAAAAAATATACCCCCTTTTTATCTGTTGATTATATTAACTATACTATAAGTATGGTTCCTGTTAAAAATAGACCTATGTAAAGGGGTAGTTGTTGATATTCAATAGAGTCCCCGAACGGCGGGGATGTTGTTTTAACAAAAAAGACCTGCCGCAGACATCCATCTGCAACAGGCCTTAACTGTTCCTTATGTTTTATGTTGTATAACTGTCAAATCAGAACCAGGTTTGAAAAACACCTTGACAGGGTATCGGAATTTTCCCACGGTACTGAGCGAATTTGTTCGTCAATAAAATCGAATTCCTTCCCGGGCGATTGGATGGCCCAGGTGACGCCCAAACGGGCTTTCAGTTTCAGGCGGGCATGCCCGATGTATTTCTTTGCATACGGTTCCATCTCGTCCACGAAAGCCGCACTGCGCCTGACAATTTCACGATCATAGGGATCTTCCGAAATGGCGTTCAGCAGCAATGTCTCCAGCGCGCCCTGTTGGTCGGTCGGGATTACCAGCAGCAGAAAAGACAATGACTGCTGCTGCCCGTAACCGTCCTCATACCGGTTTTCGGTCCAAACATTCTGCTCTGCTTGCGTGACCACCGGGGCAAAGCACTGGCACACTTCCCCTTCAATGGCTTCTTCCTGGCGGTCATCGCGGTCTGTGACCAAAGCCATTTTGGAGAATACCTGGGCATCTTTAATTGCCGCCCGGATCTTTTCCTCGAAAAAGCTGCCAAATTTATTCTTCCCGCCCACAGCGCAAATCAGCAAATAATCACTTCCCTGCTGATACCAATAAGCAGACTCCCCTATCTTTTCATCCACTGAAATGCGATAGTTTTTCGGCCCGCGCTTGCAAGGTATCCACTCCCGGACCCGACCTAAATAATAACTGAGCAAAATCGCATCCGTTTTGCCCTCACACAGAATCAGTTTGTTCATAGACGTACCTCAAAGCCGAACTGTTCCCGATTCTGATATACATGGCGTCCTGAAAGAACACGGGCATAGCTGCGGAAAGAATTTAAATCCTTTTTGAGAGTGACAACGCTGACCGGGTCTTCCCCGCCGGTATTACGATCGTAGTCCTCAATGGCAAGAAAACCGTCGATTGCTTCGATGCTGTGGGAGGTAATAAAGACCTGCACGTTGAACTTCCGGCAGGCAGCAGCAATAAATCGGAAAATTTCATCGAAATAGCGCGAATGAATTGCAGTCTCCACCTCATCGATCAGCAAAATCCCATCAACAGCTTTTGAAATTCCACTTGCAATGGACAATACTTTTTTAATGCCGTCACCGTACGTAGAGAGCGGCATGGTTCCCAGCTCTTTGTGTCTGACACATTCAACCGGGCGGTTGGTGATTTCGTTCTTCAGCAGAAGTAGGTCCGTGATGCCGGGGTCAAACAGCTGCAGGATGCCCACACACAGATCTTTATAGGAGTCGTTCTTGATGATAGAGGACAACATTCCGCCTCTCAGATGGTCAAAGGGCGCCAGATAAACCACGTTCAGCAACCGGCTGCTTGCGATGCCCCTGCCGGATATGGTAGAATACTCGTGAAAGCTGATCTCTTTCTTCTCCTGGCCGCTTTCAGTACGAACCTCCAGTTCCCCCTGGAATGCCTGGCATTCCGAAGGCAGAAGATTTTCTCTCCGCGTAGAAAAGCGGAAAAGCATTTTCTGCTCCTCAGGGTCCAGCAAAATCGTCTGTGTCTTGCCCTCCAGTGCATAACAGACATCCTGTCCATGACAGCGGGCCTGCATTTCGATCCGCTTCACTTCCGACTCGATATGAGGGAACAGTGCAAGCAAGTTCTCATAGGCAGAAGTGTTGCCAAATGGATTCAGGCTGTCCCGCATCCGGGCAATCCGCAGCGTGTTGGTAAAGTCTCCGGGATTGCGCAGCAGGAGAAGCGCCTCCAACAGGCTGGTTTTGCCGCAGTTGTTGTCTCCGGCCACCAGATTGATATGATTCAGGCGCGGAATAGACAATTGCTGGATGCCGCGAAATTGTTGAATCTGCAGGCTTTCAATATGGATTGCCACCGTCACACCTCCTGATCTTCGAAGCTGACTACCAGCCTCTTTCCCAGCGCGTCCGCAATCCGTTTCAGGGTGGACAGGCTGGGATGATGGTTTCCATTTTCAATCTTGCTGAGATTGGCCTGTGAGATGCCCGAGCGCTGCGCCAGCTGTTTTTGGGTCAGGTTGGAGGCGCTGCGGGCGGCGACCACCAAAGCGCGCACTTCTTCGTTGATATCGTAGTCTTCGCTCTCTGGGACTTCTTTCGCAGGCGTCAGCTGCACCTTGTCGAGGGCCTCGTCAAGAAATTTCTGAAAGTCAGTCATGGCACATCCCTCCCTTTTAATCATATGTTATATTTAACATATTGTCAAGCAAATTTATATCAAATTTGCAATTTTTCAAAATAACATCTCATTCAACAATGAATCGCTCCGCGTTCAACAAAAGTTCAACTGGATTCCAACAAATCCCAAAAAGAAACCATAAGATAAAAATTAAAACGCGAAAAAATCCAGTGTCCATGCCGATTTACAAGATATCCCCAAAAGCGGCGAAAAGCCCAGATCATAACTCCGACTCCAAAGGCCAGAGGTTCGAATCCCCCCGGCCGCACCAAACGCCCCGCAGTGCGTCAAAGCGCTGCGGGGCGTTTTTTGTCAAAAAACAGGTTCTCCCCTTCTCCGCCTCACCCGGCCTTCCGCCGGGGCCCAGGGGCATGCGCCTTGTTCGAATTGCCCAAAAAATTTCTCCTAAAAACCGGCAAACCGCCAAATTCGCCCCCGGCCGGGCGGAAACAGTTGACATCCGCGCAGCGGTATGTTATCCTGAACACAGTGAATGACAGCCTACAAAGCGGCAGGCTTTTGGTTGGATTGTTACCGGTCATGCGGGCTAGACCAACTCCGCAGTTGCCTGGATCAGGCATAGCAGGGGGTTGGTCTTTTTTCTTTGAGCCGGAGGGCCGTTTTTCGGGGAGGCAGACGGGTGCGGATCAAGCGGATCATCAACAACAATATCCTCTGCGTCATCGACGAAAAGGGCGGGGAGAGTATTGTCACCGGCCGCGGCCTGGGCTTTGGCCGCAAGGTGGGGCAGTTTGTGGACCCCGCCGCCGTGGAAAAGGTCTACCGCATGGAGGACAAAAGCGTCCAGCGCCGCCTGCGGGAGCTGGTGGAACAGATCCCCCTGGAGCATCTCCGCCTGACCGAAGAGATGATCGCCGAGATCCGGAAGGTCATCACCCAGCCTTTGAACGAATCCCTCCTCATCACCCTGGCCGACCATGTCAGCTTTGCCATCCAGCGCAAGGCCCAGGGCATCGAGTTCAAAAATCCCCTGGCGGGCAGCATCCTCTGCTATTATCCCGCCGAATACCAGATGGGCCGCAAGTGCCTGGAGATGATCCGGGAGCGCTGCGGGGTGGAGCTGAACCCCGACGAGGCCGCCTTCATCGCCCTGCACATCGTCAACGCCGAGCTCAACACCAACATGAGCGAGATGTACGACATCACCCGCCTGATCGACGGCGTGGTGGAAGTCGTGGAATACTTCTACTGCGGGCGCGGCTCCTTTGACCGGGAGTCCCTCCATTTCAGCCGGTTCGTGGTGCATCTGCGCTACTTTGCCCAGCGCCTGTTCCAGGACAAGCTGATGCCCGACACCGACGCGCCGGAGGACCTCTCCTTCCGGGAGATGATCGTCCAGAACTGCCCCACCCATTACAAATGCGCCCTCTGCATTGCAGAGTACGTCAAAAACACCTGGCACAAAGAGCTCTCCCAGGAGGAGCTGCTCTATCTGACCATCCACCTCAAGCGGGTGGCCGGGAGCCTGCACCCCAGGGTCTGACCCTGTCCCGCGCTTCTCGCGCTCCAAATCCAAAGGATAGTGACTGCATCTGCGTTTATGCAGGCTAGACCTGTGCAACTTCTGCCGGCGGGCTGTGCGCCCGGGCCGGCGGGGGCCGCGTGGGTCTTTTTTGATAGACCGCCCCAGGACCATCGACAAACAGGAGGTATCATTGCTTATGAAAGACAAGATTTTCGGCGTGCTGCAGCGCGTGGGCCGCTCCTTCATGCTGCCCATCGCCCTGCTGCCGGTGGCGGGCCTGCTGCTGGGCATCGGCAGTTCCTTCACCAACCAGACCATGCTGGAGGCCTACGGCCTGACCGGCGTCATCCACCCCGGCACCATCCCCTACACCGTGCTGGACATCATGAACCAGTGCGGCAGCGTCGTTTTCAACAACCTTGCCCTGCTCTTTGCCATGGGCGTGGCCATCGGCATGGCCAAAAAGGAGAAGGAGGTCGCCGCCCTCTCCGGCGCCATCGCCTACCTGGTCATGAACACCGCCATCAGCGCCATGATCGGCGCAGCGGGCGGCGTGGAGGCCATGGCCCCCAACACCACCACCTCGATGCTGGGCATCACCACCCTGCAGATGGGCGTTTTCGGCGGCATCATCGTCGGCCTGGGTGTGGCGGCCCTCCACAACCGCTTTTATAAGACCCAGCTGCCCCAGGTCCTCTCCTTTTTCGGCGGCACCCGCTTTGTCCCCATCGTCAGCACGGCGGTCTACCTGCTGGTGGGCATTGCCATGTTCTACGTCTGGCCGGTGGTCCAGACCGGCATCAGCATGCTGGGCAATCTGGTCATCAGCTCGGGCTATGCGGGCACCTTCATTTACGGCCTGATCGAGCGCGCCCTGATCCCCTTCGGCCTGCACCACGTCTTTTACATGCCCTTCTGGCAGACGGCGGTGGGCGGCAGCGCCATCATCGACGGCGTGACGGTCCAGGGCGCCCAGAACATCTTCTTTGCCGAGCTGGCCTCCAAGACGGTCACCGAGTTCTCGGTGGACGCCACCCGTTTCATGGCGGGCAAGTTCCCCCTGATGATCTTCGGCCTGCCCGGCGCGGCCCTGGCCATGTACCGCACCGCCCGCCCCGAAAAGCGCAAGGCCGTGGCCGGCCTGCTGCTGTCCGCCGCCCTCACCTCCATGATCACCGGCATCACCGAGCCGCTGGAGTTCACCTTCCTCTTTGTGGCGCCCCTGATGTACGCCGTCCACTGCGTGTACGCCGGCCTGGCCTATATGCTGATGCACATCCTGAACGTCTGCGTGGGCATGACCTTCTCGGGCGGCCTGATCGACCTGACCCTGTTCGGCATCCTGCAGGGCAACGACAAGACCCACTGGATCTGGGTGGTCGTGGTCGGCGCAGTTTATTTTGTGGTCTATTACCTCACCTTCAGCGCCATGATCGTCCGCATGGACCTCAAGACCCCCGGCCGCGAAGCCGACGGCGAGGAGGCCAAGCTGTACACCCGCAGCGATTTTAAGGAAAAAACCGGCATCGGCCCCGACGGCGCAGCCTCTTCCGGCGGGGACGCCGTGTCTGCTGCCATCCTGCGCGGCCTGGGCGGCAAAGCCAATGTCTCCGACGTCGATTGCTGCGCCACCCGCCTGCGGGTGACGGTGGTGGATTCGGCCAAGGTGGACGACGCCCTGCTCAAGCAGAGCGGCGCCTCCGGCGTGGTCCATAAGGGCAACGGCATCCAGGTCATCTATGGGCCGCAGGTGGCGGTCATCAAGTCCAACCTGGTGGACTTCATGGAGACCCATGCCGCCGACGCCCTCAGCGCCGCCCCGGCCAAAGCCGCCGTCTCCGAGGTGCTGGGCGCGCACATGGCCGGCACGGTGGTGCCCATGGCCGAAGTGCAGGACGAGGCTTTCGCCTCCTGCGCCCTGGGCGACGGGGTCGCCATCGAGCCCGCCGAGGGCAAGCTCTATGCCCCCGCCGACGCCATGGTGGACAACCTCTTTGACACCCACCACGCCGTCAGCCTGGTCACCTCCACCGGCGCCGAACTGCTGCTCCACGTGGGCATCGACACCGTCAAGCTGGGCGGCCGTCACTTCACCGCCCACGTCCAGAACGGCCAGAAGGTGAAAAAGGGCGACCTCCTCATCAGCTTCGACCGGGAGGCCATCCAGGCCGAGGGCTACCTCTGCACCACCCCCCTGATCGTCTGCAACACCGACGATTACAGCGCCGTCAAGCCGCTGGCTTCCGGCAGCGTCCAGCCCGGGCAGGACCTCCTGCAGCTGGACGGCGGCACCCAGAGCTGATCTGCCCCGCACAGCCAAACGCCCCGCAGCGTGTCGCAAAAGCGACACGCTCCAGGGGGAACCCATTTCTGCCCGCATACGCGGGACAGAAATTCCTTCCCCCTGGTATCCCCCTGGGGACAAAATTTGGCGCTGAACCGCGCACTCGCCGCAAAGCGGCTCGCACACTCTCAGCGCCAAATTTCCCTGTATGTGTCCCGACCGTACGCGCATGTCGTCCGGTCGGGACTTTTTTAACAGTCTGGGTACTGCTTACAGCATCCCCTCCCGGAGCACCCGGTGCTCCCACAGAAGCTGCTCGATCACCGTGCCCCGCACAAGGCCCAGCAGGGGCTTTTTGACCAGGGCCAGGGGGGCGGGCAGGTCGATGTCCAGGGGCGAGCGCCCGTCCATCAGGCAGACGGCGCTGTCCAGCAGGGTGCGGATGTCATAGACGCTGCCCCAGACCTCCGGCACGCCGCGGTCCACCCCCAGCAGGCCGTAGACCGCCTCCATGGCGGTGCGGACCGAATACTCGGTGGTAAAGACGGTGTCCCGGGGGGTCTCGGCAAACTGCCCCAGGAACGCGAAGTTCACGCAGCCGTCGGGGATGACGTCGGGGCGGTCGCCCTTGGCCCGGGGCATAAAGAAGGCGGTGATGTAGGGCATCAGGGTGGGCACGCAGACCGCGCTGTGGGCTGCCAGCTCGGGGATCTGCTCCACCGGCACGCCGATGTGGTACAGCCATTCTTCGGTGATCTCCCGGCCGGTGCAGTCCCGCATGGGCTTTTTGACATAGTCACCGGGCACGTCAGTGAACAGGCCGTAGACCCAGATGCAGACGGAGCCGGGGTCCTGCTCCTTGAACTGGCCCTGGCGGTTGATGGTCCAGCTGAGCAGCCACTTGGAATCCCGGCAGCTGACGATGCCGCCGGTGACCACCCGGCCGCTGCGGGGGTCCCGCTGGCAGATGGCCGAGAGATACGGCAGGATCCGCTCGTCCAGGGTGGTGATGGTGGCGGACTCCCAGTTGGTCTTGTCGATGGAGGAGCAGAACTTTTCCGGCCGGCCAAAGGCGGGGTCCTGGCGGGCGATGTTCTTCCACAGGTTCCAGCAGCCGCAGGTGCGCACCTCGGCGTCCCCGCTGGGGGCGTGGTCCTGGTCGCCGTAGACGGTGCCCTCGGTGCAGCTGCCGTTGGTCACAAAGACCAGGTCGTTCTCGCTGAGGGGGATGCCCTGCTCCTTGCCGCCGGCGCGGCACTCGATGGCGGTGGCCACCTTTTTGCCGTCCCGGTGCTCGAACAGGACGTTGGTCACCTCCACCCCAAAGCGGAAATCCACCCCCGCCGCTTCCAGATACTTCTGCATGGGCAGGATCAGGGATTCGTACTGGTTGTAGCGGGTGAACTTGAGGGCGCTGAAATCCGGCAGCCCGGCGATGTGATGGATGAACCGCTGGAAGTACAGCTTCATCTCCAGCGCGCTGTGCCAGTTTTCGAAGGCGAACATGGTGCGCCAGTACAGCCAGAAGGTGGAGCCGAACACCTCCTCGTCAAAGACGTCCTCGATGGTCTTGTCGTAGAGGTCCTCGTCGGGGGTCATAAAGAGCTTGACGATCTCCATACAGCCCTTCTGGCTCAGGTCGAACCGGCCGTCGGTGTGGGCGTCCTGCCCCCGCCGGACGGTGGCCCGGCAGAGGGAGTAGTTGGGGTCGTGCTTGTTCAGCCAGTAGAACTCGTCCAGCACCGACGCACCCGGCTTTTCCAGGGAGGGGATGGAGCGGAACAGGTCCCACAGGCACTCGAAGTGATCCTCCATCTCCCGGCCTCCCCGCATGACGTAGCCCCGGCTGGGGTCAAAGATGCCGTCGCAGGCGCCGCCGGCCACGTCCATGGCCTCCAGGATGTGGATGTGGTCCCCCGGCATCTGGCCGTCCCGCACCAGAAAACAGGCGGCCGCCAGGGCGGCCAGGCCGCTGCCCACGATCCAGGCCTGTTTTTCCTCCACGCCGGCGGGCTTTTCGGGCCGGGCAAAGGCCTCGTAGTTGCCGCTGGAATAATAGATGCCCTTGCGGTTTTTGTGGTTTTTGCCCCGCTCGGTGTTGCGGTAGCCGCTCTGGGCCTGGGCCTGCCGGATGGCAGCCTGCCGTTTTTCCTGCCCTGCCTTGCGGGTCAGGGCCAGGGCCGCCCCGGCCCCCGCCGCGCCCAGCGCCGCCGCCGTTACGTACTGTAGTTTCTTTTCCATAAAGAGCCGTCCTTTCCTGTTGTGGTGGGTTTCATGCCCTCAGCTTACCACGCCGGACGGCCCGCCGCCATGCACAAAAACGGCCCGGTGCACAAAAACTGTTCACCGGGCCTGTTTTGTAAGGCTGCAAGCCTTTTTATTTCGTCAGAAAATTGCGGATGGCGTTGTCGATGCTGCCCTGCATGGTCAGGCCGACGCTGCGGGCCAGGGCCCGGTGGTCGTCCTTCATCCCGCGGCGGATCCAGTCCAGCATCACCCCCACAAAGCTGTATTTGTAAAACTCCGCGATAAAAGCCTTGTCCTCCTCCGGCAGGGCGGTGCCGGCGCTTTTTTCGTCCACCACCCCACGGATCAGCCCGTAGGTCATCCGGAACAGGAAGTTCTCCATCTGTTCCCGGCTGATGCAGCGGTAGGCGTTCAGGATAAAGGCCTTGTTCTCCAGCACCGCCTCAAAGATCTGGACCAGCCCCTCGTTCCAGGTGTCGCAGGTCTTTTTGCCCTGCAGGGCGGCGGTGGCGTCCTCGATGCAGCACCACTCCACCAGGTCATAGATGTCCTGGAAATGGTAGTAAAAGGTCATCCGGCTGATGCCGCAGTCGTCGGTGATATCCCGTATGGTGATCTTATCCAGCGGCTTTTTCAGCATCAGCTTTTTCAGGGACGCTTCCAGCGCTTTTTTGGTGATGTTGGACATAGGGGCCCTCCTTTGGTCCGGCAGCGGGGCGGCATCGTTGGGCGCGCCGGGCGCCGCGCCCGGTCAGCGCTCCAGCTCTTCTTCCATCCAGCGGTTCAGGGCCGCGTAGAATTGGCCCATGTGCACCCCGTCCAGCAGCCGGTGGTTCAGTTCCAGGCTCAGGTGCAGGATGGTGCGGTCCCCTTCCTCCTGCCAGCGGCCCCAGGTCACCCGCGGGACCGAGCCGGCGGGGCCAGTCTGCTTTTGGGATGATGGTCATGGATGGAGCCTCCCTGTCCTTTTTGCCCCAGTATACCAGAACCGCCCGGTTTTGCCAAGCATGCCGCGCCGTGGCGCTTACAGCCAGCTGTGGTATTTCTTGATGTACAGCTCTTTGGCCAGGCTCTCCAGCAGGATGTAGCCTGCCACGATCCCGGCCAGGGCCGCAAAGTAGCCGGCGGGCAGGGCGGCCAGGCCCAGGCCCTCCGCCAGCGGGGTGAAGGGCAGGACGGTGACGGCGGCGATGCCCGCCAGGGTCAGCCCGGTGAGGGGGGCCGACGCCCGGCTCTGGAGCAGCGGCACCCGGGCGGTGCGCACCATGTGGATCACCAGGGTCTGGGTCCACATGGACGCCACGAACCACCCGGTCTGGAACAGGGCGGCCCATGCCTCCCGGGCGGCGGGGTCGGTCAGCTGGGTGTACAGCCTGCCGCCGGCGGACGCGGGGCAGAACACAAAGTACATCAGCAGAAAGACCGCGATGTCAAACACCGAGCTGACCGGGCCGTTCCACAGCATGAACCGCAGGATGCCGCCGGCGTCCCAGCGGCAGGGGGCGCGCAGGTATTCCGCGTCCACCTTGTCCCAGGAAATGGCCGTGCAGGACAGGTCGTACACCAAGTTCAGCAAGATCAGCTGCAGGGCCGTCATGGGCAAAAAGGGCAGGAACGCGCTGGCCGCCAGCACCGACAGCATGTTGCCAAAGTTGGAGGATACGGTCATCTTGATGTACTTCATCATGTTGGCGTAGGTCTTGCGGCCCTCGATCAGCCCCTGCTCCAGGACCATCAGGTCCTTGTCCAGCAGGACGATGGAGGCCGACTCCTTGGCCACGTCCACCGCCGTGTCCACCGAGATGCTCACGTCGGCGGCCCGCAGGGCGGCGGCGTCGTTGATGCCGTCCCCCATGTAGCCCACGCAGTGGCCGTCCTGGCGCAGCAGCCGGACGATGCGCGCCTTCTGGGCCGGGGACAGCTTGGCAAAGACCGAGACCTCCCCCGCCCGGGCAGCCAGCTCCGGGTCGGTCATGGCGTCGATGTCGCTGCCCAGCAGGATGTGCTCCGCGGGCAGGCCCACCTGGGCGCAGATGGCCCTGGTCACCTTTTCGTTGTCGCCGGTCAGCACCTTGACCTGGACGCCGTAGCTGTGCAGGGCCTCGATGGCGGCGGGCGCCGTCTGCTTGGGCGGGTCGAGGAAAGCCAAAAAGCCGATCAGCACCATGTCGCACTCGTCCGCAGCCGAGAACTGCCCCACCGGGGCGGGGTTGCTCTTCTGGGCCACGGCGATCACCCGCATCCCCTGGGCGTTCAGCCGGTCGGCCTGGACCAGCACCTGGCGGCGGACCTCCTCCGTCAGGGGCACGGCGCGGCCTTCCCGCTCGGCCCAGGCGCAGCAGTCCAGCATCTCTTCCACGGCGCCCTTGGTCACCATCTGGGTCTTGCCGGCGGTGTCGCAGACCACCACGCTCATCCGGCGGCGCTCAAAGTCGAAGGGCACCTCGTCCACCTTGCTGTAAGCGGCCACCACCTGGGCGGCGCCCAGCTCTTCCTGCTTGGCGATGACCGCCAGGTCGATCAGGTTTTTCAGCCCGGTCTGGAACCAGCTGTTCAAAAATGCGTGACGCAGCACCCGGTCGTCGGGGTTGCCGTCGATGTCCAGGTGCATCTCCAGCACCACCTTGTCCTGGGTCAGGGTGCCGGTCTTGTCGGTGCAGAGGATGTCCACCGAGCCCAGGTTCTGGATGGCGTTCAGGTTTTTGATGATGACCTTCTGGCGGCTCATCTCCAAAGCGCCCTTGGCCAGGGAGGTGGTCACGATCATGGGCAGCATCTCGGGGGTCAGGCCCACCGCCACCGAGATGGCGAACAGCAGTGCCTCCATCCAGCTGCCCTTGGTGAACCCGTTCAGGAACAGCACCACCGGCGCCATCACCGCCATAAAGCGGATCAGCAGCCGGGTCACGCTGCCGATGCCCTTGTCAAACGCGGTCTTGGGGGGCTTGTCGCCCATGGTGCGGGCGATGGAGCCGAACATGGTCCCATCCCCCACGGCCACCGACACCGCCCGGGCGCTGCCGCTGATGACGGTGCTGCCCTGGAAGGCCAGGCAGCCCACCTCGGTCACGGGCAGGGCCGCCCCCTCCTGGCCCACCGGCGCGCCGGTCTTTTCCACCGGCTCGCTTTCGCCGGTCAGGGCCGACTGACTGATGAACAGGTCCTTGGCCTGCAGGATGCGCAGGTCGGCCGGGATCATGTCCCCCGCCGACAGGTGGACGATGTCGCCCACCACGATCTCTTCCATGGGCAGCTCCTGCCGGACCCCCGCCCGCTCCAGGCAGGCGGTGGTGTGGATCATGGCGGTCAGCTTTTCGGCCACGTTGCCGCTGCGGGTCTCCTGCACAAAGCGCAGCACCCCCGACACCGCCACCATCACGGTGATGATCCCCACCGTCATATAATTCCGCTCGCCCGGCGCCACGAACAGGATGTCGGTGAACGCCGACACCACCGCCAACAGCAGCAGCACCAGGGAGAACGGGTCGGCAAAGGCCTCCAGCAGCCGCCGGGGCGCGCTTTTGCGCCGGGGCTTGGCCAGCCGGTTGGAGCCGTACTTTTCCCGGGCCTCGCCGACCTGCTCTTCGGTCAGGCCCGCCGGGGCGGCGGACAGTTTTGCCAGCAGCTGGGCCTCGGTGCAGGCCGCCGTCTCCCGCAGCCACCCGTCCGAGCGCCGGGCCGCGGTGTTCTGGGCTGCCGCATATGCTTTGATCCACTTCATCATCATGGGTCGTCCCTCCTCGTTTTCCGTTGCATGGGGCCGGGAGGGCGCAAAAAAAGCGCCCGCCTCTGCCGGTTTCTGGCAGATCGCGGGCGCAGAGGGCGCACGAAACTAAGGCATCGGGCGCGAGCGCCTGTACCCTCTCCGTGCTGGTGTCTGCTGCCGGCGGTCTGCCTGCTTTCGTCTACTGCTGGGGTCCATAGCGCTCACTTCCTTTCCGGGGGCCCGCTTTGGGCGGGCGTTTTCTGTACGGGGGCGGGCCGGAGCCCGACGGCCCCGGGACAAAAAAATCCCGCCTGTCCGATAGGACAAGCGGGCGGAGGAAATTCAAGAAGATCGTTCGCCTGAGCTTTAGCTTTACAGGGCGGTGTAGCTGCGTTATGACGCGCCTTGGATTCGACGCATCCTGTTCAGACCTGCGCATGGTGTCTCCACCATTTTGCGGCAGCAGCCCATATCCCTGTAGGAGCCTTACCTATCAAACCACCTACAGTGTAACACAACTTTCTTCCTACGTCAACGGTTGGTTTATGAGAATTGTGTGAAAACCTACGCCGCAGCGCCGGGCCGGCTCTCCTGCCGCCGCAGCCAGGCAAAGGCCGCCACGCACACCACCACCGACAGGCAGGACCCCGCCGCGGCCGCGCAGCCCATGGGCAGCAGCGTCTCCGGGAACCACTGGGACATCAGGTACGCCCCCGGGATGCGCACCAGCACGATGGACAAAGCGTTGTGCAAAAAGGACAGCCCCGACCGGCCGTAAGCGCAGAAGTACCCGCTGAAGCTGAAGTGGACCCCCGCAAACATGCAGTCCCAGATATAGCCCCGGATGTACTGGCTGCCGGCCTCCACCACGGCGGGGGTGGGGTCGAACAGGGCCACGATGTTCCCTGCCAGGAACTGGACCGCCACCCCCACCGCCAGCCCGAAGCCCAGGCAGAGAGTCACGGCATAGCGCAGGGTCTGGACGGCCCGCCGGTCCTTGCCGGCGCCGGCGTTCTGGGCGGCCAGGGCCGACACGGTGGACAGCATGGAGGACGGCACCAGGAACACGAAGCTGATGACCTTTTCCACGATGCCCACCGCCGCGGCGTCGTTCAGGCCCCGGTGGTTGGCGATGATGGTGATGAGGATGAAGGACACCTGGATGAACCCATCCTGCAAAGCCACCGGCACCCCTACCTTTAGAATGGGGGCCAAAATGTCCCGCCGGGGGCGGAAGCTGGCCCGCCCCAGCGGCAGGCCGGTCTTTTGGCGGGTAATGACGGCCAGCGCCGCCACCACGCTCAGGGTCTGGGACAACGTGGTCCCCAGGGCCGCGCCGGCGGGGCCCAGCCCCATCCCCCCGATGAAGAGATAGTCCAGCCCGATGTTGGCCGCGCAGGCCACCGCCACAAAGCACATGGGGCTTTTGGAATCCCCCAGCCCCCGGAAGATGGAGCTGATGATGTTGTACGCGGTGATGCAGGGGATGCCCACAAAGCAGATGGTCAGGTACTGCACCGTCCCCTCCACCGCCTCGGCGGGGGTGGACATGACCGCCGCGATGGGCCGCACCAGCGCCAGCAACACCGCCGTCAGCACCACCGACACCCCCATGAACAGGGTGACGCTGTTGCCCACCGCCAGGGCGGCCCGCTCCTGTTCCCGGCCGCCCACCGCCCGGCCGATGGCGATGGTGGCCCCCATGGCCAGCCCTACGATCATCACGGTGAGCATGTGCATCACCTGGCTGCCGATGGACACGGCGGTGATGTCCGCCGTCCCGCTGAACTGCCCGATGATGAACAGGTCGGCCATCCCATACAGGGTCTGCAAAAAGTAGGACAGCAGATAGGGCAGCGAAAAACCGGCGATGTTTTTCAGCACGCTGCCGCTGGTCAGATTCTTTTCCATAACGTCCCTCCCTCTTGGTTTACTTTACTATCATAAATCGTCCAGCCCCAACTGTCAAGCATAAAACAAAAAGGGCGCCCTTAGCGGGCGTCCATTTTGTTGAAATGGTCGTATTTATGCCTTTTTGTAGATCTTCATTTCTTCTCTGTACACCCGGACGAAGTAGATCCCCTCGGCAATGGCCGTGATGGTCCAGGAGCAGACAAAGAGCAGGTAGAGGGAGAGCAGCGTCCCAAAGAAGGCGAACACCGTGTACACCCAGATCACCCGGAACACACAGGACCCTATGATGACGATGAAGGTGGGCACGATGGTCCGGCCCAGCCCGCGGGAGGCCGCGATGGTGCAGTCCATAAAGGCCGAGATGGGATAGGACAGCCCCATGATCACCAGCCGCTGCATCCCCGCCTCGGCCACGGCCGGCTCGGTGGTGAACAGGGACAGGAAGGTCTGCCCGAACAGCACCAGCGACAGCCCCAGCACCGCCCCGATCCCAAAGGAATACCCCAGCGAGATAAAATAGCTGCGCTTGACCCGCTCCGGCTTGCCGGCGCCGTAGTTCTGGCTCATAAAGCTGGCGCAGGCGGTGTAGAAGGCGGCCATCACGTCGTAGACCAGGGGGTCGGCGTTGGCGGCGGCAGCGTTGCCGCTGACCACCACCGTGTCAAAGGTGTTGATGCTGGCCTGGATGAACAGGTTGGCCAGGGCGAAAATCGCGTTCTGGCAGCCGGCGGGCACCCCCAGTTCCAGGATGCTGCGGGTCATGGCGGGGTCCAGATGCAGTTTTTCCCGCCGCAGGCCATAACAGCCGTCGGTGCGGGCCAGGGCCCGCAGGATCAAAAAGGCCGACAGATACTGGGTCAGGATGGTGGCCAGGGCCGCGCCGGCCACGCTCATCTTGCACACGATGACAAAGAACATATCCAAAAGCACGTTCAGCACCCCGGCAATGGTCAGATAGACCAGGGGCTTGCGGGTGTTGCCCACCGCGCTGAACACACCGTTGCCAAAATTGTAGACGGCCATGGCCGGCATCCCCAAAAAGTAGATGCGCAGATACAGGATCGCCCCATCGATCAGGTCGGGCTTGGTGCCCAGCAGCCGCATCAGCACCGGCGAAAAGGCCACCCCCACCGCCAGCAGCAGCACCCCTGCCGCCAGGCAGACCAGCAGGGCCGAGTGGACGGACCGCTCCACATCTTTGGGGTGCTCGGCCCCGTAAAAGCGGGCCACCAGCACGTTGACGCCGCCGCCCAGCCCGATCAGGAAGCCGGTCATCAGGGTGATAAAGATGGTGGTGGACCCCACCGAGCCCAAAGCCTGGGACCCGGCGAAGCGCCCCACCACCGCAATATCCGTCATGTTAAAGACCGCCTGCAGCAGGTTGGACAGCACCAGCGGCAGGCTGAACACCAGGATCTGCCGCCCCAGCGGCCCCTCGGTCAGGTTCTTTTCCCCAGACGCCATAGAGTATGATTTCTCCTTTCAGGTTCCTTGTTCCTCTTGCCTTGCACCTTGTTGCGGCGCGCACCGGACCTGCCCGGGGCACGCCTGCCCGGACAGTATAGCGCGGCGGACCGGCCGCGTCAACCCCCTTGTATCCCATCCTGAAATGTGGTATCCTGAAAGTGCCGCAGGACGCCATTTTCAAAGGAGGAACCCCTATGCTCAACGAGAACACCCCCGCCCCTGATTTCACCCTGCCCGACGCCGCCGGCACACCCCACAGCCTGGCCGATTTCCGCGGCCAGTGGGTGGTCCTCTACTTCTACCCCCGGGACAACACCCCCGGCTGCACCCGCCAGGCCTGCGCCTTTGCCAATGCCTACGGCGCTTTCCAGGCCAAAAACGCCGCCGTCATCGGCATCAGCAAGGACAGCGCCGCCTCTCACCAGAAGTTTGCGGCCAAGTACGAGCTGCCCTTCCTGCTTTTGTCCGACCCGGACCACACGGTGCTGGAGCTGTACGACGTGTGGAAAGAGAAAAAACAGTACGGCAAGGTCAGCATGGGCACCGTCCGCTCCACCTACCTGATCGACCCCGAAGGGATCATCCGCAAAGCCATGCCCAAAGTCAAGCCGGACACCAACGCCACCGACGTGCTGTCCATCCTGAACGCCCGTGCCTGACCCCCAAGAAAGGAGGAATCATCCCATGCCCTTTATCGACCTGCGCACCACCGTCCCCGCCGCCCCCGAACAGCGCGAAGCCCTCAAGGCCGCCTTCGGCCAGGCCATCACCGCCCTGCACAAGACCGAAACTTATCTGATGGTCTCGATCCAGGACAACTGCGAGCTCTGGCTGGGCGGCCAGAAGCTGGAACAAGGCGCCTACGTGGCCGTCAGCCTGTACGGCTCGGCCTCCTCCGCCGACTACAACCGGATGACCGGCCTTGTCTGCGGCACCCTGTCCCAGCACCTCGGCCTCCCGCCCAAAGCCGTCTACGTCACCTACCACCCCGTCAGCGACTGGGGCTGGAACGGCCGGAACTTCTGAGCCCCGGCCCAAATGCCCGCACATGGCAAAACCGCTCCTTCATCCGCAAAATACGGACGGGGGCGGTTTTTGTTTGCTCCTTTCAGGCGCTGCTTTCGCTCCCCTCTCAGGCGCTTCGCGCCAGCTCCTCTTGCGCTTCGCCGCTTTTTGCTGCGGGCATAAATGCCCTTGCAAAAACTGGAGCGCTGCTCCGGGTTGCCGTTACCCAAATTTGCTTCACGCACGCAGTGTGCTTGCAAATTTGGACGGCGGCCCCAGCTCTGCCTCGGCTGCTTCTGCCGCAGGCAGCGCCTCGGCTACGCTGCCACTCACAGCTCCCTGTTTCTACCGCTGGCAGAGGTCGCTGTTCGTGCCCCCGCGGGGAGAGCCAAGTGCACGCCCGTGGATAGAGGCAAACTTTGTGGTAAGGTAAACTTAAAAAGCGACTTCTCTTGCTGTATGTTTACAGTAAAAGAAGTCGCTTTTCGCTTGAAGCCCCCACGGGGGGCGCGCCCGCAGGGCGCAGGGGGTACAGCTATGGGCGGGGGGCTGCGCAGCTGAGGCGCTGCCTGCGGCAGAAACAGCCGAAGCGGAGCAGGGG